>ERZ802821.10-NODE-10-length-97320-cov-19.3685_pt1 | contig 97320 bp, 89 predicted proteins | sample MGYA00345648_ERZ802821 | MGnify/ENA primary metagenome ERZ802821 (study PRJEB30503, sample SAMEA104212357) | marine metagenome | biome: Westerlies Biome; feature: [SRF] surface water layer (ENVO:00010504) within the epipelagic zone...; material: water (ENVO:00002006)... | reverse complement strand
TGTTTTTATCGTTAGTTTCATCTTTTGCATATAGAAATGTTGAGGCCTCATTGATTGCTCCTTTTGAGTATGTCGCTATACCCGTGAGCGTTGTATGGGGAATTTTAATTTGGGGAGATTATCCTAGCTCCACAGCATGGATTGGGATGGGTTTAATAATTTCGAGTGGAATTTATGTAGTCTACAGAGAGAGAGTTAATCAGGTTGAAACAACTTCAAGAGTGCCAATGCCAGGCTCTGCGGGGATGGTTCAGAACAAAAAAGATGACTAAAATTTTTATGTTTGACCCATCGGGTTATTTCTAAACATGAATTAAATGTCTACCCTTAACTGGTGAATTTTTTACTTTTCAGAACTTAGATTAATTTAAAACAGCTTTGGCCAAGACTGCAAATCCATCTATCAAATCTTGCTCATTTGTGTCTTCTGCAAAATCGTGACTGATACCATCTATAGATGGTACGAACAGCATTGCTGCTGGCATTATTTTTGCGATATTAGCTGCATCATGTAGCGCACCAGATTGAATATCTCTCCATCGCATTGGGCAAATATTTTCTGCAGCATCACGAAGCATTATTTGCAAAGGTTTGTTCATTTGAACTGGCTTCAGTCCGTGCATTTCACTAAACTCAACTGACGAGCCATCTCTATCTGCCACTTCACTTGCTGAGCTTCTAATTATATTCTCCATTTTATCTAAGCGTTGATTATCGCTATCTCGCCATTGCATAGAAAAAGTACATTTCCCGGGTACTATCGAGTGGGCATCGGGCTCTACCTTAACATGGCCAGTTGTCCATACGGTTGAGGGAGTGACAACATTTCTAAAGCGTTCGTTGATTAATTGGCTGAAGTGTAGCATTGATTGATATGCATCAACTCGTCGATGCATCGGGGTAGTGCCGGCATGGTTCTGTTGTCCGAAGAAGGTCACCCGCATATCTCGGATACCCACAATATCTGTCACTATACCTACCGTATGATTAGTCTCGTATAACCAAGGCCCTTGCTCAATATGACATTCCAAAAATCCAGTGAAACGCTTCGGATCAACAAAGTCTTGGGTGATGTGAGCAATCTCTCTTCTTGCACTAGAAAAACTTATACCATCTTTATCAATTAATTTGTCGGCCTCCTCTAGTGAGAGTGCCCCTGTCCATATAGAACTGCCAGTGGTCACACCAAAACGGCCTTCTTCGTCTTGAAAGCTGACTACAGAAATTGCTGGCCCATGATTTTCGTGTGACATTCGCGCTAATTCTAAACCACTTATTACCCCAAGCGCGCCATCAAGCCACCCTCCTTGAGGTTGCGTATCTGAATGTGAACCAATTAAAATTGAACTGTTTTTAGCTAGTCCAAAAAGGTTGCCAACTGGGTCAAAATGAGGTGTTAACCCCACCTCTGAAAACTTATCTGACAACCAATTTCTAGCTGCTAAATCTGCCTCTGAGTATGCTTGTCTTACTACTCCCCTTCCAACACCAGATGCGCCTATAGCTCGAAGTTCATGAAGATCAGAAAGAAATCTTTTTTTATTTATATGCATTTGTCAAATTTGCCTATTAACCCTCCTAAAAACTTAGGTTCCTGTGCTTAAAAACTTTTCCATTAAATAGGGACCAGAAATTACTGGCTCGTTATCGCTTTCGCCTATTGGATAAATTTTTGCCTCCCAATCAGGTTGGTGAAAAAATGCAAGACTTTTGCGGCCTGGTTGGTTTGGTTTTGCTATGACGCGATGTAGTGTCGACTTCCATCTTCCACCGGTCCAGAGTTCCATTAGGTCCCCAATGTTAATCACAAACGTGCCTTTAATTGCAGGGACATCTACCCATCGATTTTCTATTTTTAATTGCAGGCCTGATGTATCTGGTTGTGGCAGAAGAATGGTTAGTGACCCGTAGTCTGTATGCGCCCCCGCTCTTTGTTGACCCTCTTCAGGAACAACGGTTGTTTTAGGATAATGAAGTGCGCGTAGTGCTGAGATTGGAAACTCATTATAATTTTTAAAGAAATTAGGTTCGAGTTTTAATGCTTCAGCAAATGCTGACATAATTTTCACTGCAAGCTTTTCCATCTCGATATAATAGTCAGTCCAAGCCTCTTGGAAGCCCTCAATTTCCGGCCAAATTGTGGGCTGATAACAGAATTCATACGCCCGATTATCGTTAATTTTTTTTGTAGGAGTTTTTATTGGTCCACCGTTAAAGCTTTCTTTTAGATCTGGTGGTGTTTTTTCTCCCTTTGAGGCGGCTAACGCTTCTTTGTTTGGTCCGATCCAACCATATGGATACCCAGGATAGGGTGCGCTTACTCTCTTTTTATCTTCTGTTTTCTGTGAGAAAAATTGCCCAACGGACTTCCATAGGCTTTCAATGACATTGACTGGTACTCCATGATTTTCTACTAGCAAAAACCCAATTTCACTACAAAACCTATCCAGATCTGTGCAGTACTTTTCGCGTGAGGCTCCTGTTGAATTTTCAAATTCGCCAAGATTGAATACAGGAAGCCTCGTCACGATTACGCCTATTATTTTTAGATGATGGTTGAAGTGGAATAATTAAATTGAGAAAATTTACCCACCCATGATTGCTTTTACTTCAAGAAATTCCTCAAATCCCCATTCAGCTTTCTCCCGCCCGTTTCCAGACTGTTTGTATCCACCAAAGGGAGCATCTGCCCCACCAGAACCATAATTTAAATGGATTTGGCCGGCTCTTAATCTTCTAGCAATTGCAGTTAAATCTTCTTTGTTTTTTCCCGCCACATAAGCGGCTAGTCCGTACTCAGAGTCATTTGCTATGGATATAGCCTCGTCAATATCTGTATATGTAATGATGGACAAAACTGGCCCAAAAATTTCTTCGCGTGCAATTGTCATATCGTTAGTTACATCACCAAAAACTGTTGGTTTAACATAATAGCCTTTATCAAGACCATCAGGTTTTCCAGTGCCCCCTACCAAAAGCGTGGCACCTTCGGAAACTCCAGCATCAATAAGCGTTTGGACTTTGTTGAATTGAATATCACTTACAAGTGGTCCAATTGTGGTGTCATTAGCTTTTGGGTCCCCCACTGTTGTATTTTCTGCTTCTTTAATTGCCAGGGCAAATGCCTCGTCTTTTCGGCTCTCCGGAACTAGCATACGGGTTGGAGCATTGCATGATTGACCTGTATTGTTCATACAAAGTTCAACCCCGGCCATCACGGACTTTTCAAAGTGATCATCGTCGAGAATTATGTTAGGAGACTTACCACCTAGCTCTTGACTAACTCGTTTAACACTGTCTGCTGATGCTTTCGCTACTGCTACTCCACCTCGCGTTGAACCTGTAAATGACATCATATCAATATCAGGATGTGAGGACATTGCTTCGCCTACCTCTGGACCTAGCCCATTCACGAGATTAAAAACTCCAGATGGTACATTCGCTTCATGTAATATTTCTGCAATAACCATTGATGATAGGGGTGCAATTTCTGATGGTTTTAGGATGGCAGTGCATCCTGCAGCAATACAAGGCGCAAGCTTAGATACAACTTGGTTCACAGGCCAATTCCAAGGCGTAATTAAACCGCATACTCCAATTGGTTCATGTCTAATAAGAAATTTGCCATGCGTATATTCAAATTCATGATTACTGAGAGCTCGTATTGCTGCTTTTAAATGCCCCAGTCCTACCATTGCCTGTGCTCCTCTTGCCAAACTTGTTGGAGCTCCCATTTCAGTTTGAATTGCGTCGGCAACGTCATCAATTCGTCGTTTATAAATTTCTCTAATTGTGGTGAGTAATTCAATGCGCTCCGCGACAGGTGTCTTTGAATAACTCTCGAACGCAGATTTGGCAGCGCTTACTGCTAAATTAACATCGGCCTGGGAACCTAACGAAATGGTTGCAACAGCTTCTTCAGTCGCTGGGTTAATAACGTCAAGGGTTTTTGGCTCGGATGGTTTTGTCCAAGCTCCATTGATGTAGAAGTCTAGTTTTTCCATAAAGGGTTCCTTCAGAATTTCGCAGTGTTATTTTATAATCAACACTTATTCTTTCTACGTCTAGTTGCAAGATCAAACTCTCATTAGGGACCGCATAATAGTCCATAGAGAATAATATTTATTTCGCAAGATAGTCATAAGCAGACAAAGCATGTGTCCTTATTATATGTAGATAATCATCGATTGGAACATTTTCATTAATGGAGCCCATGCCGGTCGGGGTTGGGCCATACACGTAGGCAGGAATATTATTGTATCTCCATAACCTTGCATCAGTACCACCTAAACTCACCACCGGCTCTGGTTGAAAACCTTTTAACTCTTGTACGTTACTTTTCAGAATCTGCATCATATCTCCCTCTGGGTCACAATGAGATGGAGGATTTAGCATATTTTGCTCCATAGAAACTGCAGGAAATTTTTTAGCGATTTCATTAATAGAATTTAAGATTTTATCTAGGTTGCAGCCAACTGGAAGTCTAATATCAGCCTCAAAAGAACACTCTGAAGGGACCATATTATTTTTTAAACCACCAGAGATTGTCCCAATATTAAGTGTAATTTTGGGGGCTATGATGGATGCGCCAATTCCCATCCCTTGATCAAACGCATCTGCTGATTTTTGTTGAGCATTTAATAGATTGAGTGGGACCTCAGGATCTAAGGCTTCGAGGGTTTGCAGCTCTTTTATTAAATCTGTGGCTATTAAAGTGGCTGATTTTGATAAATGTGTGTAAGCACCATGAGAACCATCTGTTCGAACTTTGAATGTTAGCCACAATAAGCCTTTTTCCCCATACCTAATCGTAAAGGGACTTGACGGTTCTCCATTAAGGCAGCAATCACCCAACGCCTCAGGCTCATTATCTATCAGCCACCTACTTCCCCAAGGTCCAAAAGTTTCTTCATCAGATACACAAGTCAGCGTTAATTTTCCTGAAAATTCTGACCTGAATTTGTTCAATATAATATAAGTCCAAATGCTTGCACTCGTCCCGCATTTCATATCAGTCGAACCGCGGCCATATATTTTATCTTCAATGATTTCACCGCTCCAAGGAGGCGTAATCCACCCTTCCTGTCTAAAATTTTCTGTCACAGGAAATACGTCAATGTGACCGTTTAGTACTAAATGTCGACCCGGGGTCACTCCATTAATTGATCCGACAATATTGGGCATTGTTTTTTGCGGTGCAACCCAACGAAATGGCATTTCGTGATTTTCTAGCAGTTTGCTTATGACTTTAGCAGCTGCCGTTGTGTCACCGGGTGGGTTAGGACTTTTAGCTCGAATGAAGTTTTGAAAAAATGAGATTATTTCATGCTTCTCATTTTCTATACATTGTAAGATCTCACTTTTGGTAGACATATCAAAGATCCATAATTTTGAATAGCCACTACTTTGTATACGTAATCCTAGGATTTTGAAAACCCCGTGTGGATCACGGATTTTGATTTCTAAAAAATACTATTACTGATTAAAATTTAGGCAATTAATTAATAACTTGACGTAATTAGTAAACATTCAACGTTTTTGCTTTTCTGTTACATTGTAATGGTAAATGGTGTGAGGCCAGGGAGAAGTGAAATGAGTTTTTCGTATAGGCAGTTCTGTCCAATAGCAATGGCGGCCGAAGTATTAGAGTCTAGATGGACATTGCTTATTATTAGAGAGTTATGTTTAGGATCCAAGCATTTTAATGAGATTCGAAAAGGCGTGCCGAAAATGTCTCCAACGCTTCTTTCCAAACGATTAAAAGAGCTCGAGTGGCATGGTATACTAAAACGGGCCGCATGTCCTAGTGGCTCGCGGAAAACCGAGTATGTTTTAACACAAGCTGGAAATGAACTCTTCGACGTTATTTGTGCTGTAGGCACCTGGGGTAAACGATGGATAGATATGAGACATCATCTCGATAGCGCTGAGGAGAACTTATTAATTTGGGATATTCGAAGAAATCTTTGCATTGAGAGTTTTCCATTGGATAAAGCCGTTCTACAAATTTATATTAAAGAGGTCCCTAAGAAAACGTCAAATTGGTGGTTCGTTTTTGATGGAAAGCAGACGCCAGATGTTGGCTATCTCGACCCAAGTTTAGATGTAGATCTATATATAGAAACTAGTCTTTCTTCACTTACAAAGATATGGCTCGGAGAGAGTACTCCCTCCATTGAACAAGAAACCGGTTTTTTTGAGCTAGATGGCTCACAAAAACTGATAGAAACTTTCGAAAGTTGGTTCGGAAGCAGTAATTTTGCTTCTATTCCAAAACTAGCAATAGCCTCCTAATTCAATAACTACTCTATTATCAAATTTTTAATAAACACTCGTGCTTTTACGCAAGTTTCAAACCTATCGTAACTAAGTCTCGAGAAAACCGCAGGCTATCAGATGGCATTTCTCCGTCGAGAATTCTTGCCTGCTCGAACAATACCCGGCATAGAGATTTTTGAGTTTCCGAAGGAAGCGCTGGTAGCTTTTTTATCAATTCATGGCTAGTGTTAATTTCTAATATTTTCTTACTACCCTCAAAGTCTGGGTTTTGAGCTTTAAGGATTCTTTCTAAATTAAAATCTAACCCACCTTCACCAGCTACGAGGCGCACAGGGCTATCTACAAGATTGTTAGACGCTTTTACATCCTCCACCATCTCACCAAGGCATTCCTTTATGATGGGTGAATAAGTTTCATCGGCGTTCTCGGTCTCTTCAACATCCCCATCCTTAACTTCACCAAGTTTTGCGATATCATACTTTTCTCGAGATATAGAAACAAAGTCTTTTTCCTCAAAGCTTCTCATTTGAGAAGTCCAAAACGCGTCGATAGGGTCCGTCATAAGCAAAACATCAATACCTTTTGCTTTGAACCCTTCAAGATGCGGACTTGATTGAGCTTGTGCCATCGTATCTGCGGTTAAAACGTATATTTTATCCTGCCCGTCCACCATGGATTCGATGTAGCTTTGGAGTGTGATTAATTTATCCTCCTTGAACGAGCGTACCCTTATAATTTCTGCAATTTTGTCCTTATTTTCGATGTCTTCATACAAACCTTCCTTAAGTACTTTACCAAATTGTTCCCAGAATGCATCGTATGCTACTTCATCTTTTTTCAATCTTTTCTTTAGTTCGGAGAGGACGCGTTTTGTGAGAGATTTAGAAATTTTCTTTAGTACTGGATTATTTTGGACCATCTCGCGGCTGACATTTAGATCTAAGCTTGTGGTGTCTAGGATGCCTTTAATGAACCTAAGCCAAGTTGGTATAACCCCTTCCAGGTCATTACTTATAAAGACCCTGTTTATATAAAGATTTACCTTTGTTTTTCGTTCTGGATCAAAAAGATCAAACGGTGCCGTTTTGGGAATGAAGAGGAGATTAGTAAATTCTAATGTGCCCTCAGATTTATTATGAAGAGTTGCAAACGGTTCGTCAAAAGATCCAAAAGTTGAATTGTAAAATTCTTTGTATTCTTCACCTGAAATTTTAGAGGTTGGCCTTGTCCATATTGCTGTCGCACTATTTACCTGCTCAATTTCTCCATCTGCTTCTTTAATGTTTATTGGAACGTTGATGTGATCAGAATACTTTTTTATCAAGCTCTTGATTTTGTCGGGGGTTGCAAATTCTTTTGCATCTTTTTTTAAATGCAAGATTACCTTTGTTCCAACAGCTTGATCATCCTCTGAGTTATTTATCGCAAACCCGCTCTGCCCATCACTTTCCCAAATGCTTGATTTGGAAGTGCCGGCTTTTCTGCTTACCACTTCTACCTTGTCCGCGACCATAAAGGCTGAATAGAAACCAACGCCAAACTGTCCAATTAAAGTTTTTGCTGCGTCCTTTGAGCTTTCCTCTCCGTCCAGTTCTTGTAAAAAGGCTGACGTTCCTGATTTTGCAATCGTTCCCAATGTTTCAGCCAGCTCAGAATCGGAAAGGCCAATACCGGTATCAGTAATTTCGATTACTTTTTTCTTCTTATTAATAACTATTTCAATGTTATCAATTTCGTTATTCAAAACAGCTGGATCTGTTTGACCTAAGAATTTTCGTTTTTGTATCGCATCTGATGCGTTGGATAAAAGTTCCCTAAGAAAAATATCCCTGTCTGAATACAGTGAATTAATAACAATGTTTAATATTTTACCTGTATCGGCTTCAAATGTTTGCGTATAATTACTCATTCTGGTCTCCTGATTACCTGTTTGAGCTATGCACTCTTTTATCATTTTCAAGAGTTACGTTTCATTTGAGTATAAAGTTTAAATTTTTGTGTTTTACTATTTTCTTTCATAGCAGTCGACTTTTAGTTTTTGCAGCTAAATATAATTTTATCAGTTTAACGCTTTACAATGGAATTTTAAGTGAAAAATCTTTCAGAAAAAGAAAATGCAAAGCGTTTGCCAGTAAGTTCGCTGGCGCGCACAACGCTTTCTGCTGGGCTGCTGCTGCGATTAGGCGTTAATACTTCTCAAAGCTTAATGTCAGATCTAATTTCTGTGAAAAAGCCAGACCTCAAGTCGGCTTTAATTTCTAAGAAAAATGTAATTGCAACAGTTGACACACTAAAAAACTTACGTGGTGCAGCTATGAAATTTGGACAATTATTATCTTTAGACGAAACCGTAATTCTTTCGCCAGAGTTGGCAGCAATATTCGCACAGCTACAATCATCTGGATATTCCATGACACCTAGTCAGTTGAAAAAAGTCCTCAATCAGAATTGGGGAGATGACTGGTTAAAACATTTCAAACATTTTGACGTTAGGCCATTTGCTGCAGCCTCGATTGGGCAAGTACATAGAGCTTCGCTAAAATCTGGTGAGGTAGTTGCAATAAAGGTTCAATTTCCTGGAGTTAAACAGTCAATAGATAGTGATTTGGCTACTCTTAAATTTATTATGAAAACTTCTGGTATGTTGCCTGCAAATTTTCCTCTGGACCATTATATCGCTCAATGCGGTGATTTACTAAAAAGGGAGACTAATTATGAATTAGAGGCTGAAAATATAAATCTTTTTTCAGGTTTCTTGAACGGCTCTAAAGTCATACACGTGCCGAAAGTATATAATAAATTATCAACCGACCAAACTCTTACCATGTCGTTCCTCGAAGGACGAGAATTATCCAATATTATGAACTTTGATCAGTCGGTAAGAGATGAAATTTCGTTACACCTTATTCAACTTTTGTTTAACGAAATTTTTAATTTCAGAATGGTACAGACCGATCCTAATTTAGCCAACTTTCTTCTGAGTGAGGGTGGTAAATCACTCTGTGTTTTAGATTTTGGAGCATGTTCTCAAGTATCTGAGGAAACAAATAGATTGTACAAAGATTTATTGACCGGTACCTTGAGCCTAAATGTAAACACCATAAAGCGGGTGTTAAAGGAAAATAACTTTATACCTGAAGAAATATCACATGCAGGTACAAAGTTTTTAGATAATATAATTTCTGTCGCGATTCATGAATTATCCAAAGATGAGATCTTTGATTTTCAAAAATCAAAAGTTTTTCAGTTGATTTTAGAGGAAAATTTCAATTTATTTTTTGATCTAATACCAAGTTCATCTCTAGGGTCAGATTTTATATTCATTCAGCGGAAAATATTCGGTTTGATTTTATTTTTCCGCGCTACAGGCACAAAATTGCCATTACTCAAAATTTTAAAACAACAGTCTAAATTATTAAAGTGTTAAGTATTTTTCATACTTTTAACAGGAATCATGTATGGCGTAATGTTTTTATATCTCAGATATTCATCACCATGGCGCTTCATCAATCTACGATCTTTCAGAATTGGGGCGAATACACAGTATCCGCCTAAGATTGCGGATACTACGAGTTGATCAGCGGTCCAGCTTGGGACTGTTATTACTGCACAAAAGAAAGATGCATAAATCGGATGTCTAATAATACTATAGAGGCCCTTTGTCGGTAAAGGTGGAAATATGGGCTTTCTGTTTGTCAAAACTGAGACCCACCCGAGTGCTCCAGATTGAACTTCCAAACCCGCATCTATGGTTGCAATAATCAAAAGTATCCAAGAAACGAAATAAAGTATTGGCAATATGAACCCTAAGAACTCAAAGGGCATTTCATATATAATTTTGCTTGGTGACCAAAATATAAATAAACAAAACAACTGCATTGAAGCTATAATTGTGAAGCTTGTAGTTGCCAGGCTGCTGGCCAAGTTTTTTGGCCCAAGTAAGTTAAGTAATTTTTGGCCTTTTTTAGATAACAAAAATGAATGCACTAAAGGAAATTGTATGATTAATGCGCTATTTGAAATTATTGCTAAAGTACCTTCGAAATTCCCAAAGCTTTTTTGCATGCCGTAAAACATATGATAAATCATAGCGATTACTGCAATAGCGAACATAAAGTGGCAGGTGATTCCGTAAATAAATGCATATATTAACGTTGTACCCTTCGCCTTTGGTGAAAGAGAGCTGAACATTAATTCGATAAAAGCAAAAACTTTTTTTGTTCTAATACCTGCCATGAGCGGGATTTAGACTGCGAGGAGAAAATTTAAATAGTGCCGCTTGACAATTTTGAAAATAAGTTTGCCCTTTGCGCAGGTTGCTATATCTTTAAAGCTCAAAGGCTTATTTTTCCTATGCGTAGGGGAATCACTGTAGTGCCAGCTTATTTTGCTAGCTTAAAGAATGTTGCATGGATTACTTGTCTTATTCACATAACCAAACACTGGTTATTTTATCGCTTGTCTTGGCCGTTGTATCGGGCTTTACCGGATTCACTTTAACACAAAATCTCTCAGCAAAAACTTTAGTGCAGCGAAAAATTTCTGTTTCAATGGCTGCAGTAGCTCTTGGCGGTGGTATTTGGTCTATGCATTTTGTCGCTATGTTGGGCTTAAGCCTCCCAGTAATGGTATTTTATGATGCCGCAATAACTCTAGCATCAGCATTAATAGCAATATTGGTTGTTGCTGTGGCGCTGATGATTCTACATTTTTTTGTTAGAACTTCTTTAAATATAGTTTTGGCAGGCTGTATAGTTGGCTCTGGAATACTTCTAATGCATTACATTGGAATGGCGGGATTACAATTATGTAAACCGGTCTACACCGTAGAGGGATTGTTTTTGTCGTCGATTGTGGCCCTGTTTTCTTGTATTGTCGCTTTTTGGGTGGCATACAAAGAGCGGAATAACCGAAATATATTCTTTGCGACTTTATGTTTTGGCATAGCGGTTGTTTCAGTTCATTTTTTGGCTATTTTAAATACCAAGTTTGTAGCAGTTTCAACGAGTTCAGAATTTGGTCCGTTAATCAGTAACGAAACGCTCGCAGTCATAGTGGTACTATCAAGTTTTATTATTCTATGTTTATTTTTGTGGGTCAGCGCTACCTTTCTATCACCCCATTTCTTAAATTCTAAAGAAATAGAACATAAGAAAGTATTGGACGGTGAAATAAAATCGAACTACCAGCACATTCCATGTGAACGAGATGGTACAAAGGTATTCATAGCGTTGAGGGATGTATTGGCAATCAGAGCAGATGGTCACTATTCGCAGGTGTACACTGAAGAAGAAAAATATTTCTGTGTATGGCCAATTACGGAAGTAGCCCGCAGACTGGAAAATGTTGGGTTTATCAAAGTTCACCGAAGCTATATCGTGAATCCTACCAAGGTCGATCGATTTGAGCGTCTAAAAGATAAAGGTTACTGTATATTTGTTGCTCCCATGGCACCCAAAATACCAGTTAGTAGATCAAAACTCAAAGTGGCTCAGGCAGCAATAATAACGACGCCTGGAGCTATTGGCGCAGAATAGAGCGCATTTCGTGCAAAAAATGCGATAACTATTAATTATTGGAAGAACTTTACCCACTGTTCGGAAATAATCTTTCAATTGGATTCGAGGGGGGACACGAACAAATGATTCCAGCAGCTTTTGATTATTACAGACCACAAGATTTAGATGGTGTTATATCGCTATTACAAGAGCATGGTGATGATGCTCGGGTTATAGCCGGAGGACACAGTCTTATCCCGTTGATGAAACTTCGCATGGCTGAAGTTCCGCATTTAATCGATTTACAAAGTATTACCGAGTTATTTGGAATCGAAGTGGGTTCAAAAATTCGAATTGGTGCAATGGCAACTCAATCGGATATCATAAATGATATTTCTTTGGCCTCTGCGGCGCCCATCTTGAAAGAAGCGTCATTACAGATTGCTGATCCGCAAGTTCGTTACATGGGGACAGTTGGAGGAAACGTAGCAAATGGAGACCCCGGAAACGATATGCCTGGTCTAATGCAGTGTCTTGATGCATCGTTTTTATTGCGAGGGCCAGATGGTGAGCGGGAAGTGAAAGCACGAGATTTTTATCAGGGTGCCTACATGACGGAACGTGAGGATGATGAAGTGCTGGTTGCAGTGACTTTTGATGCACCAAAAGGCGGCTACGCATACGAGAAGCAAAAGAGAAAAATTGGAGATTATGCTACTGCCGCAGCAGCAGTTATAATTTCCAAAGATGGCTCAGTATGCAAAGGGGCATCAATAGCTATGACGAATTTAAGTGACACTCCAATATTCTGCACAGATGCGTCCAACAGCTTGGTTGGAACTTCAGTAACGGCCGATGATATCAAAAAAGCAGTGAACGAAATGATCGAAGCTATAGATCCTGCGGAGGATAATAGAGGGCCAGTCGAGTTTAAAAAACATGCTGCATCTGTCGTACTGACACGAGCAATAAAAAGTGCTTGGGAACGGGCCTAGGGAGAGAAATAATGCCAGGAAAAATGGAAATTAAATTAAAAGTTAATGGTGAAGATCATAAATTTTCCGCAGAGCCACGAGAGTTGTTGGTCCATGCGCTTAGAGAAAGACTCAATCTAACCGGATCGCACGTGGGCTGTGAGACAGGGCATTGCGGCGTATGCACCGTCACAATGAATGGAAAGTCAGTTAAATCTTGTACTGTTTTCGTGGCGCAAGCAGACGGTGCCGATGTAACGACTATAGAAGGCATGGGAACACCAGATAACATGCATGTTTTGCAACAGGCATTTCGTGAGCACCACGGTCTACAGTGTGGTTATTGCACACCAGGAATGATAACTCGAGCGGCGAAGTTACTCGAAGAAAATCCGACTCCAACCGAAGAAGAGGTTCGGTTTGGAATGGCTGGAAATCTATGCCGCTGTACAGGTTATCAAAATATTGTGAAATCTATTATGGCCGCGGCTAGTGAAATGAACAGTGCCAAGGAGGCAGCACAATGAATGATATGACGCCAGACCGAAATGAACGAAAAGCTAATCTTAAAGGATTAGGTTCATCGAGAAAGCGCGTTGAGGATGCGCGATTTACACAGGGTAAGGGCAATTACGTTGACGACATTAAATTAGCAGGAATGCTGCATGGTGATTTCGTACGGTCGCCATATGCTCATGCTCGCGTAAAATCTATAAATACAGACGCGGCAATGGCTCTCGATGGTGTTATAGCTGTACTTACAGCAAAGGATTTAGAACCCCTTGGTCTTCACTGGATGCCGACATTGGCAGGTGATAAGCAAATGGTTTTGGCCGATGGCAAAGTACTATTTCAAGGCCAAGAAGTTGCTTATGTTGTCGCTAAAGACCGATATATTGCTGCAGATGGTGCAGAGCTGGTTGAAGTTGAATATGAAGAACTGCCTGTATTAGTCGATCCATTTGAATCACTTCAGTCTGACGTTGTGTTACGCGAAGATTTGGATCCAAAAGCGGATGGTGCACATGGTCCTCGTAAGCATCATAATCACATATTTACTTGGGAAGTAGGTGAAAAAGAAGCAACGGAGCAAGTGATTGATGCATCAGATGTAGTAGCTGAAGAAATGGTATATTATCATCGAACACACCCTTGCCCTTTGGAAACATGTGGGTGTGTGGCGTCAATGGACAAAGTGAACGGCAAATTAACACTGTATGGAACATTTCAAGCGCCTCATGCAATACGAACCGTAGTCAGCCTGATTTCGGGCTTGGAAGAGCATAACATACGAGTGATTTCTCCGGACATCGGCGGCGGATTTGGAAATAAAGTGGGAGCTTATCCTGGTTATGTCTGTTCAGTCGTTGCGTCTATAGTAACTGGAGTGCCAGTGAAATGGGTTGAAGATCGCATGGAAAACCTAATGACCACCGCTTTTGCCAGAGACTATTGGATGAAGGGTAAAATAAGTGCGACAAAAGAAGGTAAAATCACTGGTCTGTGGTGTCATACAACGGCAGATCATGGTGGTTTTGACGCCTGCGCTGACCCAACAAAATTTCCTGCAGGTTTTATGAATATCTGTACTGGATCTTACGATATCCCCACAGCATATTTATCTGTAGATGGTGTATATACTAACAAAGCTCCAGGTGGTGTTGCATATCGATGCTCTTTCCGAGTTACTGAGGCAGCATATTTTATTGAACGGATGATCGAAATTTTAGCGATAGAGCTGAATATGGATGCTGCAGAATTAAGGCGTATTAATTTTATCAAAAAAGATCAATTTCCTTACACGTCAGCTTTAGGATGGGAGTATGACAGTGGTGATTATCACACAGCTTGGGATAAGGCCTTAAAAGCCGTTGGATACACCGACTTAAGGAATGAACAAGCGCAGCGCGTAGAGGATTTTAAGGCAGGTAAAACACGCAAACTACTGGGTATAGGTTTAACACATTTTACTGAAATAGTTGGTGCTGGACCTGTGAAGAATTGTGATATTCTAGGTTTAGGCATGTTCGATAGTTGTGAAATCCGTATACATCCAACTGGTTCCGCAATAGCACGGCTGGGTACAATTAGTCAGGGACAAGGCCATGCAACTACTTTTGCCCAGATCTTGGCTTCAGAAATTGGTTTGCCGGCTGACTCAATTACAATCGAAGAAGGAGATACAGATACCGCACCTTATGGGTTAGGTACATATGGATCTCGTTCAACACCAGTGGCAGGTGCAGCGACGGCCATGGCTGGAAGAAAAATACGTGCAAAGGCGCAGATGATCGCAGCATACATGTTAGAAGTACATGATGACGACGTAGAGTTTGATGTAGATCGTTTTGTAGTAAAAGGAGCTCCAGAAAATTTTAAAACAATGAAGGAAATAGCATTTGCAGCGTATAACCAGGCGATACCAGGTCTTGAGCCTGGTCTGGAAGCGGTGAGTTACTATGATCCGCCTAATATGACCTATCCGTTCGGTGCATATATATGTGTGATGGAAATTGACGTAGATACTGGTGAGCATGAAATCCGCAAGTTTTACGCTTTGGATGATTGTGGCACGCGTATCAACCCGATGATTATTGAAGGGCAGGTTCACGGTGGCCTTACAGAGGCGCTTGCAATAGCTATGGGTCAAGAACTAGCCTATGATAGCATGGGTAATGTGAAGACCGGTACACTTATGGATTTCTTCATACCAACAGCTTGGGAAACACCTAATTACACAACGGATCATACAACAACTCCGAGTCCGCATCACCCAATTGGTGCTAAGGGGGTTGGTGAAAGTCCAAACGTCGGTGGTGTTCCAGCTTTTTCAAATGCTGTACATGACGCATTTAGAGCTTTTGGCTTGCGTCAAACGCATATGCCTCATGATCATTGGCGCATCTGGAAAACTGCTAATAACCTCGGACTGCATGGCTAGTTAGATAAAGTGGGGGTATGAAAGCCCTCACTAGATTGGACAGCAGAATGGAATGGAAAGAGCTTCAAGCCGCATTGGCTAGAGAAAGTTATATTGCATCGAATGATTTGGTCGTTGCGATGCAGCTCGCATTGTCTTTGGAACGGCCTCTCTTGCTGGAAGGTTCCGCAGGAGTTGGGAAGACAGAGCTTGCGAGGGCACTTTCTCAAACCTGCTCAACTAAACTCATTCGCTTGCAATGTTACGAAGGTTTAGACTCAGCCCAGTCTATTTATGAATGGAATTATCAGAGACAACTGATCTCAATTAGGGCTGCCGCAGATGATGGCATTTCCAGAGAGCAAATTGAAAAACATGTTTTTTCGAAAGATTTTCTTCTGGAACGGCCACTTCTCATGTCAATTACCCAAGATAAGTCACCAGTATTATTAATTGATGAAATTGATAGGGCAGATGAAGAGTTTGAAGCATATTTGTTAGAGATTTTGTCTGATTATCAAGTTTCGATACCTGAGTTGGGCACCATAAGCTTTGTTACCAAACCTATTGTAATTTTAACTTCAAATGGTACGAGGGATTTATCTGACGCCTTGAGGCGTCGGTGTTTATATAGTTATGTCGAATATCCTGACCGTGCTACTGAGATTGGTATTTTAAAAGCGAAGCAGCCAGATATAGATTCTACACTCGCATCCCAAATCATAGACTTTGTGCAAAAGTTGCGTAAAGAGGAACTAGAAAAGACTCCTGGAATTGCAGAGATGTTGGATTTTTCTGCAGCTCTAATAGGTCTTGGCGTTAATGATTTATCTCATGATCCTGAAATTCTACAATCAGCAATGACTACATTGCTTAAGACAAAATCGGATCAGTGGAATATAACGACTGAGGTTGCACAGCGCATTGCAGGGCAAGCTGCATGACCCGAGTCACTAAATTTTCGGCTCAAGATAGTGGCCCATCTGCCAGAATGGTCGGCTTCTTCTCCCATTTAAGATCAAACGATTTAAAATTAGGGGTATCTGAAGTTGAAACAGCATTAAGTATCTTAACCCAAATAAATCTTAATGACCCGTTGGAAGTCAGGTATTCACTAAAACCTTTGTGCGTAGGCAATCAAGATGAGGCTTCGCGCTTTGACGACTTGTTCGATAGCTATTGGATGGACTCTGGACGTGTAAAACAAAAAATAATTTCTAATGACAATCTTAATCGTAGTAAAAAAAATATTTCAGAGGGCGGTGAAAAAGCGACAGAAAACGCTGACAATTCTTCAGGCTCTTTGACGGAACCTGATGACGGTACTGGACTTTCCGATGAGACAAAGGAAGGAGAACTTGTTGCGGTAAAAGAAGCATCAAAAATGCGGAAAGATTTACGTGAATTTGTAAGTAAAAAAGATATTGATAATGCATTAGAAGTTGCAACGAAGATTGGCAAAGCATTGCGCGATAAGCGATCACGTAGATTAGTATGCGCCAAGAAAGGTGTATCACTAGATTTTCGAAAAACTATTCGCAGAAGTCTTTCAACTGGTGGGGAACCTTTAAAATTAATAAATAAATCGAAACCAGATCGAGCAAAAAGAATAGTTGCATTATGTGATGTCTCGGGCTCTATGAATGTTTATTCAAAAATATTCTTATCTTTTCTTTCAGCATTGATGCGAAACGATAATAATACAGATGCGTATGTTTTCCATACTGAGCTTGTCCGTGTCACCGATGCATTGCGCGATGAAAATACTGGGCGGTCCATGGAAAAGCTTTCTCTAATTGCGAATGGCTTTGGGGGCGGCTCCAGGATCGGCTACAGTATCAAAAAATTTTCAAAAACTTATGCGCGCCGCTTCGTCAATAGCAGGAGCGTAGTTATGATTCTATCAGACGGCTATGACTCCAATAGTGCGGATGAGCTAGTAGACGGCTTGGAAAATTTAAAAAAACGTGGTTGTAAAATAATCTGGCTGAACCCGTTGAAGGGCTGGAAAGACTATGCTCCTGTCACGGCCTCTATGGCAGCGTCACTTCCTTATCTCGATTTATTTTCCTCTGCCAACACATTGCACGATTTGGCTTCTCTAGAGTTGGAGTTAGAAAAGCTATGAATAGTTTTGATAATGCAAATAAAAATATTTTGGACTTAGCCCAGGTTCTGACTGAATCCGGAGAGCCATTTGTCTATGCTACGATAATTAGGACAGCTGGAGCTACTTCTGCTAAACCTGGTGCAAAGGCTATCGTTTCTGCGGATGGACAAATTTTAAAAGGATGGATTGGTGGAGGCTGCATCCGAAAGTCAGTGGCAAAGGCAACTATAAAGGCGATAGAAACGGGATCTCCTCAACTTATTTCAATAATGCCGCAAGATGCAATTGATGAAATTGGAATTAGCGTTGGCGACGAGTATGACGGGAAAAAAGTATCAAAAAATGGTTGTCCATCAGAAGGAACGGTTGATATATTCATCGAGCCTTACACTCCAGCACATCAACTCGTTATCTATGGTAAAGCGCCAGTGGCGGAGGCTCTCAAGAAACTTGCACCTCAATTTGGTTGGGCTACTGAAATTGCCAATGAAGACTCAGTGCCAACTATTTCGGGTACGTTAGTTGTTACCGTAGTAGCGACGCAAGGCAATCAAGATCTCAAGGCATTATCTGCAGCAATAAATTCACGTCCTACATTTATTTCTTTTGTTGGCAGTAAAAAGAAATTTTCGTCTTTGAAAGCAAAGCTGGTTAAAAGTGGTTGCGCTGAGACAGATCTTCAAAAAGTAAAAGCACCCGCTGGTTTAGATATTGGAGCAGTTACGCCGGAAGAAATTTCGCTATCAATACTGGCAGAGTTACTGCAAGTTCGCAAAAATTTTAGGAATGGTGTCTATGATAAAGATAGTTAACAAACATTCTTTGTTTTTTTTGGATAATTTCTGCAGAAGTTTGGGTGGTGTGAAGCTATCTAGCGAAGAGCAGAATTAATTACTAAAATTAAATTTCTACGTTGTTAAGAAGGGATAATTAATGGAATTGTCAGATGAGATTGAAATAAGCGTGCCGATGCAGACTGTTTATGAGGCTTTGAATAATGTGGATATTTTAAAAAAGTGTATTCCTGGATGTGAGGAGTTGATAAAAAAATCTGATGATCAACTTGAGGCAAAGGTTGTTTTGAAGGTGGGACCAGTGAAAGCTCGTTTCAGCGGTGAGGTTACTCTTGATGCATCGGCCGGTCCAGAAAAGTTTTCTCTCTCAGGGCAAGGTAATGGAGGTGCTGCTGGATTTGCCAAAGGTGGAGCAGACGTAACATTATCACAAAAAGGGGACATCACCGTTTTATCGTATAAGGCTAAAGCAGAAATTGGGGGTAAATTAGCCCAATTAGGAAGTCGCCTAATTCAAGGTACAGCTAAGAAATTGGCTGCTAAATTTTTCAAATCATTCTCAGAAATTGTCGTTGAAGAAGGTGCATGATAAGCGAAATAATTGCCGCATTAAAAAATTAATTTGAAATATCTGCTCATCGTAGAATGCTTAAGCTAGGGTTTGTGAGATTGAGTTTATTAATTGATATTTAGGAGCCTATCCAAAACTAGTGATAACTTAGCGGGAAGCTGCTGGATGATTTTAGCAATGCTAGGTTTTGCCATGGAGGATAGTTTAATTAGACTAATCTCCGTAACCATACCCTTCGGTCAAGTCATGTTTCTATTTGGTTTTGGAGGTACTTTAATTTTTGCTCTTTTTTGTAAAGCGCAAAAAAAGAAGTTATTTATAAAAGAAGTACTTTCGAGGCCAATGATAATAAGAATGTTTTTTGAACTCATAGGCCGTTTATTCTACTCGCTTTCATTGACTCTAATACCTATATCTTTGGTAACATTAATACTTCAGGCCACACCGATTTTAGTTGTTGCTGGTGCGGCTCTCATTTTTAGAGAACCCGTGGGTACCTTTAGGTGGATAGCGATTTTTTTAGGCTTATTGGGTGTTATTTTTATTCTAAAGCCTAATGGTGATGGGTTGTCTCCTTATGTTTTATTTGCTGTATTAGGAATGCTTGGTTTTGCTGGAAGAGATTTAGGGAGTAGGGCTGCTTCGCCTAGATTGTCTGATTATCACTTGGGTTTGTATGGTTTCATAGCAGTAATGTTAGCAGGAATTTTATTTTCTGTTTGGGCCGGTTCAGCATACGTGTCAATCAGTATGTGGACGCTGACTTATATTTTACTCTTAATTCTAGTCGGTTGTGGATCTTATTTTGCATTAATGAAAGCAATGCGAACTGGTGACGTTTCGTTTGTAACACCTTTTCGATACACCCGCATATTATTTGGTGTTGGTGCTGGTATCTTAATATTTGGTGAGGTTTTGACTATCTGGTTGATCGTGGGCTCCATAATTATTGTCGTTTCAGGTCTGTTTATGTTTGGCTCGCAAACTCCTATTAGGAATAAAGCTTATAAATTTTGATGGCCTAAATCTTTTTAAAATAGTGATAAAAATCAAGTTAACCTTACCATTAGGAAATGTTAGAATTATTCTAATATTTTTTAGAATCGCACGTATGATTCTGTAGAATTTTCAACGTGTAGTTCTATGTTTTGTACCAAGATAATTATGGCAAAGGGAAAAATTATGAAAGATTTGACAGGTAAATGTCCTGTAATGCATGGAGCAGCAACTACTGGAATTATGGGAACTACCAATACTGATTGGTGGCCAAATCAATTAAACCTAAGCATACTGCATCAGCACGATCGAAAATCAAATCCGCTTGCTGATGATTTTGATTATCGGCATGAATTTTTGAAATTAGATTATAAATCTCTTAAAGATGATCTAAACGCGTTGATGAGCGACAGTCAAAGTTGGTGGCCTGCTGATTATGGGCATTATGGGCCGTTTTTTATTCGAATGACCTGGCATGCAGCAGGAACTTACAGAACGGGTGACGGTCGTGGTGGCGGTGGGACAGGTGCTCAGCGTTTTGCACCTCTTAATTCATGGCCAGATAATGGTAATTTAGATAAAGCAAGACGCTTGTTGTGGCCAATCAAGCAAAAGTATGGAAACCAAATTTCCTGGGCTGATTTGTTAATCCTTGCAGGTAATGTTGCGATTGAGTCAATGGGTGGAAAAACCTTTGGCTTTGCAGGCGGCCGACCTGACATCTGGCATCCAGAGGAAGACATTTATTGGGGTGCTGAAAACGAGTGGTTGGACGATAAGCGTTACGAAGGCACAAGACAATCCCTTGAGAATCCACTGGCAGCTGTTCAAATGGGGCTTATTTATGTCAATCCAGAGGGTCCAAATGGTAATCCTGACCCCTTGCTTTCTGCACAAGATGTTCGGGAGACTTTTGGTAGAATGGCCATGAACGATGAGGAAACGGTTGCACTTGTCGCAGGTGGACATACTTTTGGAAAAGCTCATGGTGCAGGTGATCCTGAGTTGGTTGGAGCTGAGCCGGAGGGGGCTCCAATTGAGGAACTAGGGTTTGGGTGGAGTAACGCGCACGGATCAGGATTGGGTGTTGATGCAACCACGAGTGGTATAGAGGGGCCTTGGACAGCTAATCCGACGGTTTGGGATAACGGTTACTTTGATTTGCTTTTTAAGTATGAATGGCAATTAACAAAAAGTCCTGCCGGTGCAAATATCTGGCATCCTGTTGACCTAGATGAAGCTGATATGGCTCCGCAAGTTGATGGGTCCGGTAATAAAGTTTCGCCTATGATGACAACAGCTGATATGGCAATGATAACCGACCCTGATTATCGAAAAATCTCAAAAAGATTTCATGAAAATCCAATTGAATTTTCCGACTCTTTCGCTCGGGCTTGGTTTAAGCTATTGCATCGTGATATGGGCCCGAAGTCACGATATTTAGGTCCAGAAGTTCCTGAGGAAGATCTCATTTGGCAGGATCCGGTTCCGGAAGGTAACGCAAACTTTGATATTGAAGCGCTTAAATTAGATATTTCAAATAGTAATCTTTCGGTAACTGAGATGATAGAAACTGCTTGGGCATCAGCTTCAACATTTCGCGGCTCGGACCTCCGTGGGGGAGCTAATGGTGCCAGAATTCGCTTGGCTCCTCAAAAGGATTGGGAAGCCAATAAGCCAAAACAACTGCAGGCAGTGCTAGGTATTTTAGAACCTCTTGCAGCCAAACATAATGCTTCTTTGGCTGATACAATTGTATTGGCAGGTGGTGTTGCGATTGAAAAAGTAAGTGGTAAAAAAGTTCCTTTTAGTCCAGGCAGGGGCGATGCGTCTCAAGAGCAAACTGATATTGAAAGTTTTGCCGTTTTGGAGCCATTAGCAGATGGTTTCAGAAATTACCAAAAAGCAGACTTTACCGTATCACCAGAAGAGATGATGTTAGACAAAAGTCAGCTTTTAAATCTTACTGCCTCAGAAATGACTGTTCTTGTCGGGGGGTTAAGATCTCTTGGTGTTAGTACTAATGGAGATGGTATTTGGAATCAGGAAGTTGAATTAAATACTTCTTGGTTCAACACATTGCTCGATATGAGTGTAAAATGGTCTGAAACTGGAATAAATCGTTATGAAGCAACTGACCGAAGCAGTGGCAAAGTAATTCGTTCAGCCTCGAGATGTGATTTAGTATTTGGTTCTAACTCCCAATTGCGGGCAATAGTAGAAGTTTATGCTCAAAATGATAATTCAGATAAATTTGTTTCAGATTTTATTTCATCATGGGTAAAAGTAATGAACGCCGATCGGTTTGATTGAATTTTGTAATAACCCAAATAAAAGAACCTAGCCCATGTGGAGTGATTCTGCATTTGCTAGGTTTTTAAAATCAAAAATATGAAATGTCATTTGTGAAAAGGATATAGCGTTCCACAGCTTCCTAATATTAAAGTGGTCTTATGAAATTTCGACTATTCGTTTTCTACATTATCTACACTGGAATACTTTTCGTATGTTTTCCTATAGTCATAGGATATTTCATATTAAGATCTAGGAACGATTCTCGTTACCGCAAGAACTTTGCTGAAAGATTTGGTTTTGGGCAGTCGATTGCAGATTGTATCTTAATCCATACAGCGTCAATTGGAGAGTTCCGTGGCGCCTTTCCATTTATTCAGCAGTTACTTAATCGCAAAGAAAGGCTAGTAATCTCCTGCCTCACTCCTGTTGCGCGAAGTTATGCCTATGAAAAACTTTCTCATGAAATAGAGATTGGCTCAGTCGTTGTAAGGTATCTGCCTCTAGAATATTTCACAGCCTTCCAAAATTTTTTCTCAAGAAGCAAACCTAAATTGGTTTTAATTTGTGAACTTGAGACGTGGCCAATATTTATTGCTTCGTGTTATCGAAGGAAGATTCCCATTTATTTGATTAACAGTCAGATAACGAAGGAAGCAATGCGGCGCGTAAGTTTCATAACAAAATTATTTGGTCATCCATTAGAATTAGTTTCGGGGGTAGCTGCAAAATCTAGTGAGCACGCCGTAAACTTTAATTTAATGGGTCAACAAAATGTTGTTCCTGTTGGTGAATTTAGGTTCGATCAGCCAATCCCGGAAAGCCATACGCGGGCAGGTGAGTCTGCGCTCTCATTAGTCAATCCAAAGAAAAGACCAATTGTTGGATTTTCATCAGTTATATTTGGCGAAGCAGATATTTACATAAATTCCATGAAATCGCTTAAACTATTTAGTGAAGAAAGAAGTCTCTTAAAACCCATGTATGTATTTGTACCAAGGGCGCCAGAAGCATTTGATGATTTATTTCAGAAAATTGAAGATTCTGGTCTGTCTGTAATTCGGCGGACCCAGGGATTTTCAGGTGATCTACAACCAAGCTTGTCAACCGATTGGAATAATATCGATGTAATTTTAGGTGATAGTTTTGGTGAAATGTATTTTTATCTAAAACTGTGTGGTCAGGTAGTAGCTGGAGGTGGGTTTTGGCATACGGGTGCACATAATATAATTGAACAATTACAGTTACATAAAGATGTTATAGTCGGTCCTGAAATTTGGACAATAAAGTTCCCTGCGTACCAAGCGCAGAAAGCTGGCCTATTAACAGTTGTTAAAGACCCCTCAGAACTTACAAGGAACCTTCGTCTTTTTTTAGAAGGAAATGACACTAATAAGATAGTAAGGGAAAAATTCGATGAGTTTCTTAATGACTACGCAGGAGCTAGCAATAAGACAGTAGCGATGCTTGAAAATGAAGGAGTGATCTAGCTGCCTGATACTGTTAAAAAACCATATTCCTCGAAAACTTGAAGTGTTTCATGACTCACTAGATATTTAAAGAAAAGGTCTGCCTCTAGTGAGCTAGGGTTTATAAGTGAAGCAGGATAGATTATTGGATCATGTGTAAAATCATCAAAGATACCAAGAACTTTTAATTCGGGAAATAAATATGCATCACTGGCGTAAACAATTCCAAAATTCACACTTTCTGAGATAAGGTATTGAAGTGCAGTCCGAACATTATCTGCTTGAACTACCTGTTTTGATATCGCATCCCATTGGTTTAAATAGACAAGTGCTTGTTTACTGTAAATTCCAGCAGGAACAGAGGATACCATACCCATCGCTACCCTTTCGTTTCGAAGCAAAATAGAAAAATCAATAGATCTAAATTCTTTTATTTTTGGAAGTGTTTGATCATTAGTTATTAAAACCAATTTATTTCTTAAAATAGTTTTTGTATTTGCAGCCTGAATTATTCCTTTCTCAATGAGATGATCCACCCAAGGTACGTTAGCACTAAGGAAAATATCGGCTGGAGCGCCCAACTCAATTTGTTTGGCTAAAGTCGCTGAACTTGCATAAACGGGTAAAATTTTTATTTCTTTTTGGGTTCTATAGTCTTTAATGACAGCATCCAGAGCATTTTTTGTGCTAGCTGCAGCAAATATAAGTACTTGCTCTTTATCAGTTAATGCCAAAGTTGGGGTTATTAGCATTGCAAAAAATAATATTTTTATTAACCTGATCATGGATATGTATGTACAACATGCCAACGTATGATCAAGTGATCTTATAAGTTTGCATTTTTCAAAAGAAATTTTAATTCAATATCTGGAGATCATTTATAGCTGATACAAGTAAATTTGTCTTATTTGCCGTTTGTATTCCAGGATTGGAGAAGGTCCTTATCGAGGAATTACGGGAGCTAGAATTCCAAGATTTGGTACCAATCATTGGTGGGGTTGAATTTAGTGGTGATTGGTATCAAGTTTGGCGCGCAAATGTTTATTTAAGGACTGCAACTCGTATTTTGGTGAGGTTGGGCGAATTTCCTGCCGTTCATCTTGCTCAGTTAGATAAAAGGGCCCATAGATTCCCTTGGCAGGACCATCTTAAAGCACAGCATCCAGTACGTGTAGAAGTAGTTTCCCGCAAATCAAAAATATACCATGCACGCGCTGCTGCAGAGAGAATAGAAAATGCCATAATTCACACGGTGGGTAATAGGATTTCCAAGGATTCTGATATTTGCATTAAGGTGAGAATTGAGAAAAACTTAGTAAAAATAAGTATCGATAGCACGGGTGACGGCTTACATAAAAGAGGTTACAAGTCATACACTGGCAAAGCACCAATACGTGAAACATTGGCGGCAGCATTCTTAAGAATGTGCAATTTTGATCCTTCAGAGCCATTAATTGATCCGATGTGTGGATCAGGCACGTTTGTAATTGAGGCTGCTGAGATTTCAGTTGGTATGGCGCCAGGACGAAAAAGAGCTTTCACTTTTCAAAAGTTAAAGTCATTCGATTCAGAATTATTTAAAATGCTAATTTCGAACTATAAAATGGTTCCGAAACTAGAATCTACTTTTTTTGGTTATGATCGTGATAATGGCGCAATAAAAAATTCAATGCATAATGCGCATGCAGCAAATGTAAGTCATATAACAAATTTTAATTCTCAATCGATTAGTGACTTGGTTCCTTTATCAAATGACCGTGGTTTGATAATTCTTAATCCTCCATATGGAGCGCGAATAGGTGATAAAAAAAAGCTCTACCCATTATATGCTAAGCTAGGCATGGTGCTTCGTACTAACTTTTCTGGATGGCGAGTTGGGTTAATTACTTCGGATGGCTCACTTGCGAGGACCACTGAAATAAAGTTTTCCTTTGTAAGCGAACCCATCAATCATGGTGGCCTGAGAGTAAAATTATATCAGGCTACTTTATAAATTGTATTTAAAGGCTTCTATAAATATGAGTAAGCTGACAAAAATCAGTAAGTACCCAGATAGGATATTGAGTTTTCTCATAGCCGCAGAAGAGCTTAATATTTTTCGAGATTTTTCTATCATAACTGATAAGGCAACATTTCCCAGAAATGGTATCAATGCTGATGTTAATGCAATTGCTATGCAGTCGATCAGAGTTAAAGTAACAAGATTGAAAAACCCTGGTAATATTCCTAGGTAAAAGAGCGCAGCTTTAGGGTTGCCTAATATAACCAAAAACCCTGCATAAAACCCAGACCAATCGCTACTTTTAGTTAATTTCAGCTCTTGTGTCGGAAATTGTAAATTTTGATTTTTAATCAAATTTATGCCCATCACCAGGAAGATAATCACTGCTAAATATTTTAGGTACATTAACAAATTGGTATAAGAAGCTACCAACGCTGTACTGCCTGCTATTGCAAGAGAGGGCCATATTAAATCTCCAAGAGCAACACCGGCGGCTAATGGTATTGCTCCATAAAAGCCTCTCGATATTGACCTTGAAATGATTGCTATCCAGACTGGCCCAGGTGTAAGGAAAAGAACAAAAATACCAAAAGCGTAAAACGTTAGATCTTTGATTGATATGGAAATTCCAAGGTCTATAAGACTAGCTTCTTATGCTATCAATGGAAAAATCTTTTTCTGTAATACCAGAAACACCTGAGGTCTCGCTAACGCTGAAATATTGGGCAGCTTTGCCCAGTTCAGAGAAAAGATTTTTGTCAGTACCGGTCATCCACGCTTGGACTTTAAGAGCATTTATTTCAGCATATAAAGCTGACCGTCTATCTGCGTCTAGATGAGCTGATACTTCATCTAGAAGCATTATCGGAGGATATCCAAGCTCTAATTTTAAGGCTCTAGCATTTGCCAATATTATAGATATGAGCATTGCTTTTTGTTCGCCAGTAGAGCTGTCTTTAGCAGGAATTCCTTTGGGAATATAAATGGCTTCCATATCTGATCGGTGGGGTCCGATAAGTGTACGCCCTGCCAATATGTCGAGATGGCGGCTTTCCGATAGTGACAGTATAAATTCACCTTCTTCTGTTGGCATATCACTGTCTGTGTGTGATAATGAAAGCGCGGCCGCTGGAAACATAGTCGTTGAGCTATTCTGCGATGCGCAAATTTTTTTCAAAGCAGCTTTACGATTTAATTGAATTAAAAGGCCATTTTTAGCCATCTGGCTCTCGAGCGCCTTATACCACACACCATCAGTCATTTTTTCTTTTAACAGACGGTTTCTTTCTCGCATGGCTTTCTCATAATTTAATACACAATCCGCGTGTTTTGGAAAAAAACTCAGAGTAAGACGGTCAAGAAATTTACGTCGACCTTCTGCGCCCTCTATCCAAAGGCGATCCATAGACGGTAATAACCAGACTACCCGTACTAATTTTGCCAAATCGTTTTGTCTAGCAAGTTTATCATTAATTTTGACTGTTCGAGATGAGGTGGTTTTCCAAGAGGTTTCAATTAGATTAGAATTTGTACCGGATACTACTTCCGCATTCAATTTCCATCCAATATTCTCAGGACTTTTGCTTAAGTCGGCCGCGTTAGCCCGTCTCAGACCCTTTCCGGGTGAAAGCAAGGAAATACCCTCAAGTATATTTGTTTTTCCTGCACCGTTGCTTCCAAATAACGCTATTGGACCATTGCCAACTGGAACTTGTGTAAATTTGTGAGATCTAAAATGTGATAATGTCAGCTGACTAATATGCAAGACAAAACCTTATTTCTAAATAAATTTATTACACTCGCATTGGCATTACGACGTAAACTGCTGATAGATCATTTCCCTCTCGTATTAAAACAGGGTCTCCAGATGAGTTGAACATGAATATAGCATTTTCCTTATCAATCTGACTAGATATTTCTAGTAAATATTTGGCGTTGAAGCCTATTTCTAAACGCTCATCGTTATAGGCAACTGCTACTTGCTCTTCAGCCGCTCCACTGTCCGGAGAATTAACAATCAATGTAAGTTGATCATCCTCTAAACACAGTTTTACGGCCCTAGATCTTTCTGATGACACAGTAGACACTCTGTCAACAGCCTTTGCAAATTCGGCTGCATCAACTTCCAATTTCTTTTCGTTTGATGCAGGAATTACGCGAGTGTAATCAGGAAATGTTCCTTCAATTACTTTAGAAGTTAAGGTAATGTCGGGTGTCGCAAAGCGAACTTTTGTCTCTGAAACTGATACAGCTATTTCAACTTCATCATCATCCAAGAATTTTCGGATTTCTGCTACAGTTTTCCTAGGAATAATGACCCCTGGTAAGTCTTCTGCTCCCTGTGGTATTGCAGTATCTACTCTTGCTAGTCTGTGACCGTCAGTAGCTACGCACCTCAGTACTTTTGAACTTTCAAAAGTAGCAGAATGCATATAAACACCATTTAGATAGTATCGGGTCTCCTCGGTTGAAATAGCAAATCTAGATTTATCAAACAACCGACGTAGATCGCCAGACTTCGCAGAAAAGTTTGCCGCATACTCTGATGATGCCATAATCGGAAAATCTTCTTTAGGAAGCGTTGCTAAAGAAAAATTTGATCGTCCTGCTTCTACTGTTAACCGGCCAGTAGATGTATCAGCTGTCAGCTCGATTAAAGCCCCATCTGGTAATTTACGAGCAATTTCATGCAATAATACGGCAGAAACTGTGGTGGAGCCTATACGCTCAACTTTAGCCTGCACCCGATCAACTATCTCCACATCGAGGTCTGTAGCCCGAAATTGAACTTTATCATTTTCTGCTTCAATCAGTACATTGGCAAGAATAGGAATTGTATTGCGACGTTCGACTACTGACTGAGCGTGAGATACAGCTTTTAAAAGGGTATTTCGCTCTATGCTTAATTTCATTACCCTTGCTCCTATAATGAACTAATCGGAATATCAGGTTAAACCATTTTTAGACGTGCTCAAGTGTTTTCTATAATTTAACATAAATCGAGGTTTAGGTTTAAAGAGAAATATTTATTTTTACTTAATATTCTGCCTTACGCTTCGAGTGCGCGGCGCAAGATTTCGACATCTTCCGCGACCTGGCCATCTTTGCTTTTTAATTCTTCTATTCGCTTAACACCATGCATTACAGTTGTATGATCTCGGCCTCCAAATCTTCTTCCTATTTCAGGAAGGCTGCGACTCGTCAGGTATTTTGCGAGATACATAGCAATTTGTCGGGGACGTGCATAAGTTCGTAATCTTTTTGGTCCAATCATATCTGAGAGGCGAATATTGTAATGGTCAGAAACTTTTCGTTGAATTTCCTCAATTGTAATTTTTCTTTCTGAGGCTCTGAGCACATCTGCGAGACAGTCTTGTGTAACTTCTAAAGTTATATGGCGGCCAACTAATGACGCAAAAGCAAATAACCGTGTCAAAGCACCTTCAAGAACTCTAACATTTGTTGATATCCGAAGTGCCAAAAATTCTAAAACTTCAGGGTCTAAACTTAGATCTGGATACTGTTTACTGTATAACTCAACTTTTGACTGCAAAATTCCTAGCCGCAGCTCATAATTAGTTGGGTGTAAATCTACAACTAAACCACACTGCAATCTACTTTTAATTCGCTCCTCGAGTCCTTTTATTTCACCTGGGGCCCTATCCGCTGAAATAATAATTTGCTTTCCTTGATCTACCAGTGCGTTGAAAGTATGAAAGAACTCTTCTTGAGTGCTGTCTTTTCCGGCAATAAACTGTACGTCATCGACCATTAATATATCAACGGATCGAAAAATTTGTTTAAAATCCATCATCTTTCGTTCTCTTAACGACTGAACGAAACGGTACATAAACTGTTCAGCAGATAAATATAACACATTTAAATCAGGTCTTTTCGTTGATAATTCCCATGCTATAGCATGCATTAAATGTGTTTTACCTAACCCTACGCCCCCATATAAAAACAGAGGATTGAATGTGACAGCCGTGCCATCTGCCACTCGTCTAGCAGCTGCATGAGCCAGTTCATTAGGTTTTCCGACTATAAAACTATCAAAAGTGAACCTTGGATCTAAAGGAGCGCCGGGTATAACCTCAGAACGCTTAATTGCGGATTTAATGGTTTTCACTTCATTTTTCTGAACAGGCTTTTTTAATACACCCTCAGCATTAACCTTAAATGAAACTCGGTTAATACTTTTATCAATACTATTGAGTTTAAATAAAATTGCCTCACTAAAATTTTGTGAAACATAATTACCTAAAAAGGTTGTGGGGACGTGAAAAACTGCTACGCCATCGACTACTTCTGAGAAGTCCAGTGGTGATATCCAGTTGGTAAAGTTATTTTTGCCTATTGTTTCCTGAAGTTCTTCTTGAATTTTTCCCCATAAATCTTTGTTCATCTTTTAATTCCCAAAACTTCAGTAATATTCCAGCCCAACAGTTTAAAGGCGTTACTACCTGCTAAAGATGTACACTGATCTAGCTAAGTGAATTTACATTTCACCAGCGATGTTACAAATTTTAAATTGGCCAGCATTAGACGGAGCGTGGCATGCCCCACATAATAAACTGACCCCCCCAGGCGAACGACTCGCTAAGTTGAACTTAACAAGTGTTTCCTGAATCATTCAACACAACTTAAGACTTGACTCAAAAAAAAATACAGAGAATCTCTCAGTATGGTAAAAAGTACCCATTAAAAGCAAAAGGACGCCCATGGCGTCCCCTCTCAAATCTAATTTTTATTATTATCAAGCCATACTTTTTACTCTAGCAGAAAGCCGTGACATTTTTCTAGAAACAGTATTTTTCTTGTAAACGCCTTTAGTAACCCCTCGCATTAGCTCAGGTTGAGCAGACTTTAAAGCCGAAGCAGCTACAGTCTTATCGCCTGAAGTAATAGCTTCTTCCACTTGCTTCAAAAACGTTCGAATGCGTGACCTTCTAGCTTTATTTACTTCCAATTTGCGGTCGTTTTGCCGAGCACGCTTTTTTGATTGAGGCGTATTAGCCATTTACAAACCCTTATTTTACGAAATTTCATTGTTCTTTAGGCGTCTCTTTAATTCGAGTCAACACATCCGGTAACAAATTATTTGATTTTTATTATCTATCTCGGAACTGAGCATCACGTTTTTCACTAAATGCTTCCATACCTTCTTTTTGATCTTCGGTCGAAAACAATGCATGAAAAACTCGGCGCTCAAAAAGTAGTCCCTCAGACAATGGTGTTTCATAAGATCTATTCACCATTTCTTTAACCGCCATTGTTGTTAACATTGATTTTTCAGATATCTTAAGTGCTGCTGATAAAGCTTCATCTAGCAACTTCTTAACTGGAACAACTCTGCTAACTAACCCACATCTCTCGGCTTCATCTGCTTCCATCAATCGACCCGTTAGGTTCATTTCCATCGCTTTGGACTTACCAACATACCGCGTTAATCTTTGTGTGCCTCCCAACCCAGCAGATACACCCAAATTGATTTCAGGCTGGCCAAATTTAGCTGTATCTGAGCAAATAATAAAATCGCACATCATTGCTAATTCACACCCTCCCCCCAGTGCATAGCCAGATACTGCGGCAATTATTGGTTTTCTGATTCTGCCAATTCGTTCTGACTCATTGGTGAACATATCTTCCAAGAACACTTCAGAAAAGTTTTTCTCGCGCATCATTTTTATATCAGCACCTGCAGCGAATGCTTTTTCAGATCCTGTTAGTACTATGCACCTTACCTTATCATTTTTTTGACAATCTTCTAGGGCTTCCGTAAGCTCTCTGAGAAGCTGGTTGTTAAGTGCATTTAACGCCTCAGGACGGTTAAGTTTGATAACACAAACATGATCTTCAACGTCAACTATGATTGTCTCATAAGCCATTTTTTCAGGTCTCTCATTGAATTTCTAAGTAGTTTTTTTATCATTTCTTTCAGAAGACACAAGTTATCTTTGGCAATTACTACAATAAAAGCTTGAACGACCTGCCTGAATTATACGTCTTATTTTCGTCTTGCACTCTGTATTGCAACACTCTTGGCCTTCTCTGCCATAAACATCAAAACGATGTTGAAAATATCCTAAATCGCCCGATGCATGTCGAAAATCTCTCAGCGAGGAACCACCTGCCGATATTGCCTCCATGAGAATCTCTTTGATTATAGGTACTAGTGAACTGAGTTTTTTGTGTGATAAGCGATATACTTGATGCTTTGGGGAAATCCCTGCTCGAAATAAAGCTTCGCAAACATATATGTTACCGAGGCCAGCAACAATTCGCTGATCCAGTAGGGTGGCTTTTATATTTGTTTTTTTAGACTTTATAGTGTCCGTAAAATACGCTTCATTGAAACTATTACTTAATGGCTCGGGCCCTATGTGTGCTAGAGAAGCACTTGTTTCTAATGATCTTGTTTCAAGCAAATCTATCACGCCAAATCGCCGCGGATCATTAAAAGTCAACTGATGACTGTCTTTCAAATGTAAAATAAAGTGATCGTGTTTTTGGCTTTGTGCCTTATTGTGATGAAAAGCTCCTTGAACCTCTTGAGAGATTAAAATTCGACCTGACATTCCTAAGTGTATGAGTAAAGTTTCTCCCCCAGACAGATCCATGAGTATATATTTTGATCGGCGGTGTAAAAAATTTATCTTGCGATTTTTTAAACGTTCCGCAAGATTTTGTGGAAAAGGTCTTCTTAGGTCAGGCCTATTTACCTGAGCGTATTCAATTTTGTTGCCCTCTAAAATTGGTGAAATACCCCGTAAAACGGTTTCGACTTCTGGTAATTCGGGCATAAATCTGTCTCATAATTGCTTGAGCGCATTGTATCGCGCCATAACTAATCTATAAGTAATATAAATTTATTTTTGGCTTGGAGCAATGTCAGATAAAAAAGAAAATACAACCCATTTTGGCTTTGAAACTATTCTAGAGAAGGATAAGGCTGAGAAAGTCCAAGGTGTTTTTAGTTCTGTGGCATCTAAGTATGATGTGATGAATGATTTCATGTCGCTTGGAATACATAGGTTTTGGAAGGATGCAATGATGGACTGGTTGGCGCCAAGAGGCGGCCAATTATTATTAGATGTTGCAGGTGGGACGGGTGATATTTCGTTTCGGTTTCTGAAGCGTGCTGGAAATGCGCATGCCACGGTTTTAGATTTGACAGAACCAATGCTAGCAGAAGGCAGAAAGCGTGCGGCAACGGCTGGCATTTCCGGTCAACTCGACTGGGTTGTGGGTGATGCTATGGCTCTTCCTTTCGAAGATCAGACCTTTGATGTTTATACTATCAGCTTTGGGATACGAAATGTTACAAATCCAAAAAAAGCTCTTGCTGAAGCTTATCGCGTTTTAAAGCCGGGCGGCAGAATTATGGTCCTTGAGTTTTCTCATATTCCAAACGATTTACTCCAATGGTGTTACGACAAGTACTCATTTAATGTGATACCCAGGTTAGGGCAAATAATTGCAAGAGATCGAAGCAGTTATCAATATCTGGTTGAAAGCATTAGAAAGTTTCCAAATCAGGAAAACTTTCTGAATCTTGTTAATGAGGCTGGTTTTGAGAATACTAAATACCGCAACTTAACGATGGGAGTGGCCTGTTTGCACTCTGGATGGAAAATTTAAATGCGTGGGCCCCATAATATTCTGCGATTAATTCGTACTGGTGCAACTCTTGAGCGTACTGGCGCCATGCCAGTGATATTAAACGCTTTGGATGCGCCAAAAACCATAAAATTCGCTGCGAGGTTCATTGTTTGGCCATTTCAGTTTTTGGGTCGAAAGGGGGATAAATCACTACTGCCGGCTCCCAGAGCTTTAACAGCGATGGGACCTGCGTACATTAAATTTGGTCAAATACTATCTACGCGACCAGATGTTGTCGGTCCAGAACTCGCTGAACAGCTGCGTGTTCTGCAAGATAGGCTGCCACCATTTTCTACTTCTGTTGCAAAGCAAAGTTTTAAGTTAGAGACTGGTTTAGATGCAGATGATGTATTTAGCCATTTTTCAGAGCCTGTCGCAGCGGCATCTATTGCTCAGGTCCATCGAGGGCAATTGCGAGAGTCAGGTCATAGTGTTGCTATAAAAGTTTTGAGGCCTGAGATAGAGCGAGCTTTTCAAAGGGATATCGACACCTTTTACTTTGCCGCTAGATTGGTCGAATTCGTCTCGCCAAAGTCACGGCGTTTGAAACCAATAGATGTAATCACTCATTTTGATGGTGTTGTACAGGGAGAACTGGATTTACGTTTAGAGAGTGCGTCGGCATCTGAATTTTCAGCAAATATTAGAAATGATAAAGGATTTTCTGTCCCATCGATAAATTGGAGTTTGTCAAGTCGCCGAGTGATGACTTTGGATTGGGCGGATGGACTTCCAATGGGAGATACGGATGCACTGACGGCAGCCGGGCATAATCTAACTGAGCTTGGTGATAGGGTATTACATATGTTCTTAAGCCATGCTTTGCGAGATGGGTTCTTTCACGCCGATATGCATCAAGGGAACCTTAAAGTATCTAGCAATGGAGATATTGTCGCATTTGATTTTGGTATAATGGGACATATTGACGAATATACAAGGCGGGTTTATGCGGAAATCTTGTTTGGTTTTATAAAGCGAGATTATAAGCGAGTTGCTGAAGTACATTTTGAGGCTGGATATGTGCCGCAAGACCAAAATGTTGATGAGTTTGCTCGAGCTCTACGAGCCGTAGGGGAGCCAATTTTCGGTATGGATGCATCCAATATATCCATGGGAAGGCTTCTGAGTTACCTATTTCAGGTAACTGAACGTTTTGGAATGGAAACGCGCACAGAACTTATTTTATTACAGCGAACTATGGTTGTCGTAGAAGGGGTGGCTCGATCATTAAATCCTCAAATTAATATTTGGGAAGTAGCACGGCCAATTGTAGAGGGTTACATAAAGTCTAATTTGGGTCCGGCAGCAGTGTTAAATGATCTTAAGACCACATTCAAAGTTTTAGCTCGTTTTGGACCAAGATTACCAAGCTTGGTTGAGCAGGCGTTAATTAAACAGTCAAATCCGCAACCTCAAGCTTTGCAAAGAAAGTGGTCAGCCAATTTTAAGTCATTTGCACTAGGATCTATATTTGCATGTTTGATTATATTTATTTTGTTTTTCTACATGCGTGTCTACTTTAGTTGATGAAAACGTATTATTAGTAACTATGTTGATCAAAAACTTTAGAAATATCGCCGCACCAATCGTTGTTATATAACTCGATTAGTTTGTCAGCAGCTGTACGCTCACTGTCAACTACTTCCTTAATTTCATCAAGAAAATGAGTTTCATCAATGTATTTGGAGTTATAGCTTGGTATCGAGCGAGCTTTAAGTCCTTCATTGGCAATCTCAACTACTTCTTTGGCCAGTTCGCTAATTCTAATGTTACCAACTTTGCCGTTGAGCCCTTGATCAGCGGCCTCTACCCTAAGTTCTTCACGTGTTTCTCGTGCCCACGTTTTTACAAGATCGTATGCCGCATCAAGAGATGATTGATTATAGCACAAACCAACCCAAAAAGCGGGAAGTGCACAAAGACTTCGCCAGGGACCTCCATCTGCCCCGCGCATTTCTATGAATGTTTTTAAACGCGCTTCTGGAAATATAGTCGTTAGATGATCGGCCCAGTCATTCAAAGTGGGCAACTCGTTGGGAAGCGCTGGTAATTTTCCTTTCAGAAAATCTCGAAACGATTGACCCAACGCATTTATATATTTTCCATCGCGGTATACAAAATACATTGGAACATCTAAGGCGTAATTAACCCACCTTTCAAATCCAAAGGTTGGCTCGAAAATAAATGGGATCGTGCCAGTGCGCGAGGCGTCGAGATCTCTCCAAACGCGGCTTCGCCAACTTTTGCAACTAGTAAGTTTTCCCTCAAAAAACGGTGAATTGGCAAACAGTGCGGTGCTTACAGGCTGCAGGGCTATCGCAACCCTCATTTTAGTAATCATATCGATTTCAGATTCAAAGTCTAAATTAACTTGAACAGTGCATGTTCTATACATCATTACTTTGCCCATAGTACCGACTTTATCCATGTAATCTGTCATAAGTCGGTATCTGCCTTTTGGCATTTGTGGCATTTCATGATGTTTCCATGTGGGAGCTGCACCTAGTCCAATGAAGCCAATACCGATCTTATCGGCAATGTCCTTGACTTGGCTCAAGTGTGTGTTCACCTCATGGCAGGTCTCATGTATACTTCCCAAAGGAGCTCCGGATAGTTCCAGCTGTCCTCCAGGTTCCAATGAAACGTTTGCTCCATCCTTTACTAGCCCTATGATATTACCTGCTTCAAAAACTGGCTCCCAATCGTACTTATCTTTTAAACCGATTAATATCGATTTTACAGATTTTGGACCCTCATATGGTATGGGCTTCAAGTTGTCTTTACAGAAACCAAATTTTTCGTGCTCTGTTCCTACTTTCCAGTCTGACCTCGGCTTACATCCGTCAGATAGGTAATGTATTAATTGATCATAGTGTTCGACAGGACCACCGCCGGACTGTGGAATCGACATAGTTAGGCCTTTATTACTTTCTACAAAACTTACACGTTAATCAAATGGTTTGGCTCGTTAGCTCAGTGAAAATCACTTTAGTCTTATTTTTGCCAAAGAACAGTCTTAATACTTTCAGAAGAAGATAACGCTTCTAACATTTTTTCAGTTTGAAAACCTTCTAGATTATTAAAAACATCAAATAACACTTCGTTGCCTTTCACATTTGTTGGTATTTCTACTTTATTACCTGCTGTAATTTCTACTATCCACTTACTATAAGAATTCGATTGATCAAGAATAAGACATTTTATCTCATCAATCGAAAAAATAGCGCCATTTTTTGGTCCAAAGTAGCTGATTTGCCCTTCTGTGAAGTCAATGAGTCCTCCGCCTGTCTCAGCTCTTTTGAACCGTATGCGCTGATAGCCCGCATACGCCAAAGTTGCTCCAGTTATTAAAAACCCAAACCCAATCGTATACAGTATCCCGTGTGAATTTATTATCCAGTATAAGCCTAGTGCAGCGAAGACAATTGCAATAAGGGGTTCCCGCCAGATTAGTAGGCTGTTTATTAGGGTATTTTCTTTCATCACCAATCGCCAAGGTAGTTTTGCCATAGAGAAATTGCAGTAACTACTGCTGTATCGGCCCTCAAAATCCTTGGTCCAAGACTTATACTATGAGTAAATTTTAGTCCTCTGAGATGATTTCTCTCTATTTCAGAAAAACCACCTTCTGGGCCGACCAATATAGCCCATTTTCCTTTCTCAAGATTCTTTAATTTAACCTCTGATTGTTTTAATTCTTCATCACAGAATAAGATTTTTCTATCTGCTGGGAAATTATTAAGTACGTCGTTAAGTTTTTGTAATTCGACTATTTTGGGAACGTATGTTCCACCACATTGCTCTGCAGCCTCTCTTGCGTGTGCCCTTAGTCTATCGGTGCTAATTCTGACTGAGTTTGTATATTCCGTTCGAACTGGTATTATTTTTCCGACTCCGAGCTCGGTTGCTTTTTCAACTATGAAGTCAGTACGGACTTTCTTTAAGGGAGAAAAATAGAGCCATAGGTCGGGAGGTAGCATTTGGGGGTTTGTTTGCTTTATACAAAACAACACCCCCTTTTTCTTTGAGATCTCTTCAATAGAAGCGATCCATTCCCCATTAATTCCGTCAAAAACTAAAATTGAGTCACCGACACGCTTGCGCATCACAGAAAAAATATAATGAGCTTGATCCTTGTTTAAAGGAACGGATTGCGCTTCCCTTAAAGAGTGATCTACAAAGAGTCTAATTTTATTCATATTGGATGACAGTGTATGCCCCATTTGGAGCCATTACCAGAGGCGAAGGATCAAATATTTGATGCGGTTAATAACAATTGGGTGGACATGCATGCACCAAAATGGTCGCGGCCATTTTTAAAGTTATCAAGAATGGATCGTCCGATTGGAACATGGCTTTTATTGTTGCCGTGCTGGTGGGGACTGCTGATGGGGATGCTAACCAATGGGACTTCAAATTTGCACGATTTATGGATTTTCATAGCCTGTGCAGTCGGCGCTGTTTTAATGAGAGGGTCGGGGTGTACGTGGAATGATATAAATGATCGTGAGATCGATGGTAAAGTTGAGCGCACAAAACGCAGGCCGATTCCTAGCGGTTCAATAAGTGTGAGAAACGCCGCTCTTTGGATGGTAATTCAAGCTCTTTCTGCCTTATTTATTTTGTTGACCTTTAACACTACCGCAATTGCCTTAGGCTTTATAGCAATATTACCGGTTGCTATTTATCCTTTTGCAAAAAGATTTACCTGGTGGCCACAATTTTTTTTAGGAATTGCATTTAACTGGGGTGTGCTATTAGCCTTTGCAGCCTCCACAAATTTTTTGAATTGGCCGTGTATTATACTTTATTTTGCAGGAATTTCATGGACTTTATTCTATGATACAATTTATGCGCACCAAGATAAAGAAGACGACGCACTGCTTGGTGTTAAATCTACAGCAATTTTGTTCGCAGATAGAACTAAAATTTGGTTATTTTTGTTTGCTTCTTTAGCAGCGGGCTTAATGATCATATCATTCATTATTTCAATAAACGGCTTTCAAATGTTTATCGCAATTATAGGTGCTGTGTTTTTTTACTTTCACATGGTTTGGCAAGTCATCAAACTAGACATCCAAAACAGTCAAAATTTGTTGAACAACTTTCGTGCTAATAGGAACACAGGCTTGATTGTGGTTGTATTTTTAAGTATTTCAATTCTGGTTTAACTTCCTTAAATTAATTCTCGATAGTATTAAGATACCGTGTCGGATAAATGTTCAATTCCTCGATCAAAATTAAATATTTAATTTTTGGTTTAGCTGCTTGTGTTTCGGTATTGGCTGCCATGGTTTTTGCTACTTTTATTGAAACTATGTCTAAAGATCAGCTTAAGTCTGCTCTCGATAAAGCCGAATACTCCTGGGCAAAAATTGATCCTGATGGGTTGCAACTTTTCATTCATGGTAATGCACCAACAGATTCTGAAAGAATAGGTGCCATGGAGGTTGCTCGCTCCATAATTGCTCCAAAACGGTTAATTGATAATATATTTGTTGAAGATAGGACTAACACAAAACAAAAAGTTCTGAATTTAAAAATACTTAAATCGATGCATAAAGTACTTATAATTGGTACTTTCCCAACGGGGTTTGGTCCTTTTGAATTTGAAGAGATCCTAAATAAGCGGTTATCTCGCAGTGATGATTACGATATTATTGCTGATCAAACAGAGCTGGCTCCTCCTGTGAATTGGGAAGCAGTTACTATGTACGCTGTTTCTTTACTAGATACGATTAAGATTGGGAAAATTGAGACAGACGGCAACCAACTTTTGGTTGAAGGTATAGCTAGTGACGATCGGTATAATGGGAACTTAAAAGAATACATAAAATCAAGGGCACCACCCAGCTTCCCAGTTGAAATATCTTTTCAACAACCCCGTGAACTGATTTCCCCTTTTACTTTTCAAGTAGAGATTAAAAATGGATCATTGGAGTATTCAAATTGTGTAGTATCTGATGAAAAAAGTAAGGGTCAAATAATAAAAATGGCCAAAAAACTTAATGCTAAGGCTCAGGAAGAATGTTTAGTTGGCCTTGGAGAGCCAAGTCCTCAATGGACTAAAGCATTAGAGAAAGCCTTTTCCGTTTCAGCACAACTGGTAAATGCTAAAGTAATATTCGATAATCTCAATGTTTCTATTATCCTTGACCATTCATTCTCCAAAAGGGAATATAGTGAACTGATAAAGTCTTTATCAAATACTTTTCCACCAGAGTTTGTTTTATCTTTAGTAAAGCTTTCAAACGATGAGAATAATAATCTTCCTTCTAACAAAGTTGTAGCTACTTTAAGCCCGGAGGGTCTTGTGAAAATTGTGGGCCCTGTAAGCGAGAGGTTTGATGAAGAACTTATAGCCAATTTTGCCAAAGCACGCTTTGGTTCAGAACAAGCGTCTACTTCACTTTATAATGTGGAATCGCTACCTGTTAATTGGGGCTTTAGAATTATTGCAGGTTTAGAGGGGCTTCGTGAGTTGAAGAATGGAATATTAGAGATCACTCCAAATTTGATAGAAATCAAAGGTAAAACACACCAACAATTTTCTTCAGCTAAAATCACAAAAATCATCGGTGAAAAGATTGGTTATAATCAGCGTTTATCCATTGAAATTGATTACGTTGCAATGCCAGTACCGGCCGATAATAGTTTAACTGCGAGGCAGTGTGTAGATAAAATTAACGATGTACTTCAGTCAAGAAAAATCAATTTTGAACCTAGTTCTGACAGAGTGGACCTTACGGGACAAAAAATTCTTGATGATATAGCAAAAATTTTGTTCAATTGTGGTGATAATATTTTGGAAATTGGTGGGCACACTGATAGTCAGGGAAGAGAGCAAATGAACCTAAACCTGTCTCAGGCGAGGGCAAATGCCGTGTTGTTTGAATTACAGAGGCGGCGTATTTTAACAAAAAATATTGTAGCTAAAGGTTATGGCGAAACTCGTCCCATTGCATCAAATGATACGGAGCAAGGGCGAGAACAAAATAGAAGAATAGAATTTAAACAAATAGATCTATCATTGGATGCTAATGTGTCCTCTGAGGATTAAATTGATAATTAGTGCAGGCAAACCATGAGCCAGATCGATTTAATAATTTTTACCTCAATTGTCCTCTTGATTACTTTTTCTTTAGGATGGTTGGCGCATGTTTTAGTAGAAAAGCTTTACTATAAATCTGAGAGAAAACAGACAAATGACCAGGTTATAGCAGAGGCTTTTCTTAACGCTGAGTCCGAGCACGCACTGATAGTGGACAAGTTAAAAAAAAGTGATGCAGAATTAACAAATAAACTGGCCCAAACTCAAGCTGAGTTGAAAGCAACTATGGATGGTTTGCACATCGCTAGAGTTGAAATAGAAAGTTTGCGCGAGAACTCACAAAAAACTCGAAAAAGAAAAAAATAAATTAGTAGGAAGCTACCATCGCTCTAAAGCCTTTTCGTCGTTTATTATGGGCTCAACCCAATGATAGCCATCCTTTGTAACTTCTTTTTTCCAAAAAGGTGCTCGACTTTTAAGATAATCCATCAGAAATTCGGCTGACTGGAAAGCGTCGTGACGATGCATAGCTGCAGTGGCGACCATCATTATCCGATCGCCGGGGAAAAGTTTTCCATGTCTGTGTATTACTAATGCGTCATTTAGTGACCACCGCTCCATCGCTGTCTCGACATAGTTAGAAATGGCGTTTTGGGTCATGCCAGGATATTGCTCAATATCCATGTGAAGTAGTGAATTTGTACTATTGTTCCTTACAACTCCTTGGAAAGATACAATTGCGCCATTATTCCTACCACTATTATTTAAAAATTCTAATTCTTTACCAATATCAAAATCATTGGATTGCACAGATACCAGCACCTTACCCTCCTGTCATAGGTGGAAAAAATGCTATTTCCGAAGCCCCGCTCAATTTTGTATCAAAATCACAGAGTTCTTGATTAACGGCCACTTTTAAGGCGGAAAGATCTGCGAATGCGATTTCGTATCTTTGCTCTCTCTGCCTTAATTCATCGACAAGTCCGATGATTGTTTCAGATTCTGTTTCTACCATCTCATAAGAAACGCCTATGCGTTCTCTAACCCAAGCGAAATATAAAACTTTTATCATTTGCCCTCTCTGAGTGTGGGTATTGCTTTTTTAAAGTATTCAAAACCTGTTATAAGTGTTAAAATGGCCGCTATCCATAGCATAACTAGGCCAAAATTTTCTAACCAATATAAAAAATCGAAGTCTAGTTTTGTACTTTGATCTGTCTCGGAGCTCTGTGAAATGCCAATACTATTACCATCTTTTCTTGAGGAGAATTTTAACGCATAATGCTCCACCACACCCTGTGCAAATAGCAAAGCAATGGATAGCATTTGTGAGGTTGTTTTCCATTTCGCTAAGACAGTGACTTTTAAGTCTATTGAATTATTACCAACAAACTCTCTAAGTCCAGAGATGAAAACTTCTCTAAATAGGATAAATGTTGCTGGCAGGACTAGCCAAGGAGACATGCTAGAATACCCTACAATTACCATAAGAGCAATTACGACCATTGCTTTGTCTGCAATTGGATCCAACATCGCCCCAAATTTGGTTTCTTGACGCCAGATACGAGCGAGATAACCATCAAACCAGTCAGTGATGGAGGCGACTAAAAATAGGAGTAAGGCAAACCAATCTGCGTAAGGCCTGTCAAAGTATAGAAACATTACAGCAACGCCTGGCGCAGCTAATAATCGTGTCATGGTTAAAATGTTGGGAATCGTCCAAATCATCGAGGTGTAAACCTATATTTCTATTCTATTGTTACAAATCACCATTATTTAACGGAAAATTACCCTTAGTCTTAAAAACGTTGCATAGTATTTCGAGCATGCCAATAAAATGCTAATTTTGTATAAAAATTTGAACTAAGCGCAATAAGGCTAACTCGTAACCCTGTACCCCACAGCCGACAATTACACTATCGGCGCGCTGCGAAACATACGAATAATGACGAAAACTTTCTCTTTTGTGAATATTTGATATATGAACTTCAACGATGGGTCCTTCGAACATTTCCAGCGCATCAAAAATCGCTACAGAGGTATGTGAGTACGCACCTGGGTTTATGATTATTGCATCTGAAGTCTCTCGTGCTTCATGTATTAACTCTACAAGCTTACCCTCATAATTAGTTTGTTCAGAGTTTAGTTTCATTCCATGTTTTTCTGCAAGCTCTTCACAAGCTGCTTCAACTTTTTTTAAAGTGATGTCTCCATACAATACCGGATCTCTTTTACCCAGCATGTTAAGGTTTGGTCCGTTAAGAAGCAGAATGTTTTTGGCCATTTTGGTCTCCTATCTCGTTTTAATTATATTTGGACCTCTTAAAGGTTACTTGCAAGTGCTAAGTTATCGCCCACAAAATAAGGCCAGCACCAAGCAAAATTCTGTAAACAATGTATGGTAAAAATCCGAAAGAGTTCAAAAAGCGCAGCATAACTGCAATAGCCAGATATGCTGCTAAATAAGAAAAAATCAAAGCTGTAACGATAATTTTAAAGTCAAAATCATTACCGTTTAAATGATTTTCTACTGTGGACAGAGCAGTCGCTGCAATGATTACTGGAATGGACATTAGCATAGACACTCGAACAGCATGTTCACGGCTATAACCCATAATCCTTGCTGCCGTGATAGTTATCCCTGATCTTGATGTGCCCGGGATTAATGCCAAAGCTTGCCAGAAACCAATTTTTAGGGATAGTTTTAATGACCACGATATTTCTGTTTCATTAGTAATTGGATTTGGTTTCTTATCTGCCCACCAAAGGAAAATTCCAAAAACGATCATTGCAATTCCGATTAACAAAATATTATCACGCATAAGCATGTCATAACCAAGTAACTTAATGAAAAGGCCGAAAACCATAGCTGGGACTGTCGCAACGACCAGGCATAGTGCTACAAAACTATCATTTGATACAACTTTGCCTTTCAGAAGTTTGGTAAGGCCAGACCAAATATGCTTACTGTCATCCCAGAAGTACGTAATTACTGCTAAAAGTGTACCAAAATGTACCGCAATATCTATCGTTTGCCCCTGATCTGGTAATTCGCTCAAATGGTGCAATAAAATTAAGTGTGCACTTGAGGAAATAGGAATAAATTCCGTTAAACCTTGGATCATTGCCACCAAGGCAAGGTGAGTTAGTAACATTGGCTGGTCCAAATAAGTAATATCGATGACTCTAACTTGTGAAATAAAAATAAAAAAGGAGCAATTTAACTCCGTATCGGACCTAAATCCGAATTTAATGATGGGATTTTTTGACCACTGTCAAAAATATTGTAAAATTAAGTCAACAATTCTTACTTTTATTTTTGTTAGAACTGATGTATACGCTCATTTCTTATGTTTGAAGGATAAAAAAATGCCTACTCAACCAATGCTAAAATTTGTGAAATTAGATCGTGATATGCCCACGAAGCGCATTGCTGGCGAGCGGAAAAAGGATTTTCAAGAGATTTATTCTGAATTTGCCAAAGAGAAAGCGGAGGAGCAGTCAAGCAGATGTAGCCAGTGTGGAGTACCTTTTTGTCAATCTCACTGTCCTCTGCATAACAACATACCTGACTGGCTTCATTTAACCGCCACGGGTAGATTAAGGGAAGCTTATGAAGTCTCTCAGCAAACTAATACTTTTCCAGAAATTTGTGGAAGAATATGCCCTCAAGATCGTCTGTGCGAGGGCAATTGTGTTATTGAACAGTCAGGTCATGGCACGGTCACTATTGGGGCTATAGAAAAGTATATTACGGATCTAGCATGGGAAAATGGCTGGGTTGAGCCCACTAAGCCAACTATCGATCTTGATCTAAGTGTTGGCATAATTGGAGCGGGTCCTGGCGGTTTGGCTGCGGCTGAGCGTCTTAGAGGCGCTGGCTTTAAAGTTTGTATTTATGATCTTTACGATCGCGCAGGGGGATTATTAACTTACGGAATACCAAGCTTTAAATTGGAGAAAGATATTGTTGCCCGCAGGATCGATAACTTAGAGAAATCTGGTGCTGAGTTTAATATGAATTGCAAAATTGGTGAGGACTTATCGTTTTCTGCTCTGAGAGAAAAACATAATGCAGTAATCATAGCAACCGGTGTGTATAAATTCCGAGAAATAAATATCCCAGGTAATGGTCTGGACGGTGTTGTTGATGCTCTAAACTACCTAACCGCTTCAAATAAGGTAAACTTTGGAGATAATGTTCCATCATTTACAGATGGTACTTTGAATGCCGCAGGGAAGAGGGTTGTGGTAATTGGTGGAGGCGATACAGCGATGGATTGCGTAAGAACAGCAATTCGTCAAGGCGCAAAATCTGTTAAGTGCATGTATCGAAGAGATCGTGATAATATGCCAGGGTCTCAGAGAGAGGTCAAAAATGCGGAAGAAGAGGGTGTAATTTTTGAATGGCTCACCACGCCTCAAGGTTTTACTTCTGACTCTAAAAATAAAAACGTCGTTACGCTTGGCGTTAATGATGGTCCCGTAAAAGGAGTAATAGGGCGCAAAATGCGCCTGGGTGCTCCCGACGCAACTGGACGTCGTGTTCCAGAAGAAATTCAAAACAGTGATTACAACGAACCAGCCGATTTAGTTATAAAGGCTTTAGGTTTTGAACCAGAAGATCTACCAACACTCTGGGATCAATCTGAACTCCCAGTGACTCGTTGGGGTACCATTAAAGTAGAGGTGGGCAGTGGCAGAACGGCACTCGATGGCGTTTATGCAATTGGCGATATCGTTAGAGGAGCATCGCTTGTAGTTTGGGCCATCCGTGATGGAAGAGATACAGCTGACGCCATAGTTAATGATTTAACTGGTCAATCGGTAATTGCCGCAGAATAAGAAAAGTGAATTTGAGCTATTAGCCACTAGACTAAGGTCAATTTTAAAGGAAGCTAAGATGAAAAAAATTGATAGAAACTGGGCGACAATTGAGGCCGAGAAGCGGTCTTGGATGCACGAAAACAGCCTTTATCGTGAGGACTTTGAACACGCATCCTGTGGTGTTGGAATGGTTGTGTCAATTGAAGGAAAACCTAGCAGAAAAGTTGTTGAGCTTGGTATCGATGCCCTAAAAGCTATCTGGCATCGGGGTGCAGTAGATGCAGATGGAAAAACTGGCGATGGAGCCGGCATTCATGTACAAATTCCAGTATCTTTTTTCTATGACCAAATCGAAAGAACAGGACATAAACCGAAGAAAGATGAATTAATTGCTGTGGGTCAAGTATTTCTTCCCAGGGCAGATTTTGGCGCGCAGGAAACATGTCGAACAATTGTCGAAACTGAAGTTCTTAGGATGGGCTATTATATTTATGGTTGGCGGCATGTTCCTGTGAAGATTGATTGTCTGGGTGAAAAAGCGAATGCCACGAGACCAGAAATTGAACAGATCTTAATTTCTAATTCAAAGGGTGTTGACGAAGATACTTTTGAGCGTGAATTGTATGTAATAAGGCGCCGCATAGAAAAGTCGGCATCACGGGCAGGAGTGTCTCAACTATACTTGGCATCACTTTCCTGCCGCTCGATTATTTATAAGGGTATGATGTTAGCAGAGCAGGTTGCTGTTTTCTATCCTGATTTATGTGATGAAAGATTTACTTCTTCCTTTGCTATATACCATCAGAGATATTCTACGAACACATTTCCTCAATGGTGGTTAGCACAACCGTTCCGCATGTTGGCGCACAATGGTGAGATAAATACTCTAAAGGGCAACGTTAATTGGATGAAAAGCCATGAGATTAGAATGGCATCCTCAGCCTTTGGTGAAATGGCAGATGATATTAAACCAATAATACCAGGAGGTTCATCAGATTCAGCCGCTTTGGATGCTGTATTTGAAGCCCTGGTCAGGGCTGGAAGAAGTGCTCCAATGGCAAAAACTATGTTGATCCCAGAGAGTTGGTCAAAACAAGCTAAAGAACTCCCACAATCATGGCGAGATATGTATTCATATTGTAATTCTGTAATGGAACCATGGGATGGCCCAGCCGCTTTAGCAATGACAGATGGGCGGTGGGTATGTGCTGGGTTAGATCGCAATGGTTTGCGCCCGATCCGTTATGTAATAACAGGAGACGGGTTATTAATTGCAGGTTCTGAAGTTGGAACGGTTCCAATTAATGAAGCTAATTGTAATGAAAAAGGTGCGCTTGGGCCTGGGCAATTAATTGCTGTCGATTTGGCAGATGGAAAATTGTATCATGATGAGGAAATTAAAAATAAACTTGCGGATGCTCATCCATTTGGTGAATGGACAACAAAAGTAAAAGAATTGGACACCAAATTATCCAAGGTTCAAGAGAAGCAACTCTATTTTGGAGAAAATTTACGTAAGCGGCAGATTGCTGCTGGATATACCATTGAGGAAATTGAGCAAATCCTTGTACCGATGGCAGAAGATGGTAAAGAGACCTTAGCGTCGATGGGTGATGATACCCCTTCTGCAGTTTTGTCGGAAAGATACAGACCTTTATCACATTATTTTAGGCAGAATTTTTCCCAAGTTACAAACCCACCGATAGATTCACTCCGTGAATTTAGAGTCATGTCCTTGAAGACTCGTTTTGGTAATTTAAGAAATGTTTTAGATGAAGGTAGTAATCAAACAGAGATTTTAGCGTTAGAGAGCCCTTTTGTTGGTAACTCACAGTGGGAAGAATTAATTAAAAATTTTAAGGCTGACGTGATCAACTTAGATTGTACTTTCGCAAAGAGCGCTGGAAAAGAGACACTTCAAACTCAATTGGATCGAATTAGAAAAGAGGCAGAAGACGCAGTTCGTTCTGGTGCAGGTCATATTGTTCTTACAGATCAAAATATTGATGAAAGTAGGGTGGCGATGCCGATGATTCTCGCTACTTCCGCTGTGCATAGTCACTTAACAAGAAAGGGGCTGAGGACTTTTTGTTCGATAAATGTAAGATCGTCTGAATGTCTTGATCCACATTACTTTTCTGTATTAATCGGTGCTGGTGCTTCTGTTGTAAACGCCTATTTGGCGGAGGATACTTTAGCTGATCGTATTGAAAAAGGCTTATTGAATGGGCCTTTAACTGAAGTAATTTCTAGATATAGGGATGCAATTGATCAAGGATTGCTCAAAATAATGTCCAAAATGGGAATTTCTGTAATATCTTCGTACCGTGGTGGTTTAAATTTTGAAGCAGTTGGCCTGTCCAGAGCGATGTGCGCAGAGTTTTTTCCAGGGTTGATAAGTCGTATATCAGGTATAGGTGTCAGTGGTATTCAGCAGAAATCTGAGGAGATCCATAATCTGGCTTTTGGATCTAATTCTGCTTTTTTGCCAATTGGTGGTTTTTACAAATCAAGAAAGTCGGGTGAAACACACGCATGGGAAGCTCAAACAATGCATGTGATGCAAGCCGCATGCGCTAGTGCAAGTTTTGATCTTTGGAGGCAATACTCTAACCGGATTAAATCAAACCCTCCGATTCATTTGCGCGATTTACTAGATATTAAGCCAATTGGACCAGCTGTACCCATCGATGAAGTGGAGAGTATTACCTCAATACGTAAGAGGTTTGTTACTCCTGGCATGTCTCTCGGAGCGTTAAGTCCTGAAGCTCATAAAACTTTAAATATCGCTATGAATCGAATAGGAGCAAAATCTGACTCTGGGGAGGGTGGTGAAGATCCGGCCCATTTTACTCCTGAAGCTAATGGCGATAACCCTTCCGCAAAGATTAAACAGGTTGCATCTGGAAGATTTGGTGTGACAGCTGAATATTTAAATCAGTGTGAGGAATTAGAAATCAAAGTTGCGCAGGGTGCAAAGCCTGGAGAAGGTGGTCAATTGCCTGGTATGAAGGTGACGGACTTAATAGCGCGGTTAAGGCATTCCACCAAAGGTGTAACTTTAATATCACCTCCACCTCATCATGATATTTATTCAATCGAGGATTTGGCACAGCTCATTTACGACTTAAAACAAATTAATCCTAGATGTAAAGTTACCGTAAAATTAGTTGCATCGTCAGGAGTTGGAACAATCGCAGCCGGAGTGGCTAAGGCTGAGGCAGATGTTATCCTTATATCAGGCCACAATGGAGGCACAGGCGCATCCCCCGCTACTTCGATCAAATTTGCTGGATTACCTTGGGAAATGGGTTTGACCGAAGCGCACCAAGTTCTTTCGATGAATAACCTCAGAGAGCGGATAACTTTGCGAACGGATGGGGGATTAAGAACAGGTCGGGATATTGTTATGGCAGCAATGATGGGTGCTGAAGAGTATGGAATTGGTACTGCGGCGCTAATTGCTATGGGGTGCATAATGGTGCGTCAGTGTCAGTCTAATACATGTCCAGTTGGTGTGTGTACGCAGGATGAAAATTTGCGTGCAAAATTTACTGGTAATGCTGATAAAGTAGTTAATTTAATTACATTTTACGCGCAAGAAGTTCGAGAAATACTTGCTCAAATAGGGGCAAGGTCAATTGATGAAGTTATTGGACGAGCAGATCTATTATCTCAGGTCAGTAGAGGGTCGGATCATCTCGATGACTTAGATCTAAATCCACTTTTGATTTCAGTCGATGGTGCTGACAGAATAAAATATAACAGAGATCGTGAGCGTAATACTGTACTTGATACTTTAGATAAAGAAATAGTCCGTGACGCAGCGCGTTTCCTAAATGACGGTGAAAAGATGCAACTGTCATACGCAGTTCAAAACACTCATAGGACTGTTGGAACCAGAACGTCGAGCCATATCGTCCAGAATTTTGGTATGCGTAATAACCTCCAGCCTGATCATTTAACTGTGAAATTGAAGGGATCAGCAGGCCAATCTTTAGGAGCATTTGCGGCGCCCGGTCTGAAAATAGAAGTCTCTGGTGATGCTAATGATTATGTCGGTAAAGGATTATCGGGCGGAATCATAGTGGTCAGACCACCAATGGTGAGCCAACTTAAAGCTAGTGCGAATACTATCATCGGTAATACGGTATTATATGGAGCTACTGACGGTATGTTGTTTGCTGCTGGACGGGCAGGTGAGCGCTTCGCTGTAAGAAATTCTGGGGCGAAGGTTGTGATAGAAGGCTGTGGATCGAACGGTTGCGAATACATGACCGGTGGAGTGGCGATTATTTTGGGGACAATCGGTGCAAACTTTGGTGCTGGCATGACTGGTGGTATGGCGTATATTTATGATCCAAACGGAACTGCGCTGGAATTATTAAACGTTGAGTCTCTGGTTACCGGTAAAGTTGAAGTTTCTTTTTGGGAAGAACAACTATTCTCGTTGATTAAAATGCATCATGAGGAAACATCAAGTCAAAAGGCTGGAGAAATATTACAACATTGGGATACGGAGAAATATAATTTCTTGCAGATTTGTCCAAAAGAAATGCTGGATAAACTGCCCCATCCTTTATCTTCTGAAATGAATTCTATTCCAGCAGAATGATACAAATAAATTCGTTAGTTCTGTAAAGACTTTACTATAATATCACCGTCGTTCTGACTTTGAATTGCTAGCGCAGCAGCGTGGGCGGCGGCGGCTGTTGTGAAATAGGGTATTTTGTCATGAAGTGCCACGGATCTAATTTCACGACTATCTTTTACAGCTTGTGCCCCTTCTGTAGTATTCATCACCAAATCTATTTCACCATTTTTCATTGCGTCCACAATGTTAGGTCGCCCTTCGTATACCTTATTTATTTGCTTGCAAGGTATATTTCTTCCTTTGAGAAACACTGCAGTTCCTCTTGTAGCGGTTATATTGAAACCTAGTTTGACGAGCCGTTGAGCAGTCTCAGCAAGATTGTCGTTCTTATCTTTATCTTTAATTGAAAAGAAAACGCATCCTTTTCTTGGTAATTTCATTCCTGCACCGATTTGGGCTTTCAAAAAAGCTCTACCAAAGTCACGATCCCATCCCATAACCTCACCAGTTGAGCGCATCTCTGGCCCTAGGATAGTATCTACTCCAGGAAACCTTGCAAATGGCATTACAGCTTCTTTTACACTGAACCAAGGCAACATGGGATCCGCTAAACTCATCGGATCCGCTAATGGTATCGTCTCTCCGTAAGACACTGATTCATAACTCTCTCTTTTGGTGAAGTTGTCTAGAGTTTCGCCAGCCATAATTCTTGCAGCAATAGATGCTATTGCACTATCCGTTGCTTTTGCAACAAACGGGACTGTGCGTGATGCTCTTGGATTAACTTCAATCAAGTAAACTTGGTCATCTTTGATCGCAAACTGTATGTTCATTAGACCTACGACATGTAGTGCTTTAGCCAGTTTCTCAGTTTGATGAGTTAATTGTTCAATAACCCGTTTATCTAGTGAGTAAGGAGGCAGGGAACAAGCACTATCACCGGAATGCACTCCTGCTTCCTCTATATGCTGCATGATGCCGGCCACATGTACTATATTTCCGTCAGATATTGCATCGACGTCGCACTCGATTGCACCCTCTAAGTAAGAATCTAAGAGAACAGGACTTTCACCAGATACTTCAACGGCCTCTGCAATGTATCTTTTCAAGCTCTCCACATCACTCACAATCTCCATGGCGCGGCCGCCGAGAACGTAGGATGGCCTTATTACTAATGGAAACCCTATCTCTTCGGCAATTTGAAATGCTTGTTCGTCAGACTTAGCCACACCATTATTTGGTTGTTTCAGATTCAGTCCATGCACTAATTTTTGAAATCTTTCTCTATCCTCTGCTAGATCAATCGCATCTGGGCTAGTACCTAAAATAGGGATGCCTTCTACTTCCAATGCATTTGCTAATTTTAACGGTGTTTGTCCGCCGAATTGAACAATGACTCCAACCAAGTATCCATTTTTTTGTTCTGTTTTTAAAATTTCTAAAACGTGCTCTAAAGTGAGTGGTTCAAAATATAACCTGTCAGAAGTATCATAATCTGTAGAAACTGTTTCTGGATTACAATTGATCATAATGGTCTCAAAGCCTGCGTCAGAGAGTGCATAACAAGCGTGGCAACAGCAATAATCAAATTCAATTCCTTGGCCTATCCTATTGGGCCCACCACCTAAAATTACAATTTTCTTTCGATTAGATGGTTCTGCCTCACATTCAACATTTCCCATCATAGGAGCCTCATATGTAGAATACATATATGGAGTTTGAGCTTCAAACTCAGCCGCACATGTGTCTATTCTTTTAAAAACAGCATCCACCTTCGCCATTTTTCTCACATTACGGACTTGTGTTTCAGTTTTCCCCGTTAGGTTGGCCAACCTCAAATCACTAAAGCCCATACTTTTTATTTGCCTTAGGTGGTTTTCATCACTGGGAAGACCATTTTCACTTAACTTTAATTCTATCTCAACTATTTCTCTTATTCTTTCGAGAAACCAAGTGTCATACATCGTTATTTTGTGTATTTCTGAGTTAGAGAGACCAAACCTCATGGCTTGAGCAATTATTCTTATTCTATCTGGTGTTTGCGCACTCAGGGCTTTTACGATAGCACTCTTTTCTGGTGCACCAGGTATTTCAATTTCATCAAAACCTGAAAGCCCAGTTTCTAAGGAGCAAAGAGCTTTTTGGAGAGACTCATGAAAAGAACGTCCAATTGCCATTACTTCCCCAACAGATTTCATTGCAGTTGTTAAATTAGGCTTTGCACCAGGAAATTTTTCGAAAGCAAATCTTGGTATTTTTGTGACGACGTAATCAATTGTTGGTTCAAAAGAAGCAGGTGTAACCCTAGTAATATCGTTTTCTAACTCATCTAGAGTGTACCCAACTGCAAGCTTTGCAGCTATTTTTGCAATGGGGAAACCAGTAGCTTTGGATGCTAAAGCAGAAGATCTGGAAACTCTTGGGTTCATTTCAATAACCACCATACGGCCATCTGATGGATTAACTGCCCATTGTACATTTGAGCCTCCAGTTTCCACTCCAATTTCTCTTAATACATCGATAGATGCTGTTCGCATCATTTGGTATTCTTTGTCGGTTAAAGTTAACGCAGGGGCGACCGTAATCGAGTCTCCTGTATGAACTCCCATTGGATCAATATTCTCAATCGAGCATACAATTATTGCATTATCCTTTACGTCGCGGACAACCTCCATTTCAAATTCCTTCCAACCTAGAAGGCTTTCATCAATAAGAATTTGGTTTGCGGGAGAAGCATCCATTCCAGATTTGCAGAAATATTCGTAGTCTTCACGGTTATACGCCACCCCTCCGCCGGTACCTCCTAAAGTGTATGCAGGTCGGATAATCGCAGGCAGACCTATATCGTCTAAAACTTCTAGGGATAGCCTTACGCCCTCGGACAGATCTGCCTTACCGTCTGCCAGCAATGGAGCTGTAACAACTTCTGCTTTTGGATTTTCTAAACCCAATCTTTCCATGGCTTCTCGAAATAGAGACCGGTCCTCAGCCATTTCGATTGCAGCTCTCTTCGCGCCAATCATTTCAACACCGAACTTTTTCAGAACGCCCATTTCTTCTAACTCAAGTGCAGTGTTTAATCCTGTTTGCCCGCCCATGGTCGGTAGCAGAGCGTCCGGACGTTCCTTTTCAATAATTTTAGCAACAATTGTTGCTTCGATTGGCTCTATATATGTAGCATCAGCCATACCAGGATCTGTCATTATTGTTGCAGGGTTAGAATTTACCAGTATTACCCTGTAACCCTCTTCTCTTAGGGCTTTACAGGCTTGGGCTCCGGAATAATCAAATTCGCAAGCCTGGCCAATAACGATGGGACCAGCACCAATAATCATTACAGATGATATATCTTTTCTTTTGGGCATATGTTTGACTCTCGATCAGCCGTAGGTTTTTTTAAAGACCTATAAAAATCACGCAAACTGTAGCGCGTTATAATGATACTTCCGAAGTCCGCAAGTGGAATCGCAGCAAGTTGGATCTCTTTATGGGAGAAATAACATAGATTATATAAATAAAAAAAATTTAAGTATTGAGGCGGCATTTTATATGATTTGATCTATAACTCTTGACATCTGCGTCTCAAACTTGTGTATCCACGCGAGTTGTTATTATTCTTTGAAAGGCTTAATGATGCACGACTATCGCAGCCACACTTGCGCAGAGCTAAATATAGAAGATGTTGGGAGCGAAGTACGCCTTTCTGGCTGGGTGCACAGGATACGAGATCATGGCGGCGTTTTGTTTATAGATCTACGTGACCATTATGGGATGACCCAAGTCCTCTGCGATCCAGATAGTCCAGTTTTTACTGAGGTAGAAAATGTACGATCAGAGTGGTGTATCCGTATCGATGGTACAGTAAAAGCTCGCGATAATGAGCTAAGAAATTCGAAAATTGCTACCGGTGATATTGAAGTTTTTGTTCGAGATATTGAGGTCCTCGGAGCTTCAGCTGAATTACCTTTGATCGTTTTCGGTGATCAAGAGTATCCTGAGGAAACAAGACTACGTTATAGGTTCTTAGACTTACGCCGCGAAGTCATGCAGAAAAATATTAAATTACGGGCAGATGTAATAGCGTCGATACGACGGAGAATGTGGGATATCGGTTTTAAAGAATATCAGACACCCATAATTACAGCGTCATCACCAGAGGGTGCAAGAGATTTTCTAATTCCGTCTAGACTGCATGAGGGTAAATTCTATGCGCTTCCACAGGCCCCACAACAATTTAAACAGTTAATCATGGTATCAGGGTTTGATAAATATTTTCAGATTGCTCCCTGTTTTCGTGATGAAGATCCAAGAGCCGATCGCAGTCCAACAGATTTCTACCAATTAGACATGGAAATGTCTTTTGTAACTCAGCAGGATGTTTTTAATACGGTTTCACCAGTAATTGCAGATATTTTTAAGGAGTTCAGTGAAGGAAAAGCTGTAGATTCCCCTGAAAATTGGGAAATAATTTCATATCGTGATGCTGCCATTTGGTATGGGACAGATAAACCAGATCTCCGAAATCCAATAAGAATGCAGGATGTATCTACGCACTTCAAAAATTCTGGATTCGCAATTTTTTCTAATATTTTGGAAAAAGACGGGACTGAAATCAGGGCTATTCCCGCACCGGGTGGCGGATCGCGCAAATTTTGTGATCGAATGAACTCTTTTGCCCAGAAAGAGGGACTGCCAGGGATGGGATATATATTCTGGCGGGATAATGAGGGGCAAATGGAAGCGGCCGGCCCCCTTGCTAAAAATATTGGGCCAGAACGAACTGAGGCAATTAGGAGTCAATTGGGTTTGAGTGTTGGGGATGCAGCATTTTTTCTTGGTGGGAGCCCAAAAACTTTTCAGAGAGTTTCGGGTAAAGCTCGAGACGTTATAGGGCATGAATTAAATTTAATAGATACCAACAGATTTGCATTTGCTTGGATTGTTGACTTTCCGATATTTGAGAAAGACGATGAAACAGGAAAAATTGACTTTGAACATAACCCATTTTCAATGCCGCAAGGTGGCTTAGATGCTTTAAATGCAGACCCTTTGAATGTTCTGGGTTATCAATACGATTTAGCGTGTAATGGATTTGAACTCGTATCTGGAGCAATTAGAAATCATCAACCAGAGTTAATGTTCAAAGCCTTTGAAATCGCTGGATACAACGAAGATGAAGTAAGAAGACGGTTCGGTGGAATGGTCAACGCCTTTCAATACGGCGCCCCACCTCATGGTGGTTGTGCCGCTGGCATTGATAGAATTGTAATGCTTTTGGCAAATCAAGAAAATATTAGGGAAGTAATTATGTTCCCAATGAACCAGCGAGCAGAAGACCTCATGATGGGAGCTCCATCAGAACCGACTTCTGAGCAACTAATGGAGTTGAATTTAAGAACAATAACCAAAAGTTAAAAGTTTTATGGGTTTGAGAATTTAATATAGGAATTTACATGATTGGTCGATTAAATCACGTTGCTATCGCAGTACCGAATTTAAATGCTGCTGCTGAGCAGTATCGTAGTACTTTAGGTGCAAATGTTGGAGATCCAATTGATGAAAAAGATCACGGTGTAACCGTAATTTTTGTTGAATTGCCCAACACTAAAATTGAATTATTGCACCCACTCGGCTCAAATAGTCCAATTCAACGTTTCTTGGATAAAAACCCAGACGGTGGCATACATCACATATGCTACGAGGTGACAGACATAAAAAAGGCTAGAGATCAGCTGTTAAATTTTGGTGCACGTGTGTTGGGAGATTCAGAGCCAAAAATAGGTGCCCACGGTAAGGCGGTAATTTTTTTGCACCCCAAAGATTTCAATGGTACGTTAATCGAGCTCGAGGAAATATAATGTTTAGGCCTTTCGGTTAGCTTTATGAGTGTAACGTCAGCAATTGTTCTATTCGCAGTGATTTGGTTTCTAACCTTCCTAATAATCATTCCTTTCAGAGTAAAAACACAGGGTGACTTGGGAGCCATAGTCAAGGGTACTCAAGCGGGAGCGCCTGAAATTCACAACTTGAGTAGTAAAGCAATAATAACCACTGGTGTTTCTTTCATCTTATGGTTGATTATTACTCTCATTATACTGTCAGAGATTATTACAATCCAAGACATAGATTTTTTTGAGAAAATGGTTGTAGATAGCAACTAATCTTAAAGCCACTCAACAATTTCATCAAGTGGGGGTCGAGGTCTTTCGGGCGGGGTTATTGTTGCTGTACCCAGATAGATTAAGCCAGCTATAGACTCGTTATTCTTCAGTTTAAGGCCATTTTTAAGGAAACTTTTATTGTAAACGTGCCACCCAGTCAGCCAATTTGCACCCCATCCAGCAGCTAATGCCGCGTTTAGTAGCGCTAGGCAAACTGCCCCTACAGAATATGTTTGCTCAATATCTGGAATTTTATCAGAAGGCTTTTGAACTTCAATTACAGCCACTGCCAAATGGCCACCTTCTAATTGTTTTCTCGCCTTTGCAATTTTGTCTTCCGGAATAGAGTCTTTCAAGCCTATACTTTCTACAAGTTTTCCAAGGTTTGATAATGTTTTTTCTTGAAGAACTATGAAACGCCAAGGAACTAATTTACCATGATCTGGAGTTCTTGCTGCTGCATTTAATATTTCCAGAAGCCCTTTTTTGTTTGGTACTGGCGCGGAAAGTGTTTTTGCTGGTTTGGATCTCCGGGTCAGTAAAAAGTGCATAACTGCATCATTTCGGGAAAGCATTGTTAATCCTCGTATCTTTTAACTCTAATTTTACTGCTTAATCGCTTAGCGTCTCAGCAATCAAGTCCATTATCCTTACGAGTTCGGAACTGATTGCTGGTTCTGACATTGCGTGGCCGGCATGGTCAACTATGCGAAGGTCGCAGTTTTCCCAACATTCTGCCAAATCCCAGGCGCTTTTTGGAGGGCAAATCATGTCAAACCTACCTTGAACAATAAATCCCGGAATCGACTTAATAGTCTCCATGTTTTCCAAAATCTCATTTGTATCTTTTAGAAAACCGTCATTTAAAAAATAGTGATTTTCAATTCTGGCGAATGCTCTGGCATATGGTCCCGGCATTGATGCCGTTCGACCATTTGTCTGGAAAGAAGCTAAGGCATTTTCCCAGTTTGACCAACTTTGGCCATACTTTGTTTCCACTGATACGTTGCCACAAAAAAGTCGTTTATTATAGGCTGCAATTAAATCTTGATGTTCGTCTTGTGGTATTGGATCCGTAAACTTTTTCCATTGCTCAGGCCAAAATTTTCCGGCACCCCCACCATAAAACCAGTCTAGTTCTGGTCTAGTCATTAAAAATACACCCCTCAATACTAAGTGGCTCACTGCAGTTTTGAAAGCTTGCGCATATAGTAAAGCAAGGGTCGCCCCCCAGCTTCCGCCAAATACAACCCATTGATCTATTCCCAAATGGGTACGGATGGCTTCAATGTCGCTTATCAAATCTTGAGTAGTATTATTTTCAACACCAGCGTAGGGTCGTGACCTTCCGCAACCCCGTTGATCAAATAAGATGACTCGATAAATTTTTGGATCAAAATATCTTCGCATCGAAGGGCTGCATCCACCGCCAGGGCCACCGTGTAATACCACGACAGGTATGCCATCCGAGCGTCCACACTGCTCGAAATATATCTGGTGTCCGCCATGTACATGTAGTATTTGCTGGTCAAACGGGTCAATTGTTGCATACAATTGTGCACCTGCGCTTTTATGTCCCGAGTATCTATCCATTAATAATCTATATAATCCTTAAATTGATAAAAGCCATTTGGAGCCAAAATGCAAGCCTCTCAGTTAAGTATCGACCCAGAAGAAATAGCAAAATTTGAAGCAATGGCAGATGAATGGTGGGACCCAAACGGTAAGTTCAAACCATTGCACATGTTAAATCCATGTCGATTAGACTATATTATAGAAATGGTTAGGACAGAGTTTGGTTGTGATCCCCAAAAGATCAAGCCATTCGACGGCTTGAAAATCCTTGATATAGGTTGTGGAGGGGGTTTACTTTGTGAACCCATGGCTCGGCTTGGGGCAAATGTTGTTGGAGTAGATGCAGCGCAGCGTAATATCCCCATAGCTGTTGCACATGCAAAACAAAGTGATCTTGTGATTGATTATCGCCATGGTACGGCAGAAGAGATTCTTACTGGTGATGAAAAATTCGACGTCATATTAAATATGGAAGTTGTAGAGCACGTAGCTGATCCTCTGAGTTATATAAAAACCTGCGAAGCGCTATTGAAAAATGGGGGAATGATGTTGTGTTCAACGATAAATCGTAACACAAAAAGCTTTATAATGGCAATAATTGGAGCTGAATATGTGATGCGTTGGTTGCCCAAAGGTACCCATGAATGGTCAAAATTTTTTAAACCGAGTGAATTAGAAAATATTATTGAGCAAGCTGGTATGGAAATGGTTGATAAGAAAGGTTTTGTGTTTAACCCTATTTCCTGGCAATGGAGTATTTCAGACAAAGATCTCTCTGTGAATTATGTTACTGCTAGCGTTAAAAAAACCAGTTTGAAATAAAAAATTATTCCGCTGTAAGCATGTAACCAATACCTCTTACCGTTTGCAGGTATCGTGGTTCTTTAGGTTTTCTTTCAATCTTTCGCCGTAACCTTGTTATTTGGACGTCTATTGCCCTATCGTTCATATGCTTTCCATCACTTCTCATCTCATTTATTAGCTCAAGTCTTGTAATTGCCATACCTAAACTCTGGGAAAAGACTTGCATAATTTTTGTTTCAGATGCTGTCAGATAAACAAGATTTTCATTATCCCATAATTCACTTCGCTCAGTATCAAAACTAACTTCTCCAAATGATAATATTTTATTAAAGTTATTTTTTTGAATAGAGTTCTCGCCAGTCCTTCTTAATATAGCTTTTAGTCGCAGAAGCAATTCTTTAGGCTCAAACGGTTTTGGTAGGTAATCATCTGCACCGGCTTCCAGCCCGGAAATTCGATCTTCTGGTTCGCCTCTCGCAGTTAATAAAAGTATAGGCGTTTTATTTTTTTTGCGGAGGTGCAATGTTAATTCAATTCCACTTTCTCCGGGCATCATCACATCAAGTATAATTAAGTCAAACGCCAAACCTGAGAGAAGGCGACGTGCTTTCTCAGCACTATGAACGGAAGTTGTTAGATAGCCATTTTTACTGAGGAATTTTTCTAAAAGCTCACAAATCCTTGTATCGTCGTCTACTATGAGTATGTGGTTTTGCACTTTCTTCATTTAACTGTTTCGTAATTTTTTGTAGGTAATTTGTAATTTGGGATCCATCATTGCCTCAAGTACCTGTTTGAAGCCCGCAACAGAATCAGGTCCAACTTGGCGATACGCTTCTCGCATTCTATGACTTTGTGCAGTTGAAAGCTGTTTTTCAAGTGATTTTCCGATATCCGTGAGGTATAAATGTCGCTCTCGACGATCTTTGGACCCAACTTTTAAAATAACTAAATTATCTGCAATCAAAGTTCTTAAAACTCTGTTTAAAGATTGTTTCGTAACTCCTAATATATTGAGCAAATTATTTACATTAGTTCCGGGTACGCGGTTGATGAAATGCATAGCTCTGTGATGGGCCCGACCATATTTGTATTTTTCAAGAATTCTGTCTGGGTCTGCGGTAAACCCACGGTAGGCAAAAAACATAGCTTCAATTCCTTGTCGCAGCTGCTCATCAGTCAAGAAAAGCAGACTTTCTCCGGTTCGATCATTTTGCATTTGTGTAATTTACCTTTCCTTGATCAAACTATACATTTGTTTTAAGTCAGTCTTGTTGACATTCCAATGCTTAACTGTTAGCGACCGGAAATTTATTTGATTTTTTATATCCGTATCGGCCCTTAAATTATGTGGGATAATACAGACTTTGACTTATAAGTTGAGAGGTAGGAATTATGTCAGGAAGCTACGATGATCGTGATGGCAAAATTTGGATGAATGGCAAGTTGGTGGAATGGCGAGATGCAAATGTCCACATTTTGACCCATGCAATGCACTACGCAAGTTCAGTTTTTGAAGGTGAACGTGCATATGGTGGAAAAATATTTAAAAGTAGGCTGCATTCGGAGCGACTATTGAAGTCAGCAAAAATGGTAGATTTTGAAATTCCCTATAGCGTTGACGAAATTGAAAAAGCTAAATACGACGCTTTGCGCGCGAATGGTTTAAAAGATGCTTATGTAAGACCAGTGGCTTGGCGCGGAGCTGGCGAAGATATGGGTGTTGCATCATCTAGGAATCCGGTGAACTTGGCTGTTGCGACTTGGTCTTGGGGTAACTATTACGGTGATGCAAAGAAGAAGGGTGCTAAGTTAGATGTAGCAAAGTGGCGGCGGCCTGATCCTCACACAGCCCCCTTTGAAGCTAAAGCAGCCGGCTTATATATGATTGCAACAATGTCTAAGCATACTGCAGAGGCTAACGGCTGCTCAGATGCTATGATGATGGACTATAGGGGTTACGTAGCAGAGGCTACTGGTGCAAACATATTTTTTGTAAAAGAAGGTGAGGTTCACACACCTACACCGGATGCATTCTTGAATGGATTAACGCGCCAGACTGTTATTGAAATGTTAAAGACGATGGGGGTCCGAGTTCATGAACGGCATATTTTACCAAATGAATTGGAGGATTTCAGCCAGTGTTGGCTTACTGGTTCTGCGGCAGAAATAACTCCGGTTGGGCAAATAGGTGATTACAATTTCGAAGTTGGAGAGCTTACTCGAACAGTATCCAGAAATTACGAGCAATTAGTTCGTGAATAGTCATTAATTTGTTAAGCAAATCTATTCACTTGCGACACAACGGCGCTAAATCTAAAAAGTATGGGTAGGAATGCTGGACGAAGGCTCATTTCGACGGTAAACAACCAAAATTATTAGCGTGATTCCAGTAACTCGATCAACCTAAGACGGAGTACAGCATTGTCAGATTCTCACGAAACCGGTGGTACTAGGCGAGATTTTTTATACTATGCCACGGCAGGAGCAGGCGCAGTTACGACGGCTGCAGCGGTATGGCCACTGGTAAATCAAATGAACCCATCTGCTGACGTTAAGGCTTTAGCGTCAATTCGAGTTGATGTTTCTGGAGTAGAACCTGGAACACAGCTCACGGTAAAATGGTTGGGTAAGCCAGTATTCATCCGCAGACGTACTGAAGACGAAATTAAAGACGCTCGGTCTGTGTCTTTGAATGAGCTGCCCGATGTTACTGGTCGAAATGAAAACGTACCTGGCTCAGATGCGGCTGACGAAAATCGATCTTTGGATGAATCTGGGGAATGGTTGGTAATGATGGGGGTATGTACTCATCTGGGATGCGTTCCATTGGGCGATGGTGCTGGTGAGTTCGGTGGTTGGTTTTGTCCTTGCCACGGGTCACATTATGATTCATCTGGCCGTATTCGAAAAGGTCCGGCACCGGAAAATTTACCAGTGCCTGTGGCCTCATTTGTTGACGAAACTACTATAAAACTTGGTTAAAGGAATTTATTGAGATGTCTGGAATACCTCACGATCACTATGAGCCAAAAACTAAAGGCGAAAAATGGTTAGACAGTCGCCTGCCAATCGTAGGGTTGTTGTACAACACAATAATGATACCAACTCCTAAGAATTTAAATTGGATGTGGATCTGGGGTATCGTTTTGACGTTCTGCCTCGCTTTGCAAATCATCACAGGCATAGTTTTGGCAATGCATTATACGCCGCACGTTGATGTGGCTTTTGCTTCAGTGGAACACATTATGCGAAATGTGAATGGTGGTCATATGATCCGTTATTTACATGCCAACGGTGCATCTTTATTTTTCATAGCTGTGTATGCACACATTTTTAGAGGCCTGTATTATGGCTCGTATAAAGCGCCGCGTGAGATAACGTGGATCATAGGGATGTTGATCTATCTACTTATGATGGGTACAGCGTTTATGGGTTACGTGCTTCCATGGGGGCAAATGTCTTTTTGGGGTGCCACAGTGATTACTGGTTTGTTTGGCGCTATTCCGTTCATTGGCGAACCGATACAGACATTACTCCTTGGTGGTCCAGCCGTTGATAATGCAACACTGAACCGGTTTTTTAGCCTGCATTACCTATTCCCATTTTTGATCGCCGGTCTGGTCATGGTTCATATATGGGCTTTCCACACTACTGGAAATAATAATCCTACCGGAGTTGAAGTGCGGAGAACATCGAAAGCAGAAGCGGGAAAAGATACTGTATCTTTTTGGCCATATTTTGTAATTAAAGACTTGTTCGCTCTGGCAGTTTTACTTGCAGGCTTTTTTGCAATCGTTGGTTTTATGCCAAATTATCTTGGACATCCAGACAACTACATCGAAGCTAACCCACTAGCTACACCTGCGCACATTGTCCCAGAATGGTATTTTTTGCCGTTCTATGCAATTCTTAGAGCCTTTACGGCTGAAGTGTGGGTCGTGCAATTTGCCTCATTTATAACCGCTGGCATAATTGATGCCAAATTCTTTGGAGTGTTGGCAATGTTTGGGGCAATAATAGTTCTTGCCCTAGCACCCTGGCTAGATACTTCAAGTGTACGATCTGCTCGTTACCGGCCTATGCTCAAGTGGTGGTTTGGAATACTAGTTTTTGACTTTTTTGCACTGATGTGGCTCGGGGCTATGCCTGCTGAAGAGCCCTATGCAACCCTATCATTGATAGCCTCTGCCTATTGGTTTGGATACTTTCTGATCATACTTCCACTGCTTGGGATTATAGAAAAGCCAGACTCGCAGCCTTTATCTATTGAAGAGGATTTCAATAATAAGCATGTGAAAAAAATAAAAAAAGCTGATGAGCTCTATGCTAAACCAGATGCTACGCCCGCTGAATAATGAGAGGAAAAACTATGAGGTTTCTTAAGTTAGGTCGTAACATGTTATCAGCTTGCTTCATTGCAAGTACTTCTTTTGCAGCGGGTGGCGGCGGCTATATTGAAGACTTTGACTTTTCATTCGAAGGTCCGCTTGGTACATATGATCAAACGCAGCTCCAGAGGGGGCTTAAAGTCTATACAGAAGTATGTTCTTCTTGTCATGGCTTGAAATATGTACCGCTCAGAACGCTTGCTGACGAAGATGGTCTTGGTTATTCTGACGAACAGGTCCGCGCTTACGCTGAATATTACGAAATATTTGATCCTGAATTAGATGATTATCGCCCAGCAGTACCGGCTGATCATTTCCCAGCAGTGGTAGATGCCGGGGCTCCTGACTTATCGCTTATGGCAAAGGCTAGGGCTGGTTTTCATGGGCCATATGGCACAGGGATAAGCCAGCTAGTAAATGGTATGGGTGGTGCGGAATATATTGCGTCGCTTCTTACTGGGTATACTGGAGAAGAAAAAGAGGAATACGGTTCTGTATTTTACGAAAATACTGCGTATCCAGGAAAGTGGATAGCTATGTCACCACCGTTGTATGGTGAAGATGTAGATTTTGATGATGGGCATGCGAATGATATCTACAGTGAAGCAGAAGACGTTGCGGCTTTTTTGATGTGGGCAGCTGAACCAAAAATGATGGCTAGAAAACACACGGGCTTTGTTGGAGTGCTTTTCTTGGTTATTTTGTCAGTTTTACTTTATTTAACTAATAAAAGGTTGTGGGCTCCTATCAAAAAAGAAAGCATTTCAAGTTAAATAAAACCAATTGAAATAAAATACCTTTTCAATCATTATCAGAAATTTCAGAGCCGGCACCAAGGTTTCGGCTCTGTTCAGTTGAGGGTGCGTATGTCAGCTTTGACCAATAATCAATTGCTTTCAAGGTAGTCTCGTCAATTGCAACTCGCGTAACAAAATCATCCTTTATAGTGTTATTATGTTTTTCTGTACAAAAAGAAATTGTATTGATTTTCTTTCGTGAATATGAACGATCACCTATGATTAAATCATCAACTAAGATAAAGGGCTCATTGTCTAAAGATACTTCAAGCGAGGGCATTTTTAAATCCCTGTGGACAGAGATTAACCCGAGGATCAGTATTGGGTCGTAAAATGTACCATTAATTTTGTTTGATGTTTCATAAGCTTTCGCGTCCACTATATTGAAAATTTGGATAAGTTTGCTATTTTCAGTATTCAATGCTTCCAGTAAAATATTTGGTGCTGGAAACCCATTCAGAGCTAGGGCTAGAAGAGCATTAGATAAATCTTCGCAAATTCCCCAATGATGCCCTTTCCCCCTGAGGCTTCTTTTGCAAAGCGAAGTGAATTCACTTTTTGATAAATTCAAGTTGCCGACTGTTCTGGATATGTCCAATTATCACAATTTTCGTTGTCAAGTGTCTGAGGCAATGGGGCACCTTTGAACATATTTATTCTTACCCACCTGTCGGATCTAGGGTCAAAATGAAATGCACCAAAAAATGAAAGTTTGGCTCGTAGTAAGTCGATAGGAATAACGTCGCTTGAAATAGTATTATCTTGTATTTCTGCATATGGATTATTGAAAATAATCTGGCACCTACGTATTATATGACGATGCTCGGGATGCTTCATAAGGAACTCGGCGATACTTTTATTGTTTTCCCATTTTGATAAGTCTAAATGCATTCGTGCAACGTCCCTACTGGGTTGTAATGGCTGTTCATAAAACTCTATGCCTTCTTCTTTAAAACGGTTACCAAGTCGAGGTTCTAGTTTTTCCTCCGAAACATACCAGGCAAGCTCATTATTTTTGGAGTTGTTCCAATTAATCTTTAGTGCATAGGCGTAATGCTTTTCGGTTTTTTTACGAAACTCTCCAACAAGCATTGAACCGTTTATTTTGGTTGTAAATTGTTTCGCATCGCTCATTCCATGACTGAGATCATCAATTAATTCACCAAACGGCTCTAATATAAGAGATACCAGTAGCTCCTGTGCTTCCTCTCCCAATGTTTGTTCAGCCCATTCGTATAAAGTATTGAATGGATAAGAAGAATTAAAATTGAATTTTTCTACATAGTTATCCAAGATTATTTTGTCCCGCCGCAACCCATCCAACTTTAGAGCTTGCAATTCATGTTTCGAATTCCAACTCTCAATTAAATAGTTGCTACGCTTAATATAATTTTTGAATAACTCGATGCATGCCTTTTTAGGCTCGTTTAGTCCTCGGATTCTTGCCAATGCTTTTTCTTTTGCGGATATCCAATTATTTAAAAGCTGAGGGTGGTTAATTAAAAAGGGGGCCATCCCCAGTCCTGTAGAGTTTCCTACCCCAAGCATTTCACAAAATTTTGAATCAAGTTGTACATATTTATTGGGGTTTTTTACTTTTGCAGCATGTTGTAACAAATCTATTACAAACGCTCTTATCATATATACTGTTAGCATTTCTGCTTGAAATGGAGTTCCAAATTCAGGCCGGTTCGAAATTTCTGTATAATCAACGGCTCCAAACTTTCCAGAACCGTAAACGGCTGTCGTGCGCATCATATACCCAACTTTTTCTATTTCTTGGATATCTGGTTGTTGGCCATTAGACAGACAATTAACGACGTAGTCCCAAAGTCGAACGGACTTATTTGCTCTTGATAAAGTAATTTCTTTTTCACTAACGCGGCCTGCTTCTTGGTTCGGAACATTATGTTTTAAGCGGTTGATATCTTTCTTAGATGGAATTCCATCAAAAAGCGTAAATGTAGAATCCCATTTTGTAGCTATCACCCTGTCTGATCGCTCATCGTCAGAAATTTTGTGCGCAAAAGCTATTAATGAATAGGCCCTCCCTGAAAGTTGGTATGTATACACTGCCGTGCCAGAACAGTCGTCGCCAATTTCAAAAATCTTTCTTGAAAATTTCCATTTTTCAGCTGAAATACGCCTCAAAAGAATTCTTAGGAAGGACAATCGAGATTGGTGAAAAGATCCCAATCTACTCAGGCGCATTACTTTTTCAGGAGGCCGTAGAGTTACGTCGAATTCGGATATTTTATCATCAAAATTAAGGGTCATAAATCAAGTTTTCATTTGTTCTAAATTTATTCTGTTTATTTTTTAGCTTTAACGGTTCATCCCAGCTTTTTACGTATAGTAGTTTTAGCTACGGAAATAAAGTATAGTAATTAGCTTATACCTTAGTAAATATTAAAATATATGAATTATTACTTTTCTAGCAATGGGCCTCGTAAATTGGGCTATATTTTATTCCTTAACCGTATTTTTAACTAGAAAATGTAGAGAAATGATTTTGAGACCCTGAATGCAACAACAACTGTTTGAATGGAACGATAATTCATCTATCACTTTTACTGGCTCTGCCTCGAAAGACAAAATGAGTATTTCTAGTCAGTTAGAAATATTTTTTGAGATACTTCATGCAGAAAAAACGCCTAGAATAAGCTCCTATGATGTAACATCGCACGAAGGGGTACCTGGCGGCGCCTTTCAATCTATATCCGGTGGTTCTACGGGGCTTCCAAAAATTGTTGAAAGGAGTTGTAAAAGTTGGATTTTAAGCTTTGATGCTAATAATAATTTTTATAATCTTAGGCAAAATCGGGTAGCTATATTTGGTTCGATAACTCATAGCTTAGCACTTTATGGAGCCCTAGAGGGCTTACATTTAGGATGTGAAGTTCACCACCTAAAAGGTTTAATGCCAATAAAGCAACTGAAGTATTTAATGAGTAGAAATATACAAGTACTTTATGTGACGCCCACGCAATTAAGGCTTATGTTGTCAGCTAAACATAGAAATTATTGTTTAGAGAGTTTGCGGTATGTTTTTATAGGAGGTTCTTCAATAGAGCATCAAACTCTTAAAAAGCTATCTGAAATAGCTCCAAATGCTGAACTAAAACAATTTTACGGGTCAAGTGAAACCAGTTTTATAACATTATCAGATCGACTTACCCCAATAGACTCGGTTGGTAAAGCTTATCCAAATGTAGAGATTGTACTTGGTGATTGGCCTAATCAACCAGTAAGCACCGGTGAAGCCGGTAGAATCTGGGTTCGCTCACCTTATTTATTTTCGAGGTATGTTGATGAACATAATTTTAACTCAGATGAAGTGTCTGGTTGGGTAAGCCCAGGGGAATTAGCAAAATTTGACGTTAATCAAAATCTTTATATTCTAGGAAGAATTGATAGAATGTTTAAAATAAAAGATCAAAGTATTCTACCTGAAGAAATTGAGAATTTTTTACTTACAAAAAAAGATATTATAGCTGTTGCACTTATAAAAAAAAATGATGTCCTTAGAGGCAATGCTGCTATTGCTTACATTGGAACAAGAAAATCAGTAAATATAGTAGAACTTAGAGAAGCCTGTATTGCATTAGTTCCAATACTTGATGGCTCATTTCGAATAGTTGAACTTAGCATTCAGAAGTTTCCAATTTTACCGTCAGGAAAACCGGACATTTATGAGTTAGAGCAATGGGAAAAATAAAATGCAATCTGCCTATATAGTCAGTGCAAAGCGTTCTATCGTATCTCCAATTAATGGATCTTTGTCGTCATTACCCATAAATGAATTGGCAGCTCCGGTGATAAATAATGCAATTGAAGCTTCCGGAATAAATGCAGATGCAGTTGATGAACTAATTGTTTCTAATGCTCTTGGGGCAGGAGGGAATCCTGCAAGATTAATAGCTCTTTCTAGTAATTTGCCCGAAAAGGTTGCTGGGCTCAGCATTGATCGCCAATGTGTCGGAGGTCTGGATGCAATAATGCTTGGAATAAAATTGGTTCAATCCGGTAGTGCGAATGTTATAGTAGCTGGAGGCGTTGAAAGCTATTCAAATAGACCAATTCGTTTAGCGCAGGCCTATGATAAAATTTTAGTTCCTTATAATACCCCCGAATTTTCGCCAAATTCAAATGCGGAAATACATTTGGCAGAAGCTGCTTTTATAATTGCTGAGAAATTTGGATTTACGCAGATGGATCAGGATCTGTTTGCAATAAAAAGTCATGCAAAAGCCTTAGACTCAAAAAAATCTCTAAGTGATGAGATTGTAAAAATAGGACCAGAAAATTTTTCTTTTGATCCATACTCTAGAAATTTAAGTCTAAAACTTTGTGGACGTGCTCCAAAATTATTTGGTTCAATCACCCACGCAAATACCGCAATTTCAGCGGATGCAGCTTCCTTTGTAGTCATTTGTAAAAATGTGCTTAAAGGTGAAAAAGCTTTGAAGCTAATCTCAGGTACGACAGTAGGAGCAAATCCGAAACTGCCTGGGTTAGCTCCCTTAGATGCTATTAAAGGGGTCTTCGATGTTTCGGGCTTAAACGAGAAAGATATTAATCAGGTCGAAATAATGGAAGCTTATGCGTCACAAGCTATGGCATGTATCGCAGGGTCAGGACTTGAGACTGTAAAAACCAATCCAAAAGGGGGAGCTTTAGCTAGAGGTCATCCTATTGGAGCATCAGGTGCGATACTTGTGACGAGACTATTTTCTGATTTATCGCCGGGGGAGGTAGGGCTGGCCGCAATCGCAGCAGCTGGTGGTATAGGAAGTGCTGCTCTATTTGGTTGCATTGGTTAATCTAAACACGTGATAGTACATTATTAGGGCGGAGCTTGAACAATGTTTGAGTGAGTGCTGCACAAAGTATTGCTTTTATACAATCTCCTGGTAAATAGATTAAGGCAATTAGTGTAGCTTCGGAAATCGACTTTCCCAATATTATAGACATTCCAATAATCCCTGGGATGTATAATACAAAAATTCCGCCTATAATTGCTCCAACCAGGGATGAATAAAATACATTTAACCTTCTTAGTTTAGTAGTAAGCCAACCAGCTGCATATGCAGCTAATGGGAACCCTATAACAAATCCTGCACTCGGGCTGGCGAAAATACCAAGACCACCTCGCCCTCCCGACAGTAATGGCAGCCCTAATGCACAAAGAGCTAAAAATAGCAAAACCGCTAAAGCGCCTCTCTTTGCCCCCAAAACTGTTCCGCATAACATAATACCCATACTTTGAGCAGTAATGGGTACTCCAGAGGCAATCATAACTTTTGGAGCGAGACCGAGAACGGCAATAAAAGCTGAAAACAACGATATTAGAACTATATTTTTTTCCATTTTAGGCAATTAAACTCTAAAAGTTGATCTTGATTTTAATGATTGAGCTACATGATCCGCATCATCCATAATACTCAATATTAAAGGCAAAATGACTTGCCATGAGGGTCGTTTACCCGATCTACATTTATATGCAAGACTTAAAATATGGTGTCTTTCGAGAACAATCGGCGTGAACCTGATGAAAATTATAACGGAAAGTGAAATGGCCTGAGTGTTTATATTCAAAAATTGCATTGGCCTTAATATTTTATCAATAATTTCTGTAATCTCACTAGTTTTTGTTGAGCATGTGACAAGGTTGGCGAGGCTTACAATTAGTAAAAGCCTCATTATAATTAGAAGACCTCCAGTTAAATCTCTGGAATATAGATGCCAAAACACCATAATTATAATAAAGGGCAGTAAGGGCTTTAAAAGGTTCAGGCTGAATTTAAAAATTTGCCAGCCAAATAAAAAATGGAATGTAGTTATAGCCAAAAATATTAGAAACATAGTGCCAAGTGTTGATATAAAAAAAATACCACTAGTTGCGGCAGCTAATAATAGTAATTTTAAGCTTGCTGGTACATTATCCAACGCAGTGGGCTGAGGGAAGCGAAGAGCTAACATTACAATTCCATGTTTCTTTGTGCATGCTGCGAATATTCACTTAATACTGATTTAGGTGAGCCGTCTAAAAAAACCTTTCCATGATCTAGCCAAATGACGCGATCAGACTTTTCCAAAGTGGATAGGTCGTGGGTGATTTGTATAATCATCTGTGGTAGTTCTTTAATATAAGTATCTAACGCTCTTGTTGTCGGTAAATCTAACCCTGAGAAGACTTCATCCAAAATTATGATCTTAGGGTCCATTGCGAATACGCTCATTATACAAAGAAGCTGTTTTTGCCCGTGAGATAGAGTTGCAGTGGACAAACCAATCCAGCTGGATTTATTGAATTTTTGAAGGGTCATAGCAATTTTATTTTTTATCTCTGATTTTGCGTACCCTAAATTTTTTAGACCAAAGCCTATCTCGTCTTCAACTGTGCCAAAAATAATTTGATGATCTGGATTTTGAAATACAATTCCAACGTCCAAACCAGGATAGCTTTTAATATTTCCAGAAGTGTATACTTCAAGCTCACCACTGCTTGGATCAATCAATCCACATAAAATTTTTGCCAGTGTAGATTTTCCAGAACCATTTTTCCCAATAATACCAATAGATTTTTCACCTAAGGAAAGAGTTAAATTCTCTAAAATAACCTTACCAAAAGTTACGTAGGAGATTTTATTCAAAACAAGTTTAGGTTCAATCAACCGTTTGACCTTTGTAAGTGATATAGGTGTTCTTTATATCAGTAGTACCTGTGTGCCAACTGTAGTTAAACCAAACAACTCGTTAATGTGTTCGTTGTATAATCCAATGCAACCATTTGAGGATCTGCGTCCAATCTTTCTAGTATCATGTGTCCCATGAATTCGGTAATATTGCCAACTTAGATATAACGCGTGTGTACCCAGCGGGTTTTCTGGTCCAGGGGGCATAAATTCTGGCCAATCAGGATTTCGTTCAAGCATAGATGGCGTAGGCCGCCAACTTGGCCCTTCTACTTTTTTAACTACTCTGGTGCGACCACGACGGGTTAACTCGTCTGACATTGGAACGCTAGAAGGATAGAGATTGTATACACTTTTATCCTCAGACCAAAAATGTAAGGCTCTTGAGGTAGTATCTACTAGGATTGCACCATTCTTCAAATTACTAAAATAAGGTCGCCAATCAAGTGCCCGAAAACTCGAAAGGTTATGGCGTTGCTCCTTTGTAATGTCCTGCTCAATTTCAGTAGTGCTGTCAGAATTGACATTTGACTGTGTCCAAGCTGGACTGCTGACTGAAGCAAACGAAGCTACCACAAACGATCTTCTTGACCAAGATTCCATAACTAACTCCTAGAGGGTCAATTCACTACTGCTAATATGTTTATTTACAATCTAAGCAAAGAGTAAATAGTTAAGTTAAATAAAACTGTGTTTGATAAACTTACGGTATCAATATATTACCGCTTCTAATATAAAATGGGATAAAAATGTCGAATATAAAGTGGGTTTTGATTTTTTCTTTACTGTGGTTGTCAGGCTGTAATGCATTGGGGGGCCCTGAAATGGGTCCTGATGGAAGACCGCTGCCTAAAGTATATAAATTAAAAAGACAAAATAGTGCAGAAGTTAAATTCCGAATGTTAGATGCAGTAAATGCTCTTCGTGTTGCTAAAGGTGTTCAGGTTCTAGACTTCAGCGCTGAATTGAATGCAGCTGCAGCAACCCACGCCCGTGATATGTCAATACAAAATAGACCTTGGCATTTTGGTTCAGATGGCTCATCTCCATTGGATAGGGCAGCTATGGTAGGATATGAGAAAGTATTTTTGGGCGAAACAATCTCAGAAACTTATGAAAGTGAGATTACAACATTAACTGCCTGGATTAATAGGGACAATACTAGAGAGGTGATACTTGATCCAAGAGCAAATGATTTAGGCTTTGCTTGGTTTCAGGAGCCTAATGGAAAAATCTGGTGGACCATGCTTCTTGGTGGCAATTCATTGTCTACGGTTCAATAAAAATTGGAGTACCGATTTTCACCAAGTTATAAATTTCACTAATTTCTTTGTTGCTTAATGCAATGCAACCAGCCGTCCAATCTCTTTGAAACCAGCGAAAAGGTTTATCTGTTCCATGTATAAATATATCGCCGCCAGGAAGTTTCCCCTTCAGCTCAGCAAAATGTCGATCTTTTGGGTTTGGATAAGAAATACCGATGGATAGATGATATTTGCTGTTCGCATTCTTTCTATCAATTTTATAATATCCTTCTGGAGTTTTACCATCACCTTCGAAGTTTTTGTGACCCTCTGGAGCAAAGCCCAGATCTATCTTATATGACCTAATTATTTGATCACCATTAAATAGGTATAATTTTCTTTTACTCTTTTTTACGACAATTTCAGTAACTTTTTGTGATCTAGTTTCTGAGAGCACGACGGTAGTAGTAGTAAGCCAACTAACTCCTGAACTAATAAAATTTCGTCTTAACACAATTTACCTCGAGCTAAGGGTTGCTTTAAATCTGTGGCCACAAAGTTTTTAGCTTAAAATTATTTAAATGATCTCGTTTGAAAGTTCAAACCGCTATCTGGTCAATACCAATAAACCCACCGGATTGTCGCGCCCAATATTTTGAGTATAATCCACCGAGCGTGAGTAATTCACCATGTGAACCTTGTTCCACTATTTGCCCTTCGTGTAATAGAATAATTCTATCCATTTTTACAATTGTCGAAAGGCGGTGAGCTATAGCAAATACGGTTTTGTCCTTCATTACATAATCTAGAGCGTCTTGTATTTGGGCTTCAGTCTCGCTATCTAGAGCACTGGTTGCCTCATCTAAAATTAGGACTGGGGCGTTTTTGAGAATTGCACGAGCCAAAGCTATTCTTTGTCGTTGGCCACCGGAAAGCTTTACACCTCGTTCCCCAAGGTGAGCGTCGAAACCTGATCGGCCTTGGATATCGGTCAAATCCTGTATAAATTTATATGCCTGAGCCTTCTTAGCTGCATTCATTACATCATCAGAAGATGCAGTTGGACTACCATATAGGATGTTATCGTAGGCCGATCTATTAAACATAGAGGTATCCTGTGCCACCACAGAAATTTCTTTTCGTAGGCTATCCTGGGTAACCTCGGTTATGTCTTGGTTTGATATTAAAATTCTTCCACTTTCTGCGTCATAAAATCTTAGTATGAGGTTTACCAATGTAGATTTCCCAGCACCAGAGGCTCCCACCAAACCAATTTTCTCCCCTGCCGAGACATCAAGAGAAAGGTCTGTAATTCCTCCAACTTCACGCCCGTATTTAAATTTCAATTTTTCAATTTTAATTCGAGGTTCTACAATTTTTAATTTTTTTGCATGTATTTGGTCTTTAAGTGCATATCTTGGTGTGAGAGTTTTTATACCATCTTCAATTTCACCAATCTGAGCATAGATATTCATCAAGGTGAAACTTACCCAACCCGTCATTTGAGCAAGTCGCAGAGCGATGGCTCCAGCGATTGTAACCTCGCCGACAGTAGCATAGTTATTAATCCAGGAAAGCAGGGATAAACCGACGAGGCCTACAGGAATTAAGCCCGCTAATGTTAAAAGTACTATCCGAAATTCCAGCATGGTTTTTTGTCTATCAATCGAGCGGTCGAGATAAATATCCATCGCTGAAACAGCGGCATCGTTCTCATGAGCAGTATGCCCAAATTGTTTCACTGTTTTTATATTGCTTATAGTATCGATTATTTGGCCGGACACCATCGACTTTGAATCTGCATAAGACTTTGATTTGCGTCTTATCTTTGGCATATAGATTTTTATCAGAGAGATATAAGTTAGGAGCCAAAGTGCAACAAAAACTGTGCTTTTTAGATCAAAAGCGCCCACGATAATCATTGCAGAGATTACTGATGCCAAAGCGTAGACACCAGTTTGTAAAAAGTCTGTAATTAATGTTGATAAAGAATTAGCAGTTTGCAATTGTTTTTGCGCTATTCTTCCTGCGAAGTCGTTATCAAAAAAACTAACAGATTGTCCTAAAGTCCATTTATGAAGCTTTAAAAGTGTCATATTTAGTATTTTTGGCCCTAGAATTGCTTGAAAAAGTGCACTCAGGCAGAAACTTAGTGGTCTAAAAAATACAAATATTAATATGCAAAATAGTAGAAGGGCTTTGTTAGCACTAAAGAAGAAAGAACTCCCACCATCTAATTGTGCCGCATCAACTACCCACCCCAAAGCAAGAGTGGTTATCATTTCAAATGACCCAGCTAATGTGCTCGCTGCTGCACCTAAAAAAATGAATTTCCAAGTTCCACCACATGACCAAACTATAAATTTCCAAAGGTCTTGTGGAGGTGCAGATACACTATCCTTTTTGTAGTCAATCTTGTTTGATATCCAGTTAATCATTTAATCATCGTTTGTAAAAATCCGCCTGACTGATGCGCCCATAATTTAGCATATAGACCATTATTTGCTAATAAGTCGTTGTGAGAACCATCTTCAACAATACGCCCATTATTCATTACGAGTATCCTATCCATGTTTACGATCGTTGAAAGGCGATGCGCGATTGCAATCACTGTCTTTCCCTCCATCAAGTATGACAAGGTTTCTTTAATAGCTGCTTCTGTTTCGCTATCTAGTGCGCTCGTAGCTTCGTCCATGAGCAAAATTGGCGCATCTTTTAAAATTACCCGAGCTAGTGCGATACGTTGCCTCTGGCCACCAGATAATTTAACCCCACGCTCACCAACTTTCGAGGAATAGCCCTGATTACCATCAGTATCTTCTAAACCCATGATAAATTCATGGGCACGTGCTTTTTTCGCAGCACTAATTATTTCATGTTCAGTAGCGTCATTTTTCCCATAGCTTATGTTATCTTTAATGCTTCTATGTAAAAGGCTGCTTTCTTGCTGTATCGTGCCAATATTATGCCGCAAACTTTCCTGTTTTAGCAAAGAAACGTTTTGCTCGTTTATTAGAATTTGACCCTTTTCAATATCGTAAAATCGTAAAAGTAATTTAAAAAGAGTTGATTTCCCAGCTCCAGACGGACCGACTAAGCCCACTTTTTGCCCAGCCGGTATTTCAATATTTAGGTTATCAAGGCCTCCAAAGTTTTTTCCATAATGATGGTATAGATTTTGTACTTCTATCTTTGCATCGCCAAGTTTTAAATTTTGCGCTTCTTGCTGATCAACTAATTGCACTCTTTGTCCGATAGTTTCTAACCCTTCTCGAATAACACCTAATTCTCGAAAAAAGGTAGATACGGCCCACATTATCCACCCAGACATAGCACTTATACGCAGTACTAAAGTGGCGGCTGCCGTCACTACACCAACTGAGGTTTGACCTGAATACCAAAGCCATATTGCCCAGCCAATTGTACCTGCTGTTAGAAAACCATTTAAAAAAGAAAGCGAAATATCCATGATAGAGTACAAACGCAATTCTTTGATTATAGTATTTCGAGTGTCAGCGATCGCTTCCCTTGCATGTTCCAATTCTCTTTTTTCATTAGAGAACAATTTTACAGACTGAATATTGGTGTAGGCATCCACAATATACCCGTTTAAATTTGAGCGCGCATCGGCAGCAGCCTGTGATGCTGGTTGAATGCGTTTTACTACAAAAATTATTAAAGAACTGTAGGCAAACATCCAAATTAAGAGAGGAACCATCAGCTCGATTTCCGCATTTATTAGCAAAAATAGTGCCCCCACTAAGTAGGCTATGATGTAGCTAAATGCATCGAATATGTGATAAATTACTTCACCTGCTGACCGTGGTGTTTGCATAACTCTATTTGCTATGCGTCCTGCAAAGTCATCTTCAAACCACCCAACAGATTGACGCATAACTTGCCTATGGCCTCTCCAACGAAATAATGTCGCTATATTAGGCATAAGGGAGTTATTATTTAGTAAAACAGTTATCGAGGCTATAAGCGGCATTCCAACCCCGGCCAAAACCAAGAAGGATAAAATAAATACACTATGTTCTAAAATTTCATGTCTTGAACCTGTCTGCATCAGGTCAACAATTTGGCCAATGCCGTAAATCAGCAAGAGTTCAATGATTGCCAACAGAAATGCAAAAAAAGCTGTGATACCAAAAAGTAAATAAAATGGTTTGGTATAATCTTTTAAAAAATTTGAGATTTCTCTCGGAGGATTGTCTGTTTCCTCATAGTGACAAAATGGGTCTACAAGTCTCTCAAAAAATTTAAACATAAAAGTTCCGATAGTTTTAAAAAATGTCAAAGATAATAGACGCTATATTCCTGTCAAGCGTCAGGTTTTGCTTTTATCCCGATAGCGCTCAGGATTTTAGCTTCGTTAGAAGTAAAGTTACTTTTTATCCAGATACGTTGCGCTTCTTTAATTTTTATTCCAACGGTCGCGCCGCGCACATATTTAGAAATTTGTTCTCCTTTTATCGGACAGGGATTTAAAAAAGCCATTTCAATTTTAGTAACATCGCTTGATTTTAACTTTTCGCCCTGCTGGCATGTGTGGATTGCAAGAACTGATAAGGCTATTTCCCTACTGAATTGATAAACCAATTCTGCAAGGTCATGCTTATTTTCCAAAAGTCCTTTTAAAAGTGAAAACTTTCTTGCGTCCTTGCGGGAAAAGTTAAGCGATATACTCTCAGAGTTCTTGCTAATTGCAACAAGCCTTCGAATTGGCTCTGGGTCAATGGCCAATTTTTTTTCGATAAAAATTAGATTTTTTATATTATGGATATTTTCATCATTCCAAATTTTTTTAAGAACGCCTATTCTTGACATTTCCAGTAGCGCGCGAGATGGATCTGCTGTCGATAATATTTTTTGGAATTCGTTCCATACCCTTTCTTTTGAAAGAACTTTCAAACCACTTTGATGATCCTTGATTGCGTTTAATGCGACTGGGTCATAGTGCATTGTCAATTCAGAGAACTGGGCATGAAATCGAAAAAACCTCAAAATCCGTAAGTAATCTTCCTTGATGCGGTGACTTGCGTTGCCAATAAATTTAATTTTAAGGGGATTGAAGTCTTTCAGGCTGCCTAGAGGATCTATAATTTCTCCAAAGGAGTTGGCGTATAATGCATTTATTGTAAAATCTCTTCTCTTAGCATCTTCTGTTATATTATCAGAAAAACGCACATCAGCATGCCTTCCATCCGTATTTTGATCCGTTCGCATTGTGGTGATTTGATAGGGAATACCGGCTGATATTACAGTTATGGTGCCATGAGAAAATCCTGTTTGAACAACTTTAAAGTTGTCTATGTCAAATAGACGTAAGGTTTCCTCTGGTGTTGCATCCGTGGAAATATCAATATCATTTACTGCAATACTTAAAACACTATTTCTAACGCACCCTCCAACGAAGTATGCGCTATGACCAGCATTTTCTAATATTTTTAATATATGTTGCGCGCCCTTACTTTTTATCCATCCACTATTTATTTGCATTTTGAAAGCTTTCGGCAAAGCCATAAAGGATCCTAGCAGTAGCGCCCCAAATGTAGTGTGGGCCATATGGCACTGTATAATAGTGCCTAAACTTTTTCTGCCATTTTCTTGCTTGGATATTATAGTTTTCTAGGTTGAGAATATGCTTAAGCGGAACATAAAAAACTTCATCTACCTCATTTCTGTCTACTTTTAAATCCAGCGTATCTGGTAATTGAAAAATTATAGGCGTTACTAGGAACCCGGTGACAGTTTCATGGTTTGGTAGCACACCCAACTTTTTAGGGATTGATCTGTCTAGCCCAATTTCTTCCTCTGCTTCACGTAATGCAGTATTTATTATTGTATCATCTTCAATCTCAAATCTTCCTCCTGGAAATGCAATCTGGCCAGGGTGGTTTTTTAGGTGCGCTGCCCTTTTTGTGAGTAAAAGTGATGGTTGGTTTTGCTCAGAACAACATATGCCAACTAGAACGCCAGCTTTACTAAGTTTTCTATCACTGGGTAAGCTATTGGTTTGATTTAGATCAAAGTCCGATGAGGTAATACCGTCCTCATCTAAAACCTTTTTAATTTTATCTATCCAATTAGTCACCAATGCTTGTTGCCTCAAAACCTACCGATTTTGGGTCTAATTCATAATGGGCACCGCAAAATTGACAATCAGCCGTAACAAGCCCTTCGCTCGTAATCATCTTGGATATGTCCTTTGCTGAATATATTGATAGAGACTGTCTTACTCGCTCTTCTGAGCAGCTGCATCCAAAACGAACTGATTGAGTATCAAAAATACGGGGTTGCTCTTCATGAAATAATCGTACAAGAAGCTCTGACGGAGTTACAGAGGGTCCGATCAGTTCAAGGTCGTCGATTGTCTCAAGGTGATAATTAATTCTATTCCAGTTTTCTGCATTATCACCACTTAAAAGGTCTTGCGGACTGAGCAATCCAGTTGGATTGGCGCTTCGCTCTTCGGTCGCTTGAAAATTAGTAGTTGGCAGGTGCTGGATCATTATGCCGCCGGCTCTCCAATTTTCTTTTATGTTAGATGTGCTCATTTTACTAAATTTCAGGTAAAAGGAAGTTGGAAGCTGTTCGGATTGTGCAAAGTAAGTTTCTGCACTATCCGAAAGAGATTTTCCATTCAATGGTGATAATCCCTGATAAGGCTTTGTCCCCTCACCTTGATCAATCAATACTGCAAAATAACCCTTTCCAAGTTGATCAAAAGGAGGTTTGTTGGTCAGCTTCTCTTTATCAAAACTTGCATAAGCACGAATTTGAGCAGTCCCACCAGTTGCTTTAGGAGCATAAAAATCTGTAGCTATCATTCGAACTGGTCCGTTCGTTTGTACCTGCAAAGATAACTTCCACTGCAGCTTGATACTTTCCCCAATTAATGCAGTCAGTAATGCCATTTCAGCCACTAATGCTTCAACTGGGTCTGGATACTTATGTTGCTTGAGAATACCTTGTAAAACTCCATCCAATCTTGCAATTCTGCCACGCATATCTGCCGCATCGAGTTGAAACGGCAAGACTGTATCATCCCACGCTATTTTATTGCCCAATGACATTTTTTTTCCTTGAATTTTCCCTTCATGCTTATACGCTCCCAACAGTCAGGACAAGTTTCAAAATGTGAAGTGCTTTTTGTATGATCAAAACATACGCGACAGAAATTGAGCGGGGTAAAAAATATTTTTATCGTCCAGGCGTTTATGTGATTTTACCTTTTGGCAGTCAGGTTCTACTTACTTTTCAGGCAGATCCCCATAACGAGTTTCAACTTCCAGGTGGAGGGATTGATGCTGGTGAGCAACCTATAACAGCTCTCTACAGAGAGGTAATTGAGGAAACAGGCTGGGTTATCGGGCGACCACGAAAAATTGGAGCATTCAGGCGTTTTGTATATATGCCAGAATACAAAATGCGGGCAGAGAAACTATGTCATATTTATTTGGCAAAACCCATTTTTAAAAAGTGTGATCCAACTGAACAGGATCATACGGCAGTTTTTGTAGATATTGATGCAGCTTACCGGATTTTAGCAGTTGATGGCGATGCATATTTTTTAAAAAAATTTTCAGAAGGTACCTATTAGAGTTTGGCCTTATGAGTTGCGTGCCAGTAGTTCCTGCAATATCAAATTTATGAAATGTATCAAAACCAGAGAAAGTTATTTATACAAACTGGGAGAGTGTCTCATCATTTGTAATATCTGAATAAGTGAAGCCCGCCTCTTTGAGCTGCCCAAAAAATTCATTAAAACTATCTGGTGATTTGGTCTCAATACCAATCAGAATGGAACCGAAGTTTCGTGCTGATTTTTTGAGATATTCAAAGCGGGTGATATCATCATCAGGGCCCAATAAATTTAAAAACTCCTTTAAAGCACCTGGCCTCTGTGGCATTCGTAAAATGAGATATTTTTTTAAACCAGCAAATCTTTGAGCTCTTTCTTTTACTTCAGGCAATCGTTCGAAATCAAAGTTTCCGCCTGAGGTTACACATACAACACGACGGCCCCTTATTGCTTGACCTAAATCTTGCAATGCATCCACCGCCAATGCACCGGCAGGCTCGAGCACAATGCCTTCAATATTCAGCATATTTAACATAGAAATGCATATTCTATCCTCTGGTATGGTAATAACATTTGCCAATCCGATATTGCGAAGGCGGCTAAATGTTTTTTCACCAATTTTGCCTACTGCAGCACCATCTGCAAATGTATTTACAGTATCAAGTTTTGTAGGTTTTCCGCTAATAAGTGCCTCTCGTAGGCAAGCACCCCCGAGGGGCTCAACTAAAGTATACGTGCATTCATTTTCAAAATAACTGGTTACCCCAGCTGACAGGCCACCGCCTCCTACTGGTAAAATAATATGGTCTGGATTACTGCCAAGCTGCCTTTTTATTTCGACTCCAACTGAAGCTTGGCCAATTATGACGTCTTCATCATCAAATGGTGAAAGAAAATGAAAACCTTTTTCTTTACAAAATGCTTTTGCAGTATACAAACAGTCATCAAAATAATCACCAGTTAATCTAATTTCGATAAATTCCCCACCAAAAATTTGTGTTTTCTGAATTTTCTGCTGTGGAGTTGTCACCGGCATAAAAATGATACCATTCACCTGCAACTGCCGGCACATAAAAGCAACGCCTTGAGCGTGATTGCCGGCACTTGCACAAACAAAAGCCTTTTTATCAGAAAATTTACGCATAGCGTTAAATGCTCCACGTAATTTATAAGATCTTACAGGGCTAAGATCTTCGCGCTTTAACCAAATCTCAGCTCCGTATAATGCAGATAAGTATTCATTCCGCTGCAAAGGAGTAGGAGAGAAAACTTCTCTTATTGCCTTCTCGGCTTGGTCAGCTAACGCAGTAAAGTTTGTCATAAATTAGCAATGGCTGAGCAGTCTCAGCATTGCAAGTTTTTTTAAAGATACTTTTAAGATTACTGGCTATGGACTATAAGGCTTAGGCAAATGGTGATCTTGCCCATAGCAGTAAAAAAGGTTAGGCGGATCATAGCGAAAGGGGATTCTAATGTATAAGCCGAAAAAAGTAGTTTTGGCCTATTCGGGCGGCCTAGATACATCTATTATTCTTAAATGGCTTCAAACGGAGTATGCTTGCGAAGTGGTAACCTTTACAGCAGATTTAGGTCAGGGAGAAGAGCTTGAACCTGCGCGTGAAAAAGCAGAATTGCTGGGGATTAAACCAAATAATATTTATATTGAAGACCTAAGAGAGGAATTCGTAAGAGACTTTGTTTTTCCTATGTTTAGGTGCAATGCACTTTATGAGGGTTTGTATCTGTTGGGAACTTCGATTGCCCGCCCATTAATTTCGAAGCGCCTCGTTGAAATAGCAAAGGAAACGGGTGCTGATGCCATTGCACATGGGGCAACAGGCAAAGGCAATGATCAGGTTCGTTTTGAACTGTCAGCTTATGCCCTGAGTCCAAATATACAAATCATAGCTCCTTGGCGTGAGTGGAATTTAACCAGCAGATCAAAATTAATTAAATTTGCTGAAGAAAATCAAATACCCATTGCAAAAGATAAGCGAGGTGAGGCCCCATTCTCTGTTGATGCTAATTTACTTCACACATCATCTGAGGGTAAAGTTCTGGAGGACCCATCAGTTGCTGCCCCTGAATATGTGTATCAAAGGACCGTAAATCCAGAAATTGCTCCAGAAGTTCCTGAATTTATCGAAGTAGATTTCATTAATGGGGATGCTGTCGCGATCAATGGTTATAAAATGTCCCCGGCAGAAATTTTAACCAAACTAAACGAATTAGGTGGCACTCACGGTATCGGACGTCTTGACTTGGTGGAAGGTAGATTTATTGGAATGAAGTCCAGAGGTATTTATGAAACCCCTGGTGGAACGATACTATTGGAGGCGCATCGGGGTATAGAGCAAATTACCTTAGATCGTGGTGCAGCTCATTTAAAAGACGAGTTAATGCCGAAATATGCAGAAATGATTTATAATGGCTTTTGGTATAGTCCAGAAAGAGAAATGCTTCAGTCTTTGATCGATAAGTCACAGGAGTACGTTTCCGGAACTGTAAGGCTCAAATTGTATAAAGGTTCGGTAAATACAGTTGGTAGGTGGTCTGAGCATAGCTTGTATTCTGAACAACATGTGACATTTGAAGATGATGCAGGGGCTTACGATCAAAACGATGCTGCTGGTTTTATTCAGCTTAATGCGTTGCGTCTAAAGTTATTGGCTCAACAAAAGTTGAGAAATAATTAGTATCATTAATGGAGTTACAGATAAGTAAAAGTTAAGCTTAAATTCCAGCTTCCATAGAAATTTCTTTTTTTGATTTACGCTGTCTTTCTGTCTCAGATTTGAGCTGCCCACAGGCTGCCATAATATCTTCTCCTCTTGGAGTGCGCACTGGACTTGCATAACCCGCGCGATGTATTATGTCCGAAAACTTTTTAATTTGTGACCATTCGCTTCTTTTATATGCTGAACCTGGCCATTCATTGAATGGAATCAAATTTATTTTAGCAGGAATACCCGAAATTAGTTTAACTAAGCGGAGGGCATCCAACTCGCTATCGTTGACGTCTTTAATCATGACGTATTCAAATGTGATCCGTTCTGAGTTAGACAATCTTGGGTAATCCTTTAATGCAGTAATTAAAGTCTCGATATTCCATTTTTTGTTGATTGGCACCAACTTATCCCTAATCTCATCAGTTGTACCATGAAAAGATACTGCCAATAGACACCCAATTTCATCGGCCGTCCTTGATATTTCTGGGACTACCCCAGAAGTTGACAATGTTATCCTCTTCCTTGATAAACATATTCCTTCTGGATCCATTACAATTTTTAAGGCATCCCGCACATTTTCAAAATTGTAAAGGGGTTCGCCCATCCCCATAAGAACAACATTAGAGAGCAATCTGGTTTTATCATTCGCGCTGTTTAAATTTGTCCATTCATCTAAGTCATCCCGTGCGACTAGTATTTGTCCGACTATTTCACCAGAGGTCAGGTTTCTTACTAGCTTTTGGGTGCCAGTATGACAAAATGAACAGGTAAGGGTACATCCGACTTGTGAACTAATACATAATGTTCCACGTCCTTCCTCTGGAATATATACAGCCTCAACTTCATGTCCCCCAGCCAACTTTAGAAGATATTTTCTTGTTCCATCCTTTGAGGATTGTTTCGAAACTACTTGAGGAACATCTATTGTGAGATTATTGCTTAGCAGCTCGCGATACTGTTTTGATAGGTTGGTCATCTGAGAAAAATTTCGAGCACCCTTTTGATAAATCCACTGCCAAATTTGGCCAACTCTCATTTTTACTTGCTTCTCAGGAGTGCCAATTTCCAACAGCTTTTCATGCATTATTGTTCTACTCATGCCTATCAAGTTGATAGGTCCCGGGGGTAAGGTGCGAGGAATAGTTAAGAGATCCTGTGTAATGGGTGACGATGGTTTCATTAGTAAATGTTATCCAAATTTATAAAGAAGGCTCTGACTCTTATTAAACTTCTAATACGTCACAAATATTAACTTAGTTACTTACACCGTTTTGAGGCATCTTCAACTGCTGCAGTAAAACCCTTGAGTGAGAAAGTATCTTCAGTTTTTGTTCCTCTGGAAGATCTACCTGTCAGTGTGGCTTTTGCTCCACGTTTCATCGCTTGGATCATTTTTTTATCGACTTCATCTGTTGGGGCCCAAGCCCACTCTCCATTCGTAAACATTTGGTATCGAGCACCATCAATATTTACATCAACATTGCTACCGTCATCAAAAGGATATCCACCAGTAAATGAAATTTGCCCTTTTATGCCAGAACCGGGAATATATGATACAAACAGTAAGATATCACTGCGTTTAACCGAAACCATTCTCCCATCGCGCTTATTGACAGTCTCAATTGGTTGTGATGCCGCCCAACATTCTTTTGGGCTCTCCTCCACAAATACAACCCAATCGGCCTGCGTAGATGCTACATTTGTACTTGCATCTTGGGCATTAAGGGCTCCTACGCCAAATAGCAAAATACACAAAGTTAACAAATTTTTGAATACTTGGTTTATCATATTTCCTCACGTCATTGAGTTCTTGTGTTACTATAACGAAATAGCCTATCAAAAACAGATTATTTTATTCTCTTTTTACAAGTTTTATTTTAAACTGAAAGGCCGTTTAAATTAAAGCCCTGATAATAACAAATTGATAGGACTAATTCTTAATGTTTAATTCAGCCGTTGAGCTCTGTGAAGTGTATAGAGGTTCTTTAAGAGAAAGTTTACATATCGGTCACGCGGTTGTTTGTGACAGTAGCGGTGGGATAGTGAAGTCTTGGGGTGACCCAGAACAGATTTTTTTTTCAAGGTCATCATCTAAAATGATACAAGCGTTGCCTTTGGTTGCTTCTGGTGCGGCAGATAGTTTTGGACTGTCATCCAAACATCTCGCCTTGGCTTGTGCATCTCATAACGCGGCAAACATTCATACATTAATTGTGGAGAATTGGTTAAGTGAACTTGGCTTGTCAGACACTGACCTGTGTTGCGGCCCACAGGCGCCGCGCGACCGGCAGGCGAAAATAGATTTGTTTCAGGCTAACCTGGAACCCTGTCGAATTCATAATAATTGTTCGGGGAAGCATTCTGGATTTTTAACATTGACCAAGCATCTACGTGCTGGAGCTCACTATGTTAGTATTGATCATCCAGTTCAAAAAGCTTGCTTAGATGCTTACGAAATGACCACAAATGAAATAAGTCCCTCTTACGGAATAGACGGGTGTTCGGCGCCGAACCACGCATTTAGTCTGCAAGGTATAGCTAATGCAATGGCTTGGTTTGCTGATGCGAAAAGTAGATCGGATATATCCTCAAAAAGTGCTGTTAGGATAATGGAGGCGATGTTGAAGTACCCCGAGTTGGTGGCGGGTGAGGGTCGTGCTTGTACCGACTTGATGAGGGCAGCTGAGGGTAAAGTCGTCCTTAAAACTGGAGCAGAAGGGTTTTTCGTTGCAATAATCCCTGAAAAAAAAATGGGCGTAGCTCTTAAAGTTTTAGATGGAGCGACTAGAGCTAGCGAGTCGGTGATAGCATCAATTTTAGTTGGACTTGGTGTTCTCAACTCAGCTAACCCTCTCGTAGGGAAATACTTAAATCCACCGATCAAAAACTGGGATGGACTACAGACTGGTTACATAAAACCATTGATAAAATAAAAATGCTCTTAAAGTTTAACAAACCATTTAATGTAATGTCTCAATTTAGCGACAATTCAATAAGAGCGAATGAAAGAGGAAATTTATCTGATTTTATTTCTATTCCAAATATTTATCCAATAGGACGGCTTGATAAAGATAGTGAAGGTTTAATGTTGTTATCTGATGATGGAAAATTGCAGCACAACCTTTCAAACCCAAAGAATAAAATTAAAAAAACATATTATGTTCAAGTTGAGGGTAAGCCCAAAAAATCTGATTTGGATGTTTTACGAGCAGGGATGGTACTAAAAGATGGCGTTACGCGTCCAGCAGAGGTAAAAATAATTGATCCACCAAATATATGGAAAAGAATTCCGCCAATTCGAGTTAGAAAAACAGTCCCAGATACGTGGTTGGAACTCATTATTTCTGAGGGAAAGAACCGCCAAATTCGACGAATGACAGCTGCCGTTGGGTATCCTACATTACGGCTAGTTCGCACCAAAATAGATAGTTTTGCACTGGATAATTTAATGCCTGGGGAGTTTCAAATTATCCGTCAGTTATTGTACTGAGGACTAAGTATTTTATTAAATAGCTGTTAGTCCTTCATCCAAAGCACCTAAAATCTGATTTATTTCGCTCTCAGATATTGTGAGTGGCGGTGACATTAAGATATTGTTCAATCCTAGCCTAACCATGGCGCCAAACTCATATGTCTTTTGATGTATCTTTTTCATACGGTCGTTATCTAGTGGCGTCTTTTTGTTCTGATCGGAAACCAGTTCGATTCCAAGCATTAGACCATGTCCGCCCCTAATATCGCCTACTATATTATGTCTTTTAGCTAAGTCTGTAGCGCCATTATATAATTGGATCCCACGAGCTTTGGCATTGACCTTGGTATCTAGGCGTTTAGTTTCTGATAAGCAAGCCACTACTGCTGCGGCGCCAACTGGGTGAGCGGAGTAGGTATAACCATGAAAAATTGCACCTTCGCCTGTCTTATCATTTTCAAACACTTCGGACACTTTGTCTGACATCAATGCAGCGCCAACTGGATAATATCCAGAAGTAATCCCTTTTGCAGTGCTCATCATATCTGGCTTGACACCCCAATGGCGGGCACCAGACCAGTCACCAGTGCGTCCAAATCCCGTAATAACCTCGTCTGATATTAATAGGATGCCATACTTATCACATAGTTCCCGCATAAGGGTCATAAAGCTTGGATCAGGTACAATTACGCCTCCTGCTCCTTGGATTGGCTCCATAATAAAAGCCGCAATACTATTTGCTCCTTGAAATACTATTTCATCTTCAAATGACGCGGCAATATTTTGGGCAAGTTTTGACGAGTCACTTTCATTGTAGGGATTCCTATATGTATATGGGCTGGGTAAATGGAAACACCCTGGTAGTAATGGCTCATAGTTTATCCTGAACCGATTATTTCCATTTACTGAGGCACCCCCAAAGTGTGTCCCATGATAGCCTTTTTTTAAGGAAATAAATTTTGTTCGAGTTGGCTCACCTTTTAATCGGTGATATTGACGAGCGAGCCGCAGACACGTGTCGACTGAGTCCGAGCCACCTGAAGTGAAAAACACACGGCTCATTCCATCTTCAGCAAACAAATTTCGCACCATGTGAGACGCCTCAATCGCCGTAGCATTCGTGGTACCTGCGAAAGATGAGTAGTATGGTAGATCATAAAGCTGTCGAGTGATAGCTTCTTTGATAGTATCATTAGAATACCCTAAATTTACACACCAAAGCCCACCAACGGCATCCACGGTCTGGTGTCCATCGATATCAGTTATTTTCACACCTTCAGCTTTTCTAATTATTTTCGGCGGTTTTTCTAAAGACTCTTTAGGATGACCCATAGGGTGCCACAGGTGTTTTGCATTATTCGCTTTAAGAAAATTGTCATCTTTCATCTTTTTGCCCACCCATAGATTTGATATATTAGCATTGTTAATACCTCTTTTTTGTTTGTCTAGTATATCAGCAAAACTACTGGACAATTTTAGTAAGTTATGTGTAACCATCGAGTGATATGAAGAAAAATACAACTGATCCAAATTATAAGATTATAGCTGAAAATCGACGCGCTCGGTACGACTATTCCATCGAGGAAGAGATAGAATGTGGCCTATCATTGGTTGGTTCAGAGGTTAAATCACTTCGACAAAAATCGGCTAATATTGGAGAGTGTTATGCGGAAGTTGAGAACGGTGAGGTTTGGTTGATAAATTCATATATTGCACCGTACGAACAAGCAAAAACTTGGGGTCATGAGGAAAGGCGACGAAGAAAACTATTGGTGACCAAGCGGGAACTTAGTAAATTGTGGTCAGAAACACAGAGAAAAGGTATGACTTTGGTGCCTTTAGTTCTGTATTTTAACCACAGAGGTATTGCAAAATTAAAGATTGGGGTTGCGAAAGGTAAAAAGAATTATGACAAGCGATCGGATCAGGCAAAACGCGACTGGGGAAGACAAAAGCAACGTTTGCTTCGGCAAGGAGAATGATGTGAAGGCTTGTCCAATTGTCAGATTTAAAATAATACTCTTTTTAATGTCTTAACGATATACTTAGTAAGCTTCTGGAACTTGTGGAAATATAGCGATGATGAAAGAAGATGCTCGGATTCTTGTTTCAACCAAGTGGTTGGCCAAAAGACTGGAAAATGCGGAAGTTCGCGTTCTCGATGCCTCCTGGTATCTTCCAGGAATGGACAGAAACCCTATTATTGAGTATGAAAAAAGGCATATACCCAATGCTCGTTTTTTTGATATTGACGATATTTCAGATAATAGGTCTGATCTTCCACATATGGTGCCCCCGATAGAAAAATTTATGTCGAAGGTCCGTAACTTGGGCGTTGGAGATGGTCATCAAGTTATAGTGTATGATGGTTTGGGCATGTTTTCTGCTGCCAGAGTTTGGTGGCTTTTCAAAATGATGGGCCACAAAAATATAGCAGTTTTAGATGGTGGTCTCCCCAAGTGGATATCTGATGGATTTCCAGTCAATGACAAACCACCCGTTATCCGTGACCGTCATATGATGGTGGATCAGATATCTTCCTATGTTAAGGATGTAACTCAAGTAGCTGCAGCGTCCAAACTCGGTGATCATGAGATTGTTGATGCAAGATCACCAGGCCGATTTAGAGGCGAAGAGAATGAACCAAGAAAGGGTTTGCGAAAAGGTCATATTCCAAATTCAAAAAATGTATTTTTTAAATCGCTTCTAAATGAAGATCAAACTTTCAAAAATGCTACTGAATTGAAACGAGTTTTTTACTCTGCTGGAGTTGATATGACTAAGCCAGTAATTACTACCTGTGGATCTGGTGTTTCAGCAGCAGTGTTGAACTTAGGGCTAGAGCTTATTGGTAAAACGGACCACTCTTTATATGATGGGAGTTGGACAGAGTGGGGAATGTCACCTGCGCTCCCTATAGAGACTGGAGATAAAAAATGATTTTTACAGATCTTGAGGAGCAGCCTGCTGATAAAATACTCGCATTGATGTCAGCGTTTAACGATGATCCAAGAGAGCAAAAGCTTGACCTTGGTGTTGGTGTTTACAAAGATCCTACCGGCGTGACACCTATAATGAGGTCCATTAAAGCGGCTGAAAAAAAATGGTGGGAGATCGAGCGAAGCAAATCATACGTTGGTTTGGTAGGAGACCCTGCTTTTTCAGATGCTATCATATCATTAGTTCTTGGTGGTGGCACACCAAGAAAGCTCGTGGCAGCAGCAGCAACGCCTGGCGGAACGGGTGCTGTAAGACAAGGATTTGAGCTGTTTAAAATCGCCAACCCAGACGTACGAGTTTTTGTATCGGATCCAACATGGCCAAATCATATTTCAATTCTGAAATATCTGAATATCCCATGTGAAAGTTATAGATACTTTGATAATGAAACTCGTGGAGTTGATTTTGACTCGATGGTATCAGATCTATCGCGCGCAAAGGCAGGGGATGTTATCTTGCTGCACGGCTGTTGTCATAATCCAACTGGGGCTAATTTGAACAAGCAGCAATGGCAGGTTATCACTGATTTATTAAATAAGAACGGTGCAACACCTATGATTGATCTTGCCTATCAAGGGTTTGGTGATGGGCTAGAGGAAGACGCATATGCTACTCGTCTGATCGCCGAGTCGGTGCCAGAGACGGTGATAGCATCAAGTTGTTCAAAGAATTTTGGGATTTATCGAGAACGAGCGGGGTTATTGATGGTTGTTACACAAGATAGTTCTCGGCGGAATATAAACCAAAGCATGTTAGCATTTTTAAATCGTCAGAATTACTCTTTTCCTCCCGATCATGGATCAAGACTTGTTTCAGTCGTTTTAAATGATACCGACTTACGTTCTGATTGGATGTCCGAGTTAGAGGATATTCGTAATTCCCTGCTAAATTTGAGAGTACAGCTTTCTAGTGAGTTGCAAAAACTCTCTGGATCTGATCGCTTTAGTTTTATTGCGTCACACAGGGGAATGTTTTCCCGCCTGGGTGCAACACCGGATCAAGTAGAAAAAATGCGGAAAGAATTTGGGATTTATATGGTTTCTGATAGTCGGTTTAATGTTGCTGGACTCAATTATGAAACAGTGCCGGCGTTGGCTAACGCAATCATCGAAACTGGTGTTTGATGCTATCATAATTTTCCAGTTCTCTATGTTTTTCAGTTCCAGAAAATATCTTCAAAGCATATTTGTGCAATTTTCGTTCGTCCAATCATGGCCATTGCTACTGATGCTTCTTTGCAAAGATAACCAATATAATTGTCTATGCCATGCCGGTTGTTTGCCGCGTACGCAAGAGACCATGGTCGACCCATAAAGGCAAAATCTGCGCCTAGAGCATATGCTTTAACTAAATCTTCTCCAGTTCTTAATCCAGAGTCATAAAAAATCTGCACATTTTTCCCTAACGCTTCTCTAATTTTTGGAAGCATTTCAATAGGGTGTGGAGCAGAGGCTAATTGTCTTCCACCATGGCTTGAAACATATATTCCATCGACACCCATGCCTTTCATGTTTATTGCATCGTCAATGTTTAATACGCCTTTTATAACTAACTTATTTGGCCAACGATCTCGAAGATATCTCAAGAACTCCCAATCTGCACCAGCCCGTGAGGCATTGCGGTTGAAGCTGTTTGTATCTGTAAAATTTCCAAACTTTGGAGCACCATGAATTAATGTCTTTAGCGACCAATTTGGGTGCATAGCGAAGTCAACAATTTGCTTTGGTCCCAATTTAAAGGGCATCGTTAGACCATTTTGTATTTCGTTTGGTCTAAAGCCGACTTCTGGGACATCTACCGTAAATATTAAAGTTTTATACCCTGCCGCAAGTACTCTACTTAGAAGTTTTTCAAGTTCTACTTTATCCGCCATGTAGTAGAGTTGAAACCATGCGTATCCTTGTGAGTATTCTGCATATTTTTCCAATGACATAGAAGCGGCGGTTGATACACCAACTGGTATTTCATATTTTGCAGCGACCCTTGCTAACGCTTCATCGGCGCCTACTCCAGCCATTTGGACCATACCCATTGGAGCTATGCCAACTGGTAATTTTGAGGGTATTCTGAAGACTTTATGGTTTAAACTTCTTTGTTCGACATTGATCAAAGCTTTTGTCTTTAGTCTGAGCTTTCTGATAATTTCTCTATTGTCTACCTCTCCACTACCATCAGAGGCTGCCCCATCAATGTATTCGAACAACAATTTTGGCAGACGCCTTTTGGCAGACTTCTGAAAATCATCAAAACTAATATCGACTTTAGAAAAAGGATTTGGCAAATTTAGTTCCTGGCTTTAACTTCTTCCATGAAGCGGTGTCTTATAACTGCAGGGTCGATATCAATAACTGGTACAGGGATATTACCGCTTTCACATTTTGATACAATTATTGTCATTTTTTTGCCTTGAATTGCTGCTTCTAATACGTCCTTTGTTTCAGATGCCTGACATTCAATAACATTATCACAGCCGCATGCTTCTGCAACTTTTGCAAGAGAAGTTTTACCACCTGCGTAAGTTGGTTGATCACCAGTTGAACCATAACTTCCGTTGTCAATAATCAATAAAATGAAGTTATTCGCAACGTTGTTAGCAATTGTCGGTAGGGTTCCAAAATTAGTAAGAACGGAGCCATCTCCATCTATCGCAATTACTGTTTCGTTTTGGCTTAGGGCAAGTCCCAATCCAATTGAAGAGGCTAATCCCATTGTCCCAAGCATATAAAAATTTGTTGGTTGATCATCGAGCATATGGAGTTCTTGTGATGGAAGTCCTATATTGCTTACGACTAGCTCGTCAGAAATAACTGGGATGATTGCTTTTAAAATTTCTGCCCGTATCATGATATTGTACTCCAGAAGTTGGCGTCGGTTAAAATGGCAACAGGTTTTTTTGCCATAAACGTGTGGTTTAAAATACCATCAAACTCATCTGCGTGTTTAGGTTCATGAAAATGATAAGTAGGGACCTTAAGCTGTTCTAGAAGGGCTTTAGTATGAACCGCCATTTCAACTTGGCATTGAACTTTCTCTCCAACTTCACCCCTATAACTTATCAATATTGGAAGAGGCATGCGGTAGTATTGGATTAAAGTTACTAATGTATTAATCGTTACCCCAATTGCTGTATTCTGCATTATAATGCATGGACGTTTTCCACCCATGTATGCACCTGCACAAAGCCCCATCCCTTCATCTTCTTTATTTGATGGTATATGGAGTATTCTTTCATCGTTTTCTAATAATTCAATAATGCCAGACAGTTGTTTACATGGAACAGTTGTAACAAATTCTATTTTGTTTTTTACCATAGCATCTAACATATTTTGGGTAATTGACATTTCACAGTCCTCTAAATTTATGTTGATTAACCATCATCATTTTTAAAAAAATTGCCAATTAATAAATTTCATCTCGCGCTTAAGATTTTCTTAAGTGAGCCAGTATTTGCTTTTAGGAGGTGACAACCGTGTTAAAACTTTTCGCAAAGGTTTCGATTAGCGAATAGTTTCTAGAACTCTTTTTATATAAAATACCGATTTCGCGTTTATATTTCGGCTTATCAATAGGGATGAATTTAAGTTTTGATGAAACTTCGTTTGCTGCAATTGGAATCGGTAGAATTGCAACGCCCAGTCCATGACTTACCATCGATGCTACGGATGCCAAACTATCTAACTCCATACTTGTAGCAGGCTTAACGTCCAATTGAGTAAAAATTTCATTAATTGGTTTATTTATCCAAGCGCCCGACGGTAATTTTAAATATTGGGTCTCTGTTAGTATCTGTCGGACATTACTCCGTTTATCACTTCGACTGATTGCTAATGCCAGTGGCTCAAAGCCAATAGTGAACCAAGATAGCCCTTTTTGAAGTTCGGATGGTCTACTCATAACAGCTGCGTCTATTTTGCCTTTGTAGACTGAAGCGCACAACTCGGCGGAAAGAGCAGGCACGACTCTAAGTCTTAACCCTGGGAGTTTACCTTTCAATTCAGTAAGGGCCTTGGGAACCAAAGCGGTTAGTTCGGACGGAACAGAACCGAGACTCAGCTCCCCTTTTATTCTGTTTTCGCTAGTAGCCAAATTAATAAACTTATCATATGCATCAACAGCGTCTTGAATGGTAGGTAGCAACTCTATAGATAATTTTGATAAAACAGGCGTTCGACCGCTACGGTCGAATAGTTGGAGACCTAAATCATTCTCGAGCTGGCGCATTTGCTGGCTCATAGCCGATTGAGAAATATGTGCTTTTTCTGCAGCTTGTGAAAAAGAGCCGGTCTCCTTTATTGTTATAAGGCTTTTTAGGCGTTTTATTGTCATTTAAATACCTTGCAATAAAAATCACTAATCAACTCGACTTATTTTTATAAGTTATAAGTAACTATTTATAGGAATTAAGCAAACTGTTGCACTAATTAGTTTGTCAAATACGTAGCATTTCTTGCATCGGAAAAAATTGTAACTAAAACTCACATAGAAATTTTAGTAATGTTAGGTTTGAAATGGGATATATAATCGCAATTGATCAGGGGACGACGTCCACTCGGTCTATAGTATTTGATGGTCAATTTGAAATTGTGGGGCAAGGTCAGAAAGAATTTGAGCAACACTTTCCGAAGAGTGGATGGGTTGAGCATAGTCCTCATGATTTGTTGAATACAGTAATTTCAACCTGCAAAAAAGCACTTGATGAAGCGAAAATAAAAGCAAATGAGATTTTAGCGATAGGCATTACCAATCAACGTGAGACAACCTTACTATGGGATAAGGTCACGGGTGAACCAGTTTATAATGCAATTGTCTGGCAAGATCGCCGCACGTCCAAATTTTGTGATGAGTTAAGAATTGCTGGAGAAGAGAAGTTAATAACCCGCGTAACAGGACTATTACTAGATCCATATTTTTCAGCTACGAAACTAAAATGGTTGCTAGATAATGTTGAGGGAGTACGTGCCAAGGCCAAGGCCGGTGAACTTTTATTTGGGACTGTTGATACCTATCTGATTTGGCATCTTACTAGTGGTTTAATTCATGCAACAGACGCGACAAATGCGTCTCGCACGATGCTCTATGATATTAATGAAGGTGAGTGGTCGCACGAAATTTGTGAATTATTGAACATACCTTTGTCTATTTTACCAGAGGTCCGAAATTGTTCTGATGACTTTGGAGCATGTAATAAAAAAATACTGGGCCACGAGATTCCAATCAAGGGGGTGGCTGGTGATCAACATGCAGCGACAATAGGGCAAGCTTGTTTCAAGCCAGGCATGATGAAATCTACTTATGGCACAGGATGCTTTGCTTTGCTTAATACAGGAGAAAGCATAGTAAGGTCCAAAAATAAGTTGCTTACCACTATTGCCTATCAATTTGATGGAAAACCTACTTATGCGCTTGAAGGTTCAATTTTCATAGCCGGTGCAGTAGTACAATGGCTTCGGGATGGACTGAAGATTATAAATTCTGCATCTGAGACTCAAGATTTAGCAGAACATGCAGATATTAATCAGCAAGTGATTATAGTTCCTGCATTTACAGGTTTGGGAGCGCCTTACTGGAATGCTGATTGCAGAGGTGCAATATACGGTTTGACGCGAAATTCGGGGCCAGCAGAACTTGCAAAAGCAGCTTTAGAGTGTGTAGGATTTCAAACGAGAGATTTGCTAGAAGCCATGCAATCAGATTGGCATGGAGATAATCAGGAAAAATCGGTACTTAGGGTTGACGGCGGCATGACTTCAAGTGATTGGGCGATGCAATTTCTAGCTGATATAATAAATGTAAGTGTTGATAGGCCGAAAACACTTGAAACAACGGCAGTAGGGGCTGCATGGCTTGCCGGTTCAGCAATTGGGTATTATCCGCCATTTGATGAGTTTTCTAGATCATGGAAGAGTGAGTCGCATTTTGCTCCAATTATGCAAGAAGAGGAGAGAGAGCGGAAATACTCTGCCTGGAAATCCGCTGTTGAGGCCACAATCAGGGTCTAACTATCCGATTTCCATATAAAATATAAAATAAACTGGAAATTATTAAAGAAATACTTGACCGCGTCTACTACTATCTTAGGCTAGGTCATGGCGCTTTTAAAAAAAGCCAATTTTCAGGGAGATATTAAATGAAAAAATTCATAGTAGCCGTAGCTGCCGCGTCAATGGCATTGCCGGTTTATGCGGCAGATTTAGGTGGCCGTGTTCTAAACATTGGTTCTGATACAACTTATCCTCCACATGAGTTCATCGAGGATGGTGTAGTAAAAGGTTTTGATGTCGATGTTGTGGCGGAAATTTGTGAGAGAATAAATTGTACTCCTAATTGGGTTACAACAGCTTGGGATGGTATTTTCGCGGCACTTGCAGATGGTCAATTTGATATGGTCGTTTCGGGTGTTACAATAACTGATGAGCGCGATAAAATAGTAGACTTTTCTGATCCTTACATAATTGTTCAGCAGGGTGTGTTGATGCGTGTAGAGGATGAGGGTGAAACTATTGATGCTTTTAAAAGTGGTGATTTGCGATTGGCATCTCAAAACGGAACTACAAATGCGGCCCTAGGAGAAGAATTAGTAGGGAGAGACAATCTTCAGCTGTTCGACTCTTTTAATAATGCGGTAATTGCTGTTCAAAATGGTGATGTTGATGGCGTAATCATCGATTCAACATCAGCGGCTGCATATGAGCAAGAATTTGCTGGAGAATTAACAGTTGGAATAACTGGTTTGTCTTCTGATCCTTTGGGACTTGTATTTCAGGAAGGCGATGGCATCCAAGACGCTTTTAATGAAGGTTTGGCGATGATCAAAGATGATGGGACATTGCAGAAATTGGTTGTTAAATGGTGGCCAAAATAGTTTGAGTAAAAATACAGGGGATTTAGTTCCCCTGTATTCTGCTTGAAAGCAAAATAATGAGCAATTTGATAAGTGTTTTGCGCAACATGCGCGCAAGCAATCTTATGTTCCTTCTGGTTTTGCCAGTTATATTGTATTTACTGGCAATATCCCGAAACTATGGTGCCGCTATTTATGAAGTCCTTGGCATAGAACATAACGCCAAACTTTTACTTAGTAATTTTATCATTTTCTGTTTTTCGGGAGCATTGGGTTTCTGGGGTGCATTACAAATCTTAAGATCTCTTAGTCCTGATGTTGTACCTGAAGATAAGTCAAAATTTCGACAAAAGGCATTTTTTGCTTTTGTCTTACAATCGGCTATACTTTTATTCCTATCTCAAGCAGACTGGATCAATCCTTACATCAAATCTATAGCTGTGAATGCTTACGATCCAAGAAGCGTAGATTGGCTTATTATGGTCGATCAATCGTTTACATTGAGCCCAGAATTTGAAGTAGAGCTTTTGCATTGGACGCAGAATAGTCTGTGGCAATTATCTATAGTTTGCGCCTTACTTGCACTTTTATCAATTTTTGGGTCCAGTTTTCTGAATTCTAATTTTGGATTCTGGTTTGCCGTTTTGATAATGATTTTGGAGTTTGCTTTTCTATTTTATTTCCTAATGATAGCCCATGCTGGATTTGCCGTCGGTATAATGATTACGATCAGGGCTGCAATTTTTGCGTATTTAGGAGCATCTATTTTGGGGCTGGTTTGGGCATTTTTGTCCAGGCTAAAAGTATCGCTACTTGCCGAAAGGATAATCTTTTTACTAGGGGTGATACTTATAATTGCCGCTACGATTTTTGTTATTCAACCTAAAAAAGAGATTGTATTAGTTGGTGATCTTTCTGGCCGAATTGGTATAGCTGCTGGTATTCCCTCTCATATTTCTGATACCGTAAGATATGGTGATTTTTTGGACAGCCCACCGGAAAATCCATTTAAAATTCGCTCACTCAAAAGTCTAGATCAGGCAGTAAAACTACTCGACGAGAGTAGAATATCGGGTGCACTATTGCCCTCAGAATTAGTTGGAAAACGTCCTATAGTTTGGAGAACTGAATACCTAGAATCTTTTAACGCGACAATGGCCAAGGTGGGCTATGTACTAGGTATTTTAAGTATCCTGTTAGTTGTTGTTGGTAGGATTACGATGGCGCACCCACTTGCGGTTTTCTCGGACTTTTTTGTGGATACAATCCGTGGTGTCCCTATGCTAGTTATTATTTTATATGTTGGATTGCCACTTGCTGGCGCAGTGAAAACAGCTTCGTCTGGGTATATTGATATTCAAATGATGACTCGTGGTATTGCCGCAATCGCAATAGGTTATTCTGCTTATATGGCTGAAATTTTTCGAGCTGGAATAGAAGCCATACCCAAAGGTCAGATAGAAGCGTCCAGGGCACTTGGATTGCGTGAACGGCATATTGCCCGGTTTATTGTCATACCTCAGGCAATCGCAATAGTATTGCCAGCGTTGGGTAACGAGTTCATAGCGATGCTCAAAGACACCTCTCTATTATCAATTCTTTCTATTCGTGATTTAACGCAGAGAATGAGAGAATTTCAGGCTCAAAGCTTTTTAGCGTTTGAACCTTTTAACTCAGCCGCGCTAATTTATGTACTGCTGACTTTGATCGCCGCTTCTGGTGTAAAAGCGCTCGATAACATTGTTAATAAATCTCGCGAAAGAGAATGAGTGCTGTTTACTCACGAACCTGGTATGAAGACACATGTGTTTCGCCTAGCGAGCAACCGTCATCAGTAATCCAAAAGAAAAACTTTGACTTTTGTATTATTGGTGGCGGTTTGGCTGGACTTTCCTGTGCTTACCATTTAGCCGAAATGGGCGCCAGCGTAGCCCTCTGCGAGCATTCGGTGATAGGTGCTGGGGCCTCTGGACGAAATGGT
>ERZ802821.9-NODE-9-length-99107-cov-15.4903_pt1 | contig 99107 bp, 96 predicted proteins | sample MGYA00345648_ERZ802821 | MGnify/ENA primary metagenome ERZ802821 (study PRJEB30503, sample SAMEA104212357) | marine metagenome | biome: Westerlies Biome; feature: [SRF] surface water layer (ENVO:00010504) within the epipelagic zone...; material: water (ENVO:00002006)... | reverse complement strand
GCAATTATGTTATGTATGATTTTATCTCAAAGCAGGTTTTTTAAAAAACATCCAAAGAAGCATACATCAATCAATAATTGCGCCCTATAATTATATCAATGCTGGAATATTGAAATAAATTTCCATTAAAAACGTCTTATTTTATGATTTTCACGACACATCAAAAAACAGTGTGCCCCTAATGAAATTACGAGCGCTTAGGAGCTGGGTTTATCCTCGTCTGAAAACTTAGTCATTATTGGAACTGAAATAACAGCGAACACAAGTGAAATCCCTGTTAGTCCAAATGCTTTGAAGGTTACCCACGCATCTGTCGACAAGGATCGCCACGCTATTTCATTGGCGATAGCCGTAACCGCAAACATCGCAATCCAAACAATGCATAAATAATTCCAGCCTGCTGATGAGAGTGAAACTTGCTTTCCAAGAATGGCACGCATTGGTTGTTTTCCAAGGAGTTGCGCTCCTAAAAGTACAAGCGCGAAAAGTCCGCTAATAACGGTTGGTTTTATTTTTATAAAAAACTCATCTTCAAAAAATAAGGTTAATCCGCCAAAAAAGGCAACTGCGACACATCCAAGTGCCGCCATCATAGGTATCCGCCTATCCAGATGCCAGATTATACCAAGCGAGAAAATGGTAGCAACGATAAGAACAGATGTTCCCCAGAAAATACCCGCAAAATAATTAGTCCCGAAGAACAAAAATAGCGGTGCAAATTCTATCAATGGTCTGCTTGACTTAGTTTTGACATCATTATTTGAGTTTGAAATTTCTGCCATCAGGCAACCTCTCTATTGATTTGTGAGCAACAGAATTCCGCAGTTTCTCGCAGAATATCTGTATTATAAGGCTGCAATCTTGTAGCCTCTCCTAACTGCCGGCGCCAATATTTGGCCCCTCGCTCGCCTGTAAATAATCCAAGCATATGCCGTGTTATTTGATGCAGATTACCGCCCTGTTCAATAACCATATCTGCATAATCAGCCATCGCAAAAGCAATAGCCTGCTTCTCAGCTAGTCTATTTCCGGTAGCATACGCATCAAGCTCTGCTAGAATAAACGGGGTTTTATAGGCGGCACGCCCCAGCATGACACCTTCAAATTCATTCTGTTTGCGAATAATCTCATCTCTATCAACCAGCCCGCCATTTAGGATAATGGTAAGTTCGGTGCGTGTTTTGGCAAGCTTTGCAACCCGCTCATAATCGAGGGGCGGGATATTTCTATTCTCTTTAGGGCTTAGGCCCTTTAGCCATGCTTTTCGTGCATGAATATAAAAAATAGAAACCCCAGATGCCGCTATTTTATCTATAAAATTATCAAGACCAGAATCAACATCCATATCGTCTATACCAATTCGGCATTTCACCGTTACTGGCTTATCCGTTGCCTCTCTCATCGCAGAAACGCAGTCTTGTACAATCTCAGGCTCTGCCATTAAACAAGCACCAAACCTTCCAGATTGAACACGGTCCGAAGGGCATCCAACATTTAGATTAAACTCTGAGAACCCATATTCACTGGCATGTTTTATGGCTCTATGTAATTTTTCTGGCTCAGAGCCACCAAGCTGCAATGCAAGCGGATGTTCTGCATCATTATGGGCAAGAAACCTATGCGGGTCAGCATGACAAATCGCATCTGCGGTTACCATCTCCGTAAATAAAAATGCTGATGGTGCAAGCAGCCTGTGAAAATATCGGCAATGACGATTGGTCCAATCCATCATCGGCGCCACACATAATTGGCGATTTATGCCATCATCAAATTTAAGTGTGTGATTCATTTTGATACTTTAATTCTAACGGTTCTGTTTCATGCGCAAAAGTGCCGCTATCCTTAATTATACACAAAATTACAATGATAAGAAAGCTTGAATAAATCATAGCGCTTCTTAATCAATAAAAGATGCAACAGATGAAGATATTTGGTTTAACAGTATTTGGGGCTATGTGAGGGGCCATGTGAGGGGCTATGTGAAGGCCTTGGCACATGCGCTAGAACCGATAATCACCGATTTTTTTATTTAAAAAAAGATAAATTGAATTAGCGTGCGATCAGTCTATCTTTCGATAATGACAGAATTTAACAAATCTCTATTTTGGGGATTATTTTTTGCTAGTATGGCATCTGGGCTTGGCGGGGTCGGGCTTGCCGTTACACGATTGGCGTTGCCTCAGACAGATCCGTTTAGTTTAAGCTTTCTTAGATGGTTTATCATGTTATTGGGGCTTGTTGCCTTTTCCGCAAAGGCTTTGTTAACAACGCGTTTCGCCCGCAAGGATTTTTTAAAGGTAAGCTTGCTGGGTATTGCCTATTTTTCGGGTTTTCCAATTTGTCTTACATTTGGACTTGAGTTTACTACTTCTGGCAGGGCAGGTATTGTGTTTGCAACCATGCCTGTTTGGACAATTATTATTGCTAGTTTTTTTCAGATAGAAAAATTAAACGCAACAAAATTTATAGCGATATTGCTTGCCTTTGGAGGGGTTGTTTTATCCCTCTCCTCAAACCTTAGTGATAATAATGGACAGATATTAACAGGAGATATCGTGATCATAATAGGGGTAATCTCGGCATCTATTTTCACTGTGTTTGCCAAAGGGCTGATTAAAAATTATGGCAGCCAGCCTGTTATGATTTATGCTCTTTTGTCTGGTGTTGTTTTTATGTTTCTCATCGCCTTATTATTTGGCTCACCGTTTGCCGGCTCTTTAGATTTCAATATAAATGGCTGGTTCTATGTATTTATATTGGGCATACCCTCGGGGGCATTGATGATTTATTTTTGGGGGTTAGCACTTCGAATGATTTCCCCTACTCAGGCGGCGATTTGCAGTGGATTCAACCCCCTAACAGCCATTCTTGCAGGTGCAATTTTACTTGGTGAAGAAATAACAAGCGTATTCCTAATTGGCTTTTTATGTGTCATATCCGCTGTTATATTTTTGCAGATTGCAAATAAAAATGAGTAAGCTTAAACAGCGTTATTATTGTGATGCGGATAGTTACGAAAACTAGTTGCGCGCAAGGCAGAAATATATCTATTCTCAAGCTTGCAAAAACGATACAAATATAAAGTGCCCGGGAACGCATTTATGGATATTGAACATTTTATTTTTTCAGATGCGCCAGAGAGGGTTGGACCTTTTAGTCACGCTGTAAAAGCAGGTCATTTTCTATTTGTAACTGGACAAATGCCGACGCTCAAAAATGATAGGACAACTCTTATTTCAGGCGGTATAGAAGCTCAGACTAAGCAGGTAATGGAAAATTTAAGTGATGTGCTAAGAGAGGCCAAAACAGAATTCGATAACGTAATTTTTGCTAGGGTATATTTGGTTAACTTTCAAGATTTTGATAAAATGAATGCTGTTTATGAGCAGTATTTTGCCAAAGGAAAACTACCTGCAAGAACCTGTATTGGCGTAACAGGCTTAGCAGTCGGTGCCTCGGTAGAAATCGATTTTATCGTCGCGGTTTGATAATCATAATTTAACCTAACCATCATTCCATTTAATTTTATAGATAGCCTCATTTCTTCTCATAAAGGGCGGCGTAAATGGGGCATTATAGGTGGCCCGAATGGCTGGTTCAGAATAATTAATATTATTAGCGTCCAATGACTCGGTAAGGGATTTTGCATGTTTGTAAAAATTCTCTTCTGATGCTCTGCCTGAATACTGGATTGCGGCAAAATATCCGCTTTCCTGTTGCTTTATTCTGACATTCGGATTTGCTGGCTTTGGAGCTGTTTCAAGCGTAAAGCGATTTGGTAGAAAGAATTGCATCACATTTGTGTCTGAGTGATTAATACGTGTAACTGGCGTTGTCATTTCGATTTTAATTGAAGTAGCTGTATTTTCAGCAGGCACGGCTTGGCTATTAGCACCTGAAATATAGTTGAACAAATCACCAAAGCCGCTATTGACGCCTGTATATTCTACTTCTGCGACAAGAACTGGTTCATAATAACGGATTTCGTATATCTCATTTTTCTCTACCAAATGGTAGGATACTTCCTCACTAGCCACAGTGCCGCCCCCAATCGCAAGACAGAATATCATACCTATAATTCTACCTATTTTTTTCATTTATCCATATTTCATTTATCGGCGTTTCATTTACCGGCGTTTCATTTATCGGCAATAATTAGGCATTACACCCTCATAAAAACCTGCTTTGGTTTGCGCCTCTATATACAGGCCTTCTTCATCATATCTTTTGCATCTGCCGCAATAGCCCTGCTCTATAAGATAATTGGCTATATCGCCTTCATCAACAGCTATACATCTGCCGATAAGGCGATCATAAGAGGATTGACCATTAAGCTGACATACTACCTGCTCACCTATCAATGTGGCTTTAAGCATATCGCGCACATCCTGTCCTTTTTTTGTATCTAATTCATCACAGGTAAGCCCCTGAAATCGGATAGGAATTTGACCAACCTCGATTGTGTCTCCGTCTCTTACCTTTGTGACAGCCCCTTCTAATGTAGCTTGAGCAAGCAATGAAGGTGTCCATACAACACAGATAAGAAACATAAAAAATAGCCGCACTAACTTAACCCTGAACTAATATAAATATTATATTCAGTTAAATTAGCCTATATTTTTAAACAGACAACCTGTTTTGATGGCCTATTTTATTAGATAGATTAAACGGCCTATGATGCCGTAAATTAGCTTAAAAGCAGAATTACTTTTTTTCTAATATATCAAGGCGTGCTGATGATACTGCATTTGCATGAGCGTCAAACCCTTCATAGCTCGCAAATATGTGTGTCTTTGGCGCGGCCTCTGTGAAACCTGCCTTACTCACTTCTCCAATAGACACCGTTTTCATAAAATCCATCACCCCTAATGGCGAGTGAACTGCCGCCGCTCCAGACGTTGGCAACACGCAATTCGGGCCAAGCAAATAATTAGCAAGAGAGCCTGCACTATATGTTCCAAGCATAATTTCAGAAGCATTCACTATGGATGACAGGTAGCTATCTGCTTGTTCTGAGAGAATTTGCAAATGCTCTGGTGCATAGTCATTTACGAATTGAATAGCCTGTGACTTACTTTCAGCTATGACAATGCCGCCTTGACTGCCAGAAAGCACCGCCTGTGCAAATTTTGCCCGCTCTTCTGAGAGTTGGGAGAGATAAAATGGGATTTTTTCTATTATTTTTTCTGCCATTTGCTCTGACCACGTAACAATAAAGCCAGATGAATCCTCCCCATGTTCGCATTCAATTAAGATATCAAGCGCAGCCAGCGCTGGGTCAATAGTATCATCCACTAATATCATCACTTCACTTGGTCCAGCAGGCAAACGAGAGCTTATTTTAGATGATAAAAGCTTTTTAGCTGCAACAAACCAAGGACTACCTGGGCCTTCTATTTTTAAACATTTCGGAATCGAGTTTGTGCCATATGCTGCCGCTGCTACAGCTTGTGCACCGCCGGCTTTTGCAACCCTCTCAACGCCTGCAAGCTTTGCTGCAACCAAGGTGGCGGGATCCACCATTCCATCTGGTCCAGGCGGGGTTAAAATAATGGGCTCCGGCACGCCAGCTACAATTGCAGGAATGGATGTCATTAACGTAACAGAAGGAAATGAGCCCTTGCCACGCGGTGAGTATAAAGCAACTGGGCTTATAGGAACCGCTTTTTCGCCCACATGAATGCCAGGCCTGATTTCAACACGCCATTGAGGCTCAGGTTTTTGATATTCATGAAAACGGCGAATATTATCAGCGGCATATTCAAGTGTTTCAATCAGTTCTGGGGGCAAGAGATTAAAGGCTTTTTCAAAATCACTTTTAGTCACTAAGATTGTGTGTGATGTCAGGGATTCTGCCTTGTCAAAGCGAGCTCCAAATCTTGCAAGAGCTGTATCTCCTTCTAGACGAACTGCTTCTATTATCTCTGGAACGCGCTCCAGAAAAAAATCGAGATCATCTTCTGTTCTCTTAAGCAAAGCAGAATAATCATCAACCGATATGTCTGAGAGTCGAAAAACGCTAAATGAGGGCTGATTTGCCATATCTGATTTACCTATTTTAAAATTGCACGTGACGACTTATCTTCTAACAGAAGTGATATGCCCTAATACTGAGATACCACAGGCATACTGCTTTTTTAAATAGCCTTTTTTGAATAAAGGTCTGAAATTAGCACCAGAATATTTTATACCTCTGAAGAGAGTTTAAATATGTTTCGCGCCTGCTTATCTTGAACCGATATTACCCAGCAATCAGGATCTCTCGTGATTTCTCGCTCAATCTGTTCTGAGATAATATAAGCTGGTTGAGGCTCGCCTTTATTAAGGCATTCCCAGATTTCATTTTCATCAAAATCAAACCGTCTATGCAACAGCTGAACAGAATCTCTGTCTGATTCTAACTCTAAGAAGATAGCGCCTGCATCAGGGTCGCCTTTTTTATGAATAAAAGCAGAGATGGCCAACCTATCGGCTTTTCGCAATGCTGCTGAGATAATGAAGTCGCTCTTAAGCCTCAAATTTTGTTATCCTATCTCAAAGATGGCCCCCTCAAATAGGACACATTATTGTACAGTCATCCCACGTTATTTTTCAAGCTTTGCTCAAAAATCGGTGCATCTGCCCTTTTGCTCCCAGTCCCCATATCTTGTTGGCTCTGGCCCCTTTGGGCCTCCTGTCTCTGCGGCAGGTTTATCTTGAGATTCTGTTGCCTTTTTTTCTTCAAGCGCCGCATCTCCGCCAGCTGCAAGCTGCGTGCTTTCTTGGATTGTTATGTCCTGCTGTTCAGCCTTGCTTAGACCTTGGGTTGTTTTTGAAGTCACTAATCTGCTCTTTAAAAATTAATTTTACTCCCTAGAAACTGGATAGCATGTTAGTGAATTACAAGGGCTGTGTGCTATTTAACCCTTACCCATTATATTAAACGCCCATAAAATCATCTAAGAATTTTCTTACCATGACACCTAAAACTGACATTACCTCTCGTAAAATAAGCTTTGAGATACTTCATGCGATTTTAAATCAAGGGAGTCTCGCGCATGAATTATTCACCGCTCAAAGTGCGTGGGGTGAATTACCAGCAAGAGATCGCGCCTTTGTTCGTGTATTAGTAATGAGCTGTGTTCGACAATATGGACAGCTCACTATCTGTATAGACAGCTTTGTTAAAAGACCTCCCAAACCAAGAATAAGAACCATAATTTTACTTGGGGCAGCGCAACTTCTTATTCTTAAAACAGAGCCTCACGCCGCAATTCATACCAGCGTTTCATTAGCAAGAGCGCTAGCTGGCGATGCGTATACCGGATTGGTAAATGGTGTTCTAAGAACAATTTCACGTTCAGGGGAGAACCTATTTCAAGCTACTAATCCAAGTGATAACTTACCTAAGTTTTTTAAACAGGACTGGTCTAAAAATTGGGGTGAATTCGCTGTCCAGCAAATAATGCGGATTGCACAAAGCCAAGCGCCACTTGATATCACATTAAAAAACACGTCTAGTACAGATGTAGATTTTATTTCAGATTGGACAGAAAAGCTATCTGCAAAATCACTATCCGCACATAGTGTTAGATGCGAGCCTGTTGCAGATGTTACCCAGCTGCCAGGGTATCATGAAGGCCAGTGGTGGGTGCAGGATTGCACCGCTGCTTTGCCGGCAAGGTTGATGGGAACTGTTAGTGATAAAAACATTATTGATTTATGCGCAGCCCCTGGCGGAAAAACAGCGCAACTTATTTCTGCTGGCGCGCATGTCACTGCAATAGACCATAGTGCAACTCGGATAAACCGACTTTCAGATAATTTAAATAGGCTTAGTCTTGAAGCAAATATTATCTGTGCTGATGGCCGTGATTATATACCAGAGAACCCAGTGGATGGCGTGCTTTTGGATGCGCCTTGTTCTGCGACAGGTACAATCCGGCGAAGGCCAGATGTGCTGATAGGTAAAACACCAACGCATATAAAACAGCTTCAATCCTTGCAAATAGAACTTGGATTAGCAGCTGCAAAATGGATTAAATCTGGAGGCACGCTCATATATGCTACCTGCTCCTTGCAAAAGCAGGAAGGAGAAGAGGTTTTAGAGGCTTTGATTTCAAACGAAAAATCTGGCCTTATCCTTGACCCCATTAGAAGAGAAGAGGCCGATATTTTCTACCCTTCAAATCGAGTAGAAGATACAATAGACTATCTCAGAATTTTGCCAAATCAGTTACTTACGAACGGAACGGATAATCGCGGTAATGACGGCTTTTTCATTGCGCGCTTGACGGTAAAATAACGACTAGCAAAAAATCCTGCTTTAGCCTAATTATAGCTATAGATTGGACTTTAAAAGATCATTGGTTTTTAAATTACAAAGCTCTAAAGCAAAAGAACTGGACGGTCTATTGTGAACCTGCAATCAGAGAAGACAAAAACCTCTGCAAGCTATTTAAAAAGACTCTATAGACGCTCTGGCCTATTTCGCTGGCAATTAAAGCCTCCATTCCGCGTGGATGTTAATCGATTTATGCCGCCATCTGATCCGTGGCGCGGCTCAGCTCAATTAGGCGGAGAGATTCTTCATTCAGGATTACCATCACATCGAGGTCAGCCAGAATATTTCAGCTTTGACTGGCTTCGTAATATTAGGGATTTTGGCGGGGATACTGCTCGGATATTTGCAAGAGATGAAATATCATTTTGGTTGTCAGAAAATACAAATTGGGATGCGGAAAGCTGGCATCCAAAATATCTAGGTAATCGTTTATGCAATCTTATTTTTGCTTATAAATGGTATGCAAATTCGGCATCACAAAGCTTTCAAAATAAATTGCTTTCTCAGCTTGCCGTTGAATCCCAATGCCTTGCCCTTGACTGGCAAAACCAATCCAATATTGATGACCAAGTAGCCGCCCTTAGAGGGCTATTGGTTGCTCAATCTGCTTTTAACGCAAATCTATCTGATATGCGCCCATTGCTTGAGATATTTGAGCGAAAATTAGGGGAAATATTGAATGAAGATGGCGGTCACATTTCTCGAAGGCCAGAGACTCATTTTAAAGTAATGACCCAGCTATTTGAGTGCCGTGTTGCAATAGCACAAGCAGGTATTAGCGATGTTCAATCCTTAGATCAGATGCTTACCAAAATGGGCGCTATCGCAAAAATGTGGCGCTCTGGAAGTGGAAATTTTGCTCATTTTCATGGCGGCGGCATCACGCCTGCAGTTAGAATAGATGATGTTGTTAAAAGATGTGGCCCAACCGGCAAAGTCACACGCCATGCAAAGCAAACTGGTTTTGTGCGCCTATCATCTGGTAGAACTACTCTTATCATGGATTGCGCGACACCTGTTACGCCAATTCCAGAAAACTCTGCTAGCCTAGCTAGTTTTGAGGTACATCTTGCTGGCACACCTTTTATTGTAAATGCAGGACAATTATCAGAAGAAAAATTCGTTAATTCAGCCTTTTGTCAAACAGCGGCACATACCGCTCTAACTTTGGATAATCTGAATAACTGCTTTTCGAGTGGCGATAATTATGACCTTGTAAGAACATTGGAGATTGGCCCTGCAACTGGGGGAATGCTGGTTCATTTAGCCCATGATGGCTATATGAATTCTCATGGGATTATCCATGAACGGCACGTTTATCTAACAACTGGTGGCGGAAATATACGTGGCTCAGATACACTGCGCTATACAGGCGGGCCAGGCGAAATCCCGAAAACAGGCATTATCCGATTTCATCTGCATCCGCGGGTCAGTGCGGCAATGGTAAGCAATGGGACAATCGTTCTGAAAATAAGCACGCAAAAAGCTGGGTGGCTTTTTAAATGCAAGGGCGCTAATCCGGTTTTAGAGCCATCTGTTTATTTTGAGGGCAAACAAAGATTAAGCTGTCAGCAGATTATTTTACGCATGCATGCGCAAGATATCCGTCATCACTCAGATAAATCCATAAAATGGTCTTTCACACGGCAATAGGGGTGATTCTCTGGGGTGATTCTCTGGTACGATTCTCTGGTATGATTTTTTTTGGGGTGATTTTCTAGATTTTTGAGGCTGTGCAATTTTAGAGCCTTTAAAACCGTAATTTTCGATTTTACCAGATAAATTAATTGCGCATATCTGCGTGCTTTGCCATAACAAGGCATTCCAAAAAACACTCAAAGTTAGAAAAAAAATATGCCTGATTCTATTCTGCCAATTCGCCGTGCTTTGATTTCTGTTTCTGATAAAACAGGTCTTATTATTCTTGCTAATGCTCTTTCAAGCGCTGGCATTATTCTGTTATCAACAGGCGGCACCGCAAAAGCATTAAGAGAGGCTGGGTTTGACGTAACAGATGTATCTGATGTTACTGGTTTTCCTGAGATTATGGATGGGCGTGTAAAAACGCTTCATCCGTCTATTCATGGCGGGTTATTAGCAAAACGAGATTCGCAAGCACATATGAGCGCAATCAATGAGCATCACATAGAGCCGATAGATTTGCTGGTTGTGAATTTGTACCCGTTCGAGCAGGTGGTCGCTGGAAACCCCACAAATCAAATCGCGATTGAAAATATAGATATTGGCGGCCCTGCAATGATACGGGCCTCTGCAAAAAATCATGATTTCGTAACGGTTATTACTGATCCAGAACAATATCCCGCCCTGATTGAGGCATTATCAGTTTCTTCTGGAACTTCACTTGCTTATCGCAGAGCACTTGCGCAACAGGCATTTGCGCGAACATCCTCTTATGATCATGCCATTAATTGTTGGATGGCGTCTCACCTTGAAACAGGTGAATATGCAAAATCAGAGCCTGATTTGCACATTAATGCCCCTGCTATTCAAACACTCCGATATGGTGAAAACCCGCATCAGTCAGCCGCTATTTATGCAACAGATTTATCTGTTCCATCTGTGTTGACGGCCAAACAAATACAAGGCAAGCCATTATCCTATAATAATGTGAATGACACTGATGCCGCCTTGAAATTAATCAGTGAGTTTTCTAATCCTACTGTCGCAATAATAAAACATGCCAATCCATGCGGTGTTGCGTCTGCTGACACGCTTAGTGATGCGTGGAAGGCGGCTTATCATTGTGATAGTGTAAGTGCTTTTGGCGGTATTATTGCAACAAACAGAATTTTGGATGAAGAAACGGCACGCCTGATAACCTCAATTTTCAGTGAGGTTGTCATTGCGCCAGACGCCACCAGCAAAGCCTGTGAGATTTTATCCAGCAAACCAAATATCCGTTTGTTGTTAACAGGCAGCATGCCAAACCCAGAGCAGCCCTTTAATCAGGTGCGAACTATTTTGGGCGGCTTACTTGTACAATCCAGAGATACCGCAATTGTCACAGAAGATACATTATCACTTGTTACCAAACGTCAGCCAACTAAGAGCGAAATAGCCGATATGCTATTTGCGTGGAGAGTTGCAAAACATGTTAAATCAAATGCCATCATTTATGTGAAAGAGCAAAGCACCGCCGCGATTGGCGCTGGCCAGATGAGCAGGCTTGATTCCAGCAGGATTGCGGCACAAAAAGCAAAAGACATGGCACAAGAACATGGCTGGGAGAAGCCCAGAACAGTCGGTTCAGTGGTTGCATCAGACGCATTTTTTCCATTCCCAGATGGGCTTCTTGCAGCGGTTGATGCGGGCGCGACTGCCGTTATTCAACCTGGTGGCTCGATGCGCGATGATGCGGTTATTCAAGCTGCCGACGATGCCGGAATTGCAATGGCCTTTACAGGCATCCGACATTTTAATCATTAAACATAATTCTGTAAGGCAGGCTTGTCCTTGAGCGATAGCGATGTTTTGTGCCCTCGCGTTTTGACAGGAAGCCATCATGAATATAATCGGGCTAATAGTGTGTGGTAGCCTGTAATGCTTTTTCCATTAATTTAGGCAAATGCAGGTCCGCTTCTGATATCCATTCAAACTCAGGCATATCCTGTTGTTCATTATTTGTTTCATTATTCGGCTGGAATGCGTCGTCCCAATTCTTGCTATTTGTTGTTTCTACCTGTGATACAAAGACCTTAATTTCTGCCTTAAAATGAGTAAAAACATGCCTTATCACGGGCTTTATTTCTACCCAATCGGCTTTGAATGGGCGCCAATTAGGATCAAAACCCTGTCGCTTATCATCCCAGCCCTGACTGGGAAAAGCTATCAGCCCCCCTAGCAGTCCTTTTGCCGGACGCCGATATACAAGATATTCAGGTGCATCCCCTGTTTTATGCCTTAAGACAAAGATTTGCCCTTTTCTGGTTGGTTTGGTCTGTTTAACAAGCCGGTTTGGAAGCAGGGCTTGATTTTCAGTTTTAGCAGACAGGCATCCTTGGCTTAGTGGGCAGTGCGTACAAGCCGGGCTTATTGTTGTACAAATCTCATTCCCCAAATCCATAAGTGCCTGCGGAAAGTCAGACCTGTTGCGCTTTGGTATCATCTTTTGATAATAAGGTGGAAGCGTAGATTTAAGGGCTGGCAACGGTGTCTTCAGACTAAAATAGCGGGCAATAATTCTTTCTATATTTCCATCTATAACAATAGAGGGCTTATCAAATGCAAATGCAGCGATAGCGCCTGCTGTATAAGGGCCAATCCCGGGAAGCTTGCTTAATTCTGCTACCGTTTGCGGAAATATTCCGCCAGCGTTACTAATAATTTGAGCAGATTTATGCATGTTTCTTGCTCTTGCATAATACCCAAGCCCCGCCCAAGCAGCGGTTACATCATCAATAGATGCATCCGCAAGGTCATTTATGGTCGGCCAGCGTTCCAGAAAGTTTCTAAAATAGGGAATGACTGTGCTAACGCCTGTCTGTTGCAGCATAAATTCAGATAAAAATACAGGGTAGGCTGGGGTTAAATCTGGCCAATAGGATCGCCATGGCAGAATCCGTCCTGCTTTTTTATACCATGCTAATAGAGTATTTATATCACTTTGGATTTCAGCCATATTTGTTATATCACCACGCTTTGTTTACATTATTATAATACTATTATGACGCATCAAGAGGATGTATTAATAGTGCTAGAAATACTAGGGAAAATAAGCGTATAACTAGGCGCAACCATTACGAACAGGCTATCTTACGTGGCACGGAATTTATCACATTCAAAAAATCGCGTAACGAATCGCATAAAAAATCGTGGAGGAATGAAGAGATTATCTGCCCTTACCGAGCCGGTTGTCGCGCACGCAACTGAAAACCAAGGCGCGCTTTACACCCAAATTTGCAGTTTATGGCCGAATATTGTGGATGACATGTCGCATTGGAGCCATCCAAAAATTCTATCTTTTGCCAAATCTACTCGCCATAATGGTACTTTGACGATTTGGGTTGCAGCTGGCCGTGGACCAGAAGCACAGGCCAGAAGCCAAGAAATAATAAATGCCATTAATATGGTCTGTGGTTTTAAAGCCGTTGGCAGGATCACCTGTCAGCAGACTTTTGAACTTTCTAAGAAGATCGGAAGACGCGTGTATGATGCCCCTCAAAGCGCTTCTCAAACAGTTTTGAATGATACCTCCCCGTCGCTTTTAAATCGACTAGAGCAACAAACAAACGATATTTCTAGCCCAGAATTAAGAGCAACGCTTATTAGACTTGGCAGCGTTATTACTTTAAAAAATGGGGCGGGTTAAACGCCTCTCTTAATATTGGTTCTTAATATTAGGTTTATTCTTAATCTTGCCATCTTTTTAGCGTTTCTTTACTTGCAAGAAATTATTTAAATTTCTATAGTATAATGTTGTCGCAATTAGCTATGAAAGGCATGGCATGACCTTTAATAAAAACGTTGAGCTCCCCTTGTTTTCAACAGAAAATAATCCTCTTAAATGCTCCAATAGGCGCAGCGTCATGCGTTTTATAGGTGCTTCTGCTACAGCAGCTGGATTAACACTGTTTGTGCCAAAGCTTGCTATGGCTGAACTTGATTATTCGCTTGCACATATATCAAATCCGCGCATCATCGGCCAAGCTGATGCACCAATTCATGTTGTCGAATATTTCTCAATGACCTGCGGCCATTGTGGAGATTTTCACAATGGGACATTTCCAGATGTAAAAGCAAAATTAATTGATACAGGTAAGGTTAAATTTGAATTATCGCCTTTTCCTCTTGATGGTCTTGCTTTGCGCGCGCACGCGCTTGCCCGTGCACTTCCAGAAAGCAAATATTTTGGCATGATAACATTGCTGATGTCCAAGCAGGATGAATGGATAAAAGCACAAGATCCGTTGCAAGCATTATATCGTTATGGACAGCTTGCAGGTGTATCCGCAGATGAATTCAACGGATTAATGCAAAACAGGCCCTTATTGGAAAAAATTGTTGAGATGCGGCAGAAAAGTTCTGTTTCGTGGCAGATAAATTCCACACCCTCTTTCGTTGTTAACGATAAAAAAGTAATTAGTGGGAATCTGAGTTTTGACGAATTTAATGCAGAGATAGCAGAATTTGGTGTATAACCTTTATACCTAAATTTTTTAGCTGAAATGCAGAATTCGCAAGATAGCATCAGTGTGTTGAAAATAATTCTTCCAAGCAACGATAATGTAGTCTTAATCCAATGATGTTCCAACACCTCAAACTAGCAGGGTTTAAATCATTTGCTGATATCGCAGAACTTGATATCGAGGCAGGTTTAACTGGAATAGTTGGGCCGAACGGGTGCGGTAAATCTAACATAGTAGAAGCCTTAAAATGGGTAATGGGGGAGAGCTCTGCACGGCAAATGCGTAGCACTGAAATGGATGATGTTATTTTTTCAGGTACTTCTAGTAAAACAGCCCGAAATCTAGCTGAAATTTCTTTGATGCTCGATAATCAGCAAAAAACGGCGCCGTCTGAATATAATGACACAGAAGAAATTGAAATCACGCGCAAAATCATCCGAGGCAAAGGAACCAGCTATCGGATTAATAATCGTCCGGCACGCGCAAGAGATGTTCAGCTATTATTTGCAGATTCAGCTACTGGCGCGCGCTCAGCAGGCATCGTAAGTCAGGGAAGAATCGGCGCTATCGTTGGCGCTAAACCAGAGGATAGGCGAACTCTTCTTGAGGAAGCTGCCAATATTAAAGGATTACACCAGCGCAAACATGAAGCTGAATTACGTCTTAATAATGCTGAGCTGAATATCTCAAGACTTGTTGATCTGATGACACAGCTTGAAGAACAGAAGAGCTATTTACACAAGCAAGCAAGGCAAGCAGCAAGATACCGCTCAGTTGCAGATCGAATTCGAAATGCAGAGGCTAGTATGCTTCATGTGATGTGGATTTCAGCACTTCGCAATCAACAGAATGCACAAACCGCGTTTAAGCACGCTCAGCAAGCAGTCCTAGAGGCTCAACGCGTAGTCAATGCCAGCACTCAGAACCGTGTTGAGATTGCAGCAACGCTTCCTGATTTGCGCATAGCAGAAGCCGCCCTTGCGGCTGAAACACAGCTGGTCAGCACAAATTTATCACAGATAGAACGAGATGAGTCCAGATTAGAGGATGAGATATCAAGGCTTCAAGCACAACGAGCCCAAATTGAGGTAGACTCACAGCGCGAATATAGCCTGCAAAAAGATGCGCATGAAGCAAAAAAGAAATTAAGCGAAGAAGCCCAAACACTAGAAGAAGCAGAAAATGCCAATACACCAATGCTTGCCCAAGCTCACAGCGAACTTGAAAAAGCAAGGCTCGAGAGTCAACTAGCTGATGAGAAATCCGCCGAAGCAAATGCGGTTCTTCAGAATCTGGAACAATATCAATCCCAGCTTGAAACACAAATTAATCAAAAACAGTCTCTCATAACCCTTTCATCTGAGAAATTAGAGGACATTAATCTGCCTGCGCTTGAGAAAAATGCTTCCAGCCGACACGCTGAATTTTTGGCAATACAAACTGCACATACCGATACACAAAAGCACATTGATGAACACGCTCTCCAACTCTCAGAATTACAGACGCAAACCGATAACTCACGCCTCGACTGCCAGACTGCAACAAACTACCTTGCAAGACTAACAGCAGAAAAAGAGGCTCTTGATACCCTAATACAATCTGACACAGTCGCAGGCGATGCGCCTATCTCCGACAGTCTTAACGTTACTGATGATATGGAAGCCGCACTAGCCGCTTGTCTTTCTGATGGATTGCATCTGCCTCTTGGCACAGGAGAAGACGGATATTGGCACACGCAGATGAGCCCTCTTACCTCTCTTAAGCCGCCAGAGATAGGAACACCTCTAATAGATTTTATTGAAGGCCCAGACATTATTATAAGAGCGCTTCAGGGTGTGAGTGTCATTCTAAGTGAAACCATTAATAGCGATATTCTATCAAAATTAACAACAGGGCAGGCTGTTGTAACCAAGGGCGGAAAGCTCGCACGCTGGGATGGTTTGGTACGTATTAAACAAGATACAGGGGCACACAGAATACGCCAGATACAACGCGTAAAAGAGCTGGAATCCCTGATTATAGACGCGCAGAGCGACATTCAGGAAAAGACCTCAAAGCAAGAGCAGTGTGAGAAATCCCTTCTATCAGCCCATCAGATTTTCTCAACCCTACAGCAGGAACAACAAAGCCTGAGCCAAAAATCAATGCACGCACAGCGAGATGTTGATACATCCGAGCTAGCGGTTAAATCTGCAACAGAGCGGCATCAGATGTTAACGCATTCTATTGAAGAGGCAAAATCTGACCTAGATGAATTAAACGCCAATATGTCAAAAATTGATGATCTTAGCGCCCTTCAAAATGCGGCTAAATCAGCAAATGAGGCCGCCTCGAAATCAAGATTATCTTATGACCAATGCGTCCAACGCGAAGCCGATTTAAGGCAAACACTTCACTCCGTCTCTGCGAGACGAAAACTTGTTATCTCGCAAATAGATGAATGGCAAAGCAGGCTTGAAGGCACTCAAACAAGAATGCAGGAAATGGAAGTCAGAGCTGGAAGAGCCTTGGAGGAATTAACGGCATTAAAGGCAAAACCAGAACAATTAAAAAAAGAGCGCGTGGCATTAACAGCCCTTCTGGCCACATCTAAACAAAAACACGCGCAGGCAATAACACAAGTTAAAGAGGCTGAAATAATGTTGCAGCAGGCTGATAGCCAGCAACGCTCTGATGAGAAACAGCTAGCAGAGGCGCGGGAAACACAAATAAGACAGGAATCTGTTGGCGCGCAGGCAGAACAATATATTACTTCTATTGCCAATCAGATTTCCGAAAAACTATCTATATCCCCAGATGAGCTCTCCCAAATTACTAAATATTCAGAAGAGGATGAATTACCAGATCTACAACAGCTCGAAGACAGGGTGAACAGACTTCTAAGAGAGAGAGATAGCATAGGCCCTGTCAATCTGCGGGCTGAAATCGAGATGCAAGAAATAAGCGAAAAGCTTGCCCAATTCGAAACTGACAAAACCGACCTTGAGGAAGCCATTGCCAAATTGCGACGTGCAATTTCAGAATTAAACAAAGAGGCGCGTCATCGCCTGCTTGACAGCCTAACAAATGTAAATAAAGAATTCTCGGGGTTATTTAAGACGCTATTTGGTGGGGGCAGCGCAGAATTAAAACTGGTAAATTCAGATGACCCCTTAACAGCAGGGCTTGAGATACTGGCAAGTCCGCCTGGTAAAAAATTGCAGTCTCTATCCCTTTTATCAGGTGGCGAGCAGGCTTTGACAGGGCTTGCCATAATTTTTGCTGTGTTTTTAACAAATCCGTCGCCGATTTGTATCTTAGATGAGGTTGATGCGCCACTTGATGATTCTAACGTCTCCCGCTTTTGTGATCTGCTTCGACATATTGTATCCAGAACTGAGACAAAATTTCTAATTGTAACCCATCATAGAATGACCATGTCTCAGATGGACAGGCTCTATGGCGTAACAATGGCTGAGCGCGGTATCAGCAAGCTTGTTTCTGTTGATCTGCAAACCGCGGAATCACTTCGCGAAGACGCCTAAATCGCCAATGGCTATAACGCTACGTCAGGCATTTATTCTAACATCTAAAAAATCTGGTTACATTCGGTGCGGTGGTCGAGTTTAACTTGACATTTTTTACGGTGACGCATAATTTCCAACCGTTTATTACTATCTATTTTTCATCAAATAGATATCCGTAAATAAGATAGATTAAAACATGTCGGTCAGTCAGGAAAGAATGTGAGCGATAAGAACAAAAAGGATTGGAATAAGTCAGAAAAGTCTGGAACCCTTTCTGAACGTATCGCGAAGTTTGAAGCTAAAACAACGGCCAAAAAGCAAAAGCATAAATCCCGCCAACTACCAGCTGCGGGTATGGCTCTGGCTGGAAGAGTGGCAACTGAACTGGTGGCTGGGATAGCGGTTGGCGCGTTTGCGGGCTGGCTGATTGATAGATGGCTTGGAACAACACCTGCATTTATGTTGGTTTTGTTTTTTTTAGGAGCTGCTGGAGGAATGATGAATATCTGGCGACTTCTAAATGGAAAGGGAATGGGCGCAGGATATTTCAGCGACCATAGAGAAAACAACGCTTCAGCGCCAACAAAAACGGGTGCCGAAGATAAAAAAGATTAAGTGGATTTTACAATCCAAACGGTTTCGTTAAATAGGAGTTAAATGTGCATTCACCTGTCGAACAATTTACCATAAAAGCGCTATATGCGCTTAGTTTGTTTGGTTATGACATCTCTTTTACAAACTCAAGTTTATTCATGGTTTTTGCCGTTTTGTTGAGTTCTGGATTCTTGTTCTTTGCAATGCGCCCAGCCTCTATAATACCTGGCAGACTTCAATGCCTTGCAGAAATGATGTATGAATTTGTGGCCAATATCTTAGACTCCAATGTGGGCAAAGAAGGCAAACCTTATTTTCCGTTCGTTTTTACCTTATTTTTGTTTATTTTGTTTTCAAACCTGCTTGGGTTAATTCCATATAGCTACACTGTAACAAGTCAAATCATCGTTACATTTGCAATGGCTTTCACCATATTCATAGGTGTAACATTGATTGGCCTATTCAAACATGGTCTACATTTTTTCTCATTTTTCGTGCCACCAGGCGCGTCTAAGCCCTTAATACCTCTATTGGTTTTGATTGAGGTTATCTCTTATTTAATTCGTCCTGTAAGCTTATCTGTTCGTTTATTTGCAAACATGCTTGCAGGTCATACAATGCTAAAAGTTTTTGCGGGACTAGCCGTGATGATGAGCGGTGCTGGCGGGATAATGGTGGCGGGTTCAGCCTTGCCATTAATAGCCATTATTGGTCTAACCGGCTTAGAGCTTTTAGTGGCATTATTACAAGCATATGTGTTTACAATTTTGACTTGTATGTATTTGAATGACGCGTTACACCTTCACTAGAAATTAACGTATAACAAGTGGCTCTGAACGGAGCCTTAACCAAAAACTATTAATCATAAAAAAGGATAAAAAAATGGAAGCTGAAGCTGCAAAATTACTAGGCGCAGGAATTGCTATGATTGCACTTGCTGGTGTTGGAATCGGTATGGGTAATATTTTTGCATCATTGATTAGCTCTATCGCTCGCAATCCATCTGCGCGTGATGAAGTATTCGGTATTGGTATTCTTGGTTTTGCTTTGACCGAGGCTATTGCACTATTTGCGCTTGTTATTGCGCTATTACTTTTATTCGTATTTTAATTTGTTGCTTTTGCTTTTTAAATGAGGCGGGCATATCGGCTAATGCTAATAGGCCTGTCTTATAAAAACAGATGTTTCAAACCGATCAGAGTATGAATATGGTAAAACGAATTTGGATCTATTCAGGGATAATATCCCTTAGCCTTATCACAAAAGGTGCGTTAGCTGCGGGCGATAGCTCTGGCGGCTTGCCACAATTGGATATTACAACCTGGCCTTCTCAGTTGTTCTGGCTTGTTGTAACATTTGTTATTGGCTATATCCTTATCTCGTCTCTTGTTGCGCCTTCTATCTCGTCTGTTCTTGAAAATCGCTCTACTAAAATCTCTGATGATCTTGAAACAGCAAAAAAAGCTCAGGATAATGCAAAAGAGGTTTACACCTCTTATGAGGAATCCTTAAGCGAAGCCAGGTCACAAGCGGCTATTGCAGCAGCAAAAGCACTTGAAGAAGCAAAGACCGAGACAGCTAGCCGGGATGCTGCTATAAATAAAAAATTAGCAGCAAGTGCCAAAAAAGCAGAAGCGCGGCTATCCGAAATGAGAGATGAAGCTCTTTCTTCTTTAGAAGATTTGGCAACAGAAACGTCTCAGAAGATTATAGCAGAACTAACTCCCGTTAAAGTCACAAAAGCCGTTGTAAAAAAACATGTGGCCGCACATGCGAAACTACAAAGCTAATGGAGCAATAAGATGTATTTTGATGAATCAGCTTGGGTTGCATTAGGGTTTGTTATTTTTATTGCTATTATATGGCGTAAAGTAGGGTCTGCTTTAGCAAATTTGCTAGATAGCAGAGCACAAAAAATCAGAGATGAATTAAGCGAAGCTGAAAATTTACGAAATGAAGCTGAAGCTGAATTGAAAAAATTTAAGGCTTTGCAAGGTGAAGCCATAGAAGATGCTAAGCGAATTGTGGCTGATGCCCATGTAGCTGCTGATAGAATTCGCGATATAGCGGTTGAAAAAGCAGAAGAATCTATAAAAAGAAGAGAAGCACAGGCAAAAGCGAAAATTGCTGCGGCAGAGGCTGCTGTGGTTACTGAACTCAGAACCAAAGCAACCAGTCTTGCTATTTCAGCCAGCAAAGAGCTATTAGCCTCAGAACTTGATGCTGAATTAGGCGCTTCCATGATAGATGAATCTCTTACCCAGATTGCGGCAACAAAGTCGTAAAAGCGCTTAAACTGCCTTAGCTATCCTGTTTGGTTTTTTAAACTCACTTGCGTCGTTATGGTTTTATAACTTTCGGCGCGAGAGATAATATAACACGGCCGGATTTTTGCATCTGTGTTTTTGGTGTTATAACAGGATAAAGGGTATTCGTGCCTGACGGAAAAGTCATTTTGTAACTCACCGTTTCATAGCTTTCCACTATATCTTGCGAATCCAAAATAGCGATTAGCACGGGTAATTCTAGCTCAACCACATTTTCATTTTGGCTTAGACCCCTCACTAGCTTCAATCCGATTTTGATTCTTACGTCAACCATATCAGCCTTTTCATTGCATAAAGCTGATACACCATTTAGCCGTGCGTACACCTCGCCCCCATCATCAGGAGTGCGCAACGTCACCCTACTTCCTTCTTCAACCGCAGTTACCCTGCTAGAACAGTCGCTCCAAGTGGGTCTAATCGTCTCACACCCTGTTAAAAATAATGATAATATAATCACGAAGATAGGCTTGGTTTGCATCACATCACCTTTATTTCACATTTTGGACTGTCTTCAATTGACCTTTGTGACGTTATCGCGCAAATAAAACGTTATGAGAAGTCAAAAAAAAACAATTTTACTCGCTGCGCCCCGTGGTTTTTGTGCTGGGGTTGAACGCGCCATTGAAATCGTAGAAACAGCATTGCAGAAGTTTGGCTCTCCTGTCTATGTTAGACACGAGATTGTTCATAATAAATATGTGGTTAATTCGCTTGCTGAGAAGGGCGCCATATTTGTGGAGGAACTTGATGAGGTTCCAGAAGGCGCGCCTGTTATTTTTTCAGCTCATGGTGTTTCTAAATCTGTTAAAGAGCGAGCAGACGCCGAGAATATGATAGCCATTGATGCCACCTGCCCGCTGGTAACGAAAGTGCATAATGAAACCTCACGGCACCATCGCAAGGGCAAGCACACCCTTCTAATTGGACATGCTGGTCACCCAGAGGTTGAGGGAACAATGGGGCAGGTTCCAGAAGGCGCAATGAGCCTTGTTGAAACAGCAGAACACGCATTGAATGTGCAACCTCCATTATCTAACGGGCTCGCATTTGCTACACAAACCACATTATCAGTTGATGACACATCGCAGATAATCTCTATTCTTCAGCACCGGTTTCCAGAGATTACAGGACCAAGTGGTGAGGATATTTGTTATGCTACGACGAACCGGCAAAACGCTGTTAAAAAGCTTGCTCCGCAGGCAGAGTATTTTATTATCGTAGGGGCAGATAACTCGTCAAACTCAAAAAGGCTTGTTGAAGTCGCCCTAAAATTTGGTGCCGGCGGGGCCGTTCTTATTCCAGATGCGGCATCACTTGATTTAGATATTCTGCGTGATGTTTCGGTTATTGGTATCTCATCTGGTGCGTCCGTGCCTGATATATTAGTAGATGAAGTGATTGAAAAATTGCAGAAAGAATTTGATATTTCAGTTAAAACAGAAGGTTCAGCACGAGAAGATATGGTGTTTAACCTGCCTCCTATATTGAAAAAAAGATAATATTAATGGCTGTATATACCCCCGTTTCTGATCAAGACCTCTCCGATTTCCTACAAAATTACGATATTGGCGAGGTAATAAGCCTGACAGAGATCACAGAAGGTGTTGAGAATTCAAACTTTATCTTAAAAACCAGTCTAGACAGCTATATTCTCACCCTTTATGAGAAGAGAGTAAGCGCAGATGATTTGCCTTTTTTTATGAAGCTCATCAGTGAGTTATATAACCGTGATATTAGCTGTCCAAAGCCGATAAAAAACAAACATGGCGATATAATCAATAAATGTGCTGGAAAATACGCGACTATCGTATCCTTTCTTAACGGTGAGACAGCGCAATTTACAAATTTAGAGAGATGCTCTCAAATAGGCGTTATGCTGGCAAGACTTCATTTAGCAGGCGCCATGATCCCTCTTAGCAGAGATAATCCCCTTGGACCTGCAAGTTGGCTGGCAATCCTTAAAGATACCGACGATAGTAATACAGATTTAGCAACAACCCTTAACCGCGAGGCAATTACGCAGATAAACCATATTATCTCTAGCTGGCCGACCTCACTTCCAAGCGGTGTAATACATGGCGATCTATTCCCTAATAATGCCATGTTTATCGGGGATACCCTTACTGGTATTATTGATTTCTATTTTGCCTGCACTGGTTTTTTTGCCTATGACCTTGCGATTTGCCTGAATAGCTGGTGCTTTGAGAGTGACGGACGTTTTAATTCTGAAAAAGCAACAAGGCTGATTTCTAGCTACCAAACAATACGGAAGTTGACACAAGATGAGATAGATGCGCTACCGATTTTATCTCAAGGGGCAGCTGCTCGATTTTTTGCAACACGCTATTATGACTGGCACCACACACCAAAAGACGCGCACGTTCAAAGACATGACCCACTGGAATATTGGAATAAGATTACCTTTCTTAAATCCAACGCCAATTTGGGTTTATATGGATTCTAATTATGAGCGCAAAAACATTCTTATATACTGACGGGGCGTGTTTGGGGAATCCTGGTGCTGGCGGCTGGGCAAGCATTCTATGCTATGAGGATCACAAAAAGATATTATCTGGCAGCGAGGCAGATACAACAAATAATAGAATGGAGCTAACGGCTGTTATTATGGGCTTATCAGCTTTAAAAAGGCCCGTTGATATTACTGTTGTAACAGATAGCAGATATGTAATGGATGGCATTACCAAATGGATTGCTAATTGGAAAAAAAATCACTGGAAAACCGCTGCAAAGAATGATGTAAAAAATAAGGATCTTTGGCTATTGCTAGATGCGCTTTGTTGCAAGCATCAGGTAAGCTGGGAATGGATAAAAGGCCATTCTGGTCACGCTGAAAATGAAGAATGTGACCAGATATCGCAGGCAGAAGCACGAAAAATACAAATAGAAAACACCCGCTAGCCAGAAACGATTGCCAGCAGCGATTCAGCATCCGACACTTCAAACGCTTTTGGCGCTTCTTTAAAGAAATGTGTAATTACGCCATCTTCTATAATGAGCGCACTTCTTGAAGCTCTAATACCAAGAACAGGCCCCATATCGGTTGTTAATCCAAGCTCATCAGAGAATACAGCTCTACTATCCGCCAGCAAATCTATCAGGCCATCTGCCTGTTTTTGTTCTGCCCATGCAAGCATAACATGCGCATCATTAACAGCAAGACAGGCAATAGCATCAATACCAGCAGATTTAAAATTGTCATAATGTTTTACATATCCTGGCAAATGCTTCTCAGAACAGGTCGCTGTAAATGCACCCGGAACAGAAAATACAATGATTTTACGCCCAGCGAAATAGGCTTGTGTATCTATCACATCAAGCCCTTCAGATGTTTTAGTCGTTACTTCAAGCTTGGGGATTGCACTTCCAGTTGTTAATGCCATTGATTATCGTTCCTTTTATTTATTTCAAATTACTGACTTATTTTAAACTTGCAGCATGTATTGCGTCTAATAACCGCTCGGCTGTTAAGATTTCAGGCAGTATTATGGGTGTTTCTAGCCGAGGCGAAAATAGGATGTCAAATGGTATTCCAAATCTTCCATTCATGGCCAGAAATTCTGCTATTTCATCATTAGGTCTGGTCCAGTCTGCCTGAAATAACATAAAGTCTGCGTCTGCGAATGCCTTATTTATAGTACCCAATTCCAGAACAGAGATTTTATTCACTTTGCAGGTTATGCACCAATCAGCTGTAACATCCACAAAAACAGGTCTATTAGTTGCAATAGCCGTCTCCATTGCGGCCATGGACCATGGCTCATAATTATTCAGTGACGGTGTTTGAGCGCTGGTGCGCCAGCCAACCAGATTAGCAAAAACCCATAAAATCCAGATTAGCGTTCCAATTAACAGAATTGCTGATATCTGTTTAATTCTAACCATCCAGCGACCCGGGCTCGGCAGAAAGCGTGTAAGCGAGGGCATTGCTGCAAATAATAGCCAAGGTAAAGCAAGCCCTACCCCCATTACAAAAAGAACACTGACAAGTATCGTGTTAGAGCCTGACAAAGCAAATGCAGAGGCAGTGCCTACAAATGGCGCTGAACACGGCGTAGCAAGGATAGTAGCAAGCATCCCTGATAAGAAATCATAGCGATAGCCAGAATTTTTTGCCACAGGGGCTGAGAGAATGGCCGCAAACTTAGGTATCGGCACATAAACCAAATCAAATAGCGTTGCAATGAACACAACAAGCACAACCGAAATAAACCCTAGAAATATCGGACTTTGAAACTGAATTCCCCATCCAATTTGATACCCGGCACTTCTTATGAGTATCAGCCCCAAAGCCAGCATTATAAAACTAGATAAAATTCCAAACGCGGTCGCAAGGAAATGTGCGCGCACCTGATACAATGACGTACGCTCCACCCCCAGAAAAGACCCTACTTTAAGTGATAAAATAGGTAAAACACACGGCATGAAATTAAGAATAAACCCGCCGATAAAGCTGGTGAGTAATATCACCATAAATCCTGGCCAGAACGTAGCTAATGCTGTGTTGGTATTACGGGTTTTGCTAAGGCTGGGGACAGTAATTTCTTTATTCTGCTCTTTAGAGACTATGGTTAATATTACGTCTTGTCCTACTAATGCACCTGCATCCTGCGCACCATTTATAGTGATTTCAGCAATCATTACATCGTGTGATTTGTCTATTATGACCGGCTTGGAAAAGCTATAACCAGCAAGTTTGGTTTCAATAAAAACATCTTTTAATGTTTGATCTGGTACGGAAAGCTCAATCAGAATCTTTCTATCTTCAGGCATCAAACCGATTGATTTCATCTCGATATCTGGGCCTGTCACGAATGTGGGCACGTGTGCTTTGGCATAGGCTATTTCCTGTGCAAAAGCGGATGGGGGTGCCATTCCGTTTGGCAGAAACAAACTTAGTGGGCCTGAGATCGGCACACATAAGTCCGAGCATACCAATGCATTTAGCTCGCCTGTGAATGTGAAATCTGCCTTTAGATCAATTTTTGTGTCGTCACGTTTAATTGAAATAGGCAGAAGCACTCTGCCTGAATACCCAAATGTATCTATACCAAACAATGAGAACCGTTCTGGCAATGGCCAGAAACGAGTGATTTCGTGTTTTGGATTATCTGATGTGAGTTCAGGCGGCAGTCCTGCATCCCCTGGGCTTCGCCAGTAAACCTTCCATTCCGGTTTTAATTGAAATTCTAATGCAGCTGGAATTTCGGTTAAGCTACCCGTTGCTTGTGCGCCGCTAATCAGCCTAACTTTTGCGTATTTGCTCTCAAGCCACGGGCCTTGGGCGGCCTGCAACGAGTTAACCCCGCTAACTATTAAGCAAAATAGAATAAAAAAAATCTGTATCATATCCATAGATACATAGGCTCAATAAGCAAATTTGTCAGCCTTCTATAAAAAAATTTGTAGATTTTTTAGCCAAACCTGATTTTTTTAAGCAAACTTGATTTTTTTTAGGCAAAAAGGTTTGCCCGAATAGACAAGTTAGCTATTATTATTCCCATGAAAAATGAAAAAGCGTCGCTTCTATTTACAGAACTTGTTGGACATTTTCTTGTAGCAACACCGCAGATGAATGACCCACAATTTCATCAGGCTGTTATTTTTATGTGCAAGCATGATAAACAGACGGCGATGGGGTTGGTCTTAAATAAACCAAAACAAAATTTCACCTTCTCAAAGCTTACTGAAAAGCTAAGTTTTATAAAACCCCGATTTGAGCAAAATAGAATCATTTATACAGGCGGGCCTGTTGAAGATAGGCGCGGTTATATTTTACATTCTGATGAGCATTTAATGCCAGATTCTGTAAAAATCACCGATGAAATTGCGTTATCGATGCAAGTTGACATGCTATCTGAAATTGCCAATGGCATTGGCCCTGCCCAGTTTAAAATTATGCTGGGATATACTGGCTGGGCTGCTGGACAATTAGAAGAAGAATTACGCCAGAATATGTGGATTCATGTGCCCGCCTCGCCAGAGATGATTTTCACAGATGATGTGAGCTCTATTTGGGAAAAGGCACTTGGTTATTGTGGCTTTAATGCTAGTAATCTGTCGCCGCAATCTGGCTGGGCATAATAAAAATAGCCAAGACGCTACTTCTGATACGCCTGAAATCCGCTAGAACCCCGCTAGAATATAAAGGGGGTCAGCGTATATTTTCATAAATAAGTTTTTGGGTGGCTTCAACAGTGCCGTCAATCTCTGTCTTGGTTTCCTTCCTATCCATTAAATCGCGCAAATGCTCTGGTAAATCTGGTCTAATACCAATCGCTTTTTCCACCGCATCTGGAAATTTAGCTGGATGCGCGCACGCAAGTGAAATAATAGGAATATCAGTTGGCACTATTTTATCATCTCGTGCAGATGCAGCCGCATGAAGCCCCACCGCACTATGGGGATCAAAAATAATTCCATGATTATCATATAAAGATTTTATCTTGCTTGTAGTTTGCGCATCATCAACACGATAAGCTACAAAGGTCTCTTTTGCGGTTTCTAGTTGTTCTATTGAAACATCAAAATTCCCAGTGGTCGCAAACCCATTCATTTTCTCAGCACATAAATCAGCATCACGTCCAAGCACCTCAAATAATAACCGCTCAAAATTAGACGAGACTTGAATATCCATTGAGGGGCTGAGGCTTTGTTGAACCGTATCACGCGTCATCCTGCCATTTTCAAAAAACCGCGTTAAAATATCATTTCTATTGGAAGCAACAATCAGCTTTTCGATAGGCAACCCCATCTGACCAGCAGCCCAACCAGCAAAGATATTGCCAAAATTACCTGTTGGAACACTAAAAGCAACTTTTTGTTCTGGGGCACCAAGCTTTAATGCAGAAGTAAAATAATAAACAATTTGAGGAACCAGGCGAGCCCAATTAATTGAGTTTATGGCAGATAGATTTACCGTATCTCTGAATTGATGGTCATTAAAGCACGCTTTTACGATATCCTGACATATATCGAAATCACCTGTAACACACACCGCATGGGCGCCCAGACCAGCAAGAGACGTCATTTGTTGCTGCTGTATAGGCGATACTCTCCCATTAGGGAAAAGAATAAAAATATCTACTGAATCAAGATTTTGAAATGCCTGCAATGCCGCAGAACCCGTATCACCACTTGTTGCGCCAAGTATCACTGAATGTCTGCCTGTCTTAGCAAGCGCTCGCTCAAACGCCCGTGCTAAAAATTGCATGGCATAATCTTTAAATGCGATTGTAGGGCCATGGAAAAGCTCTAACGCATAGAGACCATCCCGAAGAGGGGTGAGAGGCGCTACATCTGGATGGGTAAAGTTTTTGTAAGATTCTTTTGCAAGCTGTGTCACCTCATCTAGGGTGAGATCTCCTTCAGTGAACTTTGATATTATCTCTCCCGCTATTTGGTAATAATCAAGCCCTCTCATTGCTGCTATTTCTGATGAGGTGAATTTGGGCCAGCTTTTTGGCAAATACAACCCGCCATCTCGTGCAAGCCCGCTCAGAAGCGCACCGTCAAATTGGGTATTATTATCCTCTCCGCGTGTACTTAAATATTCCATTTGAGTAAGCTCCTTTTTTTAATCGGAGGTCGATTTAGAAGAGAATTGCAGTCTGCCATTTTGGTGATGGAAGGCAAGATAAACCCCAATTAACGCAAGCGCTAGTCCAAACCAAGTTAAGGCATAATTAAAGTGTGAATTAGGCACATCAATATTAACCTCAGCCGCAATTGGAAGCGTTATAATTTCGCCAGTTCTAATAACGTCAATATAATAATTCTTTATCATATCTTCTTGTTTCAAAAACTGTGCGATTTCAGTAGGCTTCAGCGTAAACCAAAACCCTGCCTCAGGCTCGTTCTCAGGAACAAAATATCCCTTTCTGCCAGGAAGCCTTAATATCCCCTCAACATAAACTTCCCCTTCTGTTAGCGAAAATGGACGGGTGCTAGGCTCTCTATATGCCTCAGATACCCATCCTCGATTTATCAGAATGACGCCATCTGATGTTGAAAATGGGGTTACAACATGAAATCCGGCATTGCCTTCATAAGTTCTGCCTGTCAGATAAATTTCTGATTGATGCAGATATGTGCCGGTAACGCCAATTCGCTGGAACTCAAACGCCTCAACAGGCTCTGTGACCTGATTAATACCAATGGCTGCCGCATTACTTCGTTGCTCAAATTGCGCGATAAGTTCGGTTTTTTCAGCTAGACGCGATAATTGCCAACTCCCAAGTGAGATAAGCAAAATAATGGCTGGAATTGTAAAAAATGTCGGCCAAAAAAGTGGTCTGAATGTCATCATATCCCCATTCATCAAACTATGCGTATTCGAAAATTTTATACTTAATGTGGTACTTCATCCCAAAAATGAAAGCCACAAAAAACAGAAGGGCCTCTGACAAACAGGCCCTTGCTATTTTTATATAGTCGTTTGTGAGCAGGTCTAACTATCCGCCCCACCAATAAATGGCAACAAATAAGAACAACCAGACAACATCGACAAAATGCCAATACCAAGCTGCTGCTTCAAATCCAAAATGCCTATCTGCTGTAAATTGACCTTTCAAGCCACGCATCAAACACACAAATAGAAATATGGTACCAACGATAACGTGAAAGCCGTGAAACCCGGTTGCCATGAAAAACACAGACGGATAAATGCCATCGCTAAATCCAAAATGTGCGTGCTGGTATTCGTATGCCTGCAAGGCTGTAAACAAAACCCCAAGCATTACCGTTACAGTCAGCCCCATGATAAAGTCTTTTCGGTCATCATGCAGAAGCGCATGGTGCGCCCATGTCACGGTACAACCTGACAACAAAAGAATAAGCGTATTGATAAGTGGCAAATCAAAGGGGTCGAATGTGTCAATGCCCTCAGGTGGCCACACTCCGCCTACGGGGAATAAAGCACGATCAAAAAACGCCCAGAAAAATGCAACGAAAAACATTATTTCAGACACGATAAACAGCAACATTCCATATCGCATGCTTATCTGCACGATAGGTGTATGATGGCCTTGATATTCTGCTTCTCTTACGATATCGCGCCACCATAAGAACATGGTTAGAATTACCAGCCCTAGACCAACTGCTAATGTCTCTAATCCATATGGCTTGTCATGCATATACATAGCGGCACCAATGGTAACAACAAACCCAGATGCGGCGCCAACAGCAGGCCACGGACTTGGTTCTACCAGATGATACGGATGCTGCTGTGACCCACTCATTTGACTCTCCCTAAAAAATTCATCAATTCCCCCGAACTAATGAGATTAAACAATTAACTCTGCAATGCCTTAAAAAACGTATAGGACAATACAACTTCATCTACATCTATTGTATTTTTATCTGATGCTATTTCAGGATCAAGATAAAATACAACAGGCATGTCTACTGACTCGCCAGGTGCTAATGGCTGTTCAGTAAAACAAAAACATTCCATTTTCATAAAATAAGGGCCCGCTTTTTGCGGTGTTACATTAAAGGTTGCAGTACCGGTTGACATTTCTTCTGACAGGTTAGTAGCGCGAAAAACAGCTTTCACCTGCTCCCCTGGTGCTAATATAACCGCGTCTGTGACAGGCAAGAATGACCAGTTAAGTTCTGGATTAGTATGGGCGTTGAAACGCACTTTTACATCATGACCGCTTATAATCGTCTCAGAGGCTTGCTCTGCTATTTGAGTAGTGCCTCCAAACCCTGTTACCCGGCAGAATAAATCATATAAAGGCACCGACGCATACGCTAGACCCATCATACTAAACACAACCACACCAACAATAAGCAAACTTTTTGCATTTCGCCGTTGCAATTCTGATTTGTGAGGGGCTGGCTGAGCGTTGGATAGTGTCATGAATTCAGTCCTATGCGAACCACTGTTATTAAAAAGAACAAAAGTACAAGTCCGAATATAAGGCCCAGAACTGCATAATTCTGCCGCTTTCGTGCCTGTCTTAATTCATCAGCTGTTTTGGGTGTTGGCTTATTCATTATCCTAAAATCGCCTTATCACAAATCAATGCTAAAAATAAAATAAACAAATACGCTATTGAATATTTAAACAAACGCATTGCGCGGCTATCATCTGGTTGCCTTAGCAATTGAAAGGCAAGTAACAGAAATATCGTGCCGCTAATCCCAGCAACTGAGCCATAGAGGATTTTCGACATTCCAATAATATTTGGCAGAAAACTGACACCAACCATTATGATGCTATATATAAAAATCTGCCTTCTTGTCTCATCCCCGCCAGCCACTACCGGAAGCATCGGGATTTTTGCATTTTTATAATCCTGATTTTTAACCAAAGCCAAAGCCCAGAAATGAGGCGGGGTCCAAAAAAAGATTAAACCAAACAAAATAATAGACTCGATACTCATACTTGCAGTAACCGCTGCCCATCCAATAATAGGGGGAAGCGCGCCAGCCGCACCGCCAATCACTATATTCTGAGCTGTCGAGCGCTTAAGCCAAACTGTATAAATCAGGCCATAAAATATGATTGTAAAAGCAAGCAAACCGCCAGCCAGAAAATTTGCTGATAAACTCAAAATCAAAACAGAAATAACAGAAATAATCACGCCAAAGGCTAGCGCTTCTGATGGCTCAACTTTGCCAGCTGGAATTGGCCGGGCGCGTGTTCTGTGCATTACAGCATCAATATCTCTGTCATACCATTGATTAATAGCGCCAGATGCACCAGCGCCAGCGGCAATCGCAAACAGTGATATAACAGCAAGCACCGGGTGCAACTCACCAGGAGCCAGATACATACCCGCAAATCCAGTGAATATCACAAGGCTCATGACACGTGGTTTCATGAGTTGAAAAAAACTAGAGACAGCAGATGGGTGAAATACTGCTGTCTGTGTTGTTATGTTTTGAATTTTTTCCATTATATAAAGATATCTACTTTATTTTCGGCAATGTTTCATAGGTGTGATAGGGCGGCGGAGAAGCCACTTGCCATTCAAGCGTAGTTGCGCCTTCGCCCCACGGATTACTCTCAGCACGGCGACGAGAAATAAACGCCTCTGCAATCACGACAAGAAAAATAATAGCGCCCGCAGCAGATACAAATGAGCCGATAGAGGCAACCATATTCCATCCTGCAAATGCATCCGGATAATCTACATAGCGCCTTGGCATGCCTGCAAGTCCAAGAAAGTGCATCGGGAAAAAGGTTAAATTAACACCAAAGAATGTCACCCAGAAATGTACTTTTGCTAGGCCATCATGATAGCTATATCCAGTCATTTTAGAGAACCAGTAATAGAAGCCTGCAAACAGACCAAACACAGCTCCTAATGATAGGACATAATGGAAATGGGCGATAACATAGTACGTATTATGCAACACCACATCCAGACCAGCATTTGATAATACAACGCCCGTTACACCGCCAACCGTGAATAAAAAGATAAATCCAACTGCCCAGAGCATTGGAACGCCAAATCTAATAGAGCCGCCCCACATGGTTGCAATCCAGCTAAAAATCTTAACTCCGGTGGGCACAGCAATTACCATTGTCGCAGCGGTAAAATAAGCTCGTGTGTCGACATCAAGTCCAACCGTGTACATATGGTGCGCCCAAACGATAAAACCCACAAACCCAATGGCGACCATAGCATAAGCCATTCCCAAATATCCAAAGATAGGTTTGTTTGAAAATGTGGAGATAATATGACTGACGATCCCAAACGCAGGAAGGATCATAATATAGACCTCTGGATGGCCGAAAAACCAGAAAAGATGCAGGAATAAAATAGGATCACCGCCCCCTTCTGGAATAAAGAAGGTTGTGCCGAAGTTTCTATCTGTAAGCAGCATCGTAATAGCACCTGCTAGAACTGGAACCGCAAGAAGCAACAAAAACGCTGTAATTAACATAGCCCATGCAAACAGAGGCATTTTGTGCAACGTCATTCCAGGCGTTCTCATGTTAAAAATCGTTGTGATAAAGTTCGCCGCGCCAAGGATAGAAGATACACCTGCTAGGTGAAGCGCAAAAATCGCTAAATCCATCGACATCCCAGGTGTTCCAGCTGTAGATGATAAGGGCGGATATATTGTCCAGCCAACACCAGCACCGCCATCAACAACAGCTGATAATAACAATAATATAAAGGCAGGGGGGAGAAGCCAGAATGATATATTATTCATTCGCGGAAACGCCATATCTGGTGCACCAATCATAATCGGTACAAACCAGTTTCCAAACCCACCAATTAATCCAGGCATAACAACAAAGAAAACCATGATAAGGCCATGCGCGGTCGTAAACACATTCCACATATGCCCGTCTGACATATATTGAATGCCTGGCTGCATTAATTCCATTCGCATAAACACAGAAAAGCCGCCACCAATAAACGCAGCTATAATCGCAAAGATGATATACATCGTTCCGATATCTTTATGGTTGGTTGAATAAAGCCATCGCCTTACAAAGCCAGTTGGTGCGCCATGTTCATGATCTGCTGTGGTTGGCTGAGCGCTCATTGTAAAAGTCTCCTTGAAATTGCCCTTAATTAACGCCGGCAAGTTGAATTGATTGTGGCACGTCAAGAATTGCGAATTCTTGTTTTGCATCTGCTAGCCATGCTTGATATTCCTCTTTTGCCATCGCCTTAACGACGATTGGCATGAAAGAATGATTAACACCACAGATTTGATTACATTGTCCATAATAGGTTTTTTCACCTTCAGGCACATCTATCCATACTTCGTTTACACGTCCGATAAACGCATAAGTCTGAACCGCTAATGAAGGCACAAAAAATGAATGCATCACATCATTCCCGGTTACCAACATTTTGATTTTTGTATTTGCTGGTACAACAAGCGGATTATCAACAGAAAGAAGTCTTGGCTGGCCAGGCTGCAATTCATCATCGCTTAGCATATAGCTATCAAAAGCGATTTGATCGTCCATATATTCATAATTCCAGTACCATTGATTGCCAGTGACTTTGATAACCATTTCTGCATTCTTTGTCTCATCCATGTAATATAGAAGCCTAAAAGAAGGTACTGCAATAACAACCAAAATTAACACAGGAACAACAGTCCATAATATTTCGATTGTGGTGTTATGAGTCGTCTTGGACGGGGTTGGGTTAGCATCTCTGCGGAAGCGCCATCCAACATACACAAGAAGCGCCAGTACAAACACAGATATCAATGATATGATAATAAGTAATAGGTTATGCAAATCTGTTGCTTTTTGCGCAATAGACCCAGCTGGTTCCTGGAGGCCTATTTGCCACGGCTCAGGCTGAGCTGCTCCGGCAACAGAGGCCGCAAAAATGCCTAATATAAAAGCACCTGACGATAAATAGCGCATAAAATTCGCACTCATAATTCAATCCCCCAAGGAAAGTGTCCTAACAAACGCATAAAACATAGCATTTTCAGATTTTTAATACTTAAAAATATCGCTCAGTACTATCTGCTTTTTTACGGATTGGGAAGAAAGGTGCGACTGCCTGTCGCGCAAATTCCTGCGTTATGACATTCAATTGGCATTTACCAAAAATACTTTGCTGTATGAGATGCTATAGGGCTTGAAGTTACCATAGACTCCCCCCATAATTAATTCTCTGAAATAAATATTGATTCTTATATGTTAATATATTCTGAAGCTCACCTTAAAAGGACATTCCGATGGATCCACTTGCCCAAACAGACGCCTTGTTTTTTAAAGACGGAAATTTCGAGAGAGAGCACGCGCAATCGATTTTGAAAGATGCCTTACATGGCGCTGATGATGGTGATTTATTTTTAGAAATGGATTATCTGGAATTTCTTGCTTTTGATGATGGCAGGCTGAAATCTGCAAGCTACAACCAATCTAGCGGTTTTGGTCTAAGGGCAATTCTTGGCGAAGCCGATGCGTTTGCCCATTCTGGTGATATGTCAATGGCGGCCCTTGAGCGGGCAGGCAAAACGGTACAAGCTGTTGCAAGCGGCTATTCTGGTGCATTGGCTCTTTCACCCGCAAATGCTGCAAACCAGCCTTTATATTCAGATGCTAATCCACTTGATGCTACGCCTTTTGATGCCAAAGTTAAATTACTGCAAGAAATAGATTCCTATGCACGTGACAAAGATAGCAGAGTAAAGCAAGTATCTGCCTCTATCGCTGGTTCTTGGCAAGCTGTCCAAATTTTAAGGCCTGATGGTTATCGAGCCGCCGATATTCGACCGTTAGTTAGATTAAATGTATCTGTGATGGTTGAAGTAAATGGCCGCATGGAAACAGGATCTAGCGGGTCTGGAGGTAGGTTTATGTTTGATAAATATCTTCAAGCTGGCAACTGGCAAAGCGAAGTTGACGAGGCATTACGTCTGGCGCTACTTGGCCTTGATTCTATCCCTGCGCCTGCTGGTGAAATGGAAATCGTATTAGGGCCAGGCTGGCCAGGGGTGATGTTACATGAAGCAGTTGGTCATGGTCTGGAAGGCGATTTTAATCGCAAGGGAACTTCTGTGTTTTCTGGACAGGTTGGTCAACAAGTTGCCGCTAAAGGCGTTACCGTCATTGATGATGGTACGATATTAGATAGGCGTGGCTCAATTACGATAGATGATGAAGGCACAAAATCTGCCCGCAATGTTCTAATTGAGGACGGCATCTTAAAAGGATATTTGCAAGATCGGCAAAACGCACGATTAATGAATGTAGCGCCAACTGGAAATGGCAGACGCGAATCATACGCATCGCTTCCTATGCCAAGAATGACGAATACGTTCATGGAATCTGGTGAATTAGAACCAGACGAAATAGTCTCTTCTGTAAAAAATGGTCTTTATGCCGTTAATTTCGGCGGCGGGCAGGTTGATATAACTTCTGGCAAATTCGTATTTTCTGCATCAGAAGCTTATCTTGTAGAAAATGGCAAAATCACAGCACCGGTTAAGGGCGCTACTTTAATTGGCAATGGGCCAGATGCCATGTCGAAAATTTCTATGATTGGCAATGATATGGCCTTAGATGCTGGGGTTGGAACTTGTGGTAAAAACGGCCAATCTGTTCCTGTCGGTGTTGGGCAGCCTACTTTGAAGATTGGCGGTATAACAGTTGGCGGAACGCAAGCCGCTTAAGGTTTTATCACTGCAATAAGCACAATTCCTCACTCTCACACCTCATAAATAGAACTGCATCTATTCATGAGGTAATTGCTGGGATCATACAAAGCGTATCAGTAGATAATATCCGCGACAGCCAAAGAGCTGTATTTGCGTTTAATATCTATAATAGGTGTAAACCTTATTAATATCCTCGTTCCATTCGGTATGGTATAATTCACGCACAATATCTGCTTGGGTTAAGCCGCTATCTATTATGGTTTTTAAGGGCGTTAGGAATGTTCTTTCATCCTCTCCATCCTTATCCATTCTAGCTCGGTTTTTTAAACCTATCTCTGCAATTTCTATAAGTTGTTTGGCTATATGATGTATGTTTTGAGAGCCTATTTGCCCTTTCAGACCATCTTTTGCAGCAGATATTCTGGCATTAACCACATCTTGATGAGAAAACTGGTTCGCAATAGCTTCTGCTTTTTGCAAGGCTTCAGAATCATATAATAATCCGACCCAAAGAGCTGGCAATGCACAAATAATAGACCAAGGACCGCCATCTGCGCCGCGCATTTCAAGATACCCCTTTAATCTGACATCTGGAAAAACAGTTGTAATGTGATCTTCAAAATCTGACATTGAAGCGGTATGGCCAAAAAATTCATCTCTATATTCAGACGTCATAAACCGTCTGAATGATTTACCAGCCACATCTAGATACTGCCCATCCCTGTAAATAAAATACATCGGCACATCTAGAACATAATCAATCCACTGCTCATATCCAAAATTAGAATCAAATACACATTGCGGAACTCCGCACCTATCTGGATCTGTATCTGTCCAGACCAGAGCACGGTTAGACTGAATATTTGTAAGGCGTCCGTCTTTTATCGGTGAATTAGCAAATAATGCCGTCGCAATTGGTTGAAGTGCTAATGAAGTTTTAAACTTGCGCCTCATATCCTCTTCATCTTGATAATCCAAATTTGTTTGTATGGTGCAGGTGCGAAGCATCATATCCAAGCCAAGATTACCGACTTTTGGCATGTAATTCTTCATGATCTTATATCGCCCCTTGGGCATCCAGTTGATCTGCTCTCTCGATGCTGTCGGATGAAACCCTGATCCAATCATTCCAAGTCCAAGCTTAGCGGTAACATCAAGCATTTGCCTTAGATGTTTGTTGGTTTCAACACAGCTATGATGAAGTGTTTTTACAATATTGCCAGATAACTCAAACTGGCCCCCTGGCTCTAAGGATATTGAAGCGCCATCATTGGTCTTAAGAGCAACATATTTCCCCTGCTCCAGAATTGGTGTCATATCATAGGTGTCGCTTAGGTAATGCAATATGGCCTCAATTCCGGCCTCACCCTCATATGTAACTGGCGCAAATCCATCCAATGTGTAAATGAATTTTTCGTGCTCTGTGCCAATGCGCCATTGTTTTGGGTCTTTTTCCTTGCTCGAAAGCCAGCTCACAAGGGCATTAAATGACGGTGATATTTGCGCATCGGTCATGATCTATAATACTTTCTCTTAGTTTTTTTCTTCATCATTTAAGTATGCCCGTTACTATTCGGGGGTTTAATACCAATCCCCAAAATTAGATTGGAAAATGCTTAATGCCGCCATTGCTGCGGTATCACTTCTCAGAATTCGCGGGCCCAGCGATATATTCTCACACATTGGATGTAAGTCGAGCTGTTCTCGCTCCGGGGCACTAAACCCTCCTTCTGGACCAATTAAAATAGCTGCTTTTTCGGTTAGGTTCCTATTCAATTGAAGCATGGAGCGTGCGAGCCCTGCTTCTGATTTTGTCTCATCACAAACCATTAACACTCTATCTTCTGGCCAATTATCTAAGATTGTTTGAAGCGGTGTAAATGCCCCGATTTCAGGTAAATCAAGACGTTCTGTCTGCTCTGCGGCCTCTATCATATTCGCGCGCAATTTATCTTCACGAATTTGCTTTACCTGACCAAATTCAGATTGCACTGGCCAGATTTTTGAAACCCCTAATTCGGTTGCCTTTTGCACCATAAAATCCATTCTTGTGCGCTTAATTGGCACAAATATCAGCCATAAATCAGATGAGTGTGTCTGCACGAGAAGCTGCTGCTTGCATCGGACAGCAAGAGAGCGCTTGCCATTAGTTTCAATAACACCCAGAAACCCGCCATCCCTGCCATTAAACAATAAAAGCTCTGCCCCATTTTTTTTTCGTAAAACAGAGGAGAGATAGTGGTTTTGCCCAGAATTGAGTTCTATCAAAGCATTTTCCATCAAAGCAGAATCCACAAATAATCGTGTCATATTAACTCTAGAATCTACGTCCATTTTAACTTAATTAACCAAAATCAAAAATGCTGAGAATTTCATCTAAGAGACCCTTTACTAAAGAGTAGTGATGGTAAGAATAGTTAGGCATAATCAGGTATAGTTTTTTTAACTTCAAAAAGGCGATACGCAAAATTAGGTGGTAGATATTGAAAATACTATTTTCAGTTTATGTCGTATATCTGTAGTTATATTTATATTAAAAAGCAAAGCCAGATTTATTATTCAAAGTTACTACCAGAGTTATTAAATGAAATTGCCATACGAAGCGCATACAGATATCGCCACCAACGGCTGGCTGTCAAGCATCCCAAACTGGCTTCAACCATTTGCTATTATAGCTAGGCTAGATAGGCCAATTGGCTGGTGGTTATTATTACTGCCAGGCTGGTGGGCTATCTTGGCACATCCCAATGAGATGATTGAGACTGCTAAACTTATGAGTTGGTTTTTAGGGGGTGCCATTATTATGCGTTCGGCAGGCTGTATTATAAATGACCTCTGGGACCGCGATATTGATAAACAGGTTGCCAGAACCGCAATGAGGCCTCTTGCCGCTGGCACTATCTCTGTCCGTTCAGCTATTATATTTCTTGGCATTATGCTGCTTATAGGGTTTTTTATTTTATTACAACTTCCCTTCAAAGCATGGATAATGGGCTTATCATCAATTCCTTTGATAATCTGTTATCCGCTTGCAAAAAGAGTAACAAAATGGCCACAAGTCGTTCTTGGGCTGGCTTTCTCATGGGGCGTTTTACTTGGCGCGGTAAGTGCAACAAATAACTGGCCAAGTGATGCCATGCTATTGGTATATGCAGGAACTGCTTGCTGGATTATCGGATATGATACGATCTACGCAATTCAAGATAAAGAGGATGATGCTAAGCTTGGCATTGGCTCTGCTGCGCGCTCATTTGGGACTAATCTATCCAAGGGTATAACCGCATTATATCTTGCTGCCATCCTATTATGGTCAGCTGGTTTTTGGCTTCAATTTGGATTAGGTTTTTGGCTTTTTGGTATCGCAGGATCTGCCCTTCATTTAGGCTGGCAAATATATAAATTATCAGAAATTAACGGCAAATCAGCGTTAGCTGTTTTTAGATCCAATCGGGATTGCGGCCTTATTCTGGCGGCAGGTTTGCTTCTCCAAGCTGTTTTCTAAAAGATATATTAATAATCCCAGTTAAGACCTGCATTTGGGCTACAACCAAGCATAATATTCAAGTTCTGAACAGCAGCGCCAGCAGCTCCTTTACCAAGGTTATCTAGCCTTGCTATAATTAAAAATTGTTGGGTTTCTGGATTATTAAAGCAAAAAATCTCAAGACCATCTTGTCCTGCAACGCCATCAGCTGATAGCTGACCTGAATGCTGCAATGATGATGCTTCATCTAATCCGCAAACCCTAATCATCGGATGATAATGATACGCCTCCTGATAGATTTCGTGAATATCATGAATGGTTACGTTTTTTGAAAAATCAGCGGCAGGTATCGCAAGGCGAACCAGCATGCCTTGCTCAAACATACCAACCGACGGCATAAATAATGGCGCAACCCGAAGACCCGAATGCATCATCATTTCAGGAATATGTTTATGAGATAGCCCAAGCGAATAATCAAAATGAGGTGGCAGATTGCCTTCTTTCATGGAGGCAATCATATTTTTTCCGCCCCCAGAATAGCCTGAAACTGCAGGAGTGATAAGGGTTTGATCTGGCGCAATAAGACCATTTTCAATAAGCGGGTGTAATAGCGCGATAAACCCAGATGCATAACAGCCAGGATTGCTTACTAAATTGGCTTCAGCGATTTTCTGGCTTTGATCTGGGCGTAATTCTGGAAATCCATATACCCACCCATCTGCTGTTCGATGGGCAGAAGAGGCATCGATAATGCGAACATCCATACCAGCAACCATTGCTACTGCCTGCACCGCCGCAGAATCAGGCAAGCATAGAATAGCAACGTCTGCTTCCTGCATTGCAGAGGCACGTTTTTCCTCTGATTTTCTGTCTGATTCTGCAAGAGAAATAAGTCTAATATCGGATCGCTGGGATAACCTCGACGATACTTGAAGGCCAGTTGTTCCAGCACTTCCATCTATAAAAACCAAATTTTTTTTCATAAAAAACACTATAAACAGAAACTTTCTTACCAGCAAGCAGTTGCGCAAGACGTATTTGCGCGCTATCTGATAGATATGGATGACATAACAAAAAATATTATTATTCAGATGCTGGATACAGCAAAATCTGAAGGTGCTGATGCTGCTGAAGCAACATTGGTTAGAAATAAAGGTGTCGGTGTTGAAGTGCGCCTTGGCAAGTTTGAGTCTGTTGAACATGCAGAAGATTTCCAGATCGGATTACGCGTATTTACCGGCCAGCAATCTGCAAGCATTTCCACCGGCAAAGTTGACACAGATGCTGTAAGAGCGCTGTGTCAGAGAGCTGTTGCGATGGCACGTCTTGCGCCAGCAGATCCCTATGCACGCCTTGCTTCCAAAGAAGAGCAAGCTGTTGAGCTACCAGATCTAGAGCTGTATGATCCCACTGAATTTACAGCCGAAACACTAACCGAAATGGCTCTTAAATGCGAAGAATCTGCACTTGGAATAGAAGGTATCACTAATTCCGAAGGTGCCTCTGCAGGGCAATCGACAGCTGAAATAGCGATTGCAACCAGCACTGGATTTACCGGCGAATATGAGCGCTCGTCTTTTAGTATTTCAGCTGCTGTTATTGCTGAAAAAGATGGAAGAATGGAAACCGATTATGACTTTAGCTCTACTGTTTATGCTGAGGATCTGATTGATGCTGAAAAAATTGGGGCATCTGCTGGTCAGCGCACTATTGGCAGAGTTGGGGCTAGAAGTGCTTCAACAGGACAATTCCCAGTTATATTTGACAGTCGCGTTTCCAAAAGCCTAACAGGTCATTTCGCAAGTGCTGTAAATGGTGCCAGCGTCGCTAGAGGGTCTAGTTTTCTGAAAGATAAAATGGGGCAAAAAATTGCGAGCAAATATATAACGCTAACAGATGATCCTTTGCGCCATCGCGGACTTGGATCCCGCAGGTTTGACGGCGAAACATTGCCCGTAAAAAAACAACACCTTATAGAGAATGGCGTATTGCAAAGCTGGCTGCTTGATTTAGCAAGTGCGGCACAATTAGGATTAATGCCAACTGGAAATGCAAGCAGATCGCTATCATCACCGCCCTCCCCTGGCACCTCTAACTGCTTTATTGAAAATGGGACTGTCTCTTTAGAGGATCTTATTGCTGATATTAAGGACGGGTTTCTAGTAACCGAATTTATCGGCAGCTCGGTTAGCCTTACAACAGGAGATTACAGTCGGGGTGCATCAGGCTTCTGGATAGAAAATGGGGAGATCGCATACCCTGTAACTGAAGCTACCATTGCTGGAAATTTAAAAGAAATGTTTTTTGAATTAACACCTGCCAATGATATTGATCTTCGTTTTTCCACATCAGCGCCCAGCATTCGTGTTGACGGTATGATGGTTGCTGGTGGATGATCGGCCCATTGCACAACACTCTTGACTACCCGCACAAAGCATCAAAATTCAAACGTTCTGGTTTAGCAGACTGGCTAGAGTTATATTTTCACGATCATGGGTTTCTAAGGATTGCTTTTCATAATCTGTATCAGATAGATAAAAATATGTGGCGGAGCAATCAGCCATCACCAAAGCAGATTGAAATTGCTCACAAAAATTTGGGAATAAAAACAATTTTGAATTTACGAGGACCTCGTGAATCTGGTGGCTGGCAATTAGAGGCTGAGGCTTGCGATAAAATGGGGATAGAACTTGTGAATTTCAGGGTTCGCTCCAGAGCAGCTCCTGAAACAGAAATGTTGCTGAAACTACCTGAACTCTTCTCATCTATCCAGCACCCTACCCTACTTCATTGTAAATCAGGTGCCGACAGAGCAGGCTTAATGTCTGCACTCTATGTACTTATAGTTATGAAGCAACCCGCTATAGAGGCCTTAAAGCAGCTCTCATTTAAATATTTACATGTAAAGCAAGCTAAAACAGGGATCCTAGATGCTTTTATCGCATCTTATATTCCGTTTGAGTCACAAGGCATGGAATTCATGCGCTGGGTAGAAGAAGTTTATGAGCCTGAAAAACTGGTACAGGAATTTAAAGCACAGCCACTAGCAACTCGCTTTGTTGATTCCATCCTAAAACGAGAATAATCCCCCCGATAATATCCAAACAACCACCTATTATGATACTTTTTTACTTGGAGAATTGTTGCAGGGAAATCATTTTCGCATAGGCCCCTTTTTGCTCTAATAGACTTTCATGAGTGCCTGTTTCTATAATTTTGCCAGATGCCATAACATAAATCCTGTCTGCAGATTTAATCGTGGCAAGCCGATGTGCGATAATAAGGCTCGTGCGTCCCTGCTTTGATTGCTCTAATGCGTCTTGAACCAGCTGTTCTGATTGTGCATCAAGTGCTGATGTTGCCTCATCCATTAATAAAATTGGAGCGTCTTTTAATATGGCTCTTGCAATTGCGATGCGTTGTCTCTGGCCACCAGAAAGAAGGTTTCCTTGCGGGCCAACATTTGTGTGATAGCCTTGCGGCAACGCTGTGATAAACCCATCTGCTGCCGCTTTTCTGGCAGCCTCAATAATATCCGTCTCGCGTGCATCTGGTTTGCCAAATCCAATATTTGCCATAACCGTATCATCAAACAAAATGGAATCCTGACTGATAAGCGCAATATGCGCGCGCAGACTATGAATACTAATCTGCTTTATATTAAGTTTGTTGATAGAAATAATACCTTTGTCAGAATCAAAAAACCTGGGAATAAGGTTCATTATAGTAGTTTTTCCAGCACCACTTTCACCTACCAGTGCGACCGTTTCGCCAGCTTTTATCGTAAATGTTATATCCTGCAATATAGGCGCGGTATCATATGAGAAAGATACATTTGAAAATTCAATTTCGGCTTTTTCTGCATTCAAATCTATCGCATTTTTATCTGACTGAATGTCAGGTTCAGTAGCAAGTAACTCAAGAGCTCTATTAGCAGCTGAGACCCCTTCTTGTGTAACCGCATTGAGCGTTCCAAGCGCCCTTACAGGCTGAACAAGCATTAGAAGCGCTGTTATAAAACCGAGTACATCGCCCACCAGCATTTCACCATTACTAACGCGCCAGCTTGCCACACCAACAACCCCCGCAATAGCAATCCCGCCCAAAACTTCCAACACAGGATCTATTCGAGCTCTGCCTGACAATAAGGAGAGATAAGCAGATTTGAGTTTATCAAAACTCTGTGATGCTCTGAATTTCTGGGTATCTTCAAGCTCGAATGCCTTAATCATTCTGCTACCGCCAATAATCTCAGATATAACCGAAGTCATCTCCTCCATAGTTATCTGCAAACGCTTTGCATGGCCGCGCTGTTTACGCCCGATACGCAAAATTGGTTGGAACGCGATAGGGTAAATTGCAAGCACCAAGACGGAAAGCCAAAAATCAAACCAAAATAGCATTCCAATCATTACAAGAATGGTCAGTGAGTCTCTTATTAGGTTGTTGGATAATCTTACCACGGCCTCTTTTATAAGATTTACATCATTCATAATCCGAGAGATAAAAACACCAGATGAGTGCTGTGTTATAACGCCAAGATCTGCGTTAATAAGATGGCTCATCATTTTAGTTTGCATTGCCGTTGCAATAGATTGTGCAAACCGATTTACGGTTATAATTTGCAAATACATTGCAACCGCTTTTATTAACGCAATGCAGATAATGCTGAGCGGAACAAGGGTTAGGAAATTATACTGAAAAATAGTTTCCTCACCTGCTAGGTGATTGAAAACTTGTTGTATTATGGCAGGATAAACAGCGCCTGAAACGGCAACGATGACCATCAGAAAAATTGCAAAAGCAAACAAACCCGTAAACGGTTTTGCAAAACCCTTCCAGATTTCCTGTATAACTTCAAATGTTTTCTTTGATGCGTTTGTCATCACCATCCTTCAATATAGAATGACATCTACTCTGGTTTACTCTGGTTTTTAATCACGTTATTTTTGCTCGCTATTAGTGTCTTTTTATCACATTATGCGCAAATAATTTCTTTATTTATGCAAAAACCTCATTATGTCAGCAAATTGCGATATTTGTGAAGACGTGATAGAAAAATCTATGATAGTGGAATTGTTCCCCAGTTTCATGTAACTGCCAACCTTAGCTTTGTTGCCCCATATATGCTTAAAAAACTAAGCCATTCCATGATAGGTCAAACGCTGTTCTCGCTTGTATTTGCGTGCATTATTTTTATTCTGGGGATAACCGTTAAATGGCGGCATGAAAACCGTCCTGTTTATCAATTGGTAAAACAACATAAAAAGCCCTATATCATCATCTCTTGGCATGAACATATATTGGGTATGACTTGGAATCTGCCAAGACCTATTACAACGCTAAATTCGCCTCACTCAGATGGCAGAATACTTGGGAAAGCGGTTCAGATGGTTGGGCTTAACGTGGTCTGGGGCTCTTCTAACAAGCAAGCCCTTACTAGTCTTCGTCAGCTTGCCAAGGAACTTAAAAAAGGGCGCAATGTTGGGATTACGCCTGACGGGCCTCGCGGTCCAGCAAGAACACTTGCGATGGGCCCGATAGCACTAGCCCATATGAGCGATATTGAAATTATTCCAGTGGTGTTTGCAGCTGATAGACAATGGCTTCTGAAAAGCTGGGATAGGACTAGGATCCCAAAACCTTTTAGTAACGCTATTATTTTATGGGGCGACCCGATTAGGCTTGAAATGCTAGATACGCAGAAGAGAACACAGATATCAAAACAATCTCTTGAGAATTGGCGTTGTCAAATTGAAGATAGATTAAATGCATTAACCCAACAATGTGATGAGCTCTGTGCTAATTCTTTTAAAACAAACTCCCGCAAAAAAAGGGCGCCATAGAGATGCACATCACCCCTTTTGCTTATCAGATTTTCTGGATTCTGCTGGAACCACTTATTCGCTTGTATTTGTATGTGCGCATTAGCCAGAAAAAAGAGGATAAAACGCGTATAAAAGAGCGGTTTGGGCATGGGTATAAATCCAGCCGTCCTCACGGCACCTTAATCTGGTTGCACGCGGTATCTCTTGGCGAATCTAACGCGGCTATTAATTTAGTTACACATTTTAAAGAGATGCGTTCTGAATGGCATTTCCTTATAACCACAAATACCATAACAGCGGCAGACCATATTGAGAAGAGTTGTGCCGGCATGCCTGTTACACATATATTCCAGCCATTAGACCACCCGCGATGGGTATCCAGCTTTTTAGAATATTGGAAACCAAATGGCGCTATATTTTTGGAATCTGATTTCTGGTTTAATTTAGTCACTAATGCTAGCAAAAAACAGCTCCCCGTCATTTTTGCTTCAAGCCAAATATCACATATTGCAAAAGCCAGATGGCAGAAAAACCCGTCACTAGCAAGAAAGTTATTTTCCAGCCCATCCTTGATTTTAGCTATCGACGATAAACAGAAAAACAACTTCGAGGCATTAGCTAGCGATATTAAGAATAACAATAGTCAAACCGTAAAAATAGTCGGCTCCCTTAAAAGCAGAATTTCCAATAATGCATTAAATTCGGCTTATGAAAAAGCTTTGAGACACTATGCCAAACAATCTGGGTGCAGGTTTATACTGGCTGCCTCAACCCATGAGAATGAAGAACAGCTTATCGCCAAAGCTGTTGCCAAATTAAGCAATGCAGAGAAGTATCAATTGATATTTGCCCCGCGTCATCCACACAGAGCAGCAGAAATAATAAACCAACTAGGCATGATGCCACAACGCTCGCAAGGTGAATTGCCGCTCCGCCAAAACCCTTATTTTTTAAGTGATAGCTTTGGCGAAATGACAAGCTTGTATAATGTGGCAGATATCATAATAATCGGGGGAAGTTTTTTTCATTCTGGGGGTCATAATCCCATTGAGCCGGCACTTGCTGGAAAGCCCATGATTTGCGGTAAATCCATCTTTAATAACGAGGCTGATTATATTGATTTAATAAAGGCTGGGATTATTCGCCAAATTGAGTCACATGAAACTCTTAATGAAACACTAGATGAAACATTAACTGAGATCCGACAATCCGATAAAGCAATGTTGCGGGCTATTATCAAAGGTCAGAAAATGGCTCAAGAGGCTTGCATGCGTCCTGCAAAAGCGGCACATTATATCATATCAACCATAGAGAAATAATCTCAAATGCCATTGAAAACACCGAAATTTTGGTCAGGACTAAACTGGCAATCCATTCTTTTATTTCCACTGAGTTATATATGGCGCCTTGGTCACTACATAAACCAGAAAAATGCGCACCCTCAAAAAAGTGATATACCCGTAATTTGTGTTGGTAATCTTACTGTTGGAGGAAGTGGTAAAACGCCAGTTGTAATAACGCTATGCCGATTTTTGTCTGGCATTGGCAAGTCGCCATCTGTGTTAACGCGTGGATTTGGCGGGCGTGAGAAAGGGCCTGTTTTTGTAAATTCTAATCTTCATCAATCGGTAGATGTTGGGGATGAGCCTTTAATGATGTCAAATTCAAATACGGTTTGTGTAAGCCGCAATAGACCCGCTGGTGCTGCTTTTATTTCATCCGATAAAGAACTTGATTGTGTTGTAATGGATGATGGCCTGCAAAACCCAACCTTAGAAAAAAATCTAAAGATTGCTGTTTTCGATGGGAAATTTGGGATTGGAAATGGTCTTTTATTACCAGCAGGGCCAATGCGGGAGACGTTAGATGATGGATTAAAAAACGTAGATATGGTTATTTTTAATGGAGAGGATGAAACAGGCTTAACACAAAAAATTCCGTCACATATTCCCATATTTACAGGCGAGCTTCGCCCAGATGATGAGATTATCGAACATCTGAAAGGCAGACCTGTTTACGGCTTTGCAGGCATTGGAAATCCTTCTCGTTTTTTCAAAACGCTTCAAAATATCGAAGCTGATATTGTTGGTGAAGCCCATTTTGCAGATCACCATCCCTATACCGATACTGATATGTCACAATTATATGAGGACGCAAATCAAGCTGGCTCCGAGCTTGTTACCACTCAAAAGGACTGGATGAGATTGCCTGCGGAGTGGCGAGAGCGGGTATTGACTGTGCCTGTAAGAATTCATTTCTCTTCAGCTGATTCTATAAAAATAGTGTCCCTTCTGGAGACCACATTTAAAAATGTCCTTTCATCGCAATAATAATCTAAAGCAGTTTTTAATTCGGTATATAAGCTGGCCTATCGAGGCGGTATTTTTGTTTTTTGCGCTTCTTATTTTGCGCCTAATTCCAATTGATATTGCCAGTGTTTCTACAGGGTGGCTTGGCTCAAAAATCGGTCCCCATACAAGCTGGCATAAGCGCGCAAATGCTAATTTAAGGCTTGCTATGCCAGAGCTTACAGAACAAAAACGCCTTGAGATATTAACTGGCATGTGGTGGAATCTTGGTCGCAATATAGGGGAGTTTCCACATACGCTCACTTTAATGAATTCACCTAGCCGGGTTAAGATTGAAGGCTTGGATAAAATTTCAGCGTGCGAGCAGGGTAGTATTATTATCGGCTCACATCTGGCAAATTGGGAGGTCGTGCCAACAACCCTTAAACGACTTAACCGAAAATCAGGTATCGTCTATCGCCCTCTTAATAATCCGGTTGCAGATTTTCTGATTCAAAAACGCCAGAGATATTTAAATGCTGAGTTTTTTCTAAAAGGCCGTGAAGGTGCCAAAGGAATGCTTGCGACTATTAAGGCAAATGGAATTATTGCGTTATTAATTGACCAGCAACTTCGTGAGGGGCGTATGGTTCCATTTTTTGGAGTGCCTGTAAAAACACCTGTCGCCCATATAAAAATCGCTGCCAAACAACAAATAAAACTCTTTCCGCTTGAGACCATCCGAATCAAAGGCGCTTACTATAAAATGATTGTTCACGAGCCAATTTCGGTAAGCAAAACAGCTTCGGATGACGAAATACTCGCCATCGCCTTGCAGATTAATAAATTATTAGAAAGCTGGATAAAAGAGCGACCAGAACAATGGTTATGGCCTCATCGGCGCTGGGGAAGAATTAAAGGCTAGAACAATTTGGGTTGTGTGGTTTTTGCGTTATCATCTGCTGAAACTTTTTTAGGTTGCGTTTGATTCTGCCGTGAGGCATTGGCTTTTGCGCTACCATCTGAAATCTTCTCAGGGTCGAGCTGTGCGTGTCTTGTTGCATCAAAAAACTGCAAATTTATAAGTGCACCAGTCGCTGCATCCTGTGATTGCTTTATCGGATTTCCATCTAAATCCGTTACAAGCACAAACCCTTTTTCTAAAACCCGCTTGAATGAGAAAGCATTTAGCAATTGTTCGTATCTTAAGATTGTCTGCTCTGAGTTTGAAAGCTTTTTGTCTATTTGCGCGCGCATGCGCTCATTTGCGGCGATAATCCGGGTTTGAATATCCCCTAATTTTTGAATTGGGGTTGGCAATCGCTGAAACAAGCTTGCTAGCTTTTGTTGTTTATTACTCAGAATGTTTTGCACATTTTTTTCAATTTTTTCATTTAATATATCTATTCTCTGACTAAGTTGATTAATCTGGTCAAAGGGGTGTATCAGCCCCCGAAATGCGGCGGTAAGCTGATTATCTTTAAAATTAAATTTTCTATCCAAGGCACGGCTGGCTCTGGAATTAAGTTCTGATATTCGGGCAACCAGTTCTGTTAATACTGGTGTTGCCATTTCTGCCGCAGCAGTTGGGGTTGGCGCTCTTTTATCGGATACATAGTCTATTAGCGTTGTATCTGTTTCATGCCCAACAGCAGAGATAACCGCTATCTTACTCTCAAACACAGCTCTTACAACGATTTCCTCATTAAAACACCACAGATCTTCAAGCGATCCACCGCCGCGCGCAACAATAATAAGGTCTGGTTTTGGCACGTGCCCATCCTCGCGCATTTGATTAAATGCGTTTATGGCATGTGCGATATGCTGTTCTGCGCCCCTACCTTGAACAGGGACTGGCGCTACCAAAACACGGGTGCCAAAACGTTCTGACAATCGATGAAGTATATCTCTTATGACAGCACCTGTCGGAGATGTTACAACGCCTATAACAGACGGCAGATAGGGAATTTCCTGCTTGCGATCTTCAGAAAATAACCCTTCTGCTTGAAGTCGTTGCCTTAGAGCTTCAAGCTGTTTTAACAATGCGCCTTCACCTGCAAATTCAATTTGAGTAACATTGAGCTGATAGCGTGACTGACCTGCAAAAGTTGTTAATTTTCCGGTGCAAATTACATCCATGCCCTCTTCTGGCTGAATATTTATTTGGCTGAGCTGTCCTTTCCAAATAACCGAAGCAAGTGTTACATTCGCATCTTTTAAGCTGAAATATATATGCCCAGAGCCAGGAAAAGCAGGCTTGGAGATTTCACCGCGAACTCTTACAAACTCGAAATTGGACTCAATAGCGCGTTTAACCGCATTTGATAAATCAGCAACCGAATATATAGGCTGGTTTGAAAGACTGTCTGATTGTGAGGGAATAAGGTTTGTCATTTGAAATCCATTGTTCTGGCACTCTATTTATGGCACAGATATATCCTCAAAGACAACGGGTGCGTTATCTATAATATACCCCAACTTTACAAGGTAGACACCTTTTTTGGGGTAATCTTTTGGACGGCTAGGTATGAATATATTAATTATTGGAGGCGGCGGGCGAGAACATGCACTTGCGCGCGCAATTTCAACATCACAAAAATGTACGCAATTATATGCAGCGCCGGGAAATCCCGGAATATCCCAATTTGCTACCTGTCTTGAGAGTTCTTCTGATAACCCCCAAGCCATCATTCAAGAATGTCAAAAACGGAAAATAGAACTTGTTGTGATAGGGCCTGAAGTACCATTGGTTTCTGGTCTTGCCGATGCATTGCGTAATCACAATATAGCAGCTTTTGGACCAAGTGCTGCCGCCGCCAAATTAGAAGGTTCCAAATATTTTGCACGTGATTTTTGTAAGCGTTATCACATACCCCAGCCTGCCTATGAGCGTTTTACAGACATTCAGAAGGCTAAAGAATATGCCCGTTTAATTGGCCCTCAATCTGTTATAAAGGCAGATGGTCTTGCCGCTGGCAAAGGGGTTGTGGTATGTAATACAACAAAACAAGCTTTTGATGCTATTGATATGATGCTCGAAGGCGGTTTTGGCGATGCCAGTCAAACCATCTTAGTGGAAGCCTGTATCACAGGGCCTGAGCTATCTGCATTTGCACTTGTCGATGGAGAAGACGTTATTTGGCTGGCAAGTGCGCGTGACCACAAACGGGCATTTGATGGAAATGAGGGTCCAAATACGGGCGGTATGGGCGCTGCAAGCCCCTCTCCAGACGAGACTGATAGTTTGCGCAAGGATATTTTAGAGAATATATTAAAGCCGACAGCAAAAGGCATGGTTGCAGATGGCACGCCCTATACAGGGATATTATATGCAGGGCTTATGCTTACAGATGAAGGCCCGCAGGTAATAGAATTTAATTGTCGGTTTGGCGATCCAGAAGCTCAAACTATCCTGCCACGTCTGGAAAGTGACTTGCTTGAGATAATCATATCGCATTGCAATCAAAAACAACAAGAAGCACAGATTATTTTCAGCCCTGATATTGCAATAACAGTTATCATGGCTAATAAGGGATATCCTGGCAGCTATCAGCCAGATTCAATTATCAAACAGTTAGATACACTCTCACTAGAATCAGACAGATTTATTTATCATTCAGGCACACGAAGAAATGAGCAAGGCGATATCATTGCATCAGGCGGGCGTGTTTTAAGCATTACCGCAACTGCTAAGACTTATCGTGAGGCTCGCGAGAAAGCATATGATACGGTATCCCAAATAAAATGGGAAAACGGTTTTTACCGAACAGATATTGGTGTTTTCTAGCGTCTTTCGGCAAAAAATTCTTCCAGCAGCTTGGATGCCTTAGATGCTTTTATACCGCCGTAAATTTCTGGCTTATGATGACAGGTGGCATGACTAAATACATGGCTTCCATGCTCTACAGCACCTCCTTTTTTATCTTCTGCGCCATAGTATAACCTGCGAATTCTTGCGTTTGAAATTGCACCAGCACACATCGCGCATGGCTCAAGCGTCACCCATAAATCGCATCCTTCAAGGAATTTCTGATTTAACAATCTCATCGCTTCCCTTAACACAAGGCACTCTGCATGCGCAGTCGCATCGCGCTGTGATTCGACAAGATTATGAGCAGACGCAATCACATCTCCATCGCCACTAACAAGCACCGCTCCAACAGGAACTTCCCCTAGCTGAGCTGCTTTATGTGCCTGTTGAAGGGCTAATTCCATATAATCTATAATGTGCATATCAACGCAATGGCAAAACTATGCTAAAAAAGCAACATCTTGTTTTCTTCTGACTATTTTTTCCTTTTTTTTTATGTTCTAATCTGGTCATTATGTCTCTATTAAAACCCTCTTTTACCCTTGACGAAGTTGTCCAGAGCGAGCGCATTGCAAAACGAATGGCACGCGCTGGTTTATGCTCACGCAGAGACGCTGAAAGCTGGATAAGAGCTGGCAGGGTAATGGTAAATGACACCCTTCTTGAGACTCCTGCCCATATCGTCGGGCCTGACGATAAAATTAGTGTAGATAACAAGCCTCTGCCAAATCCAGAGGCAACGCGCTTATGGCGGTATTACAAGCCACGCGGGCTTGTTGTCTCTCACCGAGACGAGCAAAATCGAGAAACACTTTTTGACAGGATAAAAGATAGGCTTCCTCGTGTGATGAGTGTTGGAAGGCTTGATCTTGACTCTGAAGGTATGATTTTATTAACAAATGATGGCGGTCTAGCCCGCCATCTTGAGCTGCCCAGCACAGGTTGGACACGCAAATATCGTGTCCGCATTTATGGCAGAGTTGATGAGAAACAGCTTGAAGCACTAAAAGACGGGATTACCATTGATGGTATTCATTATGGCAGTCTTCTTGCGCGTCTTGATAAACAAATGACCAGCAACGCTTGGCTAACCATTGCTATTAAAGAAGGAAAAAATCGTGAAATAAGGCGCGTTATGGAATATCTTGGATATTCTGTTAGCCGTCTTATCAGAACTTCTTATGGACCATTCCAACTTGGCAATATGGAAGAAGATGATGTGCAGGAGGTCAAGCATGCTGTCTTGCGCGAACAGCTTGGACAAACCGATAAAGAAGATAAAAAACCAGCTATATCTGTTGGCAGGCAAAAAATAACATCTGGGAAACACAACTCTGTTTCTGGTAAATCAAGGGATAAGAATGCAAATAATAGGCGGGGCAAAGCGCGGCGCCAAGCTCGCTGAGTGCAAGAGCAGTTCAGTTCGCCCAACTGGCCAGCGAATAAGAGAAGCTATTTTTAATATTGTGGCTGGCGGGCGTTTCACGCCAATGATATCGAATGCAACAATCCTTGATCTTTTTGCGGGCACAGGGGCACTTGGGCTAGAAGCCCTATCCAGAGGTGCAAGCGAAGCCTATTTTGTCGAACGTGACAAACAGGCCCTTGATACGTTACGCGCTAATATACGAAAGCTAGACTATCTTGAGACGACAACCATCCTAGCAGGTTCTGTTGAAAATATTACAAGATGGGCCTACCCACCAGCTGATATTGTCTTTTGTGATGCACCTTATGGCGATAACATAACCTCTCAAGCGCTTCACAATATGGCAAAAACAGGCGCTATCAAAAATGGGGGGCTGGTGATTGCAGAAATGCCTAAATCAGAAAAATTAGTTTTGCCTGATGAATTTAAATTTGCAGATGAGCGAAGCTACGGGATCACATCTATCCATCTATTTAACTGGATACCAGATTAGCGTCTGCCAAATAGGCGCTCAACATCTAAAAGTGAAAGGCTGATATAGGTTGGCCGGCCATGATTACATTGTCCAGAATTTGGCGTGACTTCCATATCTCGCAATAGCTGGTTCATCTCAGCCACAGATAAAATCCGCCCAGAGCGAACCGACCCATGGCAAGAAATTGTTGCTAAAACATGGGATATTTTATCTTCAAGGCTAGTAGAGTTTGATAAATGCACAAGTTCTTCTGCAATATCTTTAACAAGCTCTTGAGCATTCACCTCCCCCAATAAAGCAGGTGTTTCTCTTACTATTACAGCATCCTCTCCAAATGCTTCAATAACCAAACCAAGCTGATTGAGCGGCTCTAAATGATGTTTAATCTTTTCTAATTGTTCAGGTACAAGAGATATAATTTCTGGCAGTAGCAATAGCTGTGTTTTAAGTGTATTAAGAGCTAAGTCAGCTTTCATCTTTTCCATCACAAGGCGTTCATGAGCCGCATGTTGGTCAATAATAACAATTCCGTCTTTTGTTTCAGAAATAATATAATTCTTATGATATTGCGCTCTGGCAGCGCCAAGCAGGTTTTCGGTGAATTTCTGGTTATCTATGGTTTGCCAATCAGTATGCTCTTCTTCTGTTTTTGCAAGCGGCGAAGCGCCAGAAAACATATCTGATGGGGATGAAAAACCAGGGGCAGCGGGGCTCTGTAAATACCCTGCATTTTCCCGCTCTAAAGCATTGCTTTGCGGCGGATTTGGGTAGGCTGTTCGAGGTGAACTTATTCCCCTCGCGCTGACAGCCAGACGATTTAGGGTATTTTGAGCGCCTTCTGCGGTGGCATGAATACCACTCTCCCGCAAGGCAGACTGAATAGAGCCTACTATCAAACTTCGTATCGTGCCTGGGTCTGAGAAGCGCACTTCACTTTTTGCTGGATGCACATTTACATCTACATTTTCAAGCGCCACCGATATGAATAAGACAATAATCGGATATCTACCTTTTGGAAGGGTATCTGAATACGCTGCACGAACAGCCCCTATAAGCTGTTTATCTTTAACTGGACGCTGATTCACAAAGATATTCATATATTGCGTTGTGGGTCTGTTCATGGTGGGAAGACCCATTAACCCTAAAAGGCTACAGGTGTCTTTTTGAGCATCCAGCATCACAGCTTCTTTTGCAAACACATGGCCCATCACGTCTGATAATCGATCGCGAATGGCAGAATTTTCATCTGTTCTGGCAGGTAGATTTAGCAAGGTCTTACCAGTATCCGTGAAGATAAATGATACATCTGGCGTTGCCATGGCAAGTTGCTTAACAACTTCAAGACACTGGCCAGATTCTGTTCGCTGTGTTTTCAGAAATTTGCGTCTTGCCGGGATTTTATCAAACAGATCCCTTACGCTAACCGTTGTTCCAACTGCACATGCAACAGGTTCAGGCGCATAAATATCGCCATGCTCAATTCGTATTTTCCAGCCATGTTCCAATGTTTCAATTCTAGAAGAAATCTGAAGATCTGATACAGCAGCAATAGAGGGAAGCGCTTCTCCTCTAAAGCCAAAACTCTTAATCTCAAATAAATTTGCAGCTGGTAATTTAGAAGTTGCGTGTCTTTTAGCGGCAAGTGACAGCTCCTCTGCGTTCATTCCGCATCCATTATCACTCACAGAAATAGAGCTTACGCCGCCATCTGTTATGTCAATTATAATTTGAGTTGCGCCCGCATCCAGCGCATTTTCAACGAGCTCTTTAAGCGCACTTGCTGGTCGCTCAATGACTTCTCCAGCCGCTATCTGATCTATAAGGTGGCTCGGTAATAAACGAATTCTATTCATCTAAGCGTACTTTTTCGTTTAAAACCTATTACTAGGTTATTGAATTTGCACTTCATCGCCATGCACACCATCATATGCAGGTGTGGCGCCTTCATTTATAGCTCTTTTCTGCATACGGTTTATGCGAATTCGCCTGTCTTCTGCCATCTGATCTAATATAGGACCTACGTCTGGCAGGCCCCCAAAAATAACATTAATGGGCAATCTACGCTCAAAAATTATACCGGTTGTTTCTTGGTCAACTTTTACCCGAATATCCGGCTCTATAGAGCTCAGCTCAAATAATTCATCATATCCAGATGCTGTAATATTGCGTCGCTCGAATAAATTATTCATCAGATTTCTGGAAGATTTTTCATCCACGCCCAAGTCAGTGGTAGTCGCATCAGGTCGTTTTGTGAATTCCGGGGGAAGCGATAATGGCGGTCGCACAACAACCTGAAATTCATCTGGTGTAGATTTCTCGGTTCCAATTGCGCGGCGATAATCAGAACATGCAGTTGCGCCAAGAATCATGACAAGGCCAATTATCATCGAAAATAAACGTCTCTTCTGCATCATTCCTCTCCCAACTTTGATGATGGCCATATAATGACATAAATCATTATTGCAACGCCAGCACATATCGCAATATCAGCAATATTAAAAGCGGGCCAGTGATACCCCCCAATATGAAAGTCGAAAAAATCCACTACCTTTCCATATAAAAATCGATCAATTACATTTCCAGCTGCACCGCCAGCGATAATAGCAGATCCAATTTGTTGCATGCGTTGCTGCAGGTGAATCTGGCTTATGAGGTATAAAATCACAAGTAATGCTAAAACTGGAATAATAAAACGAATTATTTCAGGATGCGATGACATAATGCCAAAACTAACACCCTTATTCCAAACAGGTGTTAGGTTAAAAAATGATGTAATGACAATCTGCTGCGGTATCTCAAATAAGAGTGAGAGCATCCATTTCTTAGTTATAAAATCAACGACAATAATCACCATCGAAATCGCAGCAAATCGTATATAATCAGACTGTTTAGACACGGTCATTTAACTTTTAATCCATTTATCTAAATTGCTAAAATTATCTAAATTGTTAAAATTATAATGTCATTAATGTTATTTTGCGCCACCTATGACGTCTTTGCATCTCATGCATATATCTTCATTTGTGGCTACTTCTGGAAGAATTTTCCAGCACCTTGCACATTTACCACCCTCTGCTAGATGAATTTCAGCTCCTAATTGTTCTGCATTATCATCGATGATTTGCACGTCTGAGGTTATAAATAAAGCTGGTAAATCTATATCAGATAAGAGCTTTGCTTCTGCTTCTGGCAAGCTTAGTACGACAGATGCTTGCAGGCTCCCGCCGATTTTTGAATCAGACCTTGCATTCTCCAATGCTGTTGTGACTTGTGATCTGATAGAGCGCACCTGCCCCCATTTTTGAATTAAAGATGCATTCTGCCATTCCTCTGGCATTTTTTGATATTCATGAAGATGAATAGAATCTTCTGAATTTCCAGTATAGGCTAGCCATGCTTCATCTGCTGTAAAGCACAAAATCGGCGCTATCCATGCAACCAGACTTTTAAAACACCTATCCATCATGGTTAGGGCTGCTCTTCTTGGCTTGCTGTCAAGCGCGTCACAATACAGCATATCTTTTCGAATATCAAAATAGAACGCAGATAAATCACTATTACAAAAATCATGAAGCTCTGTGAAAACGGCATGAAAATCATAAGCATTAACTTTTTCTGTGACCATTTTATCTAATTCAAACAAACGGGCCGCCACCCATTTTTCAAGCTCAGGCATTTCATCAAACGCAACTGGCTGCGAGATATCAAAACCATCTAAAGCGCCAAGTAAATAGCGAAGTGTATTGCGAATTCGGCGATAATGATCTGATTGCCGTTTAAGTATTTCTGCTCCTATTCTAAGATCGTCATAATAATCAGAACTCACCACCCATAGGCGCAAAATATCTGCTCCGCTTTGCTGAATAATTTTCTGTGGTTGAATAACATTTCCAAGCGATTTAGACATTTTTCTGCCTTGCTCATCTAACACAAACCCATGTGTTAAAACGCCTTTATAAGGCGCTTTAGAGCGTGTTCCACATGATTCTAGCAATGATGAATGGAACCAACCACGATGTTGATCAGAGCCTTCAAGGTATAAATCAGCAGGTGAGTGCAAATCCTCGCGCTGCTCAAGCACAAATGCGTGTGTTGAGCCTGAATCAAACCAGACATCTGCAATATCATTCACTTTTTCATAAGAATCCGGATCATAATCATCACCCAAAAATCGTGATGGGTGAGAGGTAAACCAGGCATCACAACCCTCTTCTTTAAAAATTTGGGTGATTCTGTCTACCACTGATTGATCCTGCAATGGTTTGCCAGACTTTTTCTCAACAAATACAGGTATCGGCACTCCCCAAGCGCGTTGTCTGCTAAGGCACCAGTCAGGTCTATTCTCAATCATAGAAGTCAGGCGTTTTTGTCCTGCAGGCGGATAAAAGGCAGTTTCTGCTAATGCGGAAAGCGCATAGTTGCGAAGACCATCACTTTCCATGGAAATAAACCACTGGGCTGTATTTCGGTATATTACCGGGGCATGAGAGCGCCAGCTATGCGGATAGGAATGCGTTAAACTGCCTATTCCAATCAATCCATTATGCTCAGCCATAATCTCAGCGATTTTCTTATTATCTCTTAGCACATGTAAACCTGAAAACACTGGCAGATGTTCCATCAATGTTCCATTTTCGTTTACGGTATCTGGAACAGCTATACCATGCTTTAGATGAGCCAGCTCGTAATCCTCAGGACCATGACCTGGCGCAATATGAACAAAGCCTGTGCCTTGTTCAGTGGTAACATAATCGCCTGCTAGCATTGGAACTGAATAATCATAGCCAGCACCTGCCATCGGGTGACTTGCTATAGAATCCTTTAATTGATGCCCCTTAATTTTGTGGAGGGTTTCATATTCCATAATTCCGCATTCAGAACAGATATTCTCAAGTAATTTCTCACTGACAATTATCACCTCCCCAAGTGATGCAAGGGAGCCTTCTGATAGTTGTGTAATCTTGAGTGCGATATAATCAATCTCATCACCATAGGCTAATGCGCGATTACCAGGCATCGTCCAAGGCGTTGTAGTCCAGATTACAACAAAACTTCCAACCAGCTCTTGAGTTGCACATTCAACAAGCTTGAATTTCGCAAAAATAGTGGTGGAAGTATGGTCACTATATTCAACCTCGGCTTCTGCCAATGCCGTCTTTTCTACCGGAGACCACATAACTGGTTTAGAGCCGCGATATAGCGAGCCCTGCATTAAGAATTTACCTATTTCTGCTGCGATAATTGCCTCAGACTCAAACTTCATCGTAAAGTAAGGGTCTTCCCAGTCACCAAGCACCCCTAATCTTTGAAATTCTTCTGACTGAATATCCATCCAATATGCGGCAAAATCACGGCATTCCTGACGAAATTCCTTAATCGGGACTTCATCTTTATCTTTTCCTTTTTTGCGATATTGCTCTTCAATTTTCCATTCAATCGGCAGACCATGACAGTCCCAGCCAGGCACATAATTAGCATCTTTGCCTAACATAGACTGAGAGCGATTAATCACGTCTTTTAGAATTTTGTTTAATGCGTGTCCGATATGTAAATTGCCATTCGCATAGGGCGGGCCATCATGAAGAATAAATTTTTCTCTGCCATGTCTTTCTTCTCGCAATTTCTTATACAGATCTAGCGCCTTCCAACGCGCTATGATTTCAGGCTCCTTTTGGGGAAGTCCGCCACGCATTGGAAAAGACGTATTAGGAAGGAATACGGTATCTTTGTAATTTTTGGCTGTCTGTTGATTATCTGACATCAGAATTTCTCATGATTAGCATCTCATCTTTATTTTATTTTTTATCTTCCAGCAAATCTCTTGCTGTTGCTGCATCTTTTGATATTTGGGCTTTTAGTGAATCGATAGAATCAAATTTTTTCTCTCCGCGCATATAATGATGCAGATTAACACATAATCTCTCGCCATATATATCTTCGTCAAAATCAAATAAATGTATCTCAGCCATTACTTTTCTATCTCCAATGGTGGGTCTAATCCCAATATTGGCTACCCCCATTAACACTGGTAAATCTGGAACATCAATTATCTGTGTATCACCTTGTAGTGAGGCATTCTTATCTTCAATAACAGCGGTAATAGCATATACACCGTAAGCAGGAACTTGATAGTCTTCTAAATTGAAATTAGCAGTTGGAAAATCAAGTAAGCGTCCACGTTTATCACCATGCTCTATCGTGCCACAAATTGTAGGAGGTCTGCCAAGCATTTCTGCTGCATCATCTATGCGTCCAGCCTGCAATGCGGCGCGCACTCTGCTTGATGAGACAGTTGCTGATTTATTATCAACCTTTAAAGACACATCTGTTGTCTTAATATTATATTTACCGCCAATCTCAGACAAAAGGCTCATATCGCCTGCTCTTCCGCGGCCAAATGCAAAATCAGACCCAGCCACCAGATGCGATACCCCCAATGGATATAACACGTCCGACACAAATTGCTGAGGCGATAATTGGCGAAGGGCATCATTAAAGCTCACATGAATAATTATCTCGATACCATGCAATGATAAGGTGCGATTTTTTTCTGTTATATCAGATAGTAAAAATCCAGGCTCATTCTGGCGAAAATATCGCCTTGGATGCGGATCAAACGTTATAACACCTACTTTTGTTCCGTCATTTTTAGCTAATGAAAGCGCTGTTGAGATCAATTTTTGATGCCCTAGATGAACACCATCAAAATTTCCAATTACAGCTGTTAAAGAAGTGTCTTTAAGAGGGGCATCCCCAATAGACCAGTGAACAATTTTAGTTGCCATAATATCCCTATACAGATTTGGCGAGAATATAACGCTTTTTTATATCTAAATTCAATTGAAAGGATTAACAATTCCAGACTATTATTTACTTAGTGACTGTATGAAGCGTTATACATAAAATTTTATAGGGTAGCTGCACACATTTTTAACAAAACTATATCAATGCAGTTACCAAGTATCAGCTCGTTTGACATGGATTATAAATATGGAATTTTCTACAGAAGGATTATCATTTTCTCAGATTTTATCAAAGCCTGAATTTTCAATTTTAGTAAGCTATTTTTCTAGTTTTCTGTCTGGAATTGGGACATTAATTATTGGGTTTTGGCTATCTGGAAAAGCAGAGCGTACCATAAAGCACATGCTTGGCGGTGTGCCGCGTTTAAGCCCTATGCTTATTCCGATAAGTGGAAGTGTTACCAGATATGCTGGAATAACTGTCACACTTGTGGTTTCCCTTAGTCAGTTCGGTATACAAACCACATCGATTATTGCTGTTCTTGGTGCGGCAGGTCTTGCTATTGGTCTTGCATTACAAGGCACATTATCGAATGTTGCTGCTGGCGTGATGCTGTTAATTCTTCGTCCGTTTGAGACTGGTGATTGGATTGAGGTAGCTGGCTCGTCTGGCGCTGTTCGGGAAGTTGGATTATTCACCACTAAAATAGATACATTTGATAATGTCTTTATCTCTATGCCAAATTCAACAATCTGGTCTTCAACAATAATCAATAATTCAAAACACACCCAGCGAAGATTAGATATTGAAATAGGGGTGAGTTATAATAGCGATTTAGATGAGGTAGAAGCAGCGATGCTTACGCTAGCAGATGACCCGCGTGTTCATACAAACCCGCCACCACAATTTCACGTTCTCAATTATGCAGATAGCGCTATTCAAGTTCGATTGCGGGTTTATGTGGATTATGCCGATATGTTTACGTTAAATTGGGATTTGAACAAACAAATCAAAAAGCTTTTTGAAGCGCATAATATTGAAATTCCGTTTGCTCAACTTGTTGTGCATCAAGCACCCTAACACCCTACAATAAGGCACCCTAGGATTGGGCACTCTCTAAGTGATTATTTGAAATTTTTTATAGTGACGTAATGGCTGGCAAAGATAAAAACACACCCGTTGAAATCAACAGAGAAACATTATCTGGAGGAATTCTTCAAAAACTTGCGGCAGAACGTACAGGTCAACCTGTAAAGCTTCTAAGCGAAGAAGAGCTACTTCAATCACGCCGAAATTTTATCCAAGACGCCCATTCAGGAGAGGATATATGGATTTTCGGATATGGGAGTCTTATTTGGAATCCGTCTTTTGAATTTGATCTGCGAGAGCAGGCACATTTATTTGGATATCATCGCCGGTTTTGTTTGCGAACAACTATCACCCGCGGAAGCCCCGAGAAGCCAGGACTTGTTCTCGGCCTTGACCGCGGGGGTTCAGCAAAAGGCATAATTTTTCGGATGCCCGCTTCTATAGCTGCTCAGGAATGTGATGTAATCTGGAAGCGGGAGATGTTAAGCGGAGCTTACGCACCAAGTTGGGTCAAGGTCAAAAACCAAGATGGCGAGCTGGTAAAGGCGATTACGTTTATTATCAGACGTGATCATCCAAGTTTTGCTGCCAGACAGCCAGAACAACACTCTGCTAAAATAATTGCAGAAGCGACAGGCATAATAGGCGCAAACTCCGAATATTTATTTAATACAGAAGCAGCGCTAACTGCAGAAGGTATACATGATTTCAGCCTAAAGCGACTTACGAATTTGGTGAGGCACTATCAGAACAGATAATGCCCCCCAAATTAAGCAACCATCAAAGCCGTTATCTTAGCTAGGCCAAGTACCGCCCAAAGCACGTGTTAATTCTTTTGCTGTGCGAAGGGTAACTCTTCCAAAGTTTGGTAGCTTCTGTTCCTCAATGCGAACAGACGGACCGCTTACAGACAAGGCGCCAATAACAACAGAATTCGCATCGAAAATAGGAGATGCGATACATCTCAATCCCTCAGAATTTTCCTCATCATCTATAGCGTAGGCAATCTGTTTAGCTTTAGCAATCTCGCGCGAGAAGGAAGCCTCATCCATGATACTTTTGCGCGTAAACTGAGTAAACCCTGCCTGATTTATAATCTGGCTAACCGTACTTGGCTTTGAAAAAGCAAGGCAAATTTTTCCAACCGCAGAGCATGTCCAAGGCGCTTTTGCCCCAGGCTTTGAAAGCGCTCTCATTAATTGTGGACATTCCACCTGAGATACATACATAAGCGAATTGCCATCATTGTCTAACAATGCAAGGTTCGAGGTCTCCCCTGTTTCTTGCATCATCATCCGCAAATAGGGACGCGCCATATGGCTGATATCTCTTGAGCGCATATAGGACGAGCCAACATTGAATGCTTGCACACCAACAAGCCATCGCCCCTCTTCAAAACGCACAAATCTGTCGAGCTGAAGGGTTGTTAGCAATCGATGTGCTGTTGAAGGCGCTAATTTAACACGCCTTGCGAGCTCAGAAAGGTTTAACCCATCCTGTTCTTCTGCTAATTTTGATAATAAACTTAACGCACGCGATACTGATTGCGTATGTCCGCTTCTTTTTTCCGAAAATCCATCTGGCACTTTATGTATCCTAACATGTTGTACCAGCCCCAAATTTAAGATGGGCTGTTTACAGATAAAAGGCAAGGATAAAGATATATTAATTTTTTCTCATCTAATAAAATAAGTGTATTCTTGATGCTGTTGCTCAAAAACCTGCCTTTAATTAAATTAAACTAATTCATATTTTTAGTTCTGTTTGTCCTAATAATGCGTTTCTATTTCGTCTAATTATTTACAGCTTTGCCTATAAAATATCTTTGACCTTAAACAATATGCTCGTTATGTAGGTATAGATTTGTTGCTATAAGTTTGTACCGATATCTACATGGTGTCTAACTGGTGTTAATGTGGTGTTTATGTGGCAAACGCGCTCTCTTTCGGGGATATGGTGAAATTGGTAAACACGCTGGATTCAAAATCCAGTGCCGCAAGGCTTCTCGGTTCAAGTCCGAGTATCCCCACCAATATCAAATAATTAATAGTCGCTTCTACTCCATCTTTAAAATGACATATTTAAAAGGGCCGCAATTATAATTACTTGCGGCACTGTGATAAGAGGCAGAAATAGCGCAATTTTCCAGCTTTTAGTGGTGTCTTTCAAAATTGCGATTTCAGTATAGTCAGTTGCAACACCAGACATTAAAAAAGCAAATCCATTTCCAGGTGCATGCGCACGATTTAATATATCTGTGGCAAGTGGTGTTGAGCCTTCTGAACATACTTCGATTATGGTTGCCACGATGATGGTTATAGCCAAACCAGTAAAGGTAGGCCCAAAATAATTCTGAAATTGTGCTGGATCTAAAACAATTCTGATTACCGAGGCGAGCAATATGCCAAACAATAACCAGCGCACCACCATTTTGGATTCAATAATGCCGTCCAAAATGACTTCTTTAAAAAACTGAAAATCAAATTTTGTTGCCGAAATTCCTATTTTTGTATTCTTCCAAAATTGAAATCCTTCTGGCAGTTCCACCTGATTATGATTTGCAGGCAGGATTCCGCGTTTAACAAATAGCTCGAAAAACCAACCTGTAATTATTGCAATTACAAGAGAGAGTAGAATAAAAACCATCGTCCAGAAAAATCCAATTAAGCCTATTAATACTAACGTTAGCGAAAATGAGTTCCACGGGCTTGCCAATAGAAAGGCAATAACCTGTCCTGCACTTGCCCCACGCTCATATAACTTTACCGCAACCATCAATATTCCATGAGAGCATAAATCGAGTAATACGCCTGCGCCAGCGGATCGCAATAATCCGTTGAAAGACCCCCCTTTCCCCAAGATAGATAAAATAAACTCTCGTGGAACTTTGGATAAAAGGCCAATGAACAAAGCGCCAATAGCAACACCCCACCAAATAGAATGAACCATATGATAAACAGACAAGGACAAGGTGGTTAGCCATGGCTGGCTAGGCGTATCAATGAAGGCTAGGATGAATAAAACACTAACAAAAAACAAAGAACCCCAGAAAAAGATATCGATTTCTTTCTTTCCTGGATGACATGAGGGCTGGTTTGGTTGATGTTGATGCTGTGTTTTAGACATTTTTCCTGAACCAAGTTTTTTTTCCTGAACCAAGTTTTGTTTCCTTATGTTTTTTCGCTAAAAAAATAGGCCAAAGATACAGGCTAAAGATATGAGATGTGTATGATAGTCGCCCGTTCTTTAATTTTTCTTTAATTTAATTCTCGAAAGCCATTTTTGAGTCCCCCTTTCAACGCCTTGAATAATGAAGAGTGTGCTTCAGATAGCGATATCTCAAAAATTTACTTGTGTTTTCGCATGAGGCTATCTAACACCACACCAGAATGGCCGTTTCAGGAGAGCTAAAAATGTTAAAATGGGTGCCTTATAGCTCCAAACTGCACGCTATTTCCTCATTTATTCAACGAAAAGCGGGTAGTCAGAAAGCGCGCTGGGGACTATATTTTTATTCTGCATTAGAATCCATTATAATTCCCGTGCCAACAGACCCTTTGCTAGCTGCATGCGTTTATGCTGCTCCAAAAAGATGGTGGAAACTTGCAATCTGGACAGCAATTTATTCTGTTATAGGCGGATTAATTGGCTGGGGATTGGGCTGGTTTATGGGCGATCTTATCAGCTTTATGTTGCAAAATGACACTATTCCATTTTTATCGGCCAAAAAATTTGAGGCTGTCTCCACCGGATTTTCAGAACATGGCTTACTTATTATAGTGTTGGGGGCTTTTACACCGCTGCCTTTTAAGCTCGTAACTATCACAGCAGGGTTGTTTCAATTTGGCGTTTTACCCTTTATTATCGCAGCATTATTCGGCAGAACGGTACGGTTCTTGTTAGTAGCTGGATTAGTAAAATATCACCAAAATCCAAAAATTTTAATTTTGATCAGCTCTATTATTGGAATTGTAATTACTGTGAGTTATATCATTTTAGGACATTAATTATATCGCAACAATAATCATCAATCTATATTGGGTATCCGTAATTGCAGATTTCTTATAAACAAGCGTTGATATTATCTGCTTTGGCCTCTTTTGGCCTTCTGGCAGGGGCATTCTGGTTTGAAATTATTGTTGGACTTCCTCCGTGTACTTTATGCATCTGGCAACGCTGGCCACATGCCATCATTATTGCAATTGCTGGTATTGGCCTTGTCGCTATCAAACAAAATTGGATGTTATTATTAATAGCTCTGTCTGCGATTAGCACAGCTCTGATTGGGTTATATCATTCAGGGGTAGAACAAGGATGGTGGTCTGGCCCTTCTGGATGCAGCAACCAGTTGAATTCAGACACAGACATATCTAGTTTAACAACATCCCTATTAGAGATGCCAGTAGTTAAATGTGATGAAATTGCATGGTCACTAATGGGAATATCAATGGCTGGTTGGAATAGCATTGCAAGCTTTGCTATTGCCGTATTTGCCTTTCTCTGTTGGAAGAAATTAACACAAACACATTAACACAAAGACTGGGATAGTATCATGCATAATAAGCAGCAATTAGCGGAGTTTCTAAGAGTAGACCATGCAGGGGAGCGTGCTGCACAAACAATCTATAAAGGCCAGTTAGCCGTGTTAAAAAACCAACCTGCGGCAGCGGAAATACAGCATATGATGGAGCAAGAACAAGTCCATCTTGATACCTTCGACACACTCTTGAATGAATATCAGGTTCGCCCCTCACTGTTAGACCCAGTATGGGGATTTGCTGGCTTTAGCCTTGGTATGGTTAGTGCTGCACTTGGGCCCAAAGCAGCAATGGCTTGCACGATTGCTGTTGAGGAAGTAATCGGCGGACATTATCAAAAACAGGTCGATGCGCTGGAGCATACGGATGTTGACCCTGAGCTTGTAAACACATTAGCACAATTTCGCGATGAAGAGCTTGAGCATAAGGATATTGCGGTGGCTAGCGAAGGCGAAAAAGCGCCTGCCTATCAGCTTCTAAAATTCGTGATTCAAACAGGATGCAAAGCAGCTATTAAGGTTGCTGAGAAAATCTAAGAGCTTAAAAATTTACAATACCAGATACGCAAACCCTAATGAGGTGGGCTGTCCAATTCTAATTCAACATCCCAGTAAAGATAATCTCTCCAAGTATGATGCAAATGGTTTGGGGGAAACTTCCTGCCATTTTCCTGTAATTGATAGGTGTTTGGTCTAATAGGAGGTTTGATAGGGCTGACACCTCCTTTGCTAGGCATTTTATTGGCTTTCTGCAAATTACATCTGGTGCAGGCCGCTACAACATTTTCCCAATTTGTTCTGCCGCCTCTTGAGCGCGGAATCACATGGTCAAATGTTAATTCGCTCGCCACAAAAGGTTTGCTGCAATACTGGCAACAAAACCCATCTCTCAGAAAGACATTAAAGCGTGTGAATGCTGGATTACGAGACTGATGAACATACTCCTTTAATGCGATTACGGATGGAAGCTCAATCTGAAAACTTGGCGAAGATACGACACGTTCATATTTCTGGACGATATCAACGCGCTCAAGAAAAACAGCCTTTACAACATCCTGCCATCCCCATAATGAGAGAGGATAGTAACTCAACGGTCGATAATCCGCATTTAACACTAATGCTGGGGGAAGTTCACCAGCAGTGGAAAACACCTTTGGCGTAATAGCATTCATTTTAGAGCTTCTCTCCTTCAATAATCACATATTTAGTATTAACATAATTGAATCATAACAATATGTGGGTGTCTAGCCAAAATAAATGACGATCTTGTGACTATTCTTAAATAAGTCACATCTCTTGTTATGTTTTAACTTAGATGGCTATGGATAAAGTGCCTTGCAGAATCAAGGCCTGTCTCACTTATTGAGTGGCCAATGCCCTTTTCAAGAACTACTTCTACATCATATCCTTTCTCTTCAAGATGAGACTGTGCATCTATTAATGCAGTTGCTGGAACCACGTCATCCAAGTCCCCATGTATCAGCAATATTGGTGGGCTCGAACCAGTCGCTTTAGCCAGTCTTTGTTCTGTTAGGAGCGCGCCTGAAAAGCTTATCAATCCAGCTAATTCATATGCTGGACCAGCCGCCAGCGTCATCATTCCCCCTTGCGAGAAGCCCCCTAATATAATTTGAGATGCTGGCAGTGAGAATTCGTCAAAAACACTGTTAAGTAGCTCATCCAAATCATCCATAGCCATTATAGCGCCATTCTCACCTTGCTGAATATCAAACCATTCTCGCCCATGGGGTGACGCTGCACATGGATATGGGGCGTTTGGCGCATAAAATGCGCATCCTTGTTTAACTTGTCCTAAAATAGGTGCAAGACCAAACATATCGGCGGCATCCGCTCCCCAGCCATGAAGCAGAATTATGAGTGATGTTACCTCATCTGTCTTGATGGGTGGTTGATAGATACCCTCAAATTTGCCAATTTTTTTTATTTCTGCCATGGATTAATCCTTTTAAATGGTCTCAGACGCGGCCTTCTGGCGCATTTTTTAAAAACGCCCTTGGGGATTATTGTTGCATCTTTATGGCATCCTGCAAATACTATAATCATGGTCTTTAATCCTAAAACAACACATCATGCATTGTCATTGATTGAAGATATGGCACCTGTCATTACATCTGAATTATATGCTGATATTATAAACAAAAACGGATGGCGCACCAGATTTGCACCAAGTCCAACTGGTTTTCTGCATATAGGGCATGCCTATGCTGCCTATGTCGTCTGGCAAATAGCTGGCGAAAACCCTGATAAATTTTTGTTACGTATTGATGATTTGGATTATACCCGCTGTTCCGATAAATATATCAATCAGCTGAAAAGCGACTTAAGCTGGTTGGATATTAGCTGGAATAGTCAAGAAACATATCAGTCCCAGCGCTTGAGAAGATATTCACAAGCGCTTCAAACTTTACTGGAAGCAGACCTTATCTATCCGTGTTATTTATCACGAATGGAAATATCTGACTTCTTGTCACCGCCTAGCATAGCGCAAATATCGCAACCTTGCACACGCGGAGCTCTTTCTTCTAAAGAAATCCATAAAAGACAACAACGCGGTATAAAACCAGCCCTAAGGCTGGATATGTCCAAGGCTATTCAACATGTTGGAGAAGTCAGTTGGACGCGTCTTGATGGTATTATTATAAGGGCGGAACCTGCCAAATTTGGTGATATTATCCTTGGCAGGCGGGATATAACTGCCTGTTATCACTTAAGTGTGGTTTTAGATGATGCAGACTCAAATATTGAAGTCGTGACAAGAGGGGAAGATTTGCGCTCAAGCACAGATATACATTGCCTGTTACAAAAACTATTAGGGCTTCCATCGCCTATTTATTTTCACCATCCCGTTATTTTAGGTGAAGATGGGAAAAAACTCTCAAAAAGACACAAATCACCCTCATTACATAACTTACAAGATACACATTTAACTCTCAAAAATATACTTAGAAAAGAATTAGTGATTAATTTTTAAGCTTTGGATAAATTATTCATCAAACCCAGCTTCTCTACTTGACATAAAAGATTAAACGTCACATATATTCACTATGTACGATTATTTTCGTATGTTTCCTCCCTAAACTTGGTCGTGACTCTGTCACGACCCTTTTTTTTAACTATATTATTGATAATTAGGAAATTTATTGTTTCTTAAATTGAATTAATAATATAGGGAATTTAAGCTGGTTGATTTGTCAATTTTGGCTTGCCGATAATGAGCGCTACTGCAATCAAGAAAATCGGGGCAAATGCTATCATCATCATAACCGCCCATCCTAATTCACTATGCGCCATACCAGACAACATCGAAGCTGTAGCAACAACGCTAAAAATGCAAAAATCTGCAATACCTTGAACTCTGCCTCTTTCTTCTGGGCTTGCGCTATTTGCGATGACGGAGCTGCCTCCTACATATAAAAAATTCCAACCAATGCCTAAGAAAATCAAGGCACCCAGATAAATATAAAAACCAGTTCCACTAAGTGCTATCATGGATGCGGCAACATAACACGCTAATCCAGCCCATAATATTTTTCCAACACCGAATTTGGCAATTAGCACACCAGAAAATAAAGAGGGTGCAAACATCGCTACCACGTGCCATTGAATAACACGCGCATTTGCTTCATGCGATAATCTACTTACATCCACAACTTGAAGCGGTGTTGCGGTCATCAAAAACGTCATAATACAATAACCAAGAGCGGCCGCAATTAGCCCTGATAAAAAAGAAGGCATTTGAAAAAATTTAGTGATCGGTCGTCCTTGTTGTTTTTGTCTCTTAACTGGCGGTATATCTAATCCCCAGATTATAGGAATCGCTATCATCTGAACTAGACCAGTTACAATAAAGCAGCCAGCATATAGGCTATTTGGCAACAGATCTACAGTGCGATAGGCAATTTCAGGCCCAATAATAGCAGAGGCTAATCCTCCTAATAATACGAAAGAGACCGCTTTTGCTTTTTCAGCGCCTTGTGCTGCATCCGCTGCGGCATATCGATAGAATTGCGCAACTCCTTGACCTAATCCCAGTAAAAATGAAGAAATCACAAGAGGCGCAAAACTCTCTGTTAAGATAGATAAAGCTTGACCAAATGCACCGATAGTAACCATCAAAACGCCGATTAGGAAAATCAGCCGCCTGCCAAAATGAGCCATTAGTAATGAGGCTGGGATTGTGGCTACCATAACAGCAATGAATTGTATAGAAACTGGCAATGTTATGAGCCAAGGTGAGGGTGCTAACAGAGATCCCACCAATGCGGTATTGGTTAAATTCACATTCATAACCGTCATCATTAAAGCTTGGCTGGCTCCCATCCGCCAAACATTGCCAGAAACACCTGTGAACATTTTCATAAATTTGGTTTCCCTTGGTGGTTATATTCGCTGTTAATAGTGCCAGACTGAACAAATGAAACAGCCATATTATCAATTAGCCGGGTTGCGCCAACATGAAGGGCAACAAGCAATCTTGCGTCTTTTTCAAATGTGCTCAAAGGCTCAAGGGTTGTAGGATCTCTAAGACTGAAATAATCAATTTTGGTAATGCCAACGCGCGCAAGCTCATTAATTGCATTTTGAATAGCTTTTGAGACCTCAATCTCTGATTGTAGATTCTCAGCTGTAATTTGCATCACCCTGTAAATATTAGCCGCTATCTTGCGCTCACTATCAGACAGATAGCTATTTCGAGATGACATTGCCAACCCGTCAGTTTCCCTAAAAGTCTGACCAGCAATGATCTGAACAGGTAAATCCAAATCACGCATGAGTTGTTTTATCACCAGTAATTGCTGATAATCCTTTTCACCAAATATGGCTATATCAGGCTGTATCTGATTAAATAGTTTGATAATTATTGTAGCTACACCGCCAAAAAAATGGGGTCTAATCTGTCCTTCAAGGGGCTCGGCGACCCCTGTCGGCGCGATAATTGTGGCATGGCTTTCATGATACATCTGAGTAGGATTAAAAACCAAATCACAGACCCTCAATTCTGATAGTTTTTCCAAATCCTGATTTAGAGTGCGAGGATAGCTATCAAAATCTTCTGTCTGTGAAAATTGCTGCGGGTTGACATAAATTGAAGTTACAACCTTATCACAATTCTCGCGTGCAAGAGATATAAGTGACAAATGACCTTCATGTAGACTGCCCATAGTTGGCACTAGTCCAATTTTATACCCGTTCTGCTGCCAGCCTGAAATCTGAGCCTTCAAGTCAGCAAGACTATTCACATATTTGGTCATTTTTTTGAAGGCCAAAAACAATGCGAATCGTCAGGGAACCTCTGTGATATAACATCTTCGGCATAAGCTTGCGCTGCTTCTTGAATGATACTTTGAACATTTGCATATTGTTTAACAAATTTCGGAGTGAAATCTGCATAAAGTCCGATCAGATCGTCCGTGACCAGAATCTGACCATGACATGTTGGAGATGCACCGATCCCAATTAACGGTATGGTAGCGCTCTGTGACAGCGCGCGGGCAACAGGTTCAATAATGCCTTCCAACACAATTCCAAATGCGCCTGCATTGGTAACGGCGTCAGCATCTTTTTGCAATTGCTCTGCCTCGCTGGCATCTTTTCCAGTAATCCGAAATTCAGATGTTTGACTAAATTTTTGCGGAAGCAGCCCGATATGGCCTAATACAGGTATTCCGGCAGACGTAATCGCTTTGATCTGAGGCGCAATAGAGACGCCTCCTTCCAATTTAACACCGCAAGCCCCGGTTTTCTCAATAACTGTTTTGGATGATTGAACTGCAAGCTCGACACTATGCTCATAAGTGCCATGCGGCAAATCGACAATAACCATTGCCTGACTTGAATGAGACATAACCGCTTTTCCGTGTCGTATCATCATTTCAAGGTCAGCCCCTTGCGTGCCTTGCATTCCATACAACACCATAGCAACTGAATCTCCCACAAGGAGCATATCGCAATAGGGATCAAGAGCCATCGCCACCGGAGCTGTATAAGCTGTTAAACTCACAATTTTGCGCTTACTTGAAATAGATTGAAAATCAGCTACTGTCAGCCTGCCCTCAGTCATTGTCTCTCCCCATTATTTGCCGCTGATACGATACATAAAAACTTGGAACAAGGTCTAGCAACTTATATCTCACAAAAACATAAAAATTTGATTTTGCTTTCAACTAATTGCGTTTCCAAACTTGCGGCTGAAAACTATCTTTGGTTACTCTAGACCAATAATTCTGTATTCTGGGATCTTCGCATATTGATTTTGAAAATACCACACCCTGCTCTGCATCTGGATAAATCTGCGAGGCCAGCAAAATCTCAGACTGACTAACCCGGTGCACAAGATGTCTTCTTGTTAATTCATCTGGCGTATACAGTCCAGATGCTCCGACTAATTTTGCCAAGGCCTGGCGGGTTGTTTTCTGAAATTGAGCGATTGCTTGCGCTTTTGTGTCAACATCAATTGCCCGGCTTCGCTTGGGATCCATTGTTGCAATTCCTGTTGGACAATTGCCATTATGACAGGTTCTTGCTTGAATGCATCCTGTCGCAAACATAAATGGGCGTGCCATATTCACCCAGTCAGCCCCAAGCGCACAAATTCGTGCGATATCAAATGCAGATACAATTTTACCAGAAGCCGCAATTTTTATTGAGCTCCTCAAACTGGCCGCTCGCAGCGCATTATCAACATATACAATAGCATCTCGAAGGGGGCTTCCAACATGATCACTAAATTCTGTTGGAGCAGCGCCGGTGCCACCTTCTGCTCCATCAACGGTAATAAAATCTGGCTTAATTCCTGTCTCAACGATTGCCTTTACAATCGCCAAAAATTCCCAAGGATGGCCAATTGCTAACTTAAAGCCTATCGGTTTACCGCCACTCAGTTTTCTTAAGTCATCAATGAACCTAAGCAGCCCTTCTGGAGTGTAAAAAGCACTATGTTGGACAGGGGAGATACAATCAACCCCTGAGGGCACCCCTCTTATTGCGGCTATTTCATCACTAACCTTTGGTGCCAATAAAACACCGCCATGACCAGGCTTGGCACCTTGGCTTAATTTTACTTCTATCATTTTCACCTGATCAAGAGATGCCTTTTCAGCGAATTTTTCAGCATCAAATTCGCCATTTTGGTTGCGACAACCAAAATAACCAGTGCCGATTTGCCAGATCAAATCACCATTATGTTTCTGGTGATAGGGCGTAATGCCGCCTTCACCTGTATTATGGGAAAACCCACCTATGAATGCGCCCTGGTTAAAACTCTCTATTACTGGGGCTGATACTGCTCCAAAACTGGTTCCAGATATATTGATTACTGATATCTGATAGCTATGCGCCCCGCTTCCAACCGAAATCCTAAAGTCACTATTATCAACTTTGGTGGGCATTAATGAATGATTTATCCAGACATGTTCTGTATCATAGACCCGCTCTAGCGTTCCAAAAGGAAGCGTGCCATCCCTGCCTTTGCTTCGCTCTGTTACCATTTGGTGTTGCTGACGCGAAAAGGGCACCTCATCATCTTCTGCTTCTATGAAATATTGACGAATTTGTGGGCGAATTTCCTGAAGCAAAAAACGCAATCTTCCTATTAACGGGTAATTTCGCAAAACAGGAGATTTTCTTTGCGTAAAATCAAAAACACCAACTGCAAAAATAGGAATTAAGAGTACACAGGCCCATCCAAAAATAGCCTTCTCTGGAAATAGCCAAAAAAGCAGGATTGAGCCAAACAAAGCAGCACCTACAATTAAAAACGGAATAAACCTCATCATAAACCTACCCACATCGTTTTATTATCTTCCCTGTTAAGCTATTTTATAATTTCAAGCAGTTGCCTGCGTCTGGTAGCGTTAGTCGCATTTTTTTCCGATTTAGTTAGATTTCGCCTCTCTGGTAGTTCGCTAATCTTTGGCAGTTCAGGCTTCTTTGGCTAAAATTGTCTCTCCTGCGATGCATGTTTGATTTACAATTCGTAATGGCGAAAAATGACTTGGAACATATAAGTCCAGTTGACCCCCAAATGACAGAAAACCAAATACTTGACCTTGTGATAAGGTATCGTTGATTTCAACATCACATTCTGGATACCAGCGTGGAATGACAGAGCTGAAAACCAATATCAACTCTTCTGGTTCATTGTTTTGGGCAAGATCTGTTGTTGTCGCCGTTATCATAATCTTTCTAGAAGATGCATCCTCTAGTTTTTGCTTATCTTTAATCTTTATCGATGTTGGCGCATGAAGACTGGCGGGATAAAATAGGCCACATCTTATTCCAATTTTTAAATATTGCCGCGGCGGTATAGACACTATATCAGGCGAACTTATCTGCTCTACAGCAGAGATTTTTCCGCTAACAGGCGCTGTTATGATACCTTGATTAGTCGGAATTGTCGGCGTTTGGAACCGAAATAAATATATCCCCACAGCTATTGAGCCAACCATAACTAAGATGGGGGCTTCCCAAAAAGCGCCGATGAGAAACCCGCCCATACATAATAAGGCTACAACAGGCCATCCAGAGGGATGAATTTTTAAAGATTGAAGTTGTTTTAAAATACTCATGAAAAATTTGCTTTTTTTATCTTATTTATCACATAGAAAAGAAAATTCAGTATCAAAAACCGATATTGGAGATTATCATAAAGGCTGTTTACTAGATTATGCCATATATTTTTTTTATTCTGGATGAGTCTAGTTACTAATTGACCCTAAAATACCTAAAAAATCATAATCTAATTTAGATTTATGTTTATTTTACCATATAGATTTCATGCAAAAGGGTATCTTGTATGGTCTTATGTTGATTTTTGTAATAAAATACGTCAGATTATCGAAAGATTATGTTTCTGTGTCTATAATTATAGCTAAAAACACAGGATTGTCTGCGATGTGTAAATAGGAGCCGGTTTTATGTTCAACAAATATGGGCTACTTTTGGTAGCAGCAATTTCAGTATCTTCTCAAATTGTAGTGGCAGGGGGAGATGGTTCTGAGTTTGATTCGCTGGCAGCCGAATTGGCAGAATCTAGCTCGGTTGCTGACACATCAAACGGTGATGCTGCATCAAACACTGCAGGAGATGCAAAAACAATAAATGACGCTGTGACCACAAGTGATGCTTTTAAACAGGAAACAGAAACTGCTGTATCGCAAGCTCAACAATCTAGCAGGGGAGTTGGGTTTGAAGCAATCGAGGATGTACAATTAGTAATTGATACCTCAAACATTCAAGATGGTGACGGTATAGGAAGTACCCAGATCCAGTGGCAAATATCGGAAAATGGCGATGATTGGCAGATTATACCAGGCGCTATTACCCCAACCTTCACACCAAGGGATGCTCATGTAAATAAGTATCTACGTGTGGAAGTGTCTTATGTAGATGGGCAAGGAAATTCAGAATCTATTATCAGCCCAAACTCTTCTGCTGTGCAAAATGTAAATGACAAACCAGTTGGTGTGCCAGTTGTTGTTGGCGAAGCGCGCGAGAATAACACGCTTACCGCCGATTTAAGCCGAATTATTGATGAAGACGGTTTAGGGGATATTAATATTGATTGGGAGCGTTCCACTACAAAAGCCAATTGGGAGCGCCTAACAGACAAAGCGAATTCTGTTATAAATCTTAACCAAACCGATGTGGGATATAGCTTCCGAGCAGTGATTAATTATATTGATGGTTTTGGAACAGCTGAAACATTATTTACCGAACCTACAGAGCTGGTTGCAAATGTGGATAATCCACTCACTGGTGAGATTGTTATTCGGGGCCAAGCTTTGGAAAATAACGAACTTGTTGCAAGTTTAAGTAGTCTTGCAGATTACGATGGTATTGCTAGCACAGCCTTTTTATGGGAAGCCTCTGCTGATGGACGGACGTGGGATGCGATAAATCTGCCTGCTAACTCACCGACCATTCTTTTAGGTCAAGCGCTTGTTGGAATGAAAATACGCATTAACGCAAATATTATAGATAATTTTGGCGTTGAAACAAAAGTATTTAGCGCTGTTACCGAGCCTGTCCGAAATGTAAATGACAAGCCAGTTGGAAGCCTTCTGATCAGAAGTGTAGGGAATTAACACCTAATTAAATTGGCTGAAAACGTAAGCAATAATATCTATATTTGTGAATAATAATAATTCCCTTCACGAAAATGTAAAATTATGTCTATACTATGTTTAGTATGATGAAGCTGGTAAGAGCCACAATTTATAGATTTGTGTCAGAATTATTCTGGATTAGGCTTGATATACCCTATCATTTTCTCAAGAAAAACCTATTTTTCTAATATATGGAGGCTTGTCGTGCAAAATACGGATAGAACTATAGTTGAAACAGCTAACATAATCCCTTTTTCTCCGCGCAAATCACCCAAAAAAGACGTCCCCGAAAAAGATGTCAAAGTGACCACGATAGCGGCGGTTATTGCGGTGACTATTCTTCATAATGATGATGAAAACCCGGAAGAAAAATTAATGGCGTTGATAGAGTCTAGCGGCGAAGCTGAAATATTGGATGCCCTTGATGCTACCGACGATTTAGAAGCAGATGGCTATCATCAAATAAGCCTGACACTAACGCCTGCTAATGAAAACTAATCCGCGATTGCTTGTTTTCAATTAGATAAAAAGCGCGTTTATAGTCATCAGATTTTCAAGAGACAACAAACAACCATAAGAATGATAAAGGCAAACTAAACACGGTTTGCAGGACAATAATATCTGCCATTAGAGGCGCGTTTCCGCCTAATTGCTTTGCAAGGGGAAACGCGGATACAGCACATGGCATTGCCGCAAATATGGCCAATATTATCATTATATCTGCAGGCAAACCTGCCCAGATTCCAGCGGTTACTACCATTGCAGGGAATATAATGAGCTTCATTAGAATGGCAACAAAAAGAGGGGCTATTCGTGCAGCACTAAAAGAAGGCACAAGCCCAGCGCCTACGCACAGTAATAACAAGCTTAGCGCGCCATCACCTAGCAATTCAAAGGTTAAGGTAGCAAATGTTGGCAGAGCCATTTCAAAATAGTTAAATAGCAATCCCAGAACAACCGCAATTATAAGTGGATTGCGTGTGATTTCTTTCAAAAGAAACCGACTTATCTTGGTATTTGCGTCCTGCCGGTTATAAACTATCATTATAATAACCGCTGCAATATTGGTAATAGGCACCAAAATAGCAATGCAAATGGCCGCAAGCTCTGTTCCAATTGTACCCAGCAATCCAGGGGCAATCGCGAAACCAATAAATCCATTATGTCTGAATGAGCCTTGAATTACAGAAGATGCGGAGCTTCGCTCAAACCCAGATAGATAACAGGCTAAAATTGACAGTAATATAATTACTAGCAGTGCCGATGTGAGAATCAAGATAATGGGTAGAACAACGCCGCCAGAAAGGCTGGTTTCTGAAATGATATCAAATAATAATACGGGAAATAAAATCCAGTAACATAATCTGCTAACGCCAGACCAAAACGCCTCATTTTCCAAAAGAGTGCGGGATAAAATAAACCCAAGCAAAATCATCAGCAAAACAGATAAAATCGTGGGAAAGGCAACAGATACCATTAATTATACATCCTTAATCATATCTGCTGTGCCAGCCATCACAAATTAGGCCGCAGGTTAAATGCGGGATTAAAATGGATAGGTTACAACCCTATTTCAAAAATCTGTCTACAACAGACCAAGCAGCTGGCATTGCAAATGAAGCAATAATGATTTTTAAAAAATCTGCATAAATAAATGGCAGAAATCCATTTATGATCGCAGCTTCAAAACCAATAAAGACAGCTAGCCAGCTAACCCCAATTGTAAAAATAACGCCAACGCCTAATATCATCGCAACCGCAGTTGTTTGCCACGTTTTTCCCCAACCCTTGCTCGCCAATAGTCCTAACAAGATAGCCGAGAGAAAAAACCCAACAAGATAGCCCCCTGTCGGACCCATCATATAAGCCAGCCCCCCACCAGTGGCAAACACAGGAAGTCCAATAGCCCCCTGAAATAAATATAGAAAAACAGTTGATGCTGCTAGTGGCGCGCCATAACTCATCCCTATCATTAATACAACTAATGTCTGCATTGTCATCGGCACAGGATAAAATGGGATTTGTACCTTTGCTGAAATTATTAGAAAAACAGACCCTATTAATGCCAAAAATAGGTGCGTTAATAATCGATTTATGTTGTTGGCCCCTGTACCAGTATAGGGTGATAAAACTGCTGGAATCAATGGGGTAACTGTGCCCAAAATCTGCATATTCTATTCCTTTTTAATTACAAAAATGATATGTGTTCATACCACCAATGTTAGAACGCGTAACAATTAAGATCAATTTTATTTGATCGTAATTGATAATCGCCTTTCTCTGACACGTTATAGAAAGAGAGCCAATACAGCATGCTTCAAAAATTTTTCAAACTTGATGAGAATAATACAACTGCACGAATAGAAATAATTGCTGGAATAAGCACCTTTTTTACACTTGCATTCATAATTGCAGTTAACCCAGCCATATTATCAGATGCCGGGATAGATTTTGCAGCTGGATTTGTTGCCACCATTATGGCCTCTGCTTTAGGTTGTTTTATTATTGGCATTTGGGCTGGATGGCCAGTTGCAATCGCGCCAGGAATGGGCCTTAACGCCTATTTTGCGTATGTTGTTGTGTTAGGTCACGGGTTTAGCTGGCAACAGGCACTTGCTGCCGTTTTTGTTTCCTCAGTTTTATTTTTCTTATTCTCATTGTCAAAAGCACGAAGCTGGTTAATTTTATCAATTCCGAAATCTCTTCAAGCTGGCATTACGGCAGGTATTGGAATGTTTCTAGCTATGATCGGACTAACCAGTGCTGGGATCATTGTGGATAATCCAGATACCCTTATTGGAATTGGTGACTTTACCCAAGCACCTGTATTGTTGTCTTTCATTGGATTAATTTTTATGGCAGGCCTTAGTTATCGTGGACTCACAGGCGCCATTTTATTATCCATCCTAGTAATTAGCGCTATTGGCTGGTCAATGGGATTAGCAGATATTGGGGGCATAGCAAGCATGCCGCCTATAGCAACTGCCGCATTCTCATTAGATTTTTCCGCAATTGCATCTGCTGGGTTCTTATCTGTTGTATTTGTCATGTTTTTTGTTGATTTTTTTGATACCACCGGAACACTTACCGCCATTGCAGAACCTGCCAAATTGCGTCAGCCTGATGGCACCATAAAAAATTTAGATAAAGCTGTACTTGCCGATACATCTGCCAGTATTTTTGGAAGCTTGCTTGGAACTTCTAACATGACAACGTATCTAGAGAGCGCAGCTGGCCTTAAAGCTGGTGGGCGAACAGGTCTGACAGCTGTTACCGTGGGCGTATTATTTCTATCTTGTCTCTTTTTTGAACCGTTTTTCGCGTCTATCCCAAGCTTTGCAACAGCGCCAGCCTTGATTTTTGTCGCTGCCGCGTTTTTAAGCAGCTTAAAAAACGTGAACTGGGATGATATGAGTGAGGCATTACCTGTTTTGGTGATTGTGTTAATCATGCCACTTACCTTTTCCATAGCTGCAGGAATAGCATTTGGATTTTTTGCCTATGTAGGCATGAAAACACTTGCAGGAGAGCACAAACAACTGCCTACAGGTGTGTGGTTAATCTCCGCTTTTGGACTTATTTGGTTGATTTTAAGTACCCTTTAGCCATGTAGGAAAACCATACATGAAACACCACCTCATGAAATAATTGCTCTTGGTTGGAAATTTATGGTATCTGGATTGCGAAATATTGATAATGTTACGTTGAAACAAACATTACCGTGAACGCGTCTTGAATAAAGCTGATTATGGAACAAACCCTAGAGACTTCTAACACTCCTATTTTTTCCTTTGCGAATGGTGAATTACACCCGTTCCAAAATGGCATCATACGCCAGTTGGAACGTGTCACAGGTCAGCCAAAGATAAAGCGTTTATATCTTGATTATGTAGATGCTAATCGGCCTGACGAACTGTTCTGGGGTGACGCGTTAGACAGGCTTGGCATTACGATAAATCTGAAAAAAGCTGCCGTGCAGCATATTCCTAAAACAGGCCCTCTTTTGATAATATCTAATCACCCGTTTGGTGTGGTAGATGGTATTGCTTTATGCGCGTTAATATCGCAAGTACGCCAAGATTATAAATTAATTACACACCGTGTTCTGCGCCAAGCACCTGCTGTAATGGATAAAATTCTTCCGATAGATTTTGACGAGACAGATGAAGCGTTAAAAACTAATCTGGAGACAAGACGCCTTGCAGTGAATGAATTACTAAATGGCGGTGTTGTTATTATTTTTCCTTCAGGGGCGATATCACGTGCAAAGCGCTTGGTTGATAAAGCTGTTGACCCGATTTGGAAAAAATTTGTTGCCAAACTTGCCACACAACCTAACACACAAGTCCTTCCATTCTTTATAGAGGGACAAAACACGCCTGTTTTTCAGTTTGCCATTCAGTGCAGTCAAACTTTGGGATATTCCCTTATGTTTCGCGAGATCTGTAAGCGTATGTATCGGCCGGTAAATATTCAAATGCGGCCTATATTAACAAATCAAATGATTACGGACATTACCGACCGAAATAAACTCGTCGATACATTACGGAATGTTACTTATTTTGGAACAGCTGAGGCATCTGACAGCATAAATAATTCCTTGAAATAACGGTTTGATATAATAACCAAGTAAGTTCCCTTATTTTGTTCTGATACCCTTATCTGAACGGTTTCTTCACAAGTTACATTAGAGGTACCTATTTGGCTTCCTTGTGACATTTGTATATCTGTTAATGGATATAAAAGCCCGGTTGATGATTTAAATCTCACCACCCCAAGAGGCCATAATGATAACCGCTCTTTTATCGGAAGCGATACAGATATATCACTCGACGCTGTAAGAATTACATCCTCCAAGCCATAGAGTAAGACAGGTCTCTTTTGTATATGTTTTTGAATTACATGCAAAGTAGCAAGAGTATGATCCAACCTTCCCTCTAGGAATCCAAAACAAACATATCCAGATGCATCAACATGCGTTAGAGCTTTTTCAAAGTCCGTTGTTTCTTGCTCTGGAATTAGCTTGGTTGGTATCTTGTTTGACACGGCATATTCTTGTGCGCGCTTACTTGCAGAATCCATATCCCCCAAAAAGTAATCTGGCTTAAGGGCGTTACGCAAACAGGCATCGAGCCCGCCATCCACGGCAATAACAGGCAGGCCCTTTACAAGTTCTGGAATATGGGCAATCGGCCCACCCCCTATCAAAACAGCTCTTTTATGTGTTTGAAACATCCTTAATCCTGCACCATATTACATCAAACGAACAATAATCTTATAAATAATTAACTCATATTTACAAAAACTTAAAATTTTCTGGAAACTGGCACTAATTCAGCATTAAGGGAACCAAGATGACTAAAAACGGGGGATTCATACCCCATAACACAGTATTTAGTCGATTTTATCGGCTCGGAAATGATACATATTTAAAAATGTTACAGATTATTCTCTACACACCCCAAATACCGCCAAATACAGGCAACATAATTCGTTTATGCGCGAATAGTGACGCAAGACTACATTTAATAGAACCGTTGGGGTTTTCTCTCGATGAGAAGTCGTGCCGAAGAGCCGGGCTTGACTATAAGTCACTCACAGACGTGATTGTTCATGAAAATTGGCACGCATGCCAAGAAATGCTATCTGATCGAAAAATTTGGGCCATCACAAAATTTGGCAAAAAACGCTATGATCAAGCAGCGTTTTCAAGCAGAGACGCCTTATTATTTGGCTCAGAAATAAGCGGCCTGCCTGAAGATATAAAAAACGAATTTAACGAGACAGAACAATTATATTTACCGATGCAGTCTGAGAGTCGCTCGTTGAACCTATCAAATTCTGTTGCTATCTGCCTTTATGAGGCTTGGCGACAAAATAATTTTATGGGTTCTGATGTTAGTTAGGGTGCCTGAAATTATCAAATATTACCTAATATTACTTATATATTACCTAACATTACTTATATATTACTGGCAAAAATAATATCGATAATGTTACTATTATACTGGGAATCGGAAAATAATTATGATGCAATCTGATACGGAAAACCAAACGCGAACAGGCATCTTGAGCGATATATGTGTGCTTGACCTATCACGCGTTCGCTCTGGGCCTACTTGTGTGCGTCAATTATGTGACTGGGGTGCCAGAATTATCAAAATAGAGCCTCCAGAAGATACATCAGAAATGGGGGGGCCTCGAGACGGGCCTGATTTCCAAAATCTCCACAGAGGTAAAGAAAGTCTTACCCTAAATCTTAAGTCTATTGAGGGCGCAAAAATATTCCAACAGCTGGTGCGGAATTCGGATATTGTTATTGAAAATTTCAGGCCACAGGTAAAATACAAGCTTGGCCTTGATTATGACACTCTTTGCGACATTAATCCTGCTATTATTCTTGCCTCAATATCTGGCTTTGGACAAGACGGGCCTTATAAAGACAGACCTGGATTCGACCAAGTTGCACAAGGCATGTCCGGTCTTATGTCAATAACTGGGGAGCCTGGTGCTGGGCCAATGCGGGTTGGAATTCCACTTGCTGATTTATCAGCAGGATTGTTTGCAGCGCAGGGTATATTACTTGCGCTATATGAGCGTATGAGCTCTGGCAAGGGGCAATGGGTTCAAACATCACTGCTTCAATCGCAAATCTTTATGCTAGATTTCCAAGCTGCACGTTATGCAATGAATGGTGAAATTCCAGAGCAGGCCGGAAATAATCATCCAACATCTATCCCAACTGGTGTGTTCAAAACCAAAGATGGATTTATAAATATTGCGGCTTCAGGGGAGGCAATTTGGCAAAAGCTAGCCATCGCACTTGGTCATGCTGAATGGATTTCAGAGCCAGAATTTTCAACAGCTCAGGCGCGCTCACAAAACAGATCAAAGCTTGGTGATAAAATAGATGAATGCACGAAAACGAAGTCAACTTCAGACTGGATTGCGATATTAAACGATGACGGTGTTCCATGTGGTCCGATTTATTCGATAGACGAGATGTTTGCCGACCCTCAAATACGCCATCTGCAAATTAGTCAGTCTGTCATTAATTCACAATCAACAGAAATACCTGTTTTAACACAGCCATTATCTCTTTCCAGAACGCCTAGTACATTAGATAAAGCAGCGCCTTTAATTGGTGAGCATACTGATAAAATTCTGAATGAGCTTGGCTACGAGCAAAGTGAAGTCAATCATCTGCGAGACAACAAACATATTTGAACACTTACAATAAGGTATCTAAAATGACCAATAAAATTCTGCAACGCCGCGAAGGTCCAATTGCACATATTATTTTTAATCAGCCTGAAAAAAGAAACGCTGTCTCTTTGGAGATGTGGACTGCTGTTAATGAGGCAATTACTATATTAGCAACAGACCAAAGCGTGCGGGTTTTGATGCTTTCTGGTGCAGGCGGAAAATCTTTTGTTGCTGGCGCGGATATTTCCAAATTTGAGAGTGAACGCGCAAGCAAGGAAGCTGTAGCCGAATATAATCAGATGACGAAAAAAGTATATGATGGTGTCGCTAACTTTCCAAAACCCACAATTGCTCAGATAGACGGCTTTTGTATTGGCGGCGGTGTTGGATTAGCGGCAAGCTGTGATATGCGTTTTTGCGGAACTGCCTCTCAGTTTGCTATACCTGCGGCTAGACTGGGACTTGGATATGAATATGAGGGTGTAAACAGGCTGGTACAAATTATAGGGCCTGCATTTACGAAAGAAGTTTTTTTCACTGCAAGGCGGTTTTCTGCACAGGAAATGGCTTCCATGGGGTTTGTGAATAAAGTAATTGATGATAAGGATCTTGCATCATACTGCGTTGAGGTGGCTGATATGATAGCTGCTAATGCCCCATTAACAATTGAGGCGACAAAATTTATTGCAAACCAATGCATATTGGAAGAATCTGAAAAAGACTTAGATGCCTGCAACGCAAAAGTAATGACCTGTTTTGAGAGCGCTGATTACATCGAGGGAAGAAGAGCTTTTATGGAAAAACGCACTCCGATTTTTGAAGGAAAATAGCTGCTCAAAAAGGTTGGTAAAATAACCTTGGCGTGCTTCTAATTTCCCATGTAAAAATAAAACTGTCATACTATTATAGTATGCCGGCAGAAATGAGGAACTAATGAAATTCTTTAACGATCTCATCGAAACTATCATGAGCAAATCCAGAGCAGGATTTGGGCTCTCTAATAAGACATCTATGTTGGTTCGTAACGAGCCAGGCGAGATGATAACATCTGTCATGACAGCTGTCGGTGAGGTATCTTCTATTGCCTATGCTGATAATTTCTTGCGTATGTTTGACGAGATGAATGTGTCTCAAAAACAGGCTCTTTTCATTACAATTGCCTCTGAGCTTGATATTGATATCTCCTTGCTTCGCTCTGCTATAGAACATTATTCAAACACACCAGATGCCGAGAATTTCACGCATGTTACCACTGCTGTTGAGCCTGGTTGGACAGAGCTATTACGCCGGTTAAATGCAACCGCACATGGAACCGTTAGATTGGTAAAAATGAGGGCGGAATTATTAACCATTATCCGCACTGACCCGTCTCTTGCGCGCCTTGATGTGAGTTTCAGAGCCCTCTTGCGTAATTGGTTTAGCCCTAGCTTTTTGGTGCTAAGACCCATTGACTGGAGTACACCTGCTAATATTCTGGAAAAAATAATTGCTTACGAAGCTGTTCACGAAATTGAATCATGGGATGATCTGCGCTCACGGTTAGCCCCTGATGACAGGCGATGTTTTGCGTTTTTTCACCCTTCCATGGAAGACGAGCCGCTGATTTTTGTTGAAGTGGCGCTCACTAGCGAAATCCCTGGTCAAATTAATGAAGTTCTAGAAACAGACAGATCAATGATAGATGCAACAGACGCATCGTGCGCTATTTTTTATTCTATCTCGAATTGCCAGAAAGGTTTGGCTGGCATTTCATTTGGCAATTTTCTGATAAAACAGGTTGCTCAGGCGCTCCAGCGCGAATATCCGAATCTGAAAAATTTTCTTACTCTTTCTCCAGTACCTTATTTTTCAAAATGGCTGGAAAAAACAGAACCTAATAGCTTAGCCAGTTTTGCTGAAATAGACTGGTCTGAAGCTTCAGAAGAAGAAGAGCAGACCCTTATTGAAGCTGCTGGTAGATACTTTATGCACTCCACCAGAAAAGATAAACTGCCTAACGACCCGGTTGCCAGATTTCATCTTGGAAATGGTGCATTGCTAGACAGAATTAACCTTGCTGGAAATCTATCCCAGAAAGGCTTGTCTGAATCATTTGGGCTCATGGTTAATTATCGTTATGACCTGCCAAATGTTGAGAAAAATCACGAAGCCTACGCCAAAGAGCAAAAAATTGAGATTTCTCAAGATGTCAAAAAACTACTCAAAACACCTTAGTAAAATGGAAAAAGATGGCTCGAATTGCAATTAATGGACTGGGAAGGATTGGAAAACTTGTTGCCCGCTCGCTTCTAGATTTACAGGATGATTCAATAGAATTGGTTTTGGTTAACGAACCTGTAGGGCTTATAGAGCAACATGCCTTATGGCTTGAATTTGACACGGTACATGGAAAATGGACAGCCGATATCAATACAAATGTGGACGGCTTTCGCATAAATGGGCGTAATATTCGTCGCACTCAAGAGTTTGACCAAACTAAAATTGGCTTAAACAATGAGAAAATTGACGTTGTTATTGATTGTACTGGAAAATTTAAAACCGAGGCTAATCTTAAACCATATTTTGAACAGGGCGTTAAAAAGGTGCTTGTTTCTGCACCTGTTAAAGAAGATCAGGCATTAAACGTGGTTTACGGGATTAATCATACAGATTATTTGCCTTCGCAACATAACATCATCACAGCCGCTAGTTGTACCACAAATTGTCTGGCGCCGATTGTAAAGGTAATTCACGAAGAAATTGGAATTGCCCATGGTTCAATTACCACTCTGCATAACGTGACAAATACGCAAGAAATAGTCGACAAGCCAGCACGCGACACGCGCCGTGCCCGCTCTGCTTTGAACTCACTAATACCAACAACAACAGGCTCTGCAACTGCCATAAGTCTGATTTATCCAGAGTTAAAAGGCAGATTAAACGGACATGCTGTTCGCGTGCCACTTCTTAACGCTTCTATTACAGATTGTGTGTTTGAGGTCGTGCGAGAAACAACGGTTGAAGAGGTAAATCGCTGTCTTGAATCATGGTCTGTTGGGAAACTCAACGGTATTCTTGGTTATGAGACACGCCCATTAGTTTCAGCAGATTACGTAAATGACACACGCTCTGCCATTATAGATGCCCCGTCAACTATGGTTATAAACAACACCCAAGTAAAATTATATGCTTGGTATGATAATGAATTTGGATATGCTTGCAGAGTTGTGGATATTCTGCGCTATTTATGCAAGCAAGATTGGCACTAAATATCTAGATGAGCAATGCCCCTAACCTATCGCAATCACTTTCTGCTTATATCAGCGTAACCTTTGCTTATTGGAGCTTCATGTTGACAGACGGCGCGGTTCGAATGCTCGTTTTGTTTCATTTTCATCTTCTTGGTTTCTCACCAATAGAACTTGCAACCATATTTTTGCTTTACGAATTTATGGGCGTAATAACAAATTTATATGCAGGCTATATTGCGGCAAGGCTTGGTCTGAATTTTACTCTTTACGCAGGTTTAGGATTCCAAATCATTGCGCTCTCTGCGCTTGCTTTATATTCTGAGGCGCTGCAATCTAGTGCTGGACTTGCTAGCTTTTCTCTTGCTTATGTCGTTATTTCACAAGGCTTATCAGGAATTGCCAAAGACTTAACAAAAATGAGCGCAAAAAGCGCTGTGAAATGGCTTGCCCCAGATAGCGATGGGACTTTATTTCGGTGGGTTGCGTTTCTGACAGGCTCTAAGAATGCCGTGAAAGGGTCTGGTTTCTTACTTGGAGCAGCACTTCTAACTTTTATAGGCTTTACAAGCGCTTTATGGTCACTGGTCGCACTATTGCTCGTCGTGCTGTTATTACTAGTTTTTATAATGCCTTCTGGTCTTACAACAAAAAATAAATCGGCAAAATTAAAGCAGGTATTTTCTGTTAATAGTCATATAAACTGGCTGTCTGGTGCAAGATTATTCTTATTCGGTGCGCGTGATGTTTGGTTTGTTGTTGGAATACCGATCTTTTTTTATTCTATCTTATCAGATGGCAGCCTTTCGCAAAATAGAACTGCTTTTTTTCAAATCGGTTTTTTTATGTCATTCTGGATAATTCTATATGGCGCAACTCAAGCGATAACCCCCAAATTACTTAATTCTGCATCCCGCTCTCGTTACTCTATTATCCGAATAACAAAAATGGCCGTTCTGTTTCTGGCTGTAATTCTGGCTGTATTGACTGCTGTCACAGCCGCAAATCTTCTGTCAGATAGGGCTCTATTTTATGTTATTGTAATTGGCCTTTTTGGTTTTGGATTTGTTTTTGCTATTAACTCGTCTTTGCATTCCTACCTTATTCTAGCATTTAGTGACGCAGAACGGGTAACTATGGATGTTGGTTTTTATTATATGTCTAATGCGGCTGGCAGATTATTAGGGACGTTTTTATCAGGGGTAAGCTATCAGTTTGGGGGTTTACCTGCCTGTCTTGCATGCGCTACTATTCTGTGTCTATTCAGCTGGTTGCTTACATTCCCGTTAGCGAATCTTCAAAAACAAGGGTAATTGTCAAAAATGGTTTCAGACTTAGAGCTTGCAAAATCCTTGATTCCAGATGTTCAATTGGCTGGCAAAGCCATAATGGAAATTTATCATCACCAGACTGAATTTGAGGTAAAGCAAGACGGCTCACCAGTAACAAAGGCCGATTTAGCAGCAGAGGAAATCTTGCTATCTGCTCTTAGACGTATCCGAAGTGATATTCCAATTATTTCAGAAGAAAATGCGCAAAGTCATCTATTGGAACCACCCACAGATTTCTTTCTAGTGGACCCTCTTGATGGTACCAAAGAATTTCTAAAAGCAGATGGCTCTGGTAGTTTCACTGTTAATATTGGACTGATACGAAATAACTATCCTGAAATGGGGATTATTCTGGCACCTGCTCTGAACCGATTATTTATCGGCGCCCGTAATGAGGGGGCTTTTGAATATAGTAATGAGCGTTTTCTGCCGCTTATGCCTCGCAAACTTGAGCTTGAAAACCGAATTGCGATTGCAAGCACTTCTCACCGCGATTCTCAAACAGATGAATGGCTTTTGGCACATAATGTCACCAAGACGATACGTGCGGGATCATCTGTCAAATTTTGTCTGGTTGCCTCTGGAGAGGCAGACTTCTACCCACGTTTTGGCCCAACTATGGAATGGGACACAGCAGCAGGTGATGCGATACTTCGTGCTGCCGGCGGTATGACTTATACAAGTGATGATACGCAATTTCAGTATGGCAAGGACGCTTATAGAAATACAGCTTTCATCGCCAAAGCGCAGCGATAACGCGTTTTTATCTTCTTCACATTGTTATTCTTTGACAGCCTTCATACACCAAAAAATTCATAGTTAAACCATAATTAGGTCTAATTAGCACCTCTTTTGCAGATGAGTATGTATTGGTAGAAAATAACACTTAAAAAATATTGGTATGTTAAAAATGAAACAATCTACCTTATGGCTTTATGCAAATATGGTGTGCGCACTTGTCCTGTTAGGCGCCGCGATACTATGAGGATGGTTAATCTTTGGAATAATCAAATCAAACACAAAATAGGATAAATTATGGATAAAAAACTTAGTTTAATGATAACAGGCACTATTACTATTTCGGTTACGCTTTCTATGGCTGGCGCTTACTTACTAGATTCCAACAAACATTCTTTTAGGGATTTTAAAGGTTCTCACCAAAATGCTGAAAATTTCCGACATTCTATGCTCTTTGATGGTCAGAGAATGCGCAGTCAACGTAACGGCACACAGGCCGAGCCTGATTTTGAGAAAATGGCCCAAACAATTTTCAAGCGGGTTGATACAAATTCAGATAATGTGATAACGATGGAAGAAGTGGAAGCGACTTTAAAATTATCCATGAATGAACGCATGAAGAAAAAGGCATCATTCAATACAAAGCGCAGACAAATTCCGCAAGTAAATTAAGCAAACAAGCCTAGATAAAGGACATCAGCGTCAACGTAAGTGATTGCAGCTATTTTATTCTAGCCGCGAGGGATATCCGTCTGCTCGCAAATCAGTCCCTAACGCATCTTCAAGTAATTTAACTATCTGAGTTGATTGAGCCTCCCCGCCATAACGCTGATGTCCTTCTTCGAATATCTGTTTTACCTTGTTTGATAGGTTTAGAGGCACACCAAATTCTTTTGAAAATTGATCAGCAAACCCTAAATCCTTCAGCGCTAAATCCATGCTAAACCCAACATCATAGCTACCATTAAGGATTAATTGCCCTTCGGTTTCATGCACAAATGAATTACCAGAGGATGCTGCAATGGCCTGCCAAGCAGTATCTAAATCTAGCCCTCCTTTTTTGGCAAGCATCAATGCCTCGCCATCTGCAACCAAATGAATAAATGCAAGCATGTTCGTGATAACTTTTATAATAGCTGCACTGCCAAGAGGCCCAATGTGGAATATCTTATCTCCCATTGCCTGTAATGCAGGATAGTGTAACTCAAACAAGCGTGTGCTTCCACCAGCAAGCATTGTAATTTTGCCTTTTGCTGCTAGATGAACCCCGCCTGTGACGGGCAGCTCTAGCATTTCTACATTGTGTTTCTTGGCCTGTTCTGAGAATTGCAGAACATCTTCTCTGCTAATTGTTGACATCTCAATCCAGCTAGACCCATCTGCCATATGAGGTAATGCTTCGCTAATAACTTCAAATGAAACTTTTGGAGATGGAAGACAGGTTATTACATGATCAACGCATTGTGATAATTGCTTCACAGTGTCACACACATCTGCACCTTTTAATTTCAAGCTTTCTGATACAGACTGATCTTTATCAAATACGGTAACCGAGAACCCTGATTTTAATAAACTTGATGCAAGTTTACTCCCAAGATTTCCCAGCCCAACAAACCCATAACGCATTTAATTTTCCAATCTATTGGCAATCAGTTAGTTATACTGTGCCAGCTCATTGCAACAAATAATAAGGTTAATTCGATCACACGAAAGGTAATTCAACTAATTTCGCGTCTTGCATGCCAGCCTCGGTCTCAATTAACACCTCTTCGCCAGCAGTTACGTTGCGAGATACTAGCGCAAAACCGATTGACCGTTCCAGCTGATAAGACCAAGTTCGGTTAGTGAGGCTTCCTATTGGCTCACCATCATGATAAATAGTCATCCATTCAAATATAGGGTAACTGCTCGCATCCTGTTCTTTAAATATAGCCCCTAGCTGATGTCTTTTTGGGCCTTGCTCGTGAATTTTCTTTAACGCAGGTAAACCGATAACGTCCCCTTCGAGTTTTAGATCCACATAGTCCCCTAGCCTAACTTCAAAGGGGTTCGTTGTATGATCGCTATCGCCGCCAAATGATAAAAGGCCGCTTTCAACCCGTTCACTTAAATTAGGACAACCAGCGGCAATATCATATTTCTGGCCTGCTTCTTTTACAACATTCCATAATTTTGAACCTAGTTTCCTATCTAATAAATAGAACTCAAATCCGCCTTGTTTAGAATATCCAGAGCGCGCTACAAGAATTGGGATCCCCGCTATCTCAGCAGGCTTGAACCAAAAATACTTAAGATCGCTTACCCATTCACCGCATAAATCTACTGCTAATTTCTCTGCCAATGGACCTTGAATAGCCAGCGGAGCGACTTGCGGCTCACTTATTTCAACCTCCAGCTGACGCTCATTATTAATAGCCCGTGCCCATGACCAGATATCACTATCAGCAATCGAAAACCAAAAACAATCTTCATCTATTTTTAGCAATACAGGGTCATTTATAAGAACACCAAGATGGTTACATAAGGGAATATATTTTCCCTGCCCAATTTTCATTTTAGAAATATTACGCGGGCTTAATATCTGAGCCAGTTTTGCTGCATCCTTGCCCTTTAGCTGGACTTGGCGTTGGACAGCCACATCCCACATCGAAACCCCGTTTTTAAGTCGCCAATATTCGCCCTCTGGATCCCCAAATCCTGTCGGCAAAAACATAGAGTTGTACAAGGTAAAAGAGACAACACCATCGTCAACAGTTGATTGATAAAAAGGAGAACGAAGCGTGCGAGCAGATGGAGAAATTGTAATCATTAAATCCTCAATAATTTTAAAGATGGACTTTATTATAAATTTAACAGAGAAAAGACATAATCCAGCAACTGCTCGTTTAGCATCTAAGTTACGACTATATTTAAGATAAAAAGTCGTAAATTAGATAGTACAAATCAACGTAAAATAGTCTCAGCATAATTTCTTGGAAACTTGCCATTTTTTTTGGAGGTTTGTATGAAAGGGGACTACTTGTTTTTTTGGCTCACGTGTTGCCTTGGGCCTTTATAGACAGGAATGTCAAATGGGGTCAATTCTGTAAAAGTTACAGGACAATCATCTAAAATTTCATCATATATTATGGCTCGACCTTTTATGGAAGGTTTTTTCTCTGCTTGGAAAAAAACGCCATAGCACTCAGAATTACAATAAAATATCGAACCGTTTTGATTTTTCACCTGATTGGTTGTGCCATCCGTTAATAATATCTGCTCTTTTTCAAGAACGCCTGTCATCACATAACATGTATTACTTTTATGTTCAGTTTGTGAATATTCTTGAAGGGTAAATTTTAGAGGCATGCCAACGTAGTTTTCCCCAAATTTATCTTTTCTATGCGTCCATTTATCTTTAGAAAATTTTTGTGGCTCGCCTGTTAGACAATCTGCAACAGCCCAGCTTTTCTTGCTCATAACATTATAAAAATACTGGCCTTTTTCATCCACCATGCCCCGACATTCATCCAACTGATCTTCAATATCATTCTTGTTGTCGAACCATCCAAGCGCATGAATCGGATATCCATCCATAGCATAACCGATAGGACGTTTCATTCGGTCTATATATGATTCACCCAACTCTTCGATTAGACAAATTGGGGCGATGTGATAATGATAATCATCTCCTCGCCCAGCATGGCCCCCACAAATATCTAGTTCCCCTTGATACAGCGTATGCGGTCTTTTACCTGTTTTAGGATTCACAGGACCTTGCGTAAAGGGGTCAAAAATAGGTACGCCATTTACTGCAACTCCTATTGCGCCAGTGTCTGTTGAAGTGGGTTGATTTGCTTGTTTTGGAGTTCTAGTAATTTTATATTCATATTGGTGCGGTCGAGGAAATTGCTGGTTTGTTGCAACAATCCCCTCCATTATAGTATGTGTTTTATCAGGCAAGCCATCAGATGTAAAAGAAGCCGATTTAGAGCTGCATTTTAGATTTGATACCTCATCAGTGTAACACTCTTCATCACACATACAGGATGATATTTGATGTGCATGTGATAAACTGACCCATATAAGCATCCCTAGGAATAAAATAATTGGCATATGAAACTCTCTCTGTTTAGACATACTATTTAAAAAACATACCATAATAGATTATATCTATTATGTCGTTATAGCTAACTAGATCGTATCGGCTAACTATTTTTTTCTGGTTCAATATTGAAAGGCCTAAATTGATGCGTAAATTTGATTGGAGGGATGCTTTATCATTATCTGAACAATTAGGTGATGAAGAAAAACTCATTCAACGCACTGCGTCGAAATTTGCATCATCAGACCTCGCTTCACGGCTCCTTGATGCATTTAATAAAGAAGGCGTTGGACGAGAAGGGTATGAGGCCATAGGGCAGGCCGGATTATTTGGGGTTACATTGCCAGAAGAATTTGGTGGGGCTGGTGCCTCTTTTACATCATATGGTTTAATTGCTCGTGAGATTGAGCGAATTGATTCTGGATTTAGGTCTATTCTTTCAGTTCAATCATCTCTTGTAATGTATCCAATTTTTAAATTTGGCTCAGACTGGCAAAAACGTAGCTATCTAAAAAAATTAGCAACCGGCGCGTTAATCGGGTGTTTTGGATTAACAGAGCCTGATGCTGGCTCTGATCCAGCTGGAATGAGAACTACTGCTGTTAAAACAGCAACTGGATACCGCCTAAACGGAACTAAGACTTGGATTTCCAATGCCTCTATTGCTGATATATTTATTATCTGGGCAAAATCTGAGGCAGATGACGGTAAAATTCGTGGATTTATCGTCGAGCGCGGGGCAAAAGGACTTCAAACCGCTAAAATTGATGGCAAGCTATCCATGCAATCGGTTGATACTGGGTCTATTTATTTAACGAACGTTGATGTTGCAGAAACTGCAATGCTGCCAGAGGTTGTTGGCCTTAAAGGACCTTTTGCATGTCTAAATCTCGCACGGTATGGCATCTGCTGGGGGGTTATGGGAGCTGCTGAAGATTGCTGGTTCAGGAGTCATGAATATGGCATGCAACGCCTTCAATTTGGCCGGCCTCTTGCAGCAACCCAGCTTTATCAGAAAAAGCTTGTTGATATGCAAACAGAAATAGCACTTGGATTGCAAGGGTGTCTTCAGCTTGGACACTTACTAGATACTGGCAATGCATCCCCAGAACTTATCTCTATGCTCAAGAGGAATAATTGTGAAAAAGCACTTGCGATTGCGCGCACCGCACGCGATATGCATGGCGCAAACGGAATTCATCAAGATTATCAAGTCATGAGGCATCTTACAAATCTTGAAACGGTAAATACATATGAAGGCACCGCCGATATTCACATGCTTATTTTAGGCAGAGCGCAAACAGGGCTCCCAGCATTTAACTGATTATTTTTTAAGATTGCTTCTTCTATTGAAAGAAGCTTTTTAATAAAAATGCCATCAAGCCTCTTTATTGCCTGTCATAATAGTCTCAAATGACTGAAAAAATGCTTTGGCTAATTTTCGCGCAGTACTAGTAATAAGCCTGCTACCAAGCTGAGCGATTTTTCCGCCTGTTTCTGCCTTTGCCTGATATTTAAGAGTTGTTATCTCCCCCTCATCAATCAATTCAACCTCTGCACCACCTTTTGCAAATCCGGCAATACCCCCCTCGCCTGCTCCGCTAAGCGTTAAACTTTCTGGTGCATTTGTTGTATCCAAGGTTACGGAGCCACTGAATCTTGCTTTTATAGGACCAATTTTCAAAAGTACTTTAGCGCTATATTCATTTTCAGCTGTCAGAGATAGCTCCTCACATCCAGGAATACATTCTTTTAGTATTTCTGGATCTATCAGCTTAGCAAAAACGTCATCACGCTTGCCAGGAATTTCGATTTCGTCACTTAGTTCCATATTTCCTTTTCCTTAACAATGTTAGCAGACATTAAGGTCACATTTTTAATGTGGCACTCATACAGCCTACTGTCGGAATATACATTATTTTTTAAATAGGAGCTCCAAATATAAGAGGGAAAAACGATATTTATTATTTAGAGAAACTGGTAATTATTTATAGAAACTGGCACGCATCGTCAAAATCTAATCTAGGCGCTCTTTCACGCAATGTCTCGTTATCACCATATCCAAGATTAATCAGTATATTTGATCTCCAGCTAGTGCCTAGATAAAATGCATCATCAGTGCCAGCTCTATCAAAGCCGCTCATGGCGCCACAATCAAGACCTAGATGCCTTGCTGCTATTATCACATAACCTGCCTGCAACCATGACAACTCTCTTGCAAATTTATCACGCTCTTCTTCTGGCTGTGCTTCAATCTTTGCTGCATCCATGTGAGGTGCTAATAACGGGATTTGCTTGTAATAGTCTATATCATAGGCAAGGATTATGGTTACTGGCGAAGATTTAATCTTTGGGCGATTACCTTCGCTTGCGACGTCTATTAATTTTTGTTTGGCCTCTGGCGATTTAACAAAGGTAAGCCGCATCGGGCAGGCATTATTCGCTGTTGGGCCGAATTTCGCAAGCTCATAAATCTTATGTAAAATACTGTCATCAATTTGTTTGCTGGTGAAGCTACGATGTGTTCTGGCCTCTGTAAAGAGCTGTTTTTCAAGTTGAGCTGCATCCATTATTATATCCTTTTTCAATCTGATTTTTCCAAAATTATTCGTTTTGGAAAAAACCTATTTAATCCAATACACACATAATGCCTATATAATATTTTTAATCTCTCACAATTCTGAAGTGATAGCTCTCTTGCGCATTTTATCTACTCATAATCAAACTAGCCTATATATTTTGTTATGCCGCCACACACTTCCACAGTAGTTCCTGTCATATAAGAATTTTTTTCCGAGACGAGAAACGCTGCTAAATCACCAACCTCACTTGGTTCAGCCCATCTGCCGAGCATTGTCTGAGCAGAAAAACCATTACGCAAATCCTCTGGGGTTGTATTTCTGATTTTGGCCATAACCTCTCCGCGTGGGCCCCAAGATTCTGTATTGACCATTCCAGGGCAGATATTATTAACAGTAATGTTATGTGAGCCAAGTTCATTTGCCATTAACTTATTAAATCCAATTAATCCTGCATTTGGTATCGTTGTCGATAAAGCGCCTGGCATAAGCTGGGTGCCTGAATAGCCTGTTATATTAAGTATTCTTGCCCATTCGTTCTTTTTTAAATGCTCTACTGAATGTTTTGTTGAGAAAATAGCTGCCATAAGATTTACGTTAATGGCAGTGCTCCATGCCTCTTCTGCCATAGTAGCAAGTGTGCCTGGAATCATGCCGCCAACATTATTTACCAATATCTGAAGACTACCTAGCTGTGTTACAGCCTCTTCGATGAAGTGCTGGCATCCAGCCTCAGAAGACAAGTCAGCTATTACCCCAACAGCCTTGACGCCTTTGGCCTGTAATTCAGCTATGGTTTGGTCCATTCTTTCCTGATTTCTGGCACAAATAGCAATATTACATCCTTCATTTGCAAGAGAATGCGCAATGGCCTCTCCTATCCCCTGACTAGCTCCTGTAATTGCCGCATTCTTATTTTTGAGACCCAAATCCATTTTTAAACTCCCTCGTGTTTTTGAAAAACAATCTTAGTTTTATTCTACGATAGTGTTATGCAAAAAAAACATCCCCATCAAATAAAATCGCGATATATAGCGCAAAAACATAAAAATAGCATCACTTGCAGAAAAAGCGCCAGATTTTGCAACTAGAGAATTTACCAAAGTGGGCTTCTAAGAAACTTGGCCTTTACAAACTTGGTTTTAGCGATGAGAAATTTATTCTGGCAGTAATTATTCTGGCAGTAATTATTCTGGCCATTCCCAGATTACGCTACTCATTTATCTTCGTGCCATCCAAATTCTGTGCGCGCACTATCCAGACTATCAAAAATCAAATGGCCAAGGGCGATACATTCTTGTGTTGGCTCATTTATGTCTGGAATTTGAACTACGGGAACACCTGCTGCATGTGCTGCCATTGTTCCAACATCCGAATCTTCAAACGCCATGCAGTTCTGTGCTGGCACATTGACCGAAGAGGCTGCTTTTAAATAAATATCAGGGGCAGGTTTTGCATTTTTAACCTGATCGCCGCCAACTATTAATCCTATAAAAGGGCGTAGTTTAGCGCGGCTTAGTAACATTTCAGCAGATTCTGTAAAGGAGGATGTTGCAACTACTATTTTTATATCTTGAGAATAAACATATTCAAGAAATTCCATTGCGCCCTTTTTAACAGGAACTTCTTCACTTAAAATATGATGGAAGCTCTCCCACCAATGGTGATTGAAAGCCTTCATATCAATATCCTTTGGCAAGATATTGGCCAGAAGCTTATCTCTTAGAACAGAACCATGCCCTGTTAATTGAGCGTAATCATCTATATGACAGGAAAAATCAACACGCTCACAGCTTAAAAAAAATGCCCTTTGGGCGACTTTTTCAGTATCCAGAAGAAGACCATCCATATCTAATAGAACAGCTTCGGGTAACGAGATTGTTTTATTTAGGGTATCACGTTGCATTTACGATTGCCTTATCAGGTCTCTTATCAGGTCACTATGTCTGATTACTTAGTTACAGTATTTTATTTCAGTGCTTAGATGTTATTTTCTATTCAGATTAATTTGCTATATATCTACAATACCTATCAATTGGTACAACATAAAAAACGATATTCAGGACACAAAATGACACAAACATCTGTTTTTGACGGTCACAACGACCTGCTCCTAGCACTTTGGCGCTCAGATGACTTAGAGGGTAGCTCTTTTATATCGGGAAGAGATACAGGACATATTGATTTGCCTCGCTGCAAGACAGGTAAGCTTGATGGGGGTTTCTTTGCAATGTTTGTTCCAGCAGCAACCATTGCCCCTGATAGTTTCTGGAAACGACACCCAGAACTTATCACAGATGATATGAAAAAAAACAAGCAGACCCGTTCTGATAATCTGTTAAACACAGCAACCATTTCGCAGGCCTATGCTTATGCAGCTACCATTGAAATGATAGATATTGCCCATAAGCTGGCAAAACAACATTCTGATAAAGTGCAACTATGCACCAATAGTAATGAGATAAAAAGTAGCATTGAAGCGGATAAAATTGCGATTCTTCTGCATATAGAGGGCGCAGAGGCAATAAGCGCTGATTTGCATGAATTGGAGGTTCTATATAGTAAAGGATTGCGCTCTATTGGTCCTGTATGGTCACGAAAGAATATTTTTGCTGAAGGTGTGGATTTCAGCTTTCCATCAACACCTGACCAAGGCGGCGGCTTAACGCAAGCAGGCAAAGAGCTGGTGCGTTTTTGTAATGAGAAGCAGATACTGATTGATTTATCTCATTTGAATGAAGCTGGCTTTTGGGAAATCGCTAATATATCTGATATGCCGCTTATTGCTACCCATTCAAATGTTCACGAATTATGTCCTTCTCCTCGCAACTTAACAGCATCTCAGCTTGCTGCTATAGCGGAATCAAATGGCATTGTTGGGCTGAATTTTGGCATTGGGTTTTTACATCTTGAAGGCAAAAGAGACCGATTACTGCCGCTTGATACGATGTGCAGACATCTTGATGCATTACTTGAAGTGCTTGGCGAGGATGGGGTTGCTCTTGGTTCGGATTTTGATGGCATTCAAATTTCAGACCATATACGTGATTGTGCAGGACTTCCAAACCTAATTACAGCCATGAGAAAAAAAGGATATGACGATATTTTAATAAATAAAATATGCTCACAAAACTGGATTCAACTTATCAAAAATACGCTTGGCTGAAGATTTATTTCAGCTGATAACCAAGATAAGGCATCCCTAAACCATGATTTTATATAGCTGACATTTTAGGGACAACATGCAGATGAGTATCAAGTTCTTGATTATCTGCCTCAACAGCACGCCTTAGCTGATATTCAATATCTGGGATTGCTGATTTAACTCTTGCCCATGAGGGAATAAAAGGGGTTTCCATTGGTGCATAACTAAAGTCACTTCCCGCACGCATTATGTTTTCAGCAAATAGCTCAACTGCCCTTTCCTCTGAATCAATATCGTAACTCAATCCATTAACTTCTGCGTCTGTTTGATAATGACGAACCATATCAAGCGCCGTTCTAAAGTAAGACGCTTTTAGAGTTCTGAAAGTCTCAGGCCCGAAACTATAACCTTGTGTTGCCAGCTTCCTGATAAGCACCTTTACGATATCAATCGACATGCGAGATAATCCAAAATCACGGTCATCGCCAGAGAGATCTTGATGTTTATGATCATAAGTATCTGCTATATCAATTTGGCATATTCTATTGCTTGCCTGATTTCTTTGCATCTCTGATAAGAGTCCCACTTCTAATCCCCAATCTGATGAAATACGTAATTCAGGAATAAGAGACCTTCTAAAAGAAAACTCACCCGCTAGCGGGTATCTGAAGCTTTTCATAAAACTAAGATAATCGCTTGAACCCAGCACCTGTTCCATTGCCAGAAGAAGCGGAGACACAAGCAAGCGGCAGACTCTTCCGTTCATTTTACCATCTGCTATTCTTGGATAAAATCCCTTACAAAACTCAAATTGATAATTTGGATTTGCAATCGGATAAAATAGCCGCGCAAGTAACATTCTGTCATACGTTAAGATATCGCAATCATGTAATGCGACTGCATCTGCCTTGCCACGAGCATTAACATAACCGATGCAATACCAAACATTCTGCCCTTTCCCCGGCTCAA
>ERZ802821.5-NODE-5-length-118936-cov-18.7133_pt1 | contig 118936 bp, 126 predicted proteins | sample MGYA00345648_ERZ802821 | MGnify/ENA primary metagenome ERZ802821 (study PRJEB30503, sample SAMEA104212357) | marine metagenome | biome: Westerlies Biome; feature: [SRF] surface water layer (ENVO:00010504) within the epipelagic zone...; material: water... | reverse complement strand
CTTCCAAGAATAGATGTGGCGTCCTTTCAAGGTAATATCTGTCTTTGAATGTACCGGGCTCACCTTCATCACCGTTGACCGCTAGATACCTGGGCCCATCGTTTGCCCTTACAAATTCCCATTTCTTTCCAGATGGAAAGCCTGCGCCACCCAGCCCACGAAGACCTGCATCAAGAACATTTTTCTGAACTTCTTTCCAGTCACCGGACTTACGAAGAGTTTTTAAAATTTCATATCCACCGTTTTCAACATAATCTGGAAACTTTTGGTATTTCGGAATTACTGCATGCAAATGGTTGTTTTGTATTGCCTGATTAACTTTTTCAACAGACGCCTCGTCAATGTGGGCGTGCCCAATCTCCAGAGCAGGAGCAGTATCGCAGCGACCCATGCACGGCGCACGCAAAACCCTCACGTCGAAGGGATCCAAGCTATCTTCTAGGTTTTTCTTTAGCTCGTCTGCCCCGGCCATCATGCATGACAAACTATCACAAACCCGAATAGTTATTTTTGGAGGTGGTTGTTGATCATCACGCACAATATCAAAATGTGCGTAGAATGTGGCAACTTCGTAGACTTCTGCTGAAGAGATGCGCATTTCTTCAGCTAACGCTCGCATGTGAGCAGTACTAATACAACGAAATTTATCCTGTATTAGGTGCAAATGCTCGATAAGCAAATCACGATCTAGCCGTTTACCCAGAAGAAGCGCTTTGACCTCATCCCATGCATTTTCGTCTAAAGGCCTGCCTTTAGTGTAAGCCCGACCCTTCCCTTTGGCGGACTTCCATATCCCTGATTCAACTTTTCCCATTAGCTGCCTACAATTGTATACAACTTGTTTTGCATTATTTCCTCATCAATTCCAATACAAATATTATAACATGCGATTTGAATTAGTTATAACGCTAATTGTACAGCGCGTCTGAGAGCTTCAATCATTGGAAGCATGGGAGATTGATCTTTAATTGACAGACCAACTGAGTGGGTCATTACCGGGTGCGTCAAATCTAATTGAACTGTTGATTTCAGATCCAGAAAGGTTTCAGCCACGCTGATAGGTGCAATTGTTGCTGCGTTGCCACCAGCAACCTGAGCCAAAACGGCCGTAAAATCACTGGCTTCAGTGACAATTTTTGGTGAGATTTCTAGATCGAGAAAATGTTCGTCTATCAATTGACGGTTTTTCATATTTGGCGTTAACAGGCATAGAGGAATTTGGGAAACTTCTGCCCAGGTAATTTGTCTTTTGTTCGAAGTTATAAGGGCCTTAGGTGCAATAAAAACGTATCTTTCTTCATATAATTTAACAGTGGTATCCCGATCCCCTCCATCATAGTAAAGTATTCCAGCATCGATTGAGAAATCATTAATTTTTTGTGCGATCCTTTGGGTCGACTCAGAGTAAATTTCTATTGATATATTTGGATGTTCCTCTCTGAGTTTTGCTGAAACTCGCGCCGCAAATGGCATGGCTGTTGGTATCACGCCAAGTGAAAGAGTCCCGTTAAGATCGTTACCAAGAGCTGCAATCTCTTGCCTCATGCCTTCCTCATCAGCCAAAAGCTTTCGAGCCCATTTGAGGACGACTTCTCCCTCTGTTGTGAAACCCTGAAAGCTGTTGCCACGTCGCACGAGAGGCAAATTTAAACGTTCTTCCAATTTTCTAATTCGGGTCGAAAACGCAGGCTGTGAAATGTTACACTCTAATGCAGACCTTGAAAAGTTTCGTGTCCTAGATAAAGAAACAAGCATTTGTAAGTCTCGGAGGTCAGACATAATGTTCCTAAGTAAACTTCTGTTCCATAAATATAGTTCGTTGTAGGCATCTAGAAGCAACGTGAAATCAGGGAAGGCATCACAATGCTTATCAAGAAATTCGTGCTTAAAACTAGTTTTAAGTGTCCGGCGCGTCAATAGGCGCTATCAATGTCGCAAGCCCTTAAAATCAAAACGTCATTTATATTTGATAGCTATCACTTAGTTGTCATTTATCTTTAAAATAAAGATAATAAATGCTCAATAATAGATCTACAAGACAAGAAGCTGCAGTTGTTAAAACTGCAGCTTCTTATTTTGAGAAAATTTTTAAAACTTTGATCTAGTCGATCGTTAATTTTCACTTGAGACGAAAGAATCCGGTGTGGGGTCATCTGCAAGTTTGGATTCCTCCGGCAGAAATTCACCCAACCACATTAGAGCAACTATAAAAACTACTGGTATTCCTACTAATGCCCCGGCAACCAACGATCCCGAAAACATCTGCCCAAAGATTTGGGCAATTGACATTTCCCTATCCCAACCATCTTTCGTATTTTTACTATCCATTTTGATCACCTCAATTCATTGGGGCATAGCCATGAAGCTGAGCCCAATAGTACCAATTGTCTACTACAGTTCCTGTCAGAAGTATTCCGATACCCCCAGTTATTGGAACCAATATTGCGAACCACCAAGCCCACCGATGTATACCTTCCATCGAAGCATTAAAGCCCATGGTCCAGCGCCAGAACAACGCTGCACGTTCGGACGCAGTACCGCGGTCCGCAATTTGCTCTAACTCTCTATCACCACCAAACCTAGAGACTGCTAAGATCGTTGCCCCATGCATGGCAAATAGTAATGCAGATCCATAAAGAAAAGCTATGCAGAGTGCATGAAAAGGATTGTAGAATAGATTACCGTAAACCACCGAAAAGTTCATAGTCCAATCAAGGTGACTAAATATACCATATGGTACAGCCTCAGACCAGCTACCCATCAAGACCGGACGAATTAGGCCGAGAACGAGAAATAACCAAATGGCAGCACCAAAAGCATAGAAAACGTGCTTACCCATTTTTAACTGTCGCGCCAGCTCATAAGATCTCAACCACCAAGAGATAACTGACACGAGTAAGAAAAAACTAGCGATCAACCACAAGCCACCCTCCTTCATGGGAGGCATACTCAAACCATATTCTTCCACCGGTGGCTCTAAGGAAAAGTAGAATAAATCTCGCAAAAACACGGCCGGATTATAATCAGCCTGTGCCCAATAACTCGCACCCACGATTACAAACCAAATTAACCCTGTAGCGAGAGCTACTACACCGAATGACCCTAAATAAATTGGGCCAAGCTGTGCATTCCCAAACCAGCCCAGCAATTTTGAAAATCGAGCTGAATTTGTTCGGTCGTTTAAAGGTACACCTTCTTCGACCCCCATTTCAGGCGGCCCTTGGACCTGAACCTGTGTAAATATATTCTGATACTCAACCATTTACGCCTCCCTCAATATCTACCCACATAGGAAGATCTACATACCAAAACCACCATTCAGACCAAGCATCGAACCATACAGTGCCAGATATAACGATACATATGGCAGACCAAATGACAGCATTTAGCGCCAGAAGCAGCCCAAGACGATGAATGCCCAGGGGTCCAATAGAATACCCTATGAAGTCACGAAAGAATGTATCTTCATGATCCGGTGAGCGCATTTCCTGCCCTTTTTCTGGATTGGCCGCTGAAAGAATTAGCGAGCCGTGCAACGCCAATGCTAAAGTCGTTGTGAAAAATAAACTGACAGCAATCATATGAGCTGGATTATAGTGGAAATTACCGTAGGCATAACCGACGTTATTAACCCAATCAAGGTGTGACCAAATTCCATATGGAAAACCGTGGCCCCACGCTCCCATTAATACAGGGCGAATTACAACAAGCGTGGTATAAGCCAAAATTGCAACAGCAAACGCGACCGGAATGTGCAGACCCATCCCCAGCTTTCTGGAAATTTCAACCTCACGAAGGGCCCATGAGATAAATGCACCGTGGGCACAAATGGTAATTAATTGCCAAAGGCCACCCTCTTTTAATGGCGCAAAGCCCAGACCAACCTCTAGATCAGGTGGTTCAATTGAAATAAGCCAGGGGTTCCATGTACCCCCAAGCGCTGCGCCATAGAAAATTAGAATCGTCCCAAGTAAAGCAAAAAAGGCGACTGAAAGCCCCCAAAAGCCCACATAAAACGGGCCAACCCAAAAGTCACAAAGGTCACCTCCTACTAAGGTGCCACCGCGAACTCGATATTTCTTTTCAAAAGATAAAAGAGCCATAAATTAACCTTCTCTCCCGTAGGTATACCTGTCCTACCGACATCTTAGTTTGAGCTTTCATTGCATTTTCGCATGAAAGCGTTTGAATCACAGGTAGATTCCTTCTGTGACAAGGATAAAAAAAGAAATAAATATGTCAATTAAAATTTACAGTGTGTAAGTTTATATTTACACTATCGTCCTAATATATCACGGAAAATAATAATATTATCTTCTCCAAACCCCATTAAATCTATCTCTTCTTGAGACTCAGGATCAAAAACGCCTATGCGCCCATCATCTTTTTCTTGAAGGACTAACGGGCTAGCCTTATCTATATTTTTCTTAGTCCTATCTCTATTTATCACGGTAAGCAGAGTAGAAACAAATGTTTCCTTACCTTTGGGATACTCAACTAAAATAGTGCTATTTTCGTCAAGGATTTGGGTGGATAGATCGTCACTTTTCACAATGTAGATTAGCTTACTGGAAATGATAGGGGTATCTGCCCGCGTATTTAGCGGTTCAAAATTTAAAGTCTGAAAGCCAATCACAATCACAATTGAAGCTACCATTGCAAAAGGCACTAACCATTGAGGCTTGAACAACTTCATTACTGCCAAAGCATTATACACGAGACCACCTCACAATATTAAGCAAAATTTGCGACCCAACCAAGATGAACTTTACGCAGCAAAAAAAGACTAGCTGGCGATTCTAATTACAACATAGTGGAGTATGTTATCATTAGCTAGCTGGCAAGGTCTCATAGCTATAATGCCCTTGGCATTAAAAAGCTTCCAAAGAATGTCCCTTATAAATATTTTTGTCAATTGTATTGTAAAATACTAAAATATTTACAAGTAAATCTATTGAAATCTCTTAAAAGGATAGTAAATTACGGTAATGAGAAGGTCAGTCGGATAGTATCAAACTGTTTATGCCACCGCCTTTGTTAGAGTTATAAAATGTAAAACGGCCTTTAACTGTGAACCATGTTGGGTCAAAATTTGTTACGGAGAAATACATGATTAGATCAATGTCAAAAAGAGAATTTATCGCAGCTTCTGCAGCTTTAACAGGCTCATTACTCATGTCAAAAACAGCAGTGGCATCCACGAAATATGAAGTCCTGATGCTCAATAAAGATCCTGATAACTCTAAAAATAAAATGATATTTTCGCCACGTCTATTGAAAGTTCAGGTGGGTGATGAAGTAAGTTTTATCCCAACTGACAAAGGACATAACAGCGAAATAATCAAAGGAATGCTGCCCGCTGGTGCTGAAAAGTGGAAAGGTAAAATCAATAAACAGGTTGATGTAGTTTTCGATACCCCCGGGTTTTATGGATACCAATGCAAACCGCACGCCAATATGGGTATGATAGGTCTGATTGTCGTTGAAGGAGATGGTATGCTTGACAATCTTGAAGAAGCAAAATCAGCAAAGCACAGAGGCAAAGCCAAAAAGGCTTGGAAAGCCTTGTGGGATGAAGCAGACGCTCAAGGTTTAACTGGTTAATTAGATTATTAAGTTGCAAAGCACTTTATTATTATTGCCATAAAATAGCATTCGTGGATTCAAAAAATTTTGAGAGCGAAAATACAATCGCTCTTAATACCGCAAACTAACATTTTATGATTTGGATCTTTAGATTTCCGGTGTTGGGATGGTATAAGATTTTTAAATTAATTGCTTCAAGCTTATTAGATTTAGGTTAGCGGAAATTTCTAAATTAAAATTGCGACTGAAAAGCACCTATCTTCCAGCTTGGCAATTTTAAATGAAAATAACCTGAAATTGAGCAACACCAAATAAAAAACTAACTACGTTAGGCATTACAGGATGCTACCAATACGGGATCATAATCCATCTGGCCGGGTACCCTACATCACCTATTCAATAATTTTTGTGAATTGTGTTATTTTCTTCAGTTATTGGGGAAGTTTAAACGACCCAAAGATTATTAATAATTTATTTACATCATGGGGACTAATTCCCTACCGACTTACTCAGGGCAATGATCCATTCACTTTATTAAGCTCCATTTTTCTTCATGGTGGCATACTCCACCTGGCTGGTAATATGTTGTTTTTGCATATTTTTGGTGACAATATGGAAGATCAGATGGGACACTTCGGGTTTCTTATTTTTTATATTTTTTGCGGGATTGGGGCCAATATTATTTATTACTTTACGGCTCCACTGTCCCCAATACCTCTTGTTGGTGCTTCAGGTGCGATAGCCGGTGTGATGGGAGGCTACCTTTTATTGTACCCTAGGGCCCGCGTGGATATACTTTTCTTTATTTTAGTTTTCTTTAAAATTATCTCACTCAGAGCATGGATTGTACTTAGCGCATGGTTTTTACTTCAGTTAGCAAATGGAACTGTTTTTACATCAGGCGACAGTGGTGTAGCCTATTGGGCACATATTGGTGGGTTTGCAGTTGGCAGTATCCTTTGCCTTCCCACTTTTGTTAAATTAGGGAGCTTTAACTTTTGGAGAGATAGTAGTGGCCACCCTCCCAATCCAAAAGCTGATTATGAAACTGTGAAATCAGCTATCCCAAATGTGAGAAAACGACTAGCGAAAACTAAATCACCCTGGAACTAAATTACACCCTTATAATTTTCTTAAATTCATCGAATTGGGAATCATTTGAGCAGATTACGCTACCGAGAGCGTGCGGTTCATCACCATGCTCCTCAAGAGTTTCAACAATAGCACCCGCCTCTCGAGCGATTATTACTCCTGCTGCTATATCCCATGACTTTAACCCGCGTTCCCAGTATCCATCGTATCTTCCAGCTGCAACATAGGCCAAGTCCAGAGCTGCACTGCCGAAACGACGTACACCTGCACAAATAGGCATGAGACGTTTGAGCTGCTGTATCGTTGAGGGGAGATCATCTACGGAAGCCGCAAAAGGGATACCCGTTGCATACAAACTATCAGACACGCGCGCCCTAGCTGAGACGCGAAGTCTTTCGTCCTTCATGCTTGGGCCATTCATCCAAGCTCCTGTACCTTTCTCTGCAAAGAACAATTCATCTTTCGCTGCATCGAATATAACTCCAGAAACCACTTTGCCTTTGTGTTCGAGTGCAATTGATATTGCCCAATGTGGAAGACCATGTAAAAAATTAGTTGTTCCGTCTAATGGATCAACAATCCAACGACGCGTTGGATCTTCTCCATCGGATCCACCTGTCTCTTCACCTAACCAACCATATGTGGGTCGCGCTTCGGATAGGATTTCTCTAATAATGCCCTCGGCTGCAGTATCTGCCTTTGATACAAAGTCTCCTGCCCCTTTGCGGGAAACCTGTAAGTTTTCTACTTCTCTAAAATCTTTCACAAGAGAACGGCCAGCTATGCGAGCAGCCTTTATCATTGTATTTAGGTTTGCACTACCTGGCATGATCACTCTCTCAGTAAAACGTAAGGCCGCTATACTTACGTTTTAACGGAATGCCAAGAGGGAGCAACTTCTACCCACCAGTTGGATAAAATCAGCAGACTAAGTAAAAATTGAGTGAATCCAAACACCGCCAACCGCTGACAGGGCTGTAAGTAGAGCACCCCAGGACAAATCTATTGCCACCATCCGTCTGCGCCAACCTTTCAGCGTGGCAAAATTAGTAAATTCATATGTTCCATAAGCCATCGCTCCCAATATTAGGCCAGCTATGAATGCTTGAAATATACTGCCTCCATTCGCAGCAGGTAATGCAACAAAAAAGACGATACCAGCGACATACAGCAAGTAGAACACTCCAGCAGCTCCCATTTTGGGAGCATCGAGCATCATGTGCCCGATATGCTTCGAGAACAATGGATGCAAAACACGTTTCAACATAACTACGTCTAATGCGAGAAAAACTAAGGCTGTGGCTGTATAAAGTATAATTAATGACATAATAACTCCTGGCTAAGGATCTATACGGTCCCAATTCCCAAATGGATCAAAGTGAACATTTCTCTTAGTAGGTAATTAGGACCAAGCAGGAAAAAGAAAAGATTAATAACCCACGAATATTCACAAATGATGTGATTTTTTATGCTTATTTGCACATTTACAGACAAATCTGATGTAAATTGGCAACTAACAGTTCTTTTGTTAATGTAAAATCAGCCCCATAATCTCACGATAAAAAAGGTTGGTTCGATGAATATGCTAGCGGTCATCGATATTCCCGTCACTAATCGCTTTGATCTTAAAACAAATTATTTTCTCTGCAAATACAGGTTAATAAATATCTCCGTTGCAGCTGAAATTCTGATTAATGCAAAGGTTTAAGCGATGCTCAATCTGAATGCGTATGGGAATGGGTATGAGGTTTTGACTGAGAGTGAGAATGAGCGTGAGAGTGAGCTTTGATAGTGGATCTCTCCTTCATTTTAATCGGTATCTCTAAATCAAGTGGCCCAGCGGATTCAAAGAACAGCGTTATTGAAATACTCTCTCCATTAACAAAAGGCTGAGAAAGCCCCATGAACATAATATGATTGCCGCCTCTTTCCAGCCTAAGTGTATCATTACCCGAGATTAGAAAACCATCATCTACACGACGCATTTTCATAACACCGTCATCACTTTTTATGTGAGTATGAAGTTCAACCCTTTTAGCCACTTTTGATTTCACGTCTAGCAATCGATCGTCTTGCGAAGATGTGTTTTTTATATCCATAAAAGCCGCCGCAGACTTCGCCATTTTTGAAGAAGCACGCACATATGCATCGTTAACCAATATAGTTTCTGCACTCGCTATGAACGGAATGACCACTACTAAAAAAGATAAAAACAGCGGCTTGGTGAAAGAAATCATCGGCGAGTTCCTCCGTCAATACTGTAGGTAGTTATGCCTCAGCCGTCTGGCTTTTGATAACTTCTCTTTTGATTTTTAAAGCATTATCTGACAACTCTGTGTCTTTTGCCTTGATAAGGAAAGCGTCTAGCCCTCCTCGATGGTCGACACTTCTTAGAGCAGCTGCCGTAATACGCATCTTAAATCCACGTCCCAGTGTCTCAGACTGTAGCGTCACGTCATTCAGATTTGGTAGAAATCTGCGCTTCGTTTTGTTGTTAGCATGACTTACATTATTGCCTGTCATGGGGCCTTTACCAGTCAATTCACAGCGACGCGCCATATCGAATTCCTTGTTCTTTTTGTACTGCTTAGCCTCTTAAATTACTTAGTTTTGGCAAAGACAGATTCGATTAACTTTAATCCTTTGGTGCTTCTAAATTTAAAGTTAGGGATCGTCAAGCACTGGGGTTTAATATTATAACAAAATCTGCCTCATCTCTTGTACAGAAATATGTGGGCCTACAAAAAATACTTGCAGTTATTCAATCTCTCCAATGCACTTGTTTATAACCTTTTGTGCAGCCGCCGACGGGTAAACCTCTCCATTATCAACCATATTCATTAACAAAGAAATTTCTTCTTGAATCTCTTGCTTATCAAGCATTGATAAAAGACCTTGGCGAATTTCTTCCTTAAACCAGAAACGCGACTGAGCTATTCGATTATTATAAAAATAGCCGTCCGCCTTCCTCCAATCTATAAGGCAATCAATTTTATTCCACACTTCAGACAAGCGCTCTTCCTCCAAGGCGGACATCGTCATGGCAAGAGGGTATCCTGGAGGATCATGACTGCGTTTGCGTAAAAGCATCAAAGAACTAGCGTAATCAGAGCGAGTTCTTGAGGCGGCAGCTTTCAGGTCACCGTCCGCTTTATTAACAAGAATTAAATCCGCTATTTCCATTATACCCCGTTTAACGCCTTGGAGTTCATCCCCACCAGCGGGAGCAATAAGAAGTAAGAAAACATCGGAAATTTCCGAAACTATTGTTTCAGACTGCCCAACTCCGACCGTTTCAATAAAAATAATGTCAAACCCTGCTGACTCGCAAATTGTAACGGCCTCTCGAGATCTTCGCGCTACTCCTCCCAAATGAGTTCGACTTGGAGAAGGCCTTATGAATGCGTTTGGCTCACGCGCTAACCGTTCCATTCTAGTTTTATCACCGAGTATAGATCCTCCTGACCTAATTGAACTGGGGTCTACCGCAAGCACGGCAACCCGCAGACCCATTCCAGTTAAATATGTTCCAAAGCTTTCAATAAAAGTAGATTTGCCCACTCCCGGTGTTCCCGACAGCCCTACTCGAATTGCTTTTTTATCTGACGACCTTAGCTTGTCCATTAAATCCAGTGCTTGAATTCGATGATCTTCTCTTGAGCTTTCAATTAGAGTGATCGCTTGAGACAATGCTCTGCGGTCCGCTTTCATCACACTTTTTGCTAATTCCGCAATATCTTCCATACTGTCCATCATATTAACGATTTACAACACTCTCAGTTGACCTTTACAGCAATTTTTTGACTAGATGAAGCTACAACTATAATAAGTGGATAAAATATCTTTACTGGGACAGTATATTTGAGAGTTATTCTGACAGCCTGTTTTCTTTTAGTGTTCAGTTTGCCGGAATACTCATATGGCAAGACACAACAGCATATATTTGATGTATACATATTAGGATTAAAATTGGGCAGACTGGCTTATGCAGTAGAGTATAAAAATAATTCATACAGCGCCGCCGGAAATCTTCGTTCGACAGGCGTATTATCCGCAATTGCTAAATATAGCTTTGAGGCTTCATCGCAAGGAAAAATTGAGAGGGGGGTATTTAAACCAAAATACTATTATGAAAGATCAGACACAGGTAGGCGAAAAGAACAAAAAATATTGCGGTATTTTGATCACGGTATTGAGTTAGAAACAAAAAAAACTGCAAAACCATATTGGCAAGATCCTAACCAACAAATGGACGCCCTTGATCCAATGAGTGCAATAATCTTCATTTTAAGAGATCAAACAGAAACAAATGTGTGCAAACAGAATTTTGCAATGTTCGATGGCATTAGGCGCGTTGAAATAAGATTTGTAGACGGTGAGGAAACAACTGAGGGCCATCTTAGATGCAAAGGAATATATACTCGAGTTGGTGGTTACTCAGCTAAAGAATTGAAGGACGGAACCAATTTTCCATTTTATGTGAACTACCAAATTGAAAGTGACGATTACAGGGTAATCTCTTTTCAAATGACTACTAACCGCGGGCGCGCTAAATTTGTGCGTAGATAAACTTGAGCGACCCACTTCCAATAAATGAGATTATCACAAAATTACAAGAGGCTGTTTCTGTTGAAAAGCGGGCTTTGATTGTCGCTCCACCGGGAGCGGGCAAAACGACAATCATTCCGTTGAAGTTACTTAATAACCAAAACATAACTGGACAAATCATTGTTTTAGAGCCCAGAAGGCTCGCTGCACGTGCTGCAGCAAGTCAAATGGCAGTGCTACTGAATGAACCGGTTGGAGAAACAGTCGGCTTTCAGATTAAAGGGCTTAATAAAGTAAGCAAGCAAACCCGTATAGTGGTTATTACAGAGGGCATTCTGATCAGAATGATCCAATCTGACCCAAGTCTATCTAAAGTCGGTTGTATTATTTTTGATGAGTTCCATGAACGATCAATAAATGCAGACCTAGGCCTCGCGCTCAGTTTACAACTCGCGGAAGTTCTTCGAAATGACTTAAAAATAATCGTCATGTCTGCAACTTTAGATGTCGGACCAGTTTCTGATTTATTAGACACTAGGGCTCCAATAATATCTGAAGGTCGAGCTTATCATGTCGAATGCAAGTACTTATCTCGCCCTAAATCAAAAAATGAAGATCTTTGGGGAAACTTCTCTGAGCTTGTTTCTAATGCCTTCGAAATGACCGATGGAGGCATTCTCGCATTTTTACCGGGCGAAGCTGAAATTAAAACAACAGCAAAACTGTTAAAAGAAAAGTTGCCCAAAACAGCAATTATAATGCCGCTATACGGATCATTGCCTTTTGATCAGCAGTTTAAAATATTGAAGCCATTGGAAAATAAAAATTTGCGCAAAGTTGTTTTATCGACGTCTATTGCGGAGACCTCTCTTACAATTTCAGATATCAAGGTAGTTGTGGATAGTGGTTATACTAGGCGATCTCTATATGATCCCAGCAGTGGAATGTCCCGACTAATTACTCAGAAAGTTTCGAGAGCAGAAGCAAATCAGCGCATGGGAAGGGCAGGTCGTATTACTGAGGGTTGGTGTTACCGGAATTGGGCCGTAACTGAGGAAGGTGCAATGTCAGAATTCCCTCCCAGTGAAATTGAAATTTCTGACCTTAGTAATTTTGCTTTAGAGCTTTCTCTTTGGGGTTCAGAACTCAGCAGTATGCAGTTTTTAACAAAGCCTGATCCAAATCGTCTAGCCAATGCATATGAATTACTCAATAAGCTGGGTGCTGTTAACGGCCAAAATAAAATAACATCTCATGGTAGAGAAATCTCAAAATTTCCATGCCATGTTCGATTAGCACATATGCTTACTAAAGCAGGAAAAAAATCTGCCATCATCGCAGCATTACTGCAAAATAGAGATACAATTTTTAGTAAAAATAATTGTGATTTTCAACTACGGTTGGATCAATTTAATGATGAATTAAATCGTCAAAAAATAAATGTAGGATTATATTCTAGAATAAAGACAGATCTCAGTGTCTTTGAAAAACTAGTCAAGCACAAAACTTCTTTAAGTGCGGCGCAAAGCCTTGCACTGGCATTCCCTGACCGAATAGGCAAGAAACGAGATGGCTTTACATCAAAATATATTCTGTCCAGCGGAAAAGGGGCATATATCCAAAATGATGATCCGTTAAGCAAAAAAAAATACATTGTAGCGGTGGATATAGCCGGTGATCTAAAAGACTCAAAGATTAGATCAGGTATAGAGATTTCAGAAAATGAAATACGTGAACTTTTTAAGGATAAGATTGTTTGGGAGGAAACCTGCTATTGGTCTTCACGCGAAAAGCGTTTAAAGTCACTTAAAAGGGAAGTTCTTGGAAGAATTCCACTCAAATCACAGATTTGGGCCAATCCACCGTTAGATGAAATATCGAATGCAATTATTGCTGCAATTGGAGATTTAGGGTTAAATTTCGGAGCTGTGGAAGAGCAATTTATTGCCAGAGTCAAACTTGCCGGTGCAGATTTTCCCAATGTGGGGAAAAGTCATTTAAAGGCAACAGCAAAAGAATGGCTGGCCCCATTCGTAAACAACATAAAAACTGCCGATGATTGGAAAAAGTTTGATTACCTTCCAGCCCTAAGAAATTTACTCAGCTGGGAGCAGCTCAGTAAATTAAATGAACTTGTCCCACAATACTTCGTCAGCCCATTGGGCCGAAAATTACTTATCGATTATCTGGGTGAGTATCCTTCCGTTGAGTTGCGTTTGCAGGAGCTTTTCGGATTGAAATCACATCCAATGGTCAAAGATAAGCCACTGCTTGTAACTCTTTTGTCACCGGCAGGAAGGCCTCTTCAAAAGACGATGGACTTACCAAATTTTTGGAAAACAAGCTATTTAGATATCAGGAAGGAAATGCGAGGACGCTACCCAAAACATTCCTGGCCAGAAATTCCAGAAAACGAAAAACCAACAGCTAAAATTAAGCGTAAGTAGCCTCGGTTCAGCCAAAAGGCTCTTTAGGATATTTGACAGACTTTAGGTACAAACCATCCGGGGGGCTAACTGGGCCGCAGGCAGCTCGATCTTTTGCAGATAAAGCTTCTAGGACACCCTCTGGCGGCCAAGCTCCTGCTCCAACCCGCTCAAGTGTACCAACAAAACTCCTCACTTGATTATGTAAAAAACTTCGGGCCCTTACAATGAACCTAATCTCTGATCCATTACGCAAAGCTATTTCTTTAACTGTTAATTCATCTAGTGTTTTAACTGGACTACTTGCTTGGCATATAGAAGACCTGAAAGTTGTAAAATCGTGCTTCCCCAACAAATAGTCAGCACCCTTTTGCATCGCAGTTACATCCAGGCTATGTTTGATATGCCACGCAAGTCCACTTTCATGCGTCAGAGGTGCGCGCCGGCACAGTATCCGAAACTCATATTGCCTCTCCAATGCAGAAAAACGAGCGTGCCAATTATCATCAACCAGTACACAAGAAACAATCGAAATTGGTCTCGGCTTTAAATGAAAATTTAAAGCCTCTGAAAGTCGAAAAGGGTTCCAGAAAGTTGTCAAATCACAATGTGCAACTTGGCCAACTGCGTGCACACCCGCGTCAGTCCTACCAGCGGCTACAATTGTGTGATCCCCAGCCTCTAAGACAGACAGGGCTTGCTCAATACTTCCCTGGATAGATGGCAGTTTTGACTGTCGTTGCCAGCCAACAAAAGGGCCTCCATGGTATTCAACTTTCAACGCATATCTTGGCATTTAATAGGGGTCACTTGCTCTATATTTTAAATAATTTCTGGAGTTTATTAATTTAAATACAGATCAATCTCAAGTTTCAATGAGCTGAAGGTTGACTAGTTTAATTGAGAAATAATTTATCTCTAGCAAAAAAGTCAGGTGAGATTATTTCTTTGTCGCAAGGGGAAAAACTTTACCCAGAACTCCCTCCCAAGCTAATTCGTCTAACTCTATACCCAAAATACGGTCTGGATTTGTCGGTGGAGGAAAAATAATTCCATCAATCTTTCGAAAACCAAACCGCCTGTAATATACTTCATCGCCAACCATTAAAACCCGCCGCCAATTTAATTCTCGCGCCCTTTTGATGCTCGTCCTAATTAAGGCAGCTCCCAAACCCTCACCTTGATATGTGGGATGAACAGCTATTGGTCCAAGGAATAGAACCATATGCTTTTCAATTTCTGCTGGCCAATATCTTATTGCACCTATTAAGAAATCCTCTTCACTTTTAGCAGTGATGCATAGTTCTGGAATTGGCGAATGACCTTCCCTTAGCCTGTAAGAAGACAGTGCAAAGCGCCCAGGGGTGAAACAAAGATCAAATAGAGCCTCTACGTCCCAATAGTCTTCCTTTTTTTCAACATGAAGCTCAAACACAAGCAAACCTTTTAAGAATGTCAAAATCTCAGTATAATTGCCATTTATACTAATAAAGGCATAAATACATGCGAAAAATCTCTATCACTTTTAACAAAAATCTTCTCGTGGACTATTAGTAAGTTAACAGCTACCTCTGTAATCCTACATTGAAAAACTTCTGCTGTTTCTGCACTGGTTCCTCAATAAAATTATTGTTAAAGTATAGAAACCACCACGGTTAAAATCCAAGTGAGTTATAGATAAGTAGAGAGTTACATGAGCCCTTCAATATTACCGACTTATAAACGCGCTTCATTGGCTTTTGAGAGAGGTCAAGGCAGTTGGTTGATTACTAAAGATGGAGATCGGTATCTTGATCTTGGAGCTGGAATTGCTGTGAATGCCCTTGGGCATTCAAACCCAGAACTCGTGGAAGCATTGACTTATCAGGCAAACAAACTCTGGCATGTATCCAACCTTTATGAAATTCCTGAACAACAACGCCTAGCAGATTTATTAGTTGCAAAAAGCTTTGCAGAGACTGTCTTCTTCACAAATTCTGGGACAGAAAGCTGCGAGTTGGCCGTTAAAATGGTTCGAAAATACTGGTATGAAAAGGGACAAGAAAATCGAGTTGAAATAATAACATTTGAGGGATCTTTTCATGGACGGTCATCAGCCGGTATAGCTGCTGCAGGCGGCGAAAAGCTGACAAAAGGTTTTGGCCCAATGCTCCCAGGGTTCGTTCATCTTCCTTGGTCCAATCATGCTATGATCGAAGCAGCTATAAATGAAAATACTGCAGCTATCCTCATCGAACCCATACAGGGAGAGGGTGGTATTCGTTGCTTACCGGATGAATGCTTGAAGGGTTTGCGAAGTTTGTGCGATAAAAATGAAATATTGTTAGTTGTTGATGAAGTACAATGCGGGATTGGTCGAACTGGCAAGCTATTCGCACATGAATGGTCAGGAATAGAACCGGATATTGCCATGATTGCAAAAGGAATCGGTGGAGGTTTTCCCCTTGGAGCGGTTCTTGCGAAAATTAATGCTGCAAGCGGAATGAGCGCTGGGACACATGGCTCTACATACGGCGGAAATCCATTGGCATGTTCTGTCGGATCAAAAGTCTTAGAGATTGTAAGCACAACTGACTTTCTTAACTCCGTAACAGCAAAATCAGGTATTATAAGTCAGGGAATTCTCGGCTTAATAGATTTATACCCCGATGTTTTTCAAGAAATAAGAGGTACTGGCCTAATGTTGGGAATCAAATGCAAATGCCCAAATGTGGATTTTGTGCAAAAAGGTTATGAAAATGCCATCTTGACTGTTCCAGCTAGTGATAATGTCATTAGGTTATTGCCGGCATTGAATATAACCTACGAAGAAATTAACCAGGCTTTAACTAGATTAGAACAGACCGCTAAGTCCCTACAGAAAACTTTATAAAGAAATAAAATGCCAAATTTTTTAGATATAAAAACTATAGAGAGCAGTGAGCTAAAAAAGATAATCCAAACTGCTTTAGAAATAAAGAAATCTAGATCGGGCTTTACAAAGGGAGCACTTGACAGCGACAAAGCGCTAGAGGGTCAAATCGTAGCTTTAATTTTTGAAAAGCCTTCAACCCGTACACGGATCAGTTTCGACGTGGGAGTGCGCCAAATGGGCGGCCAAACAATAGTTTTATCCGGAAAGGATATGCAGCTTGGTCATGGGGAAACTATTGCAGATACTGCAAGGGTTCTCAGCCGTTATGTAGATTTAATCATGCTGCGAACATATGAAGAAGCAACACTGCATGAGATGGCTCAATTCGCGACAGTCCCAGTAATAAATGGCCTGACAAATTTTTCACACCCATGTCAAATTATGGCCGACATCTTAACTTACGAAGAACACCGAGGTTCGATCGAAGGTAAGAAAATAGTTTGGTCAGGTGACGGTAATAATGTCTTCAATAGCTATGCTCATGCAGCAGAAAAATTTAATTTCAATTTAACATTTACTGGACCAGAAACTCTAGAACCAGATAGGAAATTAATTGAGCAAGCTAGGCAGAACGGAACAAAAATTTCTATCGAAATCGATCCTGCAGCTGCGATGAGAGACGCAGACCTTGTCGTAACAGATACGTGGATAAGTATGCATGATCTTCAATCTGCAAGAGAGCGGCGTCATAACCAACTAAGACCATACCAGGTCAATAAGGAGCTCATTGCCCATGCTAGACCTGATGCGCTGTTCATGCATTGCTTGCCTGCACATAGAGATGAGGAAGCGACATCTGAGATAATGGATGGGAAAAACTCCGTTATTTTTGACGAAGCAGAAAATAGGCTTCATATTCAGAAAGCAATAATGCGTTGGTGCCTAGATAAATGAACTGAAGCGTCTCGTAAGGACTGTTTACTAGTGGCCATCGTCAAGAATTCCAGTCCTGACGGAGTAATTTACTGCTAGCGCGTAGTCAGGGTCATCATCACTATCAATCATCAAGTGACCCGCTTTTATTAAAAGCGTATGGCAATCTCTACTGAGGTGCTTTAACTGCAAGCGTTTCCCTGCATTTTCGTATTTTGCAGCAACAACTTCTATTGCCTGTAAAGCAGATTGGTCAACCACCCTGCTTGATTCAAAATCCAAAGTCACGATGCTTGGGTCATTTTCAATGTCAAAAAGCTCTACAAAACCATCGGTGGACCCAAAAAAAAGCGGCCCCTGAATTTTATATGTTTTCTCTCCACCATCTAAATCAACATGTGCATGAATTCTTCGTGCATTATTCCATGCGTAGGCAAGCGCTGAAACAATAACTCCAACCACGACGGCCATAGCAAGATCAAACCAAACTGTTACAACGGTGACTAAAATAGTAACAAAAGCATCAGTTTTTGGGACCACCCGTAAAATTTTGAGTGAATTCCAGGCAAAGGTGCCGATTACAACCATGAACATAACCCCAACCAATGCGGCCAGCGGAATTTGTTCGATGATTGAGCTTCCTACCAAAATAAAAAGTAACAAAAAAACAGCCGCCGATATTCCTGCTACACGAGTACGTCCCCCTGATTTGACATTAATCATGGATTGTCCAATCATCGCACATCCACCCATACCACCAAAAAATCCCGTCACTACATTTGCTGCGCCCTGCGCTAGACACTCTTGGCTAGCGCCACCTCGCTTATTCGTCATTTCCCCCACTAGATTAAGTGTCAATAAACTTTCGATAAGACCAATGGCTGCCAACACTACAGCATAGGGAAATATTATTTCAAATGTTTCCCAGCTTAATTCAACCATAGGAACGTGAAAATTTGGTAACCCACCCTTAATTGACGCCATATCACCAACTCTTGGCACATCCAATCCTAACAGAATAACAATCAGCGCCACGAGACCTATGCCCGCAAGTGGAGCAGGTATAAGCTTTGAAAACTTTGGTAAAAAGTGAATAATTACCATAGTTGCACCAACCAGCACTAGCATTGTTGCTAGAGGCGTGCCGGTCAACCACTCTCCACCAGAAGTTCCATGGCCAGACACCTCAACTGTGCCCGGCACTTTAAATTGAGTGAGCTGAGCTAAAAAAATGACAATAGCCAAACCATTTACAAAGCCCAGCATGACTGGGTGAGGGACGAGCCGTATAAATCTTCCCCACTGCATTATACCAGCCACCAGCTGCAAGGCTCCCATCAAAACAACTGTAGCAAATAGATATTCAACTCCGTGCTCGGCTACTAATGCAACCATCACAACTGCTAACGCCCCCGTAGCGCCCGAAATCATACCAGGACGACCACCAAATACTGCAGTTATCAAACCAACGATAAATGCTGCATACAGACCAACGAGGGGATGTACCCCGGCAACAAATGCAAAAGCCACAGCCTCGGGCACCAATGCAAGCGCCACGGTAAGACCAGAGAGCAACTCTACTTTCAATCGCACTAGGTTAAAACCATCAGCATTTTTTGAACTGGAATCTGGCTTAAATAAGTTTGCGAATGCTCCTAAAAGGGCGTGTTTCATAAATCGTTCCATGCTGGGAAATTCATAAAAGGCGGCTTAAACTATAGATCGCGAAAAAGAAACCCCAGAGTATTGTAATTATTTTATGCAGAGCCTTGATTATTTATCATTTTCTATTCATTTCTATCACAAATAAGGTTCAAATGTAGGCGGAATGTAAATTGGCAAAACAACATTTTACTTTAGACAAATGTCAATTTAAATCTATGCTCGCGGGGTCATTAGGATTTAGTTCATGGATAAAATAGGTGTAAAAAAGTACATCCGAACGATTAAAGATTTTCCACATGAAGGTATTATGTTTAGGGACGTAACTTCATTATTCTCTGATCCTAATGGGTTCGATCTTACGTTAACTGGAATACTATCTTCTATTGAAAATATAAAGATAGATAAGGTCCTGGGCATAGAGGCACGGGGCTTTATTTTGGGCGGCGCCTTAGCAAATAGGTTGCATTGTGGATTTGTTCCTATTCGAAAGTCGGGAAAACTACCAGGAGCGGTAATCAGCCAAGATTATCAACTTGAATATGGCAGTGATACCCTAGAGATTCACGTAGATAGTATCGAACCAGGTGAAAAGGTTTTGCTTGTAGATGATCTTTTAGCGACTGGCGGTACTGCTGAAGCTGGTGTTAAATTAATCGAGAAGCTTGGTGGTAATATAGTATCATGCAATTTTATCGTAAATCTACCAAATCTCGGTGGTGACAAAAAACTTGCAGATTTAGGAATATCCACACATTTTCTTTGTTCGTTCGAGGGCATTTAAGCAAAATGGCAAAACTCTATTTTCACTATTCGACAATGAATGCTGGCAAATCAACTTCACTACTTCAAGCATCTCATAACTATCAAGAAAGGGGCATGAAAACATACCTCATAACAGCACAACTTGATAACAGAGTTGGAAAGGGGAAAATTGGTTCAAGGATAGGCATTGATGCGGAGGCAGATACTTTTACAGTAGAAGACGATTTGTTTGCTAAAATTCAGCTTAACTTGAGGCAAGAAAAAATCGCTTGCGTGTTAATAGATGAGGCACAATTCCTAACTTCTGAGCAAGTCTGGCAACTCGCGAAAGCCGTGGATGATCTTGCGGTTCCTGTCATGTGTTATGGTTTGCGAGTTGACTTCTTAGGAAATCTTTTTCCAGGTTCAGCATCTTTGCTAGCACTAGCTGACGAGATGCGGGAAATAAGAACAATTTGTCATTGTGGAAAGAAGGCAACTATGGTTGTGCGACAAGATGAAAATGGCAACATAGTTAAAGGCGGCGATCAAATACAAATCGGAGGCAATGAAACTTACATATCATTATGTCGCCAACACTGGCGCAAGGCTTTCGAAAATTAGACTAAGTTAGGCGGTTCATTACCTTCAAGAAAAAATTTAATATTTTCTACCGCCATTAATCCCATACCCGTTCGAACCTCCAAGGAAGCCGTTCCAAGATGAGGTAGAAGAACTACATTTTCCATTGCAATTAACTCCTTTGGAACCCTAGGTTCAAATTCATAAACGTCCAATCCAGCGCCAGCAATCTGATTCAATTTGAGCGCCTCGATAAGATCTGTCTCTTTTACAACATCGCCTCGAGCAATATTCACAAAATAAGCATGCGGCTGCATCGAAGAAAATATATCTTTATTGATCAAATGATGAGTTGCTGATCCACCTGGTACGGAAACAACAAGAATATCACTATTCGATGCTAGATCCGTCAATGACTCGTATCGATTGACTGGGTAGTCTAACTTTTTTGCAGATCTGGAAAAGTACCCCACCTGCATTCCAAAGCCGAAATGACACCGCTGAGCAATAGCCTGTCCGATATTACCCATACCAACTATACCAATTTTTTTATTAGAGATATGGAACCCAAGCATCTGAGTTGGGTGCCACCCTTCCCACTTGTTTGATCTTACAATTCGTTCCCCCTCTGAGGTTCTTCTACAGCACATGAGCATGAGCGCCATTGCGATATCAGCTGTTGCGTCTGTGACAGCACCGGGGGTATTAGAAACTTTCACGCCATGGTCATTTGCCACTTTCACATCGATGTGGTTAAAGCCTACTCCAAAATTAGCCAGTAATTTTACAGTTATTTTACTACAGGACTTAAATATTTCTTCTGAATAAATATCACCAAGAGTAGGTAAAACTATATCGTAGTTAGCAAGACTATAAACCATCTCACTTTCACTCATTGCAGACGTATTTTCTCGCACTGTAATTTCACCTAAATGAGCTGCAGTGTTCAGAACTTCTTGCGGCAGTGGTCGCGAAATAAATATTTTTTTAGTCAATGCATTCGTCCCCCATTCGGAATTTCTTTATCTGGACGTAGTAACGTTACTGCCCCTTTATTATCACTTACTCCCAAAGTCAAAACTTCCGACATAAATGGGCCAATTTGTCGAGGTGGAAAATTAACAACAGCCAATACTTGCCGGCCAATAAGTTCATTCGGCATGTAATTATCAGTTATTTGGGCTGAAGTTTTCTTTGTCCCAATAGACGGGCCAAAATCAATCCAGAGTTTATATGCTGGATTCCTAGCCTCCGGAAAGAGTTCTACTTTCAGTACAGTCCCTACTCTAATGTCAACTTCTAAAAAATCATCAAAAGTTATTTCACCCATTCGCCAATTCCTTCGATCTTGCCGTGGCAGCAGCGACTGTTTTTTCAATAAGGGGCCCTAATCCGTTTTCATTATGCATCAAGATATTTAATCCTGCCTCTGTTGTGCCGTTAGGACTAGTAACATTAACCCTCAAATCAGATGGAACAACCGATGAGCTAGCAGCTAATTTACCTGCTCCAAGAACTGTCATTTTTGCCAGTTTCATCGCAAGTTCCTTATCGAGCCCCTGCCCATGGCCAGCAACAGCAAGCGCATCAATTAAATAGAAAACGTATGCTGGTCCAGAACCCGAAAGACCAGTAACAGCATCCATTTGGTCTTCTGAGTTCAGACTTACAACTTCCCCAATTGCAGACAACAACTTTCCGGCGACCTCAAATGCATCTTTGGAAACATTTTCATTCGCTATTTGAGCGGTGATACCCAAACCAATTTCAGCAGGAGTATTTGGCATTGCACGAATAATTGGTGTTTTTTGACCTAAAAGAGCTTCAAAGCTTGATATCTTTACGCCCGCAGCTATTGATAAAAAGACACAGAGCCCATTTCCATAATGAGAAAACTTTGGTAAAATCTTAGGGATCATCTGCGGCTTGATAGCAATACAAATGAATGTTGGCTCAGGTGGTAAATTCAAATTTACGTTGACCCCAGTACCAATTAACCAGTCACTGGGATGAGGATCTTCTACCCAAATACTTTTTGGATCAAATCCCTTCGTTAACCAGCCCTTAAGCATAGCAGAACCCATCTTGCCGCATCCTAGCAAGATAAGTGTAGTTCTCTTAAACGTTTCTTGGGTCATATGGCATCCTTAGTTTGTCATAAGGATAGTTTTAAGCCCGACCATATGCCTCTGCAATGGCTACTTGTATTGCTTCTTTTGGTGTTTTATCGCCATAAACGGCTAATTGGAAAGCCGGGTAAAACTTTTCTGAACTCAATACAGCTGTTGAAATTAAACAGTCTACTTGCTCTGCACTGGCTATCTGCCCCCCCGTAAGCACCAAACCATACTTGTAAATCATCATTTTTTGCTCTTTCCAAAAAGAAAATGAGCCCGCCCAGCATTTCTCATTAACATCATTTAGAAGTTCAAATAAAACTGTCTGTTTTTCTACAGGAGGCTCCATTTCAAAGGAGCATATAAGGCGCAGCGTTTCATCGAATGATGACCACGCAAGAGTTATAGAGTATGTTCTCCATTGCCCTTCAACCGCCATCGCGATTTGATCATCAGCAATCCTATCAAAATCCCAATCGTTATACTCTGCGACTGACTCTACTAAGTCAATCGGATGAATGTCGCCGTCCCACAAATGCTCTGTAAGTGCCATTGCCCCACCTCTTTCTTTTTATACCTAGGGATGTGGCAGTCTCACCCAGGTCTTGGTGTATGCTCTAAGGATAGACATAATATGAAAATCCCTACTACATATGGTGGTGCTATTTTATGGGCGTGTAAAGAGAAATATGCATCGAAAATACGAATAAGTTGTGGATAGATTGGTAGTTAACAAAATTTTACCAAAAAAATTGTCAATTAAGCTTCTTTGCAAGAGCCTATTTATTTTCTAGTGCTTCAACCCTGGCCTTAAGATCGATGTTTTCTTCTCTGGCCTTCAACGCCATTGCCTGAACCGCATCAAATTCCTCGCGAGTTACAAAATCACGGTCAGCCAACCACCTATCAACCATCGATGCAAACGCATTCTCTGCCTCTTCCTTTGCTCCCTGAGCAACTCCCATGGCATTAGTCATAAGCTGCGAAAAATCATCTAACATTTTATTACGTGTCTGCATTTTTACACTCTTTTGTAGGGCTTTAAAAATTACTTCATACTAATCGTTTTGCACTTTACGCGTGTGGGAAAATTAGAACAAATCTATAACTGTTCAACAATAAAATATTACACCGTCCACTCAAAATATTTGTCGTAGTTAAATCTTACTTCAAAAAACATTTGTTAAACAGTCTTTAATTCTTTTTTTAATTTAGCTAATTATTCTACTAAAGTTCAAGAATATATAAATTTGCCCTCCTGATATTAAGTTTAAATTTTATATGACAAAACTTAAAAAATTGATCAAGAACCGCATCCAAGAGACTGGGCCAATTAGCATTGCCGCATATATGAGTGAATGCTTGCTTCATCCAGAGCTTGGCTATTATACGCAAAAAAATGTTCTGGGATCACGAGGAGATTTTATCACTTCACCGGAGATTAGTCAGATGTTTGGTGAGATCTTAGGGCTGTGTTTAGCTCAATATTGGATTGACTTAAATCGACCTGCGCGTTTTGCATTAGTAGAGTTCGGACCAGGAAATGGTACATTGATGCTTGATATGTTGAGAGCTGGGTCTTCAGTAAAGGGCTTCGTAGAAGCAGCAGAAATTTTCTTAGTAGAGGCATCGTCAAAGCTAAAAAGTGAGCAACAAAACAAACTGTCGAAGTTCGACGTAAACTGGATAAATGATGATCTTTTAATTCCCAAAATGCCTACTCTTTTCATTGCAAATGAATTCTTTGATGCTTTGCCTGTGAAACAATACCAAAAGGAAAAGGACTTATGGTATGAAATTCAGGTTGGTATTAAGAACGATCAGCTTAGGCTTGGATTATCACATGAGCATACAACTCATCCTGAATTGGAAACCCGCTTTAAAGATTGTGTGACTGGAGATATTGTTGAGATTTCTGAGAATGCAACAAGAATTTCTAAGTCGATTGGTCAAATCATTAATAATGAGGGTGGCTGTGCTTTAATTATAGATTATGGGGATTGGCATTCTCTCGGTTCCACGCTTCAAGCGCTCAAATCTCATAAATATACAAAAATTTTTGATCAACCTGGAGAGGTTGATCTAACCTGTCACGTCGATTTTGAATCACTTGCAAGAAATTCTGGATGTGCATACTCTCGACTAACAACACAGGGGGTTTTCTTGGAGAGATTAGGAATTTCAGATCGCGCCAATCAACTACTAGAAATCTCTCAGCCTGAACATCAGCAGTCAATTATTTCTGCTCATAAGCGTTTAACACACCCAGATGAAATGGGAACTCTCTTCAAGGTTTTGGGTCTGTATTCAAGTGATAAAAATAGTCCTGCCGGTTTGCTAAAGTGAGTATACATCGTTTAAGAAGTAAAAAACTTGATGGCTTTAACCATGGTTTTTTTACGCGCCTAGGAGGTATTTCCAAAGGTATCTACAAAGGGCTGAATTGTGGAACTGGATCAAAAGATGATCATTTAAAAGTCCAGTTTAACCGGAAGTTAGTTGCATCCGAAATGAATATAACCCCGAAAGAACTCATAACCGTTTATCAGGAGCACTCTACGCGGGTAGTGATTGTCGATAGTCCTTTAGAACTTCTCACACGAGCAGACGCAATTGTTACTAACACACCCAATTTGTCCATCTCAGTTCTTACAGCTGACTGCCTTCCAGTACTCTTCGCAGATAAAAAAAACAATGTTGTAGGCGCAGCGCATGCTGGATGGAAGGGCGCTCTGGGTGGGATTTTGGAAAACACAGTTCAGTCAATGAAGGAGATTGGTGCAGATATTAGGAATATCGAGGCAGTAATAGGGCCTTGCATTTCTCCTGATATTTATGAAGTTGGACAAGATTTTTTTGATAAATTTATTGAGAGAAACAAATCTTTTCAGAATTATTTTCTTCAAGGGACCAAAGAAGAAAAATACTTTTTCGACTTACCAAAGTTTGCATTAGATCAACTACATGAATTGGAAATTGAAAACGCTGAGTGGATGGGAAATTGTACCTATCGTGAGCCTGATAAATTTTATTCCTACCGTCGCTCTCAACATTTGGGCGAAATTGATTATGGCAGGCAGATATCATCAATAAAAATTTAAATTACGCTTTCTTTGCTAAGCGCTCCTCTAAAATATCAAAAGGAACTCCCGGATCATCCTTTGCACCACGAATTACCAATGAAGTTTTAACAGAGCCAACGTTTGGAGCAGTTAATAATTCACCTGTCAAAAATGATTGGAAACTACTTAGATCAGGGGCTACGCATTTTAGCATAAAATCAACTTCACCGTTGAGCATGTGACATTCACGCACTAGAGGCCACTGCTTACAAAGCTCCTCAAAAGAACTTAGATCGGCTTCCGCTTGGCTTTGCAGTCCAACCATTGCAAAAACTTTTACCTCAAAACCTAATGATCTCTCATCTACTTGAGCGTGATACCCATTAATAAACCCCTGCTCTTCCAAAGCCCTAACACGACGCAAACAAGGAGGTGCAGATATTCCAACGCGCTTTGCCAATTCAACATTTGTCATTCTGCCATTGGCCTGCAATTCTGACAAGATTAAGCGGTCAATAGGATCTAATCTGGTTAAGGGCATATTTTAAAACCTCGTTAAGAGGCTTAGTTATAGCATACCGAGGGTGCAGCGCAATAATATTTCAAGATCAAGTAATAATATTATTCTCTCAAAAGCATTAATTTAAAATTACACACTTTCATCCTAAATAAAGGATGAGTATAAACTAGCAGCGTTTGTGGGAAGAATTTAGAATGACTGAAGTAATAAAGACAAAAGTATTGATCATAGGTTCTGGCCCAGCTGGCTACTCGGCTGGGGTCTATGCAAGTAGAGCAATGTTGGAACCAGTTCTGATACAGGGCATTGAGCCGGGAGGTCAACTCACAACCACTACAGAAGTAGAAAATTGGCCCGGTGATACCGAAGTTCAAGGACCAGAATTAATGATACGGATGGAAGCACACGCCAAAGCAATGGGTTGTCATATCGTTCATGATATAGTGACTAAATTAGACCTAAACAAGCGGCCTTTCCATGCAATCTGTGACAGTGGAAACTCGTATGAGGCTGATGCTCTAATACTTGCTACCGGGGCACGGGCAAAATGGTTAGGTTTAGACTCCGAGGAACAGTTCAAAGGCTTTGGTGTTTCGGCCTGCGCAACCTGTGATGGTTTTTTCTATCGCGAACAAGAGATTGTCGTTGTAGGAGGAGGAAATACTGCTGTCGAAGAGGCACTCTTTTTGACGAATTTTGCCTCAAAAGTTACTCTGGTTCACAGACGCGATGAACTTCGAGCAGAAAAAATTCTTCAGGATAGACTGCTCAATCATGCAAAAATTGAAACACTGTGGTTCCACGAGCTTAGGGAAGTTATTGGAACAAATGAACCAAAAGGCGTGGAAGCTGTACGTTTGGAAAACGTTCATACGGGTGAAATAACCGATATACCTTGTAAAGGTGTATTTATAGCTATCGGTCACTCGCCAGCTTCAGAATTAGTAATAAACCAGCTAGACACCCACAACGGCGGTTATGTACAAGTTGAAGCTGGTAGTACTCGGACATCGATCAATGGTGTTTTCGCAGCGGGCGATCTAACTGATCATGTCTATCGTCAGGCAATAACGAGTGCAGGAATGGGTTGTATGGCAGCTCTAGATGCAGAGAAGTTTCTGGCTGAGCAAGGATAGTTGGATAATACTAAATCTTTAACTTTCCTGTCATTAAAATATATGCGGAACCTGTAACTTTTATACCTGATATACTCCCACGCGCGCAAATAATCTCTACCTCTGCTTCTCCAGGCCGGCCTAAATAATCTCCTTGGTGAGCGGTAAACTTAGTATTTCGGATTAAACCACTCGCCCAAAGAAATGCTGCCATGGCGCCAGTTGCAGAACCAGTAAACGGATCTTCATTTCGGCCGGAAGACTGTAAAAGCAATCTTGAGAAAGTTAATCCAGTTCGCCGTGGTGAATTTAAACAAACCCAGAAAGGTTCCATCAAGTCCTTTTCAGGCACTGTTGCGCGAAATTTATCGAATGCATGGTAATCAATTTTTACTTTTTGAAGAGTATCTAAGGTATCGACTACGACTATTGGGAAGGGAAGACCTGTGGAAACAATTTGTGGTTTGGATAAGATACTATTTTCAGGAATACCTCCAATTTTTGATAAAACTTTCTTATCAATTGTGAGGCCAAATTTTGGTTTAGGTTGCGTCATAGATATTTTTACTTGATCACCCAGCTGCCCTACTTCGACCTGAATTAGCCCTGCCAATGTTTCAAAGACCAACTTATTTGTATCGTATTTACCCCTAGAAATTAATGACATTGCTGTTGCGATTGTTGGGTGACCTGCAAATGGGATTTCCCTATCGGATAGAAAATAGCGGACTCGAAAGTCTGCAATATCAGACGAAGAAATAAAAGTGCACTCTACTAAAGAAGTCTCTTTGACAATATTTAAGCACGATTGGTCTGAAAGTATACCATCATCATAAACTACCGCACAGCCATTCCCACAAAATGGTTCTTGACTGAAAGCGTCTACCCAATCGAAATCAAATTGACGGTTAAGGGAGCCCATAATTATACAAAGTGATGGAAATGGTTAATGAACTGGAACAGGGTGAAGTTCATTTTGCCTCGCAAGTACAAATGCAAGGGATCTATCCTTAACAAGCGCTAGCCGCTCTCCATTGCTGTTGTTGAGTGCATATATTTGATCCTCAGAAATCCCTTGAGCCACTTTTTCCGGCAAGTCTGAAACCTTCACTGCACATACATATACTGTTCTGTCATTAAGACTTACTTTACTAAGTTGATCTTCGCTCATATCTAAACCCTCTTTATTTTTATTTTTTTTATGATCGTTTCTGGAACGCTCTGTGTTAAATCAATATGAAGTAGTCCATTTTCCATAATAGCCTGCCCGACATCTACACCCTCGGCCAAAACGAAGGAACGTTGGAACTGACGCGCGGCTATTCCCCGGTGGAGATAAATGCGCCCACCTTCATCCTCCTTGTGTCGCCCTCTTACAACTAATTGCTTATCTTCAACGGTTATAGACACATCATCTTCTTCAAACCCTGCTAAAGCCAGAGTTATTCGAAAAGACGTTTCAGATGTTTGCTCTATGTTAAATGGGGGATAGCCCTCATTTCCATTTTTAGAAGCTCTTTCTAGAAGTCGTTCTAGATGTTCAAAACCCAACATGTTGGGGTAAGTCGACAAAGTCAATCTTGTCATTTTTAGCCCTCTTAATAAGCGACTTGCTCATGGCACCCCTAATGGCGATGCTTTTGAGAGATATGGGTACTATTAAGGAAGAATACAAGGACTAGGAATATTCATAGACCAGTAGTATAATAGGTTAGATAAACTTTAGAAATGAAAATATGAATGCCTACAACGATGTATCGCTAAAGACTGAAGAAGTTCTCCAAATTGAATTGGAGGTTCTTAAACAAGAACATCGAGATTTAGATCAAGCTGTAATGGCTCTTGAAGAAAGAAGCATTCGAGATCAGCTTACCATTCAACGCCTGAAGAAAAAGAAACTTGCATTAAAAGACAAAATTGCAGTAATCGAAGATCGTCTAACACCCGATATAATTGCCTAATTAATTAAAATCTCTATAATTCATGCATAATTTTACGGACGCGATATGATGACGACTAAACCCACTATTGGGATTATTATGGGTAGCCAGTCAGATTGGCCCACTTTGAAATATTCCGCTGATATCCTTGATGAATTTGATGTTGTATATGAAACAAAAATTGTTTCTGCACATCGCACACCAGATAGACTTTGGGAATACGGTAAATCTGCCATAAATCGCGGTCTAAATGTAATTATTGCTGGTGCGGGGGGAGCTGCCCATTTGCCCGGAATGATGGCATCAAAAACGCGTATACCAGTAATAGGCGTCCCAATAAAAACGCAAGCTTTATCCGGAGTAGATAGCTTATATTCAATTGTGCAAATGCCACGTGGTTTTCCTGTGGCGACAATGGCTATAGGCTCAGCTGGGGCATCAAACGCTGCACTTATGGCCTTAGAAATATTAGCCCTGAACGATCAGAAACTGGCGCAAAATTTAGAGACTTGGAGAAATCAGCTATCTTCTTCAATTCCAGATGAACCACAGAATTGATAGAATGCTCAAACCTGGATCTAGAATAGGCATTTTGGGCGGTGGACAGTTAGGAAAAATGCTAGCCGTCGCAGCTTCGCGATTAGGTTTGACATCCCATATTTTTGATCCCAATGAAAACTCGCCAGCTTCGCAAGTTGCTTTTAAAACATTGACAGCTTCCTATGAGGATAAGAGAGCCTTAATAAAGTTTGCTAACAGTGTTGATATTATAACCTACGAATTTGAAAATATCCCTACAAGTGCACTTGATGTTTTGGAAAAAATTGTGCCAATCAGACCTGGAAGAGAAGCACTGCGAGTTTCTCAAGACAGAATTATCGAGAAAGATTTCCTATCTCGTATAGGTTTAAAAACAGCCCCTTACCAAATTGTAGACGGTTTTACTTCTCTTCAATCAGCATCTGAAATGATCGGTTTTCCTGCTATACTTAAGACAACTCGCCTCGGTTATGATGGTAAAGGTCAAGTGAGATTATCTGAAAACAGCGATATTGAAAAAGAGTATAAGAAGCTAAAAGATAATGTACTTATATATGAGGGCTTTGTTGATTTTGAATTTGAAGTTTCAGTTATTGCCGCCCGTAATTTATCAGGACAAGTAGCCTGTTATGATCCAGGGCAAAATGTACACTTAAATAGCATCCTTCACACTACAACTGTACCATCTCAATTAACCAGTCGACAAACAGTTGATGCAGTACTCATAGCTAGTAAGATACTTGAAAGCCTCAATTACGTTGGGGTACTGGGGGTAGAACTTTTTTGCACAAAAGCTGGTTTAATTGTAAACGAAATTGCGCCACGGGTTCATAATTCTGGTCATTGGACGCAAAACGGCTGCTCAATTGACCAATTCGAGCAGCATATAAGGGCAATTGCGGGATGGCCACTTGGGGATGGAAAACGCCATACAAATGTTGTTATGCAAAATCTTATAGGTGATGAAGTTAAGCGTGTTGCAGAGCTGGCAAAAGATGAAAATATTTCCTTACATCTTTATGGCAAAACCGAAATAAAGCCAGGTCGCAAAATGGGACATTTCAATCTAGTTAAGGAAAAATAAAAAGGCTCATGCTGCTTTAGCATGAGCCTTCTTCTTTACTAAGCTTAAAGAAGCTGGGCGTTACATCATGCCGCCCATGCCACCCATACCGCCCATGCCACCCATGTCAGGCATTCCACCGCCGCCACCGGCTGCGCCTTTTGGTTCTGGCTTATCAGCAACCATTGCTTCTGTAGTAATCAAAAGTGATGCCACAGATGCTGCGTCTTCCAATGCTGTGCGAACAACTTTTGCTGGATCAATAACGCCAAACTTAAACATGTCACCATACTCTTCAGTTTGAGCATTAAAGCCAAAAGATGCATCTTTGCTTTCGCGAATTTTGCCAGCTACAACTGCACCATCTACGCCCGCATTTTCAGCAATCTGACGAAGGGGTGCTTCTAAGGCTCTACGAACGAGAGTAATGCCAGCGTCTTGGTCCGCGTTGTCACCTTTAAGTTTTTCCAATCCTTTACAAGATTGAATTAAAGCAACTCCACCACCGACGATTATGCCTTCCTGGACAGCAGCACGAGTAGCATTAAGAGCATCATCCACTCTGTCTTTACGTTCCTTGACTTCGACCTCAGACATTCCGCCAACACGAATTACAGCCACTCCACCAGCAAGTTTTGCAACGCGCTCTTGTAACTTTTCGCGATCATAGTCGGATGAAGTCTCTTCGATTTGAGATCTGATTTGAGCAACTCGAGCTTCAATCTCAGCTTTCTCACCCGCACCATCAACAACTGTCGTCTCGTCTTTGGTGATCTGTATTTTCTTGGCAGTTCCTAGCATGTCCATAGTAACATTTTCTAATTTCATACCAAGATCTTCACTGATTACTTGACCACCAGTTAAGATCGCAATGTCTTGCAACATTGCTTTTCGTCTATCACCAAAACCAGGAGCTTTCACTGCGGCAATCTTCAGACCGCCACGGAGTTTATTAACAACTAAAGTTGCTAAAGCCTCACCTTCCACATCTTCTGCTATTATAAGTAGTGGCTTTTGAGACTGAATCACAGACTCCAAAAGTGGTACCATAGACTGTAGTGAAGAGAGTTTCTTCTCATGAAGAAGGACCATGCAATCTTCTAACTCAGCTGTCATTTTGTCTGGATTGGTCACGAAGTAAGGTGAGAGATAGCCTCTGTCGAACTGCATTCCCTCAACCACATCAGTTTCTGTTTCCAAACCTTTGTTTTCTTCGACAGTAATTACCCCTTCATTACCAACTTTTTGCATTGCCTCCGCAATCTGCTTGCCGATTTCTGCTTCTCCATTCGCGGAAATTGTGCCGACTTGAGCAACTTCATCGCTATCCGCAACATCACGCGCCATTTTGCGTATTGCTTCAACTACATTCGAAGTCGCCATATCGATCCCACGCTTTAGATCCATAGGGTTCATTCCAGCTGCAACAGCTTTCATACCCTCTTTCACGATGCCTTGGGCTAGAAGAGTTGCAGTGGTAGTACCGTCACCAGCCTCGTCGTTGGTTCGGCTAGCCACTTCCTTAACCATCTGTGCGCCCATATTTTCGAACTTATCATCAAGTTCTATTTCCTTTGCAACTGTCACACCGTCTTTAGTAATACGCGGAGCTCCAAATGATTTATCCAAAACAACATTTCGTCCTTTTGGTCCTAACGTAACTTTAACAGCGTCAGCTAAAATGTTTACGCCTCGTAGCATGCGGTCGCGTGCATCTGAGTTAAATTTGACGTCCTTAGCAGCCATAGTGCTTTTCCTTGTCTATCTAAAATTTGTTAAATCGCGAGTTAAGACAGAATGCCTAATACATCGCTTTCTTTCATGATCAACAGATCTTCACCGTCGATCGTTACTTCTGTGCCTGACCATTTGCCAAATAGGATCTTATCGCCCTCATTGACTGCCATCGAGATCAAGTCGCCATTATCCTTGCGGGCGCCTTCACCAGCAGCCACAACAAGGCCTTCGGCCGGTTTTTCTTTTGCACTATCAGGGATGATCAAACCACCAGCAGTTTTCTCATCACTTTCCACGCGACGTACTAAGACGCGATCGTGAAGCGGTTTTAATGCCATTTCCAAGGCTCCTTTAATAAGTTTCGATCATGCTTTTCAAAGCATTTAGCACTCAATCATTAAGAGTGCCAACGGAGGAGAAATAAGTACGCGGCTTGCAAGAGTCAAGGGACGCAGCAAAAAAAACCTATTTCAGAAATTTTATAGTGAAATTGCATTAGATTTTTACTATAAATCACGGCAGATATGCATATAAATTTTGATAATCAGTTTACTCGTCTAAGCCTCGTGCTTTGATCATAGCTGAAGGATCCGGTAGACGTCCTCTGAATTTAGTATACAGAATTGCAGGCTCTTCTGATCCACCCGCTGCCAGAATATTCTTTTCTAAAGACTGTGCGACTTCTCGGTCAAAAGGGTTTTTTGTTTCCATAAATGCTGCAAAGGCATCACAATCCATTACCTCGGACCACATGTAACTATAGTACCCACTAGCATAGCCACTACCAGAAAAAACATGAGCAAAATGTGGGATAGCATGCCGCATGCCAATCGAACGTGGGACTTTCAACTTTTGTAAAATCTGATCTTGCCGCTCCATTATGTCATCAGGCGTTTCCTCAAGGTGTAGATACAAGTCTACAAAAGCTGATGCGAGGTATTCTGTTGTTTGAAACCCCATATCAAATGTAGATGCCGCCAAAATAGATGAAAGCATTTTTGGAGGTAGCGTTTCCCCAGTCTCACAATGCGTCGCAAATTCTTCTAGAATATCAGGCACCTCCAGCCAATGCTCAAATAATTGGCTGGGCAACTCTACAAAGTCGCGTGCAACTGATGTACCCGAAATTATATTATAAGTTACGTCTGATAAGATTTGGTGAAGAGCATGACCAAATTCGTGAAATAAAGTTTTTGCATCCTCAAATGACAAAAGAAATTTGTCGACCTTCGAAAAATTACACACATTGACCACAATTGGAATTTGTTTAGTAGGAAACTTTGCCTGCGATCGCATTGCATTACACCACGCACCAGATCTTTTTGATGGACGAGAAAAATAGTCTCCAATAAACACCGCAATACTTTCCCCCTTTCTGGAAACGGTCCAAGCACGGCAATCGTCATGATACAGAGGAACATCTAAGGGAGAAAACTCAAGGCCAAACAACTCAAATGCACACTTAAATGTTGCATTAATTAAGTTATCCAATTGAAAAAATGGCTTAACATTTTCTTCGTTTAAATCGTAGTCACGAAGCCGTCTTCGTTCAGCGTAAAATCTCCAATCCCAAGCTCTCAAAGTGTCGCCGATACCATCTTGCCGCATAAGGGAACTCAAAATAGCTTCGTCCTTAATTGCCGCTTTTCTTGCAGGACCCCAAACTGTGGTCAGCAATTTATCTACATTTTCTGGAGACGAAGCCATCTCAGTATCTAATTTGTAATGTGAATAGGATGCATATCCTAAAATTTTTGCCATTTGCGCTCTTAATTTAAGTGTCTCATGAGCAAGCTTCACATTGTTACGATCACCTTCATTGGCACCCCGTTTAGTCCAAGCAACATAAGCAACTTCCCTAAGCGCACGATCAGAACAAAATTGCAAGAAAGGAGTTATTAATGAACGGGACAGGGTCAAAACAGCTTGATTAACACCACGGTCTTTACCAGCTTGATTTAAGGCTTGGACCAGAAATGACGGTAGAGTTTCGAGGTTCTTATTGTCTAATTTCATGAACCAATCACGCTCATCACTCAGCAGGTTTTGAGAAAACTTAGTGCCTATTTCAGCTAATTTTCTAGTTATAGTTTGAAACTTTTCCCTATTTTCTCCTTTCAAGGCTGCACCTGAACGGACAAAATTTCTGTGAACAAGCATTAAAACTCGAGCTTGCTCGTTATTTAGGTTTTGCAATTTTTTAGTTTCTAAAACGCTATCAATTCTCTCGAATAATTCAGTATTTGAGTAAATCTTTGTGTTGTGATCACTCAACTTAGTTGAAAAAACTAAAAGTAATTGATCCCGTTTCTTGTTAGTGTGAGCGCCTGCTATGGTATAAAAAGTGGATATAACCTGATCTAATAATTGGCCAGTTTTAAATAGAGCTTCAATTGTATTTTCAAACGTTGGAGCATGATTATTTGCAGTTATCTGTTCAATCTCAATTAAAGTTTCAGCGCATGCTATCTCCAAAGCAGGTTCGAAATGTTCATCATTAATAATTGAAAAAGGGGCTATATTATGCGGGGTTTCCCAAGTTCTAAGCAAAGGATTTAACGATTTATCAGTTTTTCCCATTAGAACAAATCCTACAATTATCTGCCTTTTTTAACTTAATTGATCTTATTTCAGATTGCATTGAGTCATAGATCAGCATGACACCTTTAAGTTCATTACCTACATTGAGAATGTGTTTAATTGCTTCTGCAGCCATCAAAGTTCCTACAACGCCGGGCAATGGTGAAAATACTCCGGCTTCAGCACATGTAGGAGCTAAACCGTCTGCTGGTTTTTCGGGGAAAACACATTGATAACAGGGCATATCCAATTGGTGATCAAAAACCATTATTTGTCCCTCCAACTGGCTCAGTGCACCAGAAACAACTACTTTCGAAAGAGATTTTGACACTTCGTTCACTAAATATCGAGTTTCAAAATTATCACTACCCTCGATAATAATATCGTACTCAGAAAGAAGTTCATGCGCTATCGCCCGATCTAATCTTCTGTTGTAAGGTTTTACCTCGATATGAGGGTTCTGTTCCTGTATTGCTCTTTGCGCAGAGAATACTTTAGGAAGACCTATCGAAGCATCGTTATGAATTACTTGACGCTGTAAATTAGAATGATCCACAACATCATGGTCGATGACCCCAATTTTTCCAATGCCAGCTGCAGAAAGGTATTGCAGTACCGGTGAGCCTAAACCACCAGCACCAACTACTAAAATCGAAGTTGATTTAAGTTTTTTTTGCCCCGATCCACCTATTTCACGCATTATTATATGCCGTGAGTATCGATCTAACTCAACATCTGAAAAACTTGCTTCAGAAAAGGTCTTAACCATATCTTCTTTAATATTTTTTTTAGATAAAGACCTTAGACGCTTGAGAATTTCTCTATAAAAATAAATAATCATAAACACGCCAAAAAGAAGCGCCCAAGGTTTTAAACCACCTCCCAATGCAATTCGAAGATTGTTTTCAGACGGTAAAGTTAGATGCACGCACAAAATAAAAACTGATAGGCCAAGAGCGCCTGCAGGAACAATTGATTTTGGTAATTGGAGTTTGCGAGCCAGAACCCAAAATATAACGAAGCCTAAAATAATGGAAATCATTAATCTATTCCAGTAGACCCAAAACCGGTTGCGCCGCGTCCAGTTTTAGCTAGAGTCGAAGAAAGCTCAAATCTTGCCTGAACCACAGTTGCAACAACCATCTGAGCGATACGGTCACCATGGGATATATTGAATTGATCAATTCCAGAATTAAACAGTATAACTGAAATTTCACCGCGATAATCACTGTCAATAGTTCCAGGACTGTTTAAAATAGTTATACCATTCTTAATGGCTAGGCCTGATCTTGGTCTTATTTGCACCTCATGCCCTTTTGGTATTTCCATCATTAAACCCACAGGTATTAAGGCTCTACAGCCAGGCATTAATATTTTTCCATGATTTCTTATTCTCTCTGGAAAGTTTGCCCGTAGGTCGGCTCCAGATGAACCATTAGTTTCATACTTTGGCATTGGCATTTCTGTATCAGCACCGGGTGAATATCGTATTTTTAGGGTTAAAGGCATTACACCCCCAAAGATTCACATATTTTTGCCGCTAACTTTGTCGCAACTGATGTCTTAGACATAAGAGGCCAGTCCTCTTTCTGCTTTTCAGAAATAAGAGATATTTTATTTTGGTCACCACCCATAATACCTGTAGCAGTAGATACATCATTTGCGATGATCCAGTCACAGTTTTTTTTATTTAATTTAATTTCAGCATTTTTGATTAAATCCGAAGTTTCTGCCGCAAACCCAATCACCAATGAAGGCCGCTTCTCTCGCAAATTACTGACTTCATGCAATATATCCGGGTTTTCCTTAAATTTTAACGAAGGTGGGCCGCCATTATTTTTTTTGATTTTTTGCTCCGCTACCTCACCGACATACCAATCACCAACTGCCGCAACAAAAACAGCCACGTCCGCAGGTAGTTCGTCCAAGACAGCCTTATACATCTCGCGCCCAGTCTGCACCTTTATCAATTTTACATTCGGTGGACTAGGCATCGTGCTTGGGCCCGTCACCAAAATCACACTAGCACCCAAGGCTGCCAAGGCACTTGCTATTGCTGTCCCCTGAGCACCAGAAGACCTATTTGCTATATATCTGATAGGATCAATCATTTCGTGCGTCGTACCTGAGGTAACAATGATCCGCTTACCAGAAAGTGGGCCTACCTTAAAATAGTTATCCAGAAATGTTGTAATCTCAGCTGGTTCAGCCATTCTACCATGTCCAAATTCGCCACAGGCCATGTCCCCTTCATTCGGACCTATAGTAAAAATACCGTCACTATTAATGGCATGCATATTTCTTTGAGTTGCTGGATGATGCCACATTCGAACGTTCATGGAAGGTGCCACCAATACCGGCGTATCTGTGGCCAACAAAATTGTAGTGGCAAGATCATCACAAATTCCTTGGGCCATTTTCGACAAAAAATCAGCTGACGCTGGTGCAACTAGAATGATGTCTGCAGACCTGGATAATTCGATGTGCCCCATTTCTGATTCTGCAGTTAAATCAAATAATTCAGTATAAACCTTTGACCCGGCAATAGCTGCTACCGATAATGGTTTTAAGAACTGTTGCGCAGATTTTGTCATAACAGGAACCACAGAGGCTTTACTTATCTGCAACAATCGGATCAATTCAAGCGACTTGTATGCAGCAATTCCCCCAGTGATAACCAGTAGAACTTTTTTTCCTTCTAACATAATAACCCCAGATGAATTGCAAAAAATATAGTAATAAGCAGACCAAGTAGCAAGGTCTCAGAGCTTTAGTGCCCTGATACGTACGTGCTAAGTCATTATATACAATTACATTACGATTTTCAGCTAATAAACTGTGTTAATGCCCAAGTTGACAGAAATGACTATCACTTGCCAGATTACAGCCAGTGGTCCTAAACTACAGAAAGTGTTGAACTTCCCGGGCATTTTTATCCAGAAAACGGCGCATCTTTGAAAAGGCTGCAGCCTCTATCTGGCGAACACGTTCTTTGGACAACCCTAACTCCTGCCCTAAACTTTCAAGAGTTCGAGGATCATCAATTACCTGCCTCTCGCGGACTATAAATTTTTCTCTATCAGACAAACCGTCCATTGCCCCTAGCAGCCAATTTCGTAGATTTTCTTGATCGTGCGCTTCTTCAACGCTTTCTGCATCGATAGAATTTTCGTCTTCTATTATGTCAATCCACTCCCGACCATCTTCATCTGTCGCTTGTGTAGCATTAAGTGAATAGTCAGTTCCGGACAACCGTCCGTCCATCATTTCCACATCCCCAATTGGAACACCTATTTCTGTCGCAATCAACTCATGAAGTTGGCTTCTATCTAGTGAGCCCCCATCCTGCATGGCCTCGCGTTCAATCTGCGCTTGAACCCTTCTCATGTTAAAAAACAACGACTTTTGACTGCTGGTAGAACCAGTGCGCACTAGTGACCAGTTTCTCATAACATAATCTTGGATACCAGCTTTGATCCACCAAACAGCATAAGTCGAAAATCGCACTCCGCGGTCGGGATCAAATTTGTCGGCAGCCTTCATTAACCCCAGACCAGCTTCTTGAATTAAATCTGACATTGGCGCGCCATAGCGTTTGAATTTCGAAGCCATTGAAATTGCAAGGCGCATGTAAGCTCTAATTAGTCTATGTAACGCTTGTTCATCACGATTATTTTTCCATGCATATGCAAGTTGCAATTCCGTTTCCGCGTCTAAAAGTTCAGCCTTCATTGCTTTTCTAGATAACGCTCTGTCCGCCCCGATATCTAACGCCATTTGAAATCTCCAATAAAATTTATGTACTAATAAAGAATATACGCACCGGGCGTTCATCTGGATCAATTACCATTATTTTTTACTGACGGAGACCGACAAGTATCGATGACATTGCTCTGACGTAATGTTCTAATTCGGATAATAGCGCGACACAGGTTAATAAAGAATACATCTGTTAAAATGATATACCTTTACTTGATCACAAATGCCTCAAGCTTTTGATCGATCGAGTCCCAGATACTTGCCGCAGCATTGACACCATCAAAACGCTCTAATTCTTGCAAGCCAGTTGGCGATGTTACATTTATTTCAGTCAGAAATTCGCCGATAACATCAATACCCACAAAAATCTGCCCCTTTTCTCTCAAAGCGGGTCCAATTGTTTTGCAAATTTCTAAATCGCGCTGAGTTAAACCCGTTTTAGTAGCAGTCCCACCAACATGCATATTCGACCTGATCTCACCAGGAACTGGAACTCTGTTAATTGCACCCACTGGATACCCATCGACTAGAATAATTCTCTTATCGCCCTTGTTTACCTCCGGTAAGAACTTTTGAGCCACTAGCGGTTCTCGCGAGAAACTGGTGAACATCTCAAAGATGGAAACTAAGTTTTGATCATCGAGGTTTAAACGCATTACGCCGGAACCACCGTTACCGTATAGTGGTTTTAAAATGATATCACCGTGTTTTTCTTTAAAAGACTTTAAAACATCTATGCTCCGAGCAATCGTGGTGGGTGGTATCAATTCTGGAAAATTTAATACAAATAATTTCTCAGGTAGGTTCCTCACCCAAAACGGGTTGTTTACAACCAATGTTTTCGACTTAAGAACATCCAAAATAAAAGTTGTCGTAATATAATGCATATCGAATGGCGGGTCTTGCCGCAACCAAACAACATCAAAATCGCGGAGCTCAACTATTTCTACAGGTCCAAGCTTTACATTCTTATTTTCTTGACCAGTAATTTCAAAAAAATGTCCTGAGGCAATGGCTCTACCATCTTCTAAAGTTAGTTTATCTGGCTCGTAGTAAAATAGTGAATATCCTCTAAGCTGTGCTTCCTCCGCTAGCCTAAATGTGCTATCAGCTTCCGGGTCTACATTTGTAATTGGATCCATCTGAAAAGCTACCTTCACTACTTGAACTCCATTTGATCCATTCCTGATTGTCTTTTGAAGGAAACAAGGCAAGGTTACAATCTATTTTCACAATTCGCCTAAAAATATAATCGCTATTAATGATCTTAGTTCTCACGCATCGACAGTGCCAAATTGTAGACATACCGCTTACTTAAGCCATGAGCCGACGCAACAAAATCCGATGCATCTTTCAAAGTCATCTCAGAAAGAGCAATCCTCAATTCAGCTTTCACGTCTAAGTCCTGTAAGCCTGTGGTCAAAGGACGATCAAGCAAAACAACTAGCTCCCCTTTTAACGGTTTCTTTAGAATAAGTGCATGTAATTCGCCCAGTGTGCCCGATATAATTTGTTCAAATTTTTTTGTTAACTCACGCGCTATTACCGCACGTCGATTTTCTCCCATAATAGCGATCAAATCTTCAAACATTTTTATTAATCTTTTTGGAGATTCATAAAAAATTAAAGTGCTAGGAATACTAGAAAGCTCTTTCAGCTTCTGACGTCTTTTTTCTTTACTTACCGGAAGAAACCCCTCAAAAAAGAAACGGTCCGTGGGAAGCCCTGACAAACTTAATGCCGTGATACAAGCTGATGCACCAGGAACTGCAGTGACATAAAAGCCAGCCTCTGCTGCCTGTTTTGAAAGCTGATATCCAGGATCCGCAATTAAAGGCATACCGGCATCTGATGCATAAGCTACCGCCATATTTGAGTTCAACCAATTCATAATTGTTGGACGCACACGGTCACCATTAAAATCATTGTAAGAAAGTATAGGTCTGTCTTTGAGAGGAATATTATGGATATTCAATAGCTTACGCATTGAACGAGTATCTTCAGCTGCTAGAGCATCACATGAACACAGCACATCAAGTGCCCTTAGCGTAATATCTCTAGCAGAGCCTAACGGTGTTGCCACAAGATACAAACCTGATTTCAATTTTTGACAATGGTAATTCACCTCTAGACCCCACCTTAAACACGTCTATGATACACATTTGTAAAACATTTATTTATCTGTGCGAGCTTCATTTATGACTCTTCGATTGTCACGATTTGCAAAAAATATACTATCAGTGCCGTTGATAGCCACTTTAGTGCTTTTCATAAGTGCATGCGAAATGCAAACTTCTTCGGTGGGTACTGGCCAAGTAATCGATTTGGGAGAGCCAATTCCAGTAGCTTTGTTGGTGCCAAAAACTTCTCGAAATGCTTCAAGCGTAGCCATTAGTCTTGAAAACGCGACACGGCTTGCCATGTCGCAATTAGACACCGCTAAAATCAATCTAAAGGTATATGATACATATGGATCTTCAAAGATTGCAGCAAATCAGGCCAAACTAGCAGTCAAAGAAGGTGCAAAAATTATAATCGGACCACTTTTTGGTGACGCAGCCAACGAAGTTGGGCTGGCTCTTTCTGGCCAAAACGTAAATGTTCTAAGCTTTTCAAATAATCCGACTGTAGCTGGAGGAAACCTTTTTATAATGGGAAAAACCTTCGAAAATACAGCGGAGCGTTTAATTAAATTTGCTGCCAAAAGAGGAAAAAGAAGAGCTGTCATTATTTATCCAGATAACGTTGAAGGTAGGCTGGGACGCGACGCACTTAATGCAGCAGCAAAAAAATCAAAAATCAGAGTCGTTGCAACTCAGAGCTTTTCATTTACCCAAGAAAGTGTAGTTAATTCAATTCCACTTGTTAGAGCAGCTTCGAAAATATATGAAGCCGATTTGCTTTTGTTAACGTCAAACAGCGCAGGTGCTTTACCACTCCTCGCTCAACTATTACCTGAAGCGGGACTTAACCCGGAAAAGATCCAATACGCTGGACTAGCACGGTGGGATATTCCTTCACAAAATGTCAGCCTCCAAGGCCTGCAAGGAGGTTGGTTTGCGGTACCGGAAACTGAAAGATACGAAATTTTTTCAGATCACTATTTTGCCGAATATCAAGAAAAACCACATCCACTCGCGGGACTTGCGTTCGATGCAATCTCAGCAATCGGAGCTCTCGCACAAGCCGGAAACTCTAATGCACTTACAACAAAAGCTTTAACACGAAAATCTGGCTTTACTGGTGTGGATGGTATTTTCCGTTTCACAAGTAGCGGCACCAATCAACGTGGTTTAGCTATCGCACAAATTAATGAATCACAGGTGAACATAATTGATGACGCGCCCCAATCGTTCAACTATTCCGGCATGTGAACCAAGCTCATTAAAACCTGATTTGGGTGAGATTGAGCTTATCTCAGCGCCAGAGAAAATTTTTGATGCTTCTAAATTTATAAGCTTTTTGAACATTTGTTATTCTAACACATCAGATTTGAAAAGTTTTAGAGATGCGATTGTTGTGGAACTCAGGCGTATCCGAAAAGCTGGTATGAATGAGATAGATAACAGTTTTACAAAAAACCCTCTTTCGGCAGAACAAGTCATTCGTTCATATACTTGGCTCACGGACTCTATCATTAAATCGGTATGGCATATCTGCAAAATTTGGCTTCATCCGGTACCAAACCCCACTCAGGCAGAAAAATTATCCATAATTGCGGTTGGGGGATACGGTCGCAAAGAAATGGCACCATACTCTGATGTAGACCTTCTCTTTTTAACTCCCTATAAAACTACCCCTTGGGCAGAAAGTGTGATTGAAAGTATTCTATATATTTTATGGGATTTAAAACTTAAAATTGGACATTCATCGCGCTCTATTAGTGACTGTTTGAGATTGGGTAAAGAAGATTATACTATTAGGACCGCTTTATTAGAGCAGCGGTTTGTTGATGGTGATCATGCTACCGCAAAAGAATTAGAAATGCGGTTGTGGAAAGATCTATTTAAGTTAACAGCAAAAGATTTCATATCAGCCAAATTGAAAGAACGTGACTTACGTCATGAGAAGCAGGGTGGCCAGCGTTACATGGTAGAACCGAATGTTAAAGAAGGCAAAGGCGGTCTTAGAGATCTTCAATCATTATTTTGGATTGCGAAATATTTACACCACGTAAAGGAACAGTCCGAACTAGTCGATCTTGGAATGCTAAGAAAAGAAGAGTTTGTTAAATTTCAAAAAGCTGAAAATTTTCTATGGGCAGTCCGTTGCCATCTCCATATTTTGACAAATAGAGCCAGCGATCAATTATCGTTTGATCTTCAAGTCGAAACAGCCGAACGCATGGGCTACCAAGACTCAAAAGGTCGTAGAGCAGTCGAAGTATTCATGCAGGATTATTTTACACATGCCACAAGAGTGGGTGACATAACTCGAATATTTCTAACTGCTTTGGAAGCTCAACATGTAAAAGAAATGCCTCTGCTCCAGAGAATTTTTAGAAGAATACCTCAAATAAAAGATCCTTACACAGTTTTGCAAAATAGATTATCCGTGAAATCCTTTGATGCATTCTTGGAAGATAAACTTAACCTTTTGCGCCTATTTGAAGAGGCACTCAGGACAGGCTTATTAATACACCCAGATGCTATGAGAGCAGTATCTGCAAATATTTCTTTATTTGATCATGACATGCGCCAGAATAAGGAAGCACAACGGATTTTCATGGATTTATTGATCAAGCATGGCAATCCAGAAAGAGCACTACGCAGAATGAACGAACTGGGAGCCCTGGCTGCTTTTATACCTGAATTTCAACCAATCGTGGCGATGATGCAATTTAATATGTATCATAGCTACACAGTGGATGAGCATACAATACAATGTATCTCGCATCTTGCTCAGATTGAACGCGAGGAATTAATTGAGGAGCTACCTATTGCGAGCTCTATTCTTAAAAGCGGTGCCAATAAGCGTATCTTGTATACTAGCCTACTACTACATGACATCGGAAAAGGACAGAATGAAGATCATTCAGTGTTGGGCGCGCGTATTGCAAGAAAAGTTGCACCAAGGCTGGGCTTGAATAAAAAGGAAGTAGAAACTGTAGAGTGGCTTATACGGTACCACCTTCTGATGTCGGATATGGCCCAAAAAAGAGATATAGCAGATCCAAGAACGGTTAGAGATTTCGCCAAGGCCGTACAAACAGTAAATAGGTTAGACCTTCTCACAGTGCTTACGGTCTGTGATATCCGTGGCGTTGGCCCGAATACCTGGAATAACTGGAAAGCAGTTCTGATTAGGGCTTTGTATAGGCAGACGAAGAAGGTTCTAGAAAACGGATATGAGGCTCTCACTAGAGAAAATAGGGGCACTGAGGCTAAGAAAAATTTAAAACTCAGATTAGTTAATTGGGATTCAAAACAAGTGCGCGCAGAACTATCACGGCATTATGACCCATACTGGCAGGGATTGCACATCACCGCTCACGAAACATTTGCTCATTTATTGAAAGAAATTACAGACGATGGGGTTAAGATAGACTTACACCCTGACCAGGACAGAGACGCGACTAGAATATGTTTCGCTCTAAGTGACCATCCCGGCATATTCTCACGGCTCGCTGGTGCACTGGCACTTGTTGGAGCAAATGTAGTCGATGCTAGAACATATACGTCGAAGGATGGATATGCTACCGCGGCATTCTGGGTTCAGGATAAAAAGGGAAATCCATATAAGGTCACTCACCTCAGAAGATTGCACAACATGATTGAAAAAACACTAAAAGGCGAGGTGATAACTCAAGATGCTATCAAAGATCGTGACAGATTCAAACGACGTGAAAAAGCATTTAAAGTGCCCACATCAATTACTTTTGATAATGATGGTTCTGAGATTTACACACTGATTGAAGTAGATACCAGAGACCGCCCCGGCCTACTATTTGATTTAACTAGAGCGCTAGCAAATTTGAATGTTTACATTGCCTCTGCCGTAATAGCCACATACGGTGAACAGGTGGTAGATACTTTTTATGTCAAGGACGCTTTTGGATTAAAGTTTCATAGCCTTTCTAAGCAACGCGCACTCGAAGACAAGCTGCGTGTGGCAATAGAACTAGGTGTCAAAAGGGCAGAAATGTAATGCAGGTCAACCTTACCAAAGGAGTTATGACGGTTGGCTTCTGGACTTTGCTAAGTCGTATTTTAGGAATGGTCAGAGAAATTTTACTTTCAGCCCTTATTGGAGCGGGGCCTTTGTTGGATGCATTCGTTGTAGCCTTCAGGTTACCCAATATTTTTCGGCGTTTTTTCGCAGAAGGCGCTTTTAATGCTGCTTTTGTACCATTATTCGCAAAACGCTACGAAAGCAAAATGGCTCCAAACGATTTTGCTAATAATGTTTTTTCAAACTTATTAACATTACTTTTGATACTTACATCTATCGCAATGATTTTTATGCCAGTTTTGGTATTTTTGACAGCGGCAGGGTTTGCTTCCGATGAAAGATTCGATTTAACTGTCGAATTCGGAAGAATCATGTTTCCTTACATATTGTTGATTTCCTTGGCAGCTTTATTTTCGGGAATCCTAAATACAACAGGTCGTTTTGCAGTGGCCGCCGCTACCCCAGTTATTTTAAACGTTATTATCGTGGCAGCCTTGCTTATAGCGTGGATAACAGAGAGTAATCTTATAGTCTGGTTAGTTTACTCGATCCCCATAGCCGGCGTTCTGCAATTGAGTCTGCTTTGGATGGCAACATTTAAATCAGGCATTAAAATCACCTTGGCCTTTCCTAGATGGAACAAAGACATAGTCAATCTAGTTAAGATAGCTATACCGGCCGCGCTAGCCGGTGGCGTTCTCCAGATCAATCTATTAGTTGGACAGCTTGTTGCTAGTCAAGAAACCGGTGCAATAAGTTTTTTATATTTTGCGGATAGGCTTTACCAGCTTCCATTAGGTATTGGTGGAATAGCAGTCGGGACAGTTCTTTTACCAAAACTCTCTCGTCATTTGAAATCAGGCGACACTAAACAAGCTCAATTTACCTATTCACAAAGCGCTGAAATGATTTGGTTTGTCGCCTTACCTTCCAGCGTCGCTCTTTGTCTAATCCCTTTGCCTATTGTCTCAGCTCTTTTTGAACATGGCGAAACAACAAGGCAAGACGCACTAGCAATATCATCTGCAACCGCTATTTACGGTGTTGGACTTCCAGCATTTATGATCCAAAAACTTCTCCAACCACTCTACTTTGCTCGTGAAGATACGAAAACCCCACTAAGATTTGCACTCGTCTCAATGCTGTTAAACGCAATTCTTGCGATAGGGCTTCTGCCTATTGTGGGGTGGATAGCTGTGGCAATAGCGGCAAGCGTTTCAGCTTGGGTTACAACTATTCTATTATGGATTTCTTCAAAAAGATTTGGACAGGCCGCTCATGTGTTGAAGACTTCCATAAGTCGGATCCGAGGTGCGTTTTTGGGAAGCCTGGCAATGGGTATTATTTTATGGGTAGTCAATCAAAATTTTTACGTTTCCATGGAAACTTCTTCTGAGCGGGTATTTTTTGCATTTGGACTTATATGTTTAGGTGCAACGACATATTTAGTTGTAGTTTTTGTCCTTAAGGCTTTTCCAAGAAATTTAGAAAAAGTCTATGAAAAAAAAAATTGACTTTATAAAACTTTGACGAGTCTTCTTGACGCTTAGCAGCCACACGCTTACTGAATTTTTAGGGAAATTTTCCAGGGGTAACAGTTATGGTAGACGAAGAGACAAAGTCTTCATCAAAAACGTTTGAAAAACGTGTATTTTCGGGGGTGCAACCTACTGGAGGACTTACGTTAGGCAACTACCTAGGTGCAGTTAAACGCTTCGTAGAAATGCAGAATGAAGAATACGAAACTTTATACTGTGTTGTGGATCAACACGCGATTACAGCATGGCAAAATCCTTTGGACCTAAGAAACAATACTAGACAAATCACTGCCTTTTTTATTGCTGCAGGAATAGACCCCAATTCCTCGATTCTTTTTAACCAATCGGCTGTAGCTGAACATGCCCAATTGGGGTGGATTTTTAATTGTGTGGCCAGGATGGGTTGGATGCAAAGGATGACACAGTTCAAGGATAAGGCTGGTAAAAATGCCCAAAATGCTGCCCTTGGATTGTTTGCATATCCTGCTCTTATGGCCGCAGATATTTTATTATACCATGCAACGCATGTGCCAGTGGGTGACGACCAAAAACAACATCTAGAGTTAACAAGAGACATCGCAATTAAATTTAACCATGACTATGAAGTAGATTTTTTTCCTGTAACTGAGCCAGTAATTGGAGGTGCTGCATCCAGGGTCATGAGCCTAAGAGATGGAACAAAAAAAATGTCAAAATCAGATCCATCTGATCTGAGTAGGATTAATATGAGTGATGATGCGGATACAATTAACCTTAAAATTAAAAAAGCTAAGACAGATGCTGAAGCTTTACCGTCAGAGAAAGCTGGTTTGGAAAATAGACCCGAAGCAGAGAATTTGGTAAAGATCTACGCGGCACTAGGAGACCAATCGGTAGAGAGTGCACTGAAGGATGTTGGTGGAAAACAGTTTTCAGAATTCAAGCCAATATTAGCTGAACGCGCAGTCGAACTGCTTTCTCCTATTTCAGAAGAAATGAATAGACTTATGCAAAATACAGATGAGATAGATTTACTACTTGCCGCAGGAGCGGAACGCGCGCGTGAAATAGCAGGCCCAATTTTAGAAAAAACTTATGATATCGTCGGTATGTTGAAACCATAGATAAGTTTTTTACATATTTGTTTAAAGGGTATCGAAGGTTCATTATCCGAAATATTGCAAACTTGTTATTGATGGTGCATGCTGTCCAAGCGGAGGACTGAATGCGTAAATTTTTAGTAGTTTTGGATGATAGCAAAGAGTGCCTCAGCGCTATGAGATTTGCAGCAATGCGCGCTGCAAAAAGTGGGGGAGGGGTAGAAGTACTTTCTATCATCCCGCCAGATGAATTTAATCACTGGATTGGAGTTGGTGATTTAATGCGCGCCGAAGCAAAAGAGCGAATAGAAGTGCATTTCGAGGTTTTCGCCAAATGGATGCGAGACCGGCAAGGAATTAATCCAAGTTTAGTGATACGAGAAGGCGAAGTTGTCCCCGAAATTTTAGCACAAATATTAGAGGACACTGAAATAGGAATTTTAGTTCTCGGCGCTAGCACCGATAAAAAGGGTCCGGGGCCAATAGTTACACAATTAAGTAAAAATGCAGGTTCTTTACCAATCCCAATTACTGTCGTCCCAGGCGATTTATCAAAAGAACGATTAGAGGCCATTACATAATTTAGAATCATTCTAAATACTTGACATTTTGGTGACTAATTGACATATACAAGTCAACCTAAAGGAAAATTGAAATGTTTATTCAAACAGAATCGACCCCTAATCCAGCGACATTAAAATTCCTTCCTGGCCAAACAGTTATGGAGCAGGGAACCGCTGACTTCCCCAATGAAAACAGCGCCAGTTCATCTCCATTAGCCAAACGTCTTTTTACTCTTAAAGGAGTAACAGGTGTTTTCTTAGGGATTGATTTTATCACCGTAACAAAGCCAGACGAGATTGACTGGGAGCATATAAAGCCGAGCATACTTGGGGCAATAATGGATCATTTCCAGTCAGGGGCGCCAATTATTGAAGGTGAACAGAGTGGAAGCGTGCATGCTGAACACTCGGGAGAAGATACGGAAATAGTTGGTCAAATTAAGGAACTATTGGACAGTCGAGTGCGTCCTGCCGTTGCGCAAGATGGTGGGGACATCACCTTTCATGGATTTGAACGAGGAATCGTATATTTGCAGATGCAGGGTGCCTGTGCAGGCTGTCCATCCTCTACAATGACCCTAAAAATGGGCATCGAAAACCTCTTGCGGCATTATATACCAGAGGTGACTGAAGTGCGACCGGTTGGATTATAGATCCAAATGTTTACTAGCGGTTGATACATCAGCCGCTAATTGTGCGGCAGCAATTTTTCTTAACGGCAAAATTTTTTCTACTGTAAGAGAAATGAAAAAAGGCCAGGCTGAAAATCTTTTTGAAGTCATAGAAGATACACTTGAACAGGCAAAAGTTAAAAAATCACAGATTGACTTAATAGTAGTTGGAATTGGCCCAGGCAACTTTACTGGCATTCGCATAGGGCTGGCGGCTACAAAAGGTCTCTCATTATCTTTGAAAGTGCCCCTTTCAGGCGTAAATAGCTTTCAAGCCTCTCTCTATGGGCAAAATGAATATAAGGTGGCAGCAATTCAGGCACCTCTAAACTCTTATTACCTCGGAACTATAAATGGCGATTTTAGAACTGGCCATACAAAAGATAGTGACGCGCATGAGCGTTTTGCAAGTCGACCCAAAAGTAAAAAATTCATAGAAAATATGGCCAAATTTGGTGCAGATCGAAAATGCACCTTATCTCAAGCGATACCACTTTATATAAAGGCGGCGGATGCCAAACCTCATAATAATGAATTCTCCATGATCAAATGACACCAAAAAAGATGGCAACAATTCATGCTGCCGCTAAACCAAACCACCGCATATGGAATGCTCACGAGTTTGCCAGCCTTTTGTCCTCTCCCGGAGTAGTTGCAGAGTACCATCCAAACGGCTTTGCACTCGCACGAATTATCGATACTGATGCTGAACTTTTGTTACTAGTTACAGAAAAGATCAAACAAAACACCGGGATAGCAACTGGTTGCTTATTAAAAATGGAAAAGCATTTGGTGGAGCTTGGCGCTCGAGAATTAACTCTAGAAGTTAGCGAATCAAATGGAACAGCAATAAATTTGTACAAAAAATTAAATTATAAAAAGATCTTTATAAGAAAGTCATATTCACGTGACAAAAACGGAAATCTTGAAAATGCTTTGCTTATGCAAAAAGAACTAATTACACTTTAATGAGATATTTATAATTTCAGGTCTAATAATTGAAATTATTTGGTTGACCATCCATTAGAATCTTGACCTTAATAAGGCACGAGGTTGGTTGCTTTTATTGGGCCAACAAAAAATTAATCGGGAGATATATATGAATATCGTTACAAAAATGTTGTCAACCGCAGTTGGTTTGACCATGAGTGCAGGAGTTGCTTTGGCAGAGCCTGCGATTATTTTTGATCTTGGGGGTAAATTTGACAAGTCGTTTAACGAGTCCGCTTTTACTGGCGCTCAACGTTGGGCTGACGAAACTGGAGGATCCTTCAGAGAAATTGAGCTTCAAAATGAAGCCCAAAGAGAGCAGGCCCTTCGCAGATTCGCTGAAGCTGGAGCTAATCCTATTGTAATGGCTGGCTTCGCTTTTGCTGACTCACTAGGAAAAGTAGCACCAGATTATCCAGACACAAAGTTTGCTGTGATAGACGTAAATTGGCTAAGTCTGCCAAACGTACGAGGCATTGGCTTTAACGAGCATGAAGGATCCTACCTAGTTGGGATGCTTGCAGCTCAAGCATCAAAGACAGGAACCGTTGGTTTTGTTGGAGGTATGGATATACCTCTGATCAGGCGTTTCGGATGCGGCTATGCTCAGGGTGTTAAAGCAGTAAATCCAGATGCCACAGTGATAGCTAACATGACAGGGACAACGCCTGCAGCATGGAATGATCCAGTAAAAGGTTCTGAACTTACTAAAGCTCAAATCAGCCAAGGTGCAGATGTAGTGTATGCTGCTGCCGGTGGAACCGGCGTAGGAGTACTACAAACAGCAGCAGATGAGGGTATTCTTTCCATAGGCGTTGATGCAAACCAAAACTACCTACACCCTGGACAGGTTTTGACTTCAATGCTTAAGCGTGTTGATAATGCCGTTTATGAAGCATTTTCTGCAGGAGAAAACCTAGAAACAGGTAATTTTCAGATGGGTATAGAAAATGGTGGAGTGGGCTATGCATTAGATGAGCATAACGCTTCTCTAGTGTCTGACGGAATGAAGGCCGCTGTTGACGCTGCAGCATCTTCTATCGCGAGTGGATCGATGTCAGTACATAATTATACTGATGATGAGACCTGCCCTGCTGTTTCATTCTAACCAAATAATAAAATAAAATAAAAAAACCGCACTTTTTAAGTGCGGTTTTCACGTTTTAAATTGAGAATTTGATGAACAATAATCCAGCAATTGAACTAAAGGGGATTTCCAAAGCCTTTGGACCAGTTCAAGCAAACAAAGATATAACTATTAAAGTAATGCCTGGAAGCATTCATGGTATTATCGGAGAAAATGGTGCTGGAAAATCTACATTAATGTCCATTTTATATGGGTTTTATAGAGCTGATTCTGGAGATATATTTGTAGATGGAAAAAAAATCTTAATACCGGATAGTCAGACTGCTATCGCGGTAGGGATTGGAATGGTTTTCCAACATTTCAAACTCGTCGAGAATTTTTCAGTTCTTGAAAATATTGTTCTTGGCGCAGAAAGTGGCGCATTACTCTCTCCCTCTTTAAATAGGGCTAGATCAGAACTCAAGGCGTTAGCTTCAGAATATGAATTAAACGTCGATCCTGATGCAATTATTGAAGATATCGGGGTCGGAATGCAACAGAGAGTAGAAATACTCAAAGCACTCTACCGAAAAGCCAATATCCTGATTTTAGATGAACCCACTGGAGTTCTGACACCTGCAGAGGCCGACCAGCTATTTAGGATACTCAAACGACTTCGTACCGAAGGAAAAACCATTATTTTAATAACGCACAAGCTGCGTGAGATTATGGATATAACCGATACAGTCAGCGTAATGCGCCAAGGTGAAATGACGGCGACATTAAAAACAGCCAAAACTAGCCCGGAAGACTTAGCAGAACTTATGGTGGGCCGAAAAGTTTTACTTCGTGTTGATAAAACTCCGGCAAAACCTAAAAATCCTGTTCTGGAGATACAAGATCTCAATATGTCTGATGATTTTGGTGTTCATCGCCTAAAGAACATAAATCTTACTGTGAGAGAAGGTGAAATTCTTGGGATTGCCGGTGTTGCAGGTAATGGCCAGTCAGAACTATTAGAAGTTTTAGGTGGTTATCAGCAAGCTAATGGATCAGTTAGGATCAAGGGATCAGAAATTGATTTAACCACAAGTGCGGCGGGAGATGGTCAAGCCAGAAGAGCACAAGGAATAGCCCATGTGCCTGAGGATAGGCAGCGCGAAGGACTAATAATGGACTTCACGGCATGGGAAAATTCAGTATTCGGATATCACCGTGAAAAATCCAACCAAGCAAACCGGTTTTTTATGGATAACAACGCAATTCGGCAGGAAACTGAGGCGAAAATGCGTCGCTTTGACGTACGCCCTCCAAACCCTAGTTTGACTGCAAAAAATTTCTCAGGCGGAAACCAACAAAAAATAGTTCTTGCCCGTGAGATAGAACGAGATCCCGATTTGCTTTTGGTAGGACAACCGACAAGAGGCGTTGATATTGGCGCAATTGAATTTATACACCAACAAATTGTGTCCCTTCGCGATAGAGGGAAAGCAATTCTTCTAATATCAGTTGAGTTAGATGAAATTTTATCATTGTCAGATAGAATAGCCGTAATGTTTGATGGGCAAATTATGGGAGAAAGGCTCCCGGCTGAAACAAATGAGAAAGAGCTTGGCCTTCTTATGGCGGGTGTTTCTGAGGAAGCGGCACAATGATCACAATGACTACCTGCAGATATTATCATGGAGCTTACATATGGATGTGATGCCAAAGTGGGTGGACGTTATTGTAGTCCCATTATTCTCTTTGTTTTTGGCTGCTTTTTTATCAGCCTTATTAATTTTAGCGATAGGTGAAAGCCCTATGGCAGCACTTAAGCTTATGATAGAGGGCACTTTATTTCGATCTGCCGGTTGGGGCTACATGCTCTACTACACGACAAATTTTATTTTCACTGGATTAGCCGTATCAGTAGCATTCCACGCTGCACTTTTTAATATTGGGGGTGAAGGTCAAGCTATGATTGGAGGCTTAGGAGTAGCTCTAGTTTGCCTGTTTATTCCTTGGCCACACTGGACCTTAGCAATAATTGGAGCGTCAATTGGTGCCGCTATTTTTGGAATGATTTGGGCGGGTCTACCAGCCTACCTACAAGCCAAAAGGGGTAGCCATATTGTTATTACCACAATTATGTTTAATTTTATTGCCGCTGGAGTGCTTAATTTTTTCCTTGTAGACGTTTTGAAGCCAACAGGAAGTATGGATCCAGCATCAGCAAACTTTCCGGCCAACACTCATCTCCCAACTTTCCAGGACCTAGCAGGTTTAATCGGCTTTGAGAAGGCATTTAGATCTGCACCTGCCAACGTTAGTTTTTTCATCGCACTTTTTGCCTGTGTCGCCGTTTGGTATCTAATTTGGCGCTCTTCACTAGGATACGAAATCAGAGCCTTGGGTAAATCAGGACCAGCGGCTCGCTACGCAGGTGTGAGACCGGTAAAAATAATAATGATAACTATGATGATCTCGGGCGCACTCTGCGGAATGATGGCAATAAACACCACACAAGGCGAGAGTGAACGTTTGATTTTGAATTTTACTGAAGGAGCAGGTTTTATTGGTATTGCAGTGGCTCTCATGGGTCGCAGCCATCCATTAGGGGTTTTGCTAGCTGCTTTATTATTTGGGTTTCTCTACCAAGGCGGTGCAGAGCTAGCCCTGTGGACCAAAATTCCGCGTGAATTAATAGTGGTCATTCAAGCACTGGTGATACTATTCACAGGAGCGCTTAGTTTAATGGTAAGAGCTCCCCTAGAGCGCTTTTTCATATCTATGCAAAGGGTTAACGAATGATTGATTTTCTAACCCTCTTGCAAGTTTTAGATAGCTCACTTCGCCTGGCAACACCATTGTTGTTAGTTTGTCTAGCCGGGTTATTTTCTGAACGGGCGGGAATATTTGATATTGGACTAGAGGGTAAGCTATTAGCGGCAGCGTTTGTATCGGCTGCTTTCGCGGCAATTACTGGATCAGTCTGGTTGGGTTTATTAGCTGGAATATTTGCATCGATTTTATTATCTTTACTGCACGGACTAGCGTCAATTACACTTCGTGGAGATCAAATAATATCGGGTGTTGCCATAAATTTTTTAGCAGCAGGCCTAACAGTAGTAATAGCGCAGGATTTGTTTGGACAAGGAGGCCGAACGCCCCCACTCAAATCTGGTGGTAGATTTGAACCTTTAAATTTCCCAGGCGCTACTTCATCGAAAGAAATGGGTGATGCAGGTCCGTTAATGCAACTGTATTCTGAACTTTTATCAGGACACTCTCTTCTGGTTTATATAGCACTTGTAACAGTTCCTCTTTCTTATTTTGTGCTTTATAAGACCCGCTTTGGACTGCGTTTGCGAGCTGTTGGCGAAAACCCCGCTGCAGTTGATACAGCAGGTATTTCAGTTGTTGGCTTACGCTACAGTGCAGTTGTTATCGGCGGTGTTTTGTGCGGTATTGCAGGAGCATATATTGCAACGTCCTTACAGGCAAATTTTACAAAAGACATGTCTGCTGGGCGTGGCTTCATAGCCTTAGCCGCATTAATTTTTGCCAAATGGCGTCCTTGGTACGCTCTCGGAGCATGTTTGTTATTTGGGTTTTTCTTTGCTGTGGACACTAGATTTCAAAATATACTTCTGCCGGCTTGGGTCCTCAGTGGTTTCTTGATATTTATCTCACTTGGGCTGGCAAGTTACGTTTGGAAAAAAGATTACTTAGACAAAGTAGTTCTTGGGGGCTTAGCACTTGGAGTAGCAATTATTGCTCTTATAATAGTAACGTCAGTATGGCAAAGTGGTATTAGTAGCCAAGTAAAAATTCCAGTTGTTTTCATACAATCACTTCCCTACGTTTTAACGGTAATCGTTTTAGCTGGCTTCGTAGGCAGGGCAATACCTCCAAAAGCAGGTGGTCGACCATACGTCAAAGAACGTTAGAGCCAATATCACAACACCTATATACCCAGTTTAATCTTCGTAACTCTCGCTATTGATTTATGTAGGCCCATTGAGCTAAGTGAAACAATGCAAATTTACTTACCCATAGCGGAGGTTTCAGTTAATGCCTTTTTGCTCCTAGGCCTTGGCGGGTTTGTGGGTATTCTTTCTGGGATGTTTGGTGTTGGTGGCGGCTTTTTAATGACCCCATTACTTTTTTTTATTGGTATTCCACCCGCAGTTGCAGTGGCTACCGAAGCAAACCAGATAGTAGCATCATCCTTTTCAGGAGCACTAGCACACCTTCGTAGAAAAACTGTTGACTTGAGAATGGGGACTGTTCTGCTGAGTGGCGGTCTTATAGGGGCCGCGCTGGGTTTATATATTTTTAATTATTTGAAAGCAGTAGGTCAAGTCGATCTACTTGTGAAGCTTTGTTACGTTGTATTTCTCGGTATTATAGGCTGTCTTATGTTTATAGAGAGCCTTAATGCAATTAGAAGGGCAAGGTCGAAGACCAATGTGATTAACAGAGGTAATCGCCACAAAGGACTTGTACACGCATTACCACTAAAAATGCGTTTCAAAACGTCAGGATTGTATATTTCTATAATCCCCCCCTTTGCAGTAGGAATATTCGTGGGAATATTATCTGCAATCATGGGTGTTGGCGGTGGCTTTATAATGGTTCCAGCAATGATATATGTCTTGGGAATGCCAACAAAAGTTGTAGTAGGAACGTCGTTATTTCAAATTATATTTGTGACAGGTTTTGCAACACTTCTGCATGCTACCACAAATTATACAGTTGATATTGCATTAGCGGTTTTACTTTTAATAGGCGGGGTAATAGGAGCTCAAATTGGAACTCAAATTGGAGCTAAGATGCAAGCCGAACAACTGAGAATTTTACTCTCAGTTCTTGTAATATTGGTTTGCCTGAAATTAGCTATGGACTTATTAATTGAACCAGCTGAACTCTTTTCCCTTAAGGTAATGGGGACTTAGTGATGCGGATACTGTCGATAATAATAATAGTCTTGATGCTTTCGAAAACTCTAGCCGCTAATGAAAAAATAGTCTTGGGCCTTAGTCAGGACGAAGTTGCTATAACGGCCAATTTTGATGGCTCCCAAATTCTTTTATTTGGCGCGATACAAAGAGAAGCACCTCAACCTGACGGTAAAATGGGTGTGATTATTACTATAGCAGGACCATCTAAACCAATTGCGGTTCGGAAGAAAGAAAAGCGGTTTGGTATATGGGTAAACAACCAAACCGTTGAAGTTGATGCTGCCCCTAGTTTCTACGCAGTCGCTACAAACGCCCCTTTTAATGAGATATTATTGGATGTAGAAGATTTGCGAAATAAGATTTCCATTGAGCGCGCTATTAGATCGGTTGGGGCTCCAATGCATATAGAAGACTCCCAAAGTTTCACAGAAGCTGTGATCAGAATAAGAAAAGAACAAAAATTATATCAGTTACTTGAAAATGAGATAGTAGTCGATCAAAGTACCCTATTCAGAACAGCGATTGATATGCCAGCAAACCTAACAGAGGGTGACTATTTTACCCAAATATTTCTTACTCGCGATGGTAAAATTGTAAGCCAATTTGAAACAATAATTGATGTAAAAAAAGTTGGACTTGAAAGATTTTTATTTAACTTATCACGTCAAAACCCTCTTATTTATGGTTTATTATCACTTGCTATAGCTATCATCGCTGGTTGGACAGCATCCAGTTTTTTTCGATACATAAGACATACTTAAGTTGGACTCTAATTTTTAGGCAGCTTGTTATAAGCATAAGAAAACATAAACTTGGACCAAAATATGCAGCAGATAAATCAATCCTTAGTTAAGGAAATACGGCAAAAGTTCTGTAATGTGGAAAAATGTCCAATCTCCGGAGATCGTATTTTCTTTGAGAACGCTGGCGGAGCGCTCACTTTAAGGTCAGCGGTAGAAACTTCCACAAAGTTTGCAGCAATACCTGACAATCAAGGTCGAGACAACTTAACGAGTAATACTTTAAATAGTATTATCAAAAATGCGAAAAATGACCTTAGCTACTTATTAAATACGCATTCTGGTGAATTTTTTATGGGAGAGAGTGGAACAGAATTATTATTCCGATTGATAAGAAATTCATTATTGGCCTCGCCATCTGGTGGATCAATTGTAGGTACTTCTTTAGAACATCCTGCGTCTCGCAGTGCAGCAAAAAAATGGGCTGATGAGATGGACTATACCTATTGCAGCGTGCCGCATAACGTGGAAATGGGTACAGTCGACCCGGAAGCATATGCCAATCACATTTCTGAAACTACTCGCGTCGTTACGATTGTGCATGCATCACCCGTCACAGGCATGGGTACACAAATTAGAGAAATATCAAAAATCATCCGCCAGAAGGCCCCATTGGCATTTATAATAGTGGATGGAATACAACACGCTGCGCACGGAGGTATTGATATAGAAAGTTACGATATCGATGGCTATGTAATATCGCCGTATAAAATGTTTTCACGCCATGGCTTTGGTATAGCTTGGGTATCAGAGAGACTAAGAAATTCACCCCATGAGAAATTAGATGGTGGACCATCAGATAATTGGGAACTTGGTACCCGAGATACAGGAGCCTACGCAACTATGTCAGATGTTAAAGACTATATGTGTTGGCTTGGTCAGGAAGTCACAGAAGACACAGATATTCGGTCGCAAATTAAAGCCGCCAGTGCAGCGATCCAAGATTATGAAAAAAAAATGACTGATGCTATGCTATATGGAGTTGATAATTTAAAAGGCCTAAACGATTTTGACAAAATAGAAATTATTGGGGGTGCTACCAATCCTTCAAGAGAAGGTTTGGTCAGTTTTAGGTTTAAAGACCAGCCATCCGAGGTAATTGTCCGATATTTAAATCAGCAAGGCATTCGAACACATACGCGAAAATGCGACCATTATTCAAATAATATACTGGCCCCACTTGGCTGGGATGATTGTGTTAGAGTATCAATTTGTCATTATAATACAGTAAACGAAGTTAAAAAATTTCTTTCCTCAATGGCTACCTTCGAAGATAAATAGTATCTGCAACAGAAACTATTTTTATTGTCTTTGAATTATAGGGACACATCTAGTCCTTGGTGGGTATTCCCCACAGTTTTGAGAATTGAGAGATTATTTGATCTCTGCTCTGGCGATACGCGCTCAACTTCATTTCACGATTCTCACCGATACCTGTAGGATCCATTATTGGCCAGTACTCAACCTTCATATGAAAAAACTGCGTTAAATCTAGGGCACGTCGTTGGCTGGCTGGAGAAAGTGCAACCACTAAATCAAACGATGATAAGTCATCGCCGAAGGCCGCCATTTCATCAAAACTCCGAGACTTGTGGCGAGACAGCTCGACCTCGATTTCATAACAGACAGAAATGGCAAATCCGTCAATCTCTAAGTCATTATACACTCCAACTGATTGCACATAGGTGTCTGACCCATAGAACCTTTTCATAATACCTTCCGCCATCGGCGATCTAACAGCATTGTGGTCACAACAAAAAAGTATCGATTGTGGTAATTGATTAACCATATCAAATGCCAAAATGAAGAATACAAATTAAGGTAAATAATCGACGAGATGTATCACGGTCTAGAATAGCTTTTTCCTCCAATCGCTCTAATAATATGCGTGCACCTTCGTCATGTATTCCGCGCCTAGCCATGTCGATTGTTTCAATTTTTCCGGGTGGTAAGTTTTTGACCGCGTCATAATAACTTTCACAAATGGCCCAGTAATCTTTGACTACTTGTCGAAAAGGAGAGAGAGACAAATGAAATTCACTTACTGGACTTTGATCTTCGTTAGTGACTTCAAAAACCAAACGCTTTTCTTTAATCGATAGAATTAAATGGTATGGTCCTGACTTAGACGGAACCTCGAATTTATTTCCCTCCAGCAAATCATATAAAGCAACTCGTCGCTCTTTTTCAATTTCCTCAGTAGGTGGCGGGCTATGCTTATCATCTAATTCTATATGGGAGATATAACTCATATTAAATTTCTCAAAACTTGTAATAACTAAGTCTAATCTAAAATGTTAATAACTTATAATAAGTTATCATCTATTTAGCTTTTTCAATCTAGAAGTAACAGACAAGCCGTGGGCCTCCAAGCCTTCACAAGCGGCTAGCGTCTCTATTGAAGGACCAATAGCTCTCAGAGCTTCCTGAGAGACAAAAGTTGTTGTCGTCCGTTTGATGAAATCCATTACAGATAACCCACTACTAAATCTCGCAGAGCGAGCAGTTGGAAGAACATGATTTGAACCCCCAATATAATCACCAACAGCCTCCGGTGTCCAATAGCCCATAAAAACAGCTCCAGCATTTGAAATCTTTTTCAATAATTCCTTAGGTTTAGCTACACAAAGCTCTAAATGCTCGGGAGCAATTTTATTTGAAAGATCTGCTGCCACTTCTAGAGTAGGTACGGTAATTATTGTTCCAAAATTATTCCAACTGGGACCAGCTATATCTCGTCTTCCTAAACTCAAAAGTATTTTTTCAATCTCTTTTTCTACTAAATCAGCTAGCTTATGACTAGTAGTAATTAATATAGATTGAGCACTTTCATCATGTTCAGCCTGACTAAGTAAATCCAAAGCAATCCACTCCGGATCATTATCCTCGTCTGCGATTACCAAAACTTCAGACGGGCCAGCTATCATATCAATTCCGACTTTGCCAAAAACTTGTCTCTTCGCGGCAGCTACATATGAATTACCGGGGCCAGTGATTTTGTCCACGGGCAGGATAGACTGAGTTCCATATGCTAGCGCTGCAATCGCCTGCGCTCCTCCAATTCTATAAATCTCATCAACACCAGAAACCTTCGCAGCATAAAGGACTGTTGGATTAATTTTCCCGTTCGGTGTAGGCACAACCATTGCAATGCGTTTTACTCCGGCCACCTGAGCCGGTATGGAATTCATGAGGACTGAAGAAGGATAACTTGCCAATCCACCCGGCACATAAATACCCACAGACTCAAGAGGGGTCCACCTCCACCCAAGTTCTACTCCAATTTCATCAACCCAAGACACATCTTCAGGCTTTTGTTTTTCATGATATACCCTTATTCGAGTGGCGGCTAAGTCCAAAGCTTTTCGTTCATCTAAAGATATTGTGGACGAAATTTCTTCTATTTCATTTTTTGTAAAACGTAGTTTTTCTTTATCTAGTTCAATTTTATCAAAACGGTGGGTTAATTCCAAGATAGCCTCATCTCCACGCGTTTTAACATCTGTTAAAATATCAATCACTACTCTGTTCACATCCAAATTATCGTTACGATCAGAGTTCAAGAGATCTTCAAATCGCTGAACAAATGTAGGGTCATCAAAATTGAGAAAAATCGGCATCGCTTTTGCTCCTCAAGGTGCTCTTTTTATTGGGTATTCAAAATCATCTCAACTGTCGTAAATCACATGATGCATGGGTGCTTTGCCAGACTTAGCTGTATACGGTTGAGTTACATCTTTCATTGAAATTTCAATTGCCTCTATTTCGCATCTAATAGCACCAAATTCAGAGAGTAGTAATGTCAAAAAGGTACTTTTTTTTGTCTGGTTTACATCTAATTTTAATAAGTTTAATGGCGTATTCATATCAGTACGTTCAATACCTTGCGATGAAATCTTCAAAACATTATTTATTATTAAAATTGTCCTCACTCGCTCAGGAAGATTATTTTCCCAACGGAACCTATTTACCAAAAGAGCTAATTTACGTTTCTTTTTTGTCCAAGCCAAATCCTTCATACAAAAAACACCGTCCTGAAGAATAGAAGAAACTACTTCGACATCCTCTAAAGTGAATGCTCCTAAATATAAAGCACTATCCGCCCCTTCCGAGAAACTTACATCTTGGGCCATCTTAGTTAACTCGCTCTACCTTGGCTCCAACATTTTGTAATTTTTCAACAAGCTTTTCATATCCCCTATCCAGATGATATACCCTGCCCACTTTAGTTTGACCACGCGCCGCCAAACCCGCGAGTATAAGCGACACCGACGCTCTTAAGTCAGTAGCCATTACTTGAGCACCCTTTAACTTTGATACTCCTTCAACTCTTGCAACGCCACCTTGTACATCAATTTGGGCGCCCATTCGAATTAGTTCTGGGGCATGCATGAACCTATTTTCAAATATTGTCTCTTCCAACCTAGATACTCCGTTAGATATGCACATAAGTGCCATCATTTGAGCTTGTAGGTCAGTAGGAAACCCTGGATAAACAGCTGTCTTTACATCTACAGGATAAATGGTATCGAGTTTTCGTTTAACCTTCAGTCCATTTGCGGTCTTTGAAATTTCAACGCCTGCCTCAGTAAGTTTTTCACAAAATGTTTCTAAAAGTTCTACCGTCCCACCTAAAAGCTCAACTTCACCCCCTGCTATTACTGGAGCAAGCATATATGTACCCAGTTCAATACGATCCATCACAACCGAGTGGGTTGCACCGTGCAATTTTTCAACGCCTCTAATAGTTACTGTATTGCTTCCCTCGCCTGAAATATTCGCACCCATTGACCTAAGACACCTTACCAAATCTACAATTTCGGGCTCCATGGCTGCATTTTTCAGTTGAGATCTTCCTTTTGCAAGACATGCTGCCATTATAAAATTTTCTGTGGCACCTACCGATGCAAACTTTAATCTATGCTCACCACCCGATAGGCGTCCCTTTTGGAGTGTCCTTGCATGCAAATACCCATCCTTCAATTCGATCTCTGCACCGAGGGCTTGCAAAGCAGAAACATGCAGATCCATAGGCCTTGCACCAATAGCACATCCTCCAGGCAATGAAACTATGGCTTCACCAGTTCTTGCAAGTAACGGTCCCAAAACCAAATTGGACGCACGCATTTTTCTGACAATATCGTAATCAGCCCGAGTGGTTTTGAGGGCGTGGCTGGATAGCGCTAAAACTAGGCCATCATTAAGGCTCTCCACCTCTACCCCAAGCGATTGCAGTAGAACCGTCATTGTCCCAATATCAGATAGTCGTGGTGCATTTGTTAATGTAAGTGGCTCGTCACTTAACAGAGTAGCAGGCATCAAAGTTAAACATGCATTCTTTGCACCAGCAATTGGTATCTTACCATATAGAGGCCCACTTTCTTCTATTATTATGGAGTCCATCTAATTTAGTCCTCTAATTTTAACTCGATACTTTTCTTAGTAGACATGGTCTGTGTTCTACCTTTGGCTTGTGCTTTTCGCTTGGCAACATTTACCTTAAGGGCAGCCTTGAGGCGCTCCTGGCGGGACTTTGGTATTTTTTTTTTGTTATTATCGTCCATAAACATTAACTACATTATGAAATTCGATTGGTCTAGTTTGGACTTGCTTAAGGTCGTATTTAAGTCTAAATCGCCACGGTAAAGATAAGCTGCTGTAGCTCAGTGGTAGAGCGCACCCTTGGTAAGGGTGAGGTCGGGAGTTCAATCCTCCCCAGCAGCACCACAAAATTCCCATGAAATAAAATATATTTTTATAGATAAGTAGGCTACACTCAGGATCATCATAAGGAAGCCCGCTACTACGTAACATAGAGTTTTGTTTTACTGTATGTAACGTATATCGACCTTACAGCTCAGGATATAGCAATCTCCAAGGTATATCTTAAGGATATGAAGTTCCATCCGGACATCAAATAAACTTCAAACATTGACCAAGGATTTGTTTTCAAGCAAGGTTAAGTATGGACAAGATTGATGATATTGGTACTTGGCCTGCTAACGAAATTGTTTACAAAGCAGGAACTCCGCCTGAATTTACTTACCTTGTAATTCAGGGAGATGTGCAAGTGAAAGCGCCAAATGGTCACTATTTAGGCGAAGTAGGCGAAGGTGAGTTATTTGGAGAGGCATCATTCATACTTGGAACAAAACGGTCCACGACAGTAATAACCGGCTCAAAAGGGCTCAAAGCAAAGTTAATTCCGCCGAAACAAATACTTCAAAAACTAGAAAAAGATTTATTTTTAAAGGCATTGATTAGAAAATTAGAAAAACGTTTGGACTCATCTAACTTTGAAACAGTGCATAGATCTATAAAAATAAAGGAAACAGTTGAGCATTTGAATGACTTAACATCTGAGATTCAACGATTTGGAGCAAATATTAAACAAGATCATCCAGATGCAGCAATTTTAGTCTCTAAGCTTTTAAATGTAACCAAAAGCCTCAAAAAAATTAAAAATAATCTAAATGTTACCTAGTAATAAATAGCCCAAACAATGGGTATTAAAATATTTTGCTTTTTTTGCAAATATAGTGCATACTATAGTATGCTGTTTGGGCGGCCACTAAATTATTGAGGCTATAATGTCATTTTATAATCTGGCTCCAAAAGAGGCTATCCTTAACTACGCGCAAGTTATGGCTGGGTCTTGGGGCTACAAACCTGTAGTTTATGCCAAAAGAATGGGTTGGTTAGATTCTGACGAAAAAGTCACGATTGACGGTCAAAAAATTGCAAAATGGATTTTTGAAAGCGAACCAGAGTTCTAATAGTAACCTCATGATATATAGCAGTTGAACTTTACATGATTTAGTCATGTTTTTTATTAAATTAAATTGACTATAAGTGCTGTCGCTCTTCTTTCCCGGTATTGAAGCTAAGACACGAGAATAAAGTCGGCAATTGATGTATCGTATGGAGTAAATGGATAAAGGCATAGAACATTGCCTTAGCTTTTTTTACCAAACCATGTTTAATGTCCAAAAATCTGAATTGGCTTTGATTTACGATGTTTGACCCTGAAAAATTGACTGAGTACAAAATAAGAATTGTATTATCTTTAGTGATTATTCTGTTAGTCGTATTTTTAATTTTTTATAGAGGCATGATTGGAACCGGTAGCATGGAAGTTATTTTTATTGGGTTAGGATTTTCTGTTGTCAGCTTATTCCACGCAATTTGGGCAATTTTTAAGATAAAACGACTTTAATAGTGATATCTCAAATAATTTTGACAGTTCACTTTGCTTATTTAAAATATTTACTCTTTATTTTTATCAGTTAAACTTCGCCCAAAATCTGGAGCTTCTGTGTCTTGGCCAGCTTCGAGGATACCGCGGCGAATTGTTCTAGTTCTTGAAAAATAATCAAATAGCATTTGACCATCTTCAGTTCTGATGGCGCGTTGCAACGCAAATAGCTCTTCGGTAAATCTTCCAAGTATTTCTAGGGTAGCGTCTTTATTTGATAAGAAAACATCTCTCCACATAGTAGGGTCACTAGACGCAATTCGGGTAAAATCCCGAAACCCAGCTGCGGAATAGTTTATAACTTCTGTATCTGTTACTCTACTCAAATCATCAGCGACACCAACCATTGTATATGCAATTAAATGCGGAGCATGACTTGTCACTGCTAATACCAAATCGTGATGAGCAGCATCCATCTTATCAACCATTGCGCCCATACCAGTCCATAAGCGCGTAAGTTGATCGATTGCTTTTGGATCGCTGGACGGTGTTGGTATTATAATACACCAGCGGTTATCAAACAAACTGGCAAAGCCACTCTCCGGCCCAGAATGTTCAGTACCAGCAAGAGGGTGAGCTGGTACAAAATGCACATGATCAGGAACAAGAGGTTTAACAGCATCTATCACCGCTCTCTTTACTGAACCAACATCCGAAAGAGTAGCGCCTTTTTTTAGATTTGGTGCAATTTGAGCAACTACCTCGCTCATAACACCAACGGGAATACACAAGACCACTAAATCTGCATTCTCTACAGTATCTTTAAGGTCATCAAAGACCTGATCGCAAAGGCCTATGGACCTTGCAATATCACGACTTTTTTCTGATTTAGCATATCCAACCACCTCCTTCGCAAGGTTTCCCCTTCGGATAGACCAAAACATAGATGACGCAATCAAGCCAAGTCCTATGAGCGCAACTCGATTATAAACGACAGTCATCTAACATTCTCCAAAAAACTTTGAATTGATTTATAGACACGCTCACAGGCGGTTTCATCCCCTACTGTAATTCTCAAACAATGCGGTAAATTGTAATTGGTTACTTGCCGAACAAGCAGGCCTTCATTGTACATAAATTTATAGCAGGCTTCCGCTTCACCTATGCCTTTGAAACGTGCGAGGATAAAATTAGCATGCGAGGTATCAGACAATATACCCAAGTTACCCAAATCGTTGGCCAATAACTGCCGCAATCTAGCATTTTCATTTCTGCAGCGATCCACGTAGTCAACATCTGTAAGCGCAGAAGTCGCCGCTGCTAGAGCAAGAGAAGATAAATTAAAAGGACCACGTATACGATTAAGAATATCTATTACATGCTTAGAACCATACCCCCAGCCAATTCTCAATCCGCCAAGTCCATACATTTTGGAAAAGGTTCGTGTCATAAAAATATTTTCTCTACCGTGTACTAACCCCGCACCACCATCAAAATTTGGAACATATTCGGCGTATGCGCCGTCAAGCACCAATATGCATGTTTCTGGTATACCATCTGCTAACCTTTTTACACATGCGGCATCAATCATTGTACTCGTCGGGTTATTTGGATTGGCTATGAATACCAATTTAGTGTTCCTGTTACAGGCGGCTAAAATTGCATCAACATCTGTATAGCGCTCATCTTCTCGTACTTCGACAGGTCGTGCTCCTGCCGCCAATGCAGATATTTTATACATCGCAAAACCATGCTCGGTGTGAATAACATCATCCCCTGGCCCTGCAAAAGCCTGACATAGAAATGAAATTATTTCATCACTCCCTACCCCACAGATTATGTTATCTGAATTCAACTCAAAACAGGTGGCAATTGACTGACGCAACTCCAAGTGATTAGTGGAAGGATATAGATGCACTTTAGCAGCATGTTTTTTAATCGCATCGACGGATTTACTGCTTGGACCGTACGGGTTTTCGTTTGAACTTAGCTTTATAACATCTTGCTCATCAGATTTTGGTGCAGAGCCCGCTTCGTATAAAGCGATATCTAAAATTCCACTTTTTGGCTCAATTTTAAACATAGAATATCTCCGTGCATACGATTACATAGATTCTAATATTATTGCCACTACAAACAAAAAATGCCGCAACGGTTAACCGTTACGGCATAATTCCGTCAATTACACAATTTAGTTCTGTGCGTAATACTCGATAACTAAATTAGGTTCCATAATTACCGGGTATGGTACATCCGACAATCCAGGCGTGCGTACGAAACGCGCAGTCATTTTGGAGTGGTCTACTTCTAAATACTCCGGCACATCTCGTTCAGGTAACTGGGTAGCTTCTAATACGACCGCAATTTGTTTTGATTTATCCCTGACCTCAACGACGTCTCCTTCTTTAATTCTATACGAAGGAATATTAACACGCTTGCCATTAACTAGTATGTGACCATGATTAACAAACTGACGAGCAGCAAAAACTGTTGCAACGAACTTTGCCCTATATACAACGGCATCGAGCCTTTGTTCCAAAAGACCTATTAAATTTTCACCAGTATCGCCTTTTACTTTTTCAGCATCGCTAAAAATTCTTCGAAATTGCTTTTCGGTAAGGTCTCCGTAATAACCCTTCAGCTTTTGTTTAGCTCTGAGCTGTAGGCCAAAATCGGATAGCTTTGCCTTGCGGCGCTGCCCATGTTGACCTGGACCATATTCTCTCCTATTTACGGGCGACTTGGGACGACCCCAAATATTTTCACCCATTCGTCTATCAATTTTATGCTTGGCAGCAGTTCTTTTAGTCATCTGCTGTTCTCCTTCCTTGTTTAGCGCCGCTAGGCGATTTTGAAGGGCGTTGTCCTTTTGCGTCACGCACGACAGGGTTTCCTTTGCAGGAGCCACCAACACCAATAATTCAAACGCGGCTTATACATCGTTTGATGGCGGTGTCAACGCATTCGAAGTAATTACCGTACATGTTAGAAGCTTAGAGTTTATAATTCTTTTTAACGCCAACAAAAAAATCTGAAGAGATTTATCATTTCAAAAAAAAAGGTTTGTTTGTAATATTATTACTCTTGCCGCGATGCAGCAAAGTCGATAAACAGCAGTTGGAATCGTAGTAATAAAGATAATTCGCATAGGAAATATAATATGACCGACGTCGTTATAGCATCAGCAGCTCGTACTGCAGTGGGAAGTTTCAGTGGTTCTTTCGCCAATGTTCCAGCGCATGAACTAGGTACAACTGTTCTTGAAGCCGTTGTTTCTAGAGCAGGAATAGACAAGTCGGAAGTTTCTGAAACAATTTTGGGTCAAGTTTTAACTGCTGGCCAGGGCCAAAACCCAGCACGTCAGGCTCATGTAAATGCGGGACTCCCTGTAGAAGCTGCCGCTTGGGGTATTAACCAAGTATGTGGTTCAGGTTTAAGAGCAGTAGCTCTTGCAGCACAACATGTAAAACTCGGTGATGCATCAATAGTCTGCGCTGGTGGCCAGGAGAATATGAGTCTTAGCCCTCATGTTGCAAACCTTCGCGCAGGACACAAAATGGGTGATGTTAAATATATTGATAGCATGATTAAAGATGGCCTTTGGGATGCGTTTAACGGCTATCACATGGGACAAACTGCTGAGAATGTTGCAGAGCAATGGCAAATATCTCGCGATACGCAAGATGCGTTTGCACTATTATCCCAAAACAAAGCTGAAGCAGCGCAGACTGCTGGTAAATTTACAGACGAAATAGTTCCATTTACAGTCAAAACCCGAAAGGGCGATATTTTGGTGGAGAACGACGAATACATCAGACACGGCGCCACAATAGAAAACATGCAGAAACTTAGACCAGCATTTTCAAAAGAAGGAAGTGTTACCGCCGCAAATGCTTCGGGCATAAATGATGGTGCAGCAGCCGCACTTGTCATGTCAGCAGAAGAAGCAGGCAAAAGAGGCATTGAACCTCTGGCAAGAATTGCTTCATACGCCACAGCCGGACTAGACCCAAAGATAATGGGAGTGGGTCCAATATATGCAAGTAAGAAAGCGCTCGAAAAAGCTGGTTGGACTGTGGCAGATCTTGATCTTGTTGAAGCAAATGAGGCTTTTGCTGCACAAGCATGTGCGGTGAATAAAGATATGGGATGGGATCCCAGCATAGTGAATGTCAATGGTGGAGCTATAGCTATAGGGCATCCAATCGGAGCCTCTGGAGCACGTATTTTGAATACTTTGCTATTTGAAATGAAACGTAGATCAGCAAAAAAAGGGCTTGCTACTTTGTGCATCGGAGGAGGCATGGGCGTAGCAATGTGCCTAGAACGAGATTAATAGTTAATTTAAATTTATAACTAACCTGACTTAGGAGAAGATTATGTCACGAATTGCATTGGTTACGGGCGGCTCACGAGGTATTGGAGCGTCCATATCAAAAAAGTTAAAACAAGATGGCTTCTCAGTTGCAGCTACTTATGCAGGTAATGACGAAGCAGCATCTGCTTTCACAGCTGAGACTGGCATCAAAACTTTTAAATGGAATGTGGCTAATTACGACGAAAGTAAGTCTGGCATAGAAAAAGTAGAATCAGAATTGGGTCCAATTGATGTAGTCGTTGCCAATGCTGGAATTTTACGTGATGCCCCATTTCACAAAATGACCCCTGAACAATGGAATGAAGTGATTGCGACTAATTTAACAGGCGTTTTTAATACCGTCCATCCAGTCTGGCCAGGAATGAGAGAGCGGAAATTTGGAAGAGTAATAGTTATATCGTCCATTAATGGTCAAAAAGGTCAGTTTGGTCAGGTAAATTATGCAGCAACAAAAGCTGGTGACTTAGGAATAGTGAAATCCCTTGCACAAGAAGGCGCACGAAATGGAATAACAGCCAACGCCATCTGCCCGGGCTACATTGCGACAGAAATGGTAGCCTCAATGCCTGAAAAGGTACTTGAAGCTGTTATTGGTCAAATACCAGCTGGACGCTTGGGTGAACCAGATGAAATAGCAAGATGCGTTGCTTTTTTAGCATCAGACGATGCGGGATTTATAAATGGATCTACTATCTCAGCCAATGGCGCTCAATTTTTTGTATAAATAAAATAACTTAACGAAAAAAGGAGGGAACAACCCTCCTTTTGCAAACATATTTATTTTACTCAATAAATTATAAAATCTTCCCTCTTACATAGAATTAGGCAACGCGTTTCATCGATATCGCCAGATATTATATGTTGGACTGCAATAAGATGTTGTTCTATCAATTCAACAACGCTAACCGCACAAACCAAAATACTGGAAATATTGTGAAATTAAAGCCTCGTCATTTTTTTTACGCTATTTTAGTGTCGACTATTGGTAGTCAGAGCATTGCGGCAGAACGTGGTCCAGTCACGAACCTTTTAATGCCTCGATATGTGTCACTGAAAGCTACTGAAGCTAACGCTCGCCGAGGTCCCTCTCTTTCACATAGAATAGATTGGATATTTAAAAAAAAAGGAATGCCTTTAGAAATTTATGGTGAATACGATAATTGGCGTCGAGTTCGCGACGCTGAAGGTGCCGGTGGCTGGATTCACTATTCTCTACTTTCGGGTGTACGTTCAATTGTTGTTACTTCTTCAATGGCCGACTTACACAGGAAATCGAACAAAAACTCTATGGTTTTGGCTAGGATTGAAGAAAATTATATCACAGACTTAGGCAAATGCGTTAAAGATTGGTGCGAAATTGATGCCGGTAAATATGATGGATGGGTAAAAAAAACTGATATTTGGGGAGTCGCTCCAAACGAAGTTCGCTGAAGTTGATTTTTGACAGTAAAGAGTGGTGGAAAAGGAAGCAGTAATGAAGATAGGCAATCGAAACATTGGCCCCAACGAACCTCCATTAATTATTGCTGAAATTGGCATTAACCATGGTGGTGATCTAAATGTTGCGAAAAATATGGTAGAATTGATTGCAACCTCCGGCTGCGAGTGTGTAAAGCATCAAACCCACATCATAGAGGACGAAATGACTGAAGAAGCTAAGTCGATTTTTCCTCCCAACGCCAATAAGTCAATTTGGGACGTAATGAAAGAATGTTCCCTAACATTGGATGAAGAACATGAATTAAAGAAGTATACTGAAAACCTTGGATTGATTTGGATATCCACCCCATTTTCAAGAATGGCTGCCGACTTTTTAGATGAAATTGACGTACCTGCTTTCAAGATTGGTTCTGGTGAAGCAGATAACCTGCCGTTAATTAATCACATAGCTCAAAAGGGCAAGCCGATTATAATGTCAACCGGCATGCAATCGATCAAAAGTCTAAAAAATAGTGTGTCCATTTTAGAAAATGCCGGGGTCGAGTACGCATTACTAGAATGCACTAACTTATACCCCTCTCCCCCAGAAATTGTTAGCTTACAGGGAATAAATGACCTTAGAAACGCTTTCCCGAAGGCCACAGTTGGCTTTTCAGACCATTCAATTGGCCCCGAGATAGCATTAGCCTCCGTAGCTCTTGGTGCTTGCATAATTGAGAGACATTTTACTGATACACGGTACAGATCTGGACCCGACATTAGCTGTTCGATGGATCCCACTGAATTAAGACATATGGTTGATAAATCCGCTGAGATACATAAAGCATCAAGGAACCCAAAACAGCGAACAGCACCAGAAGAAGACGTTTATAAATTTGCACGCGCATCGGTTGTTGCTGACACAGACATGTCAGCTGGCCATATTATAACAGAGCAAGATATCTGGGTTCGCAGACCGGGATCTGGAGAAATTCCAGGATTTAAATATTACGATATAATTGGTAAAAAACTTAAATTTGATGTTAAAAAAAATTATCAATTGAAATGGTCTCATTTTCATTAGCAACTGTTGAGGGCACTGTTCATTTGACGCTGCATTCAATTCAGATTTAATTGGAACTAATTAATATGACTAAAACACTGCTTTTTGTTACAGGAACGCGCGCAGATTTCGGTAAAATCGAACCTTTAGCAATTAAAGCGAGAGATGCGGGATATTCTGTGAGTTTCTGGGTCACAGGAATGCATATGTTGAATAAATATGGGCTCACTAAGTTAGAGGTGGAACGTGTCGAAGGCGTAGGTATATTCGAATTTAAAAACCAAAAAGAAACTGACAGCTTGGATGAAATTCATGCAAATACAGTAATTGGCTTTTCACAATTTATAGCTCGGCAAAAACCCGATCTGGTGTTCATTCACGGGGACAGAATTGAAGCATTATCATGCTCATTGGTATGTGCGACGAACAATTTGCCATCAGTACATATTGAGGGAGGAGAAATTTCAGGAACTATCGATGAAATATTCAGACACTGTAATACCAAATTAGCCCACTGCCATTTTGTTAGCTCTGAAACGGCAAGAAATCGTATACTGAGAATGGGCGAAGAAGATAAACGAATTCACGTCATTGGTTCTCCAGAGCTTGATTTCCATGCAAAAAAATCTGGTGTGAGCATAAAGGAAGTTAAAAGTCGCTATGATATAAAGTTTGATGATTATGGCATTTGCACCTATCACCCCGTCACTTCGGAAGCGAGTGATATGGGAAAACAAGCTTTAGCTCTGTTTGAAGCATTAAAGTGTTCTGGGCGTAAGTTTGTCACAATTTTACCTAATAATGATCCTGGCTTTGAAGAAATTTGGCGGGTTATCGAGACACTCCCTAAAAATCAATTTAGAATAATCCCATCAATGCGCTTCTCATATTTTTCTGAATTGATGAAAAACTCATCGGTAATTGTGGGTAATTCGTCAGCAGGCGTCAGAGAAGCACCTTTTCTTGGCATACCATCACTTGACATAGGTTCAAGACAGAGAGCTCGAAGTACATCAGTCTCCGTAACTAATAGTCAACCTTATGACAGTGAGAAAATCTTAAATTTCCTTAAAAATTCATGGGGAAATTCCTTCCCGAGAGATGAAAGCTTCGGTACCGGCAAAACTGCTGATAAATTTCTAAAAATACTGAACTCTGCTGCGTTTTGGGAAAATGATATTCAAAAAATATTTAATGAGTGAGCAATTGAGTAAAACAGCACTGATACTTTGGAAAACATTATACTATCTACTCCAATTTGCTCTTCGCATTTCAGCAAAAAAAATACTGAAAAAACGCCTAAGAATGCAAAAAGAGCATCCTGAGCGTTGGAGAGAAAAACTTGGGGAAACCAATCGGATAAGACCACAAGGTGAGTTAATTTGGCTTCATGCTGTGGGATTAGGAGAGGTTATGGCCCTAAGGGGGCTAATTTCTATTATTTCACATAACAAACCTAACATTAACTTTCTAGTTACGTCAGGCACAGTACAATCTGCTGAACTCTTTTCCCAAAATCTACCCGTAAATACAACACATCAATTCATACCATTTGATGTACACAAATTCAGACAGAGTTTCTTATCACGGTGGAAACCAAATTTAGTGATTTGGTCAGAACAAGAAATTTGGCCTGGTTTTGTAAATGACTGTACCAAGCTAAAAATTCCACAAGTCTGGGTGAATGCCAGGATGGGGGATAAGGCATATAATTCTAGAAAATGGCTAAAACCATTTTTTGGAGATCTTTATGCCAACTTTTTGATGATATCAGCACAGGATGGAAAAACTGCAAAAAATATTTCAAAACTAATAAAACCTGATCTGAGGCAACGCATTAGAGTGGATGGTCCATTAAAGCCAGCTGCTCCAAGATTGAAATCCAAACAAAGAGTACCAAGTCAAATTACTGCTTTGATCGAAGGTAGGAAAATTCTTACTATAGTCTCATCGCATTTTGAAGACGAACAGTTTGCAATACATTCTGTGAAGAAAATTCCAAAAGAAATGCGTCCTATTTTGTTGATAATCCCAAGGCATATTGAACGCACCGAGACTATACGAGATCAATGCACTAAAGCAGATTTAAAATGCACAATCCTTTCAGAGCTTAGTGAAGTTTCGTCTATTTCTGACGTCTATGTTTCAAACCAAATCGGTGCCCCAGCCGTCTGGTTACCTTTGACAAACTTTGCCTTAATCGGTGGGACTTATTGCAATGTTAATGGACATAATCCGTGGGAGCCCATCCAATTTGGAGCAGCGATACTCCATGGCTCAAAGACAGCTAACTTTGCAGAAGACTTTAAAGAGCTTTTGGCTTCCGAAAGTTCCACCGAGATACTAGAAACAGACGAAATGGCAAAATTAATAACGCAAACAAACTTTGACCAACAAATTAAAAATGCAAGTTCACTTCTCCAAAAAAAAATGAGCGCTGTAAAAGACCTATCAGATGATATTTTATTACTGGTAAGTTCAAAACCAATCTAAGTTTACTGCAAAATAATTAGGTAAAAATCTTGTCAGATAAACATAAAAACTCTTCTATTAAAGTAAAAAAGAGATCATCTTTTTTAGATCTTAGCATCTATATCTTTGTTAGATATCTTCTAGGCATTTTATCAATTTTACCTTATCGGACGAAAATTTCTTTAGGTGGTTTAATTTATCAGAAAATTATTTCACCTTTATCCGGTAATCGTAAACGTATAATTGATAACCTTAAACTCATATTTCCTGATCTTGAAAAAAGAAAACGAGAAGAGCTCTGTAGCCAGGTCCCTAATAATATTGGACGCACGCTGTTTGAATTGCTATCTCCAAATGCGTTTTCCAACATTGCAAAGTCAGCCAAAGTATCTGGTCCGGGTTTTAAAATACTGAAGGATGCTCAGGAGCAAAAAAAACCCGTAATCCTAGTTTCTGGTCATTTCGGGAACTATGACGTTGTGCGTGTAGTGCTTAACACAAACCAAATTTCAGTGGGTGCTCTTTATAAACCGATGAGTAACCCCTATTTCAATACTTTTTATGAAAGATGTATAAAACAAATTGCTGAACCATTATTTCCCCGAGGTCGCGCAGGCATGGGGAATATGATGCGGTATCTTGAGGATGGTAACGTAGTCGCTCTTTTGATTGACCAATATATGAGCCATGGAGAACCTTTGAAATTTTTGGGGCATACAGCATACACGGCAACTTCTGCTGCAAAATTAGCACTAAAACACGATGCATTACTTATCACGTTCTACGTAGTAAGGAATGATGACGGCATAAATTTTGACTTAGTTTTTGAAAGTCCGGTGAAGCCCTCTACACCCAACGAGATGACCCAAGTACTTAATGACAGATTAGAAAAACAGATAAGAAAAAATATGGGACAATGGTTGTGGACACATAAACGATGGAAGTCACCTAGCCCTATAAGAAATAAAAATTAGTTCTCTAAATGCTTTTTGTAAATTTTAGCTACTCGATCAAAATCATCTTGATTATCTATATCTAAACTATTTTCTTTTGGCATTTCCACTACACCAACATTGTTTGAAGTAAATCCATTGTTCTTTTCAAACCACCCACCATTGAAAACATAAACTGCACCGTTGGGCCTGACAAGCTTTGGTAGGTCCTGTCTATTCATAAATGTGAACTCTGGTTCCGCCACGGGTATAAATCTGTTACCTTGAGCGAACCCCGACTTTAAAATAGCGCTGTCTTGAGATGATACTGTAAATACAAGATCAAAATTGTTTTTCTTAAAAGTTTCAATGCATTTTGAAATATCTTCATCCCGTCTCAAGGGAGATGTCGGCTGAAGTAATACTATCGTAGAGTTTTGCAACTCATACCGCCTTATCAACTCCAACATCAACTCTGCCATAGTAGACTGATCTGTTGACAATTCTGGGGAGCGCTGATGTTGCTTAACCTTATAACTTTCGAGCTCTTTTTCTAGGTTTTTATCGCTGGAAATTATAACTTCACCGATGGAACGCAATGCTTGAACAAGGGTTATCTTATAAAGTTTCTCTGATCCTAACATAAGAAAATTTTTATTAGGCAGACCCTTAGAACCAGCCCTACATGGGACTATGGCAACACAGTTATGCAACATAACCTCATTATTAATTTCATTTTACTATCTTAACTTAATGTTCGATAACCTCAAACAGGGAATAAGCCATAATAATTTAATTAATTACCGTATACTACCTGCGCATTGCCATTCCATCTGGATCATATGGCGAAGGATCAATTACTTTTGCTCTTCTTTCCACTCCCACTATATGCACAATAACATCCGTACCTTTAGAGGCTAAGGCTGGCTCAATTAGGGCCATTGCGAGAGATTTCTTTACCGTGTGACCATACGCTCCCGAAGTAACAAAACCAACCATGTCCCCTGCTTCTGACCAGATGGGCTCATAACCAGAGGCATCTGCATCACCGTCTGAAATTTCCAATGTCACTTGAATTTTTTCAGGCCCATTTCCATTGCGTTCAGCAACCGAGGCTGCTTTTCCAATGAAGTCCGGCTTGTTCCAATCAATCCATCGGTCCATTGCTGTCATAGCTGGGGTTCGGTCTTGAGTAAATTCAGCTGACCAAATCCCAAAACTTTTCTCAATGCGTGTTGAGAGCATTGCGTTAAACCCTACTTCGCGAATATCATGATCAGCTCCAGCTTCTAGCAACATTCTACGCAGAGCAATATGATCACCCATTTTACAGTTAATCTCAAAGCCCATTTCACCGGTAACACTCATCCTAGCAATTCGCGATCGAACCAAACCAATATCCAGTTTTTTACAATCCATAAAACTCATATCGGATATATCTTCCTCGGCAACCCTTTCTAAGACAGAGTGCGAATTTGGCCCAATTAAGGCAAACCCACATATTTCATCCCCGAGATCTCTAATACTTACACCATCTTGGATATGCTCATTGAACCAACGCATATGCCAAGCTCTAAGATAATAGCTCCCCATAATCCAATAAGTGCCGTCGCCCCAGTTCAGTAGTGTCAAATCGCCTTTAAGCTTTCCAGAAAACGAAAGCATAACTGCAAGGCGAGCTCTACCAGGTTGGGGTAATTTGGTTGCAAAAATCTGATCTAACCAAACTTTTGCATTTTTACCCTTCACTTCAAAGCGTGAAAAGCCTGTAATATCTAGTAATGCTAAACCTTCTCGAATTGACTTGCATTCTTCAGCAATAATCTCATGAGCGTTAGAGCGCTTCAACGTTAATTTTTCTTCAAATTTGTCAGATGGTGCAAAATATAGTGGTACCTCCAAATCCCATGAAACGCCCCACCTACATCCAGCCTGCGTCATCGCATCATGAGCCGGTGCCATCTTCATTTGACGTCCTGCTGGAAGCTGCTCATTCGGATAGGACATCACAAAACGCCTTGAATAAAACTGCCCAGTTGTCTCACGAATGTATCGTTTATTTTCAGCATATTTTCCATAACGAGCTACATCCATCGACCATGCATCAGTCTCTGGCTCTCCTTCAATCATCCATTCAGCCAGTGTTTTTCCTACACCTCCACCCTGTAAAAAACCTGCCATAACTGCACATGCTGACCAATAACCTTTCTTACCGGGGACTGGACCCACCAATGGATTGCCATCGGGGGAAAAGGTAAAAGCCCCATTAACCCAGGTCTTTATTCCTACATTCTCAATAGCTGGATAACGTTGGAACCCAAGCATTAATTCATTCTCAATTCTATGGAGTTGCTCTTGAAATAGTTCTTCTCCGTAATCCCAAGGTGCACCGTCCATTGCCCAGTGCTCATGATCAATTTCATAAATCCCAACCAATACCCCATTTTGATCTTGACGCATATAAGTGAAGCCTTCGAGGTCAACCGTCATTGGCATCTCAAAATCACTGCTTGCTACTTCTGGAATACTGTCCGTAATTAAGTAATGATGCTTTAGGGGGCTAACTGGAAGCTCAATACCCGCCATTCGCCCCACTTGCTTCGCCCAAAGGCCAGCAGCATTTACAACATGCTCACACTTAATATCACCTTTTTCTGTCTTAACTATCCAACCCTCTGATGTTTGGTGAAGACTATCAACTTTTACTTCTTCATAATATTCGGCACCCTGCTTTTTAGCAGCTGTAGCATACGCTTGTACCGTTCCTGTAGTGTCGATGTAGCCTTCTCTATCTGCCCACATTGCACCCAAAACGCCATCAACAGACATAATTGGGCAGCGTTTTTTAGCTTCCGTCGGAGTAAGTAGTTCACAGTCATTGATTCCAATAGACTGAAAGATGCGATAGTTCGATTGAAGCCACTCCCACCTTTCTGGTGTGCCTGCCAAGGTCAGGCCACCAGTCATGTGAAAGCCAACATTTTGACCCGACTCTTTTTCAATCTTAGGTAAAAGATCGATTGTATAAGCTTGAAGAGCTGCCATGTTCGGGTCTGCATTAAGTGTATGAACCCCTCCTGCAGCATGCCAACTAGACCCAGAAGCAAGTCTGCGGCGCTCGAGCATGACAACATCTTTCCAACCCATTTTAGCAAGATGGTACAAAACAGATGCGCCAACCACTCCACCGCCTATAACGACTACTCGGTATTGTGATTTCATTTCAAATACTCCCAAATCTCATTTTGATCTTATTCTTAAATAAATAAGTTCTTCAAGAATGTTCTAAAGTCGTCAGAATAAAATCGATTTTGGTCAATTTTTCATTTTAACTTAAGTATAAGAACTAACTAAGGAAATGACTGATCATGATAATGTATTAATTTCTAATTTTTCTTAATAACTAACAATCTAGGTCACATCTGCCAAAACATCCAGAAAAGCTACTCCAAAACGATCTGTCTTTTGGGCCCCAATTATCTTAGACATCTCATTCAAACTTCTAGGTTTAAGTTTTGCGATTTTAGAAAGTAGAGATGCTGAGCAACTCATCGGTTTATCCACGCCAATTGCTCCTCGTGATAACTTGGATTGAACCTCCACAAGTAAATCATACAACTCCCCTTCCTGAGCGCCGGCAAGTTTTCGCCGCCTTGGATGCATGTGATCAACTTCGCCATTTATAACTGCTAAAAAAATATTCCCAAAATTCTCTAATTTTTTTGTACCAACACCGTTAATTCGAGACATCTCATCAAGGTTCAGCGGGCGCCTTTGAGCCATATCGATTAGAGTCTTATCATTGAAAATAATATAAGCTGGCACTCCTGCAGTTTCTGCTAATACGCGCCGCTTGGCTTTAAGCGCAGTAAGCATGGGAGCATGCTCATCACTTATTAATGTTTTAACAGAGCGGTTCCCTTTTGCTGAATTTATTGTATCCAAACGCAAAGTTATGCTTTGCTCACCACGTAAAATTGGCAGTGCTTTTTCAGTCATTCTCAATGCACCATACCTTTCGGCGTCGGGACGGATAAGATCGTGGCCCATCATTTGTCTAAAAATAGCTTGCCATTTTACTCGACTTAATTCTTTTCCAACCCCAAAGGTTGGTAAATTTTCATGTCCATGACTACCAATCTTTTCAGTGAAATTACCTAACAAAATATCGATTAAATGTCCTGAACCAAAATATTGGTCAGTGCGCAGTATAGCGGATAAGGCTTTACGAACTGGCTGAGTACCATCGAACGTTTCAGGTGGACTGTCACACAAGTCACAATTTCCACATTTTATATCACTTTCACCAAAGTACCCTAAAAGGTTAAGGCGCCGGCACTTTAGAGCTTCAGCTAAACCTAAAAGTGCATTAAGACGACCGTGATCAGTAGACTTTCGCGGAGCGGGGGCAAGACCTTCATCTATCTGGTTACGCCGAAAACGAATATCATCTGCTCCATAGAGTGTTAAAGTTTCTGCTCGACCACCATCTCTTCCAGCTCGTCCAATTTCCTGATAGTAGCTTTCAATTGATTTAGGTAAGTCTGCATGTACGACCCATCTTATATCAGGCTTATCCACTCCCATACCAAACGCTAAAGTTGCAACAACAATCAGACTTTCTTCAATAGCAAAGCGGCTTTCAACAACTCTTCGATCATCCGAAGCCATGCCACCATGATAATAACATGAAATGTATCCAGCATCTTTGAGTGCTTGAGATAGCGTTTCCGTTTTGGCCCTGGTGCCACAGTAAACAATACCCGATTGACCCTTGCGCTGTTGAACAAAATCCATAATCTGGCGCCGAGGTTTATCTTTAGGTACGAAGCTGAGGAAAATATTAGGCCTATCGAAACCTCGCAAAAATGTTTTTGGTGTAACACCGTCAAAAAGCCGCTCAATTATTTCTTGTTGAGTATCGTTATCTGCAGTCGCAGTAAATGCACTTAATGGAACACCTAAGCTACGCCGTAATTTACCAATGTTTAGATAATCTGGTCTAAAGTCGTGCCCCCATTGACTTACACAATGAGCCTCATCCACAGCTATAGAATTAACATTAGATTTTCTCAGAATATTTTGTATCCTACTCGAATTCAAACGTTCAGGAGCCACATAGAGAAGCTTTAGATCTCCAGAACCAATCTGTGAAAAAACCATGTCTGTCTCTTCTTGCGTATTTCCTGAGATAATTGCCCCAGCTGCCACTCCAGCTGCTTGCAAACCACGTACCTGGTCACGCATTAGTGCAATAAGGGGAGAAATAACTACTGTTAGGCCGTCATTCAAAAGAGCAGGTAACTGAAAGCATAATGATTTCCCACCTCCAGTAGGCATGATTGCTAAGACATTCTCGCCGCTTGTCACAGCATCAATAATTTCGCCTTGACCAGGTCGAAAGTTATTAAACCCAAAAACGTCATTCAAAAGGGTTTTTGTACTTTCCATGGGTGACGTTCGGGCTCCATTTAAGAAGAGGGTTTCCCCCAGTGTGATTACATAGGCAAGTCGTTTTCACGACTTGTTGAACATTATACTTTAAGTTGATTTTGTTACAGGGATTACTGACTAAACTCTTTTGCTTTCCCTTTTTGCATAATATTACGTCCCGCTTGGCGGGATAAAGCTTTAATAGTAGTGTTTGCTGAAATATCTCCTTCCTTAGAGAATAATTCAACATTTTGAGATATTTTTGAAAGGTCATAAAGATAATTAACCATCACTCCTTTCGACTGTAGCAATCCCTTTTCAGAGAGATCTGCATCGATATTAATCTGATGAATGGTAGCACCGTTTCCAAGATGAAACTTAGCAACAGGATCAATCGGACGTCTATTTTTTCCTTTCGCCTCTACTAAATAATGAGCAGTAATTTGCTTTAACATACCTTGGTCTTCTGCAAGTTTTTCGAGCCCCTCGTCTTTTATCCACTTTGTGAGACCAGGTATCGGGGAAAGGGTTACAAACGTTTTTAAATGTGGCATTTCCCGAGATAGATCTTGTGCTACTTGTTTAATAAGTGAGTTTCCAAAAGAGATACCCGATAGGCCTTCCTGACAATTAGAAATTGAGTAGAAAATGGCAGAATTAGCACCTTGAAGATCTATCTCCTCCCGTGACTCGGATAATACCTTCTGAATCGAGGTTGCCACTCCGTTAGTCAATGCAACTTCAACAAAAATTAATGGATCGTCAGGCATTGATGGGTGAAAAAAAGCAAAGCAGCGGCGGTCCTTTGGCAAAAGGCGGCGACGAAGATCTTCCAAATTTTTTATTTCATGAACGGCTTCATATTCAACTATCTTTTCCAATATTGATGCTGACGTATCCCAAGTGATTTGTCTCAAGACCAAAAATCCACGGTTGAACCAGCTTCTAAGAAGGTGAATAAAATCAAAATCTGTACGGGCGTAAGATGGATTCTCCCTAAGCAAGGACAATAATTGCTCTCTCATTTTAACCAAATCAGCTGTTGCACCTGGAGCATGATTGAGTCTTCTAAATAACTCCTTACGTCTTGGTTCAGACGCCTCTGAAAGCCTTTTAAATATTTCAGGTGATTGTGTTTCTTGATATTTTTGCGCAAGACTCACCAATAAATCAGGATCTATATCGAGGTCTTTGTTTAGAAAGGAAAAGAAGTCCAGGCGTCCTTTTTCGTCGAGTTCGTGATATTTTTCGAGGATCACACCGGCCAGTTGCAAGCCGGACACTTCAGTTACTTCTGATAGCAAAGAGAGACATAACTTCGATATTGAACCTTTTTTACTACCACCCCTTTTAAAGGGTCGCCGAAGAAGTAAGGTCGATAGTAAATCTCCTAAAGCGTTCGCTGTAGACATCTTTTAAATACTCCTAAAAAATCTTTGCCAAGCCAGTCGATAGACCGTTAGGTATCGATAAACTGCCTTCGTTTATCAACCATTTTCTTAGAATGAAAGTTCTTCCACCAAATTTACGCTAAGTCATTTACCTTAGTGGCAAGCCACACATGGTTTGGGGCTGTTATCCAAATTGATAATTCTTAGTGAAGACCGTGTGACCCTTCTGTTTTGCTCTCATTATTTTTATCTCAAGGATAAGTCTGTGACAACAAATTGAAAAAAGCAATTCATAGTTGGGTAAGAGATCGCCGAACTGATCTAGTAAGTTTTTAAACACAGAGGAGACAAGCCGCGCACGGGCGCGCATTACTTTTTATTGCAGCGCGGACAAGCGTTTAATTACGCTAAGTCACCCTTGCCACTTACTTAATTGTAAAGCAATTTTATAGAGTGGTTAAACTCAAAAATGGAAGGAAACTTACATGGCAATGCTCGCAATGTGTATGCCCATATTGGCCGGTAAAAAAGAAAAGTGGCAAGCAATGATGGACCAAGTAACTAATGATCCAAATTTTGCAGTATCACGAGAAAATGCGGGAGTTCACGAACGATCATTTCTGCAAGAAACACCTGCAGGCGATTTTATAATATTAACTTTCGAGGGTGACGATCCTGAGGCAAGTTTCGCAAAGTTAATGCAAAACATGCCCCCGGATTTTGCGGATTTTGCAAAAGATGTACACGGCTTAGACGTAAATGCTCCACCCCCACCAATGCCAAAACTTGTTTTTGACAGCAGAGGTTAAAAGAAAGAAAATAGTGAATTCATCCATTGGAAAGGATGAAATTCAGCCGATTGCTCCGGCAGTGCAATTGGGGCAATAGATCTAACAAGACGTCTGATTTTTAACTATAGAATGTGATCCATTTTTTTATCAGGATCGTAAGTTTTTATAGTTTCAACTCCTTATTAAGACCACGTAGCCAGAGACTGCTCATACCTCCCAGTTCCGCAGTTCTGGCTATTTTCTTTTAGCTGATCTCAGGGCTGAACATCTATGTATATCCATCACTGGCGAAGGGGTTAGCCCCACCCCCCCCTTTTTTGGAGCTACAAATGTAATTAAAAAAATGGGAAGTGAATGGTGGATATAATTCTGTATATATTATTAACTGAATTCATGACTCTTAATTTTTAAAAAAATAATCCAATGAGGGTTTCAATATGCGCTTTGAATTCATGTTACCGTACCAAATTAAAGAAGAGATCACCAAAAAAACACCTGTTGTACTTCCAATTGGAGTGATGGAATATCACGGTGAACATATGGCAGTGGGTATGGACACGCTTGCGGTGACTAGAATCCTGGATAGGCTGGAGAACCAGATGGAAGTAATCATTCTTCCACCTTTTAGTTACGGTGCTGCTAGTTATGCCGTAGCAGCGCCAGAAGGAACTGGTAGCTTGCATGTTGATGCAGCGGTCCTTGCTCCCTTGGCTGAGCAAATATTTACTGGTTTGTTGAGAATAGGCTTCCGAAATATACATGGGATCGTGCACCACCAAACCGAAAATTTTAAATCTGGCATGCCAACTGATCTAGCTTTTAAAACTGGTGCTAAACAGGCAATTTTTAAATTCCTAGAACGCACTGAAGGTGAGGCATGGTGGGGGAAGCAAGATATGAGTGATTATTATACCAGAAATCAGGCAGGGAGTGACCCATTTAATTGGATAAACTTACATCCTTTAATGGATTGCGAAATTATTAAAAATTATATTTTTGACCACGCGGGCGAAGGAGAAACTTCGCTCTTAATGGCGCTTGCTCCAGAAGGGGTTGAAATAGATCGTGTCTCGGAAAACAGCACTTGGTATACTAAATCAGCAAGCAACTCATCATTAGAAAAGGGAGAACAAGTAACGTCGCAAATTGTAAAAAACTTGATGGAGCGTCTTAAGTCACAATAGCTGTTGATTTACAAATATCAGACATCAAAACTTGCTGATGCCGGACTTTTAATCAGCTTTTACTTTTGCTAACTTTCGGACCCTTATAAACCCATTTTAAAAAGTGGAAATTGGTAGGTTTAAATTATGGAACTTGGTTTACAAGAAAAAGTAATTATTGTTACTGGAGGAGGCTCAGGCATTGGAGCATCAGTTGTAGACAAACTTTCATTAATTGGTGCAACGCCAGTTATAATTGATAAGTCAAAACCAGATGACACGTTCTATGAAACCATAAAAAAGCGATGTCCAAGAGCTATTTGGAAAACCTTGGATCTTTGTGATGATAAAGATTGCGAATATGCAGTAAAAGATATTCTGGCTAAGCTGAGTAGAATTGATGGTTTAGTAAATAACGCTGGGATTAATGATGCCATTGGCATTTCGGCTGGACCATACGAGTTTCGCAAATCACTCGATAGAAATCTTGTGCATTATTATACGATGACAAATTTGTGTATAATGGAGTTAATAAAAACTAAAGGAGCAATAGTGAATGTTTCATCAAAAGTTGTTTTAACTGGTCAATCTGGAACCTCAGGTTATGCAGCTGCAAAGGGAGGTATCTTGGCTTTAACTCGCGAGTGGGCTGCAGAACATTCAGATTGTGGCCTTCGTGTAAATGCAGTTATCCCCGGAGAAGTTATGACACCGATGTATGAAAAATGGTTGGAGGGCTTTAAAACGCCTGATGAAAAACTTAAACAGATCACTAGTCGTATCCCCCTAGAAAAAAGAATGACAAAAGTTGAGGAGTTAGCTATGCCTATAGTGTTTCTTTTGTCTCAATGGGCGGGACACATTACCGGGCAGTTTTTGGTGGTCGATGGAGGCTATTCGCACTTGGATAGAGGCCTTACGTAGAACAAAGGCTACTTAAGAGGAAACAGTCCATAACTAGGCGGTGTACAACTAACTTCTGGCCACACAAGCTTTGAAAAAACATAGGTTTTTCATCTAACATCGAAACATTAGAAAAAGTGCATGACAGCTAATTTAGGCAACTTTTTTTTGAAAAAAGTGGTGCCCGGGGGCGGATTTGAACCACCGACACGAGGATTTTCAGTCCACTGCTCTACCCCTGAGCTACCCGGGCACATATGACAAAGGATCATAGGTGGGCAGTATGTATGGTAAAGCAAACAAGTTGTCTAGTAGCGTAATTTGATTTTCCAAAAATTCTTCTGATCAAAAGTGCTCAAAATTCTTAAGAAACTTTTTGTCGTAACAAATCAATAAATCGTTGTCTCTCAGCAACTGGGGATTTTACCGATAACTCGTTAAAAACTTTTTTTGTCAAAAAATAGCCTGTTAATTTTAAACCATCTAAAATGCCATCTGCTTTGTCTGGACCTTTTAAAATAATAGGTGGAAGGTGTAATAATTTTGGCGCCCACTCTCCTGCTGCCTCCTCGCTAATGGCACGACCAGTCCTAGGGGAGACATATCGCAGCTTGTCAGTATTTCCCGAAACGGCACATTTAGATAAATCTAGTCCGTAACCTAGTACAGTCAGCAATTCTAGTTCCCAGTGAAGATATGCCAGAGGCCAAATATCAGGTTGATTAAGAAGGTCTAGTAAATCTTCAGTTGTTCTGTAAAATTTATCGTAAGCCTGTCTTTCAGGTAATACACCAGACAAAATAGTACTAACAGCCATCAAACCAGCCGTTAGAACTCGATCGCTCATAGCATTAACAATACGAGCCCTAACTAATTCTACTTTAAATGAACCAAGGTGATCTTGTAATCGCGCTCTCCAAGTCAGATCCAGCTGTGCTCCCACCTGAAGTATTGGTGCAAACTTTCGAGATGTTCCACCTTTAACAACGCCCAAATATCGGCCATGCTTAGGACAAAAAGTATCTATAATTAATGATGTTTCGCCATGTTTTCTTGTAGCCAACAATATTCCGTCTGAGCGCCATTCCATCTCGTAAAACTAGAACACTCAGTAAAACTCGTCCAGGTAATTTTGACCGTTTGAACTCTCCACTTCAACTACCCACAAATCTGGGTCGCTAGCTTTCTGCTTTTCGAGTAATTCATCTACGACTATCTCAGTATCTTCCAAAATTTTTACCCATTCATTTTTATTATTTTGGAGATCAAAGGTCTTTTGATATAGCTGTGCAAATCCATCCATTTTCGCTATTTTGATTAAGATAGCTCCTGAATGATCATCGCCGTGAGCCGTAACATATGCAGCTGTAGTTTGAAGCTCTAGTCTTTTTATATAAGCTTGTACCCAAATTTTACTTCTTAAGCGCGCCATTAATTTCCATCATTAAAATCAAGCCCCATTTCGGTATATCTCTCTGCTTCGTTTAGCCACTTTTCACGTACCTTAATCTGACAAAATAAATGTACGCGCTTTCCTATAAAAGCCTCGAGTTCTACTCGCGCCGCTATAGAAATAGCCTTAATGGTTTCACCGCGGTTACCCAAAATGATGCCTTTGTGGCCTCCGCGAGAAACATAGATAATTTGGTCAACCTTTACACTTCCATCTTTTTTTTCAATCCAATTTTCTGTTTCCACAGTTAATTGATAAGGAAGTTCTTGATGCAGTCTAAGAGTAAGTTTCTCACGCGTAATCTCTGCTGCAATCATTCTAAGTGGAAGATCAGCAATTTGATCATCCGGATAGAACCACGGACCATCTGGCATTTTATCTGCTAACCATATCTTTAGATCTTTTGCTCCAAATCCCCGGTCAGCAGAAATTAAAAAAGTTTTTGAAAAATCAAAAAGCTCATTCATTTGCTTTGTTAAAGACAAAAGCGCTGGCGACTTAACCTTATCAATTTTGTTGATAGCAAGTACAACCATCCTATCTTCACTCGACCTTGAGAGATCTCCCACGATCTTTTCTACACCATCAGTTACACCTCGATTTGCCTCAATAAGAAGCACAATAACATCGGCATCTGCTGCACCACCCCAAGCAGCTGCTACCATGGCTCTATCCAATCGGCGTCTTGGTTTAAACAAACCCGGAGTATCTACAAATACTATTTGAGAATTATTTTCAATGACAATACCACGAATTTTCGTCCGAGTTGTTTGAACTTTATGAGTAACTATCGAAACTTTAGAACCTACAAAATGATTGAGAAGTGTCGACTTTCCAGCATTTGGTTCCCCTATTAAAGCGACAAAGCCTGCTTTCTTCATTGGTTATCCTTCAAAATTTTCAATAACATTTTTGCCGCGTTTTGCTCCGCATCTCTTTTGTTACCGGCCTGCGCGCTCACTTTTTCACCAGTTTTAAGTTCTACTTCTATATTAAAAATCGGCGAGTGGTCGGGGCCCATACGATCAATTAAAGTATAAATGGGTGGTTCAAGTCGTCTAGCCTGAGCCCATTCCTGTAAACGCGTTTTTGAATCCCGGGCATCTAACTCCACACTAGAAATTCTTTTTTCCCATAGTTTCAAAATAATATCTTTTGCGGCTTGGAACCCACCATCTAAATAAATTGCGGCCAGCACAGCTTCCATCGCATCTCCAAGAACAGCATTTTTACGTCGGCCGCCTGTAATCATCTCCGAACGCCCAAGTTTTAAAACTAAGCCCAGGTCAATTTCTTGCGCCACACCAGAACATGCTTCTTTTCTAACAAGGGCATTGAAACGGGGTGCTAATTTACCTTCAGATGCATTTGGATCTTGCTTTGCTATAGCCTCCGCTACAATTAAGCCCAGAACTCGATCACCAATAAACTCAAGCCTCTGATTGTCTGATCTATTTGTTGAGGAAAAAGAAGGATGTGTCAGTGCCTCTAAAAGATACTTTGGATCTTTGAATGCATAACCTAGACGCTTCTCAAATTTTTCAATATCAACCGATTTTATCACTCAATACCCTCAAAAAAGCGATCTCTTCTCCATGTCCAGAATGCAAACATGGACTTCCCCGCTGAAGAAAGGAGTACTCTATCAGCTCTACCAACAAGGTTTTCATAAGGTACAAAACCTACGCCACCTCTTGATTGAGATATACGACTGTCACTAGAATTGTCCCGGTTATCTCCTAAAAAGAAATAATGGCCCTCAGGCACATGATAAACTGGAGTGTCGTCTACTGTCTGCCGCATAAAGTTTAAAATAGAATGCGAAACGCCATTCGGTAGAATTTCTATGAATTTTTCTTTCTCACAAATACCATTTTGCTCAACAACCTCATTTTCACATCTAGGCATATTTCTAAATGGTCCCTGCGGGGCTTTAATTTCATTAAATGTACCGTCGGGTATAACTTTCACCGGGGTGTCATTTATAAATACCAGCCCATTTTTTATTTGTACTTTTTCACCAGGTAGAGCTATCAATCTTTTTATGTAATCCTGACCGTTTGTGGGATGGCGAAACACAACCACATCGCCCCGTGTAGGCTCTGCTCCTATAATCCTTTTATTATCACCACGCAAAAAGCCACATATATCTTCTGCATCAATATTTAGTCCAATTGCTGCTATTCTAACCGTAGGACAAGATGCATATGAATAGCCATAAGACATTTTATTGACGAACAAAAAATCACCAATTAGCAGAGTATCCTTCATTGAGCCTGATGGGATCCAAAATGGTTGGAAGAATAAGGTCCTAAAAATACCGGCTAAAATAAGAGCAAATATTATTGTTTTTATGGTTTCTAAAAAACCTTCTTTCTTTTTGGGTTTTGTCATCCCAATTGCTCCTTCGACTGTTACTTGCTAATGCTACTATTGATGGGATTGTGTCAAGCTAAAGGCTGTGCATCTATTATCACAATAGCGTGTGCCCATGGATGATCGTCGGTAAGTGAAACGTGAAGAGTTGATAAATATCCTTCGGGAGTTAACTCCAAAAGGCGCTTTTTCGCCCAACCAGTTAGCGTCATTACTGGTTGTCCTGTATCAATGTTACTTACTGCCATATCCTTCCATGAAATACCCATCCTCAGACCCGTACCAAGTGCTTTTGAACAAGCTTCTTTCGCTGCCCAACGTTTTGCCAGTGTACCAGCCTCATCTTTTCGCTTTTTTGCTTTAGCTTGCTCGTTCTTAGTAAAAACTCTATTGCGAAACCTATCACCATAACGGAGCAGAACCTTATTGATCCGATCAATGTTAGCTAAATCTGTTCCTGTACCAATAATCAACTAGCGCGAGCCTCTTCAATATACTTTTTCATTTTTTTGATTGAAGTTCCAAGCCCATTAAATATGGCGTCACTTATTAAAAAATGTCCAATGTTTAATTCTTTTAACTCCGAAAAGGAGGCAATCGGCTTAACAGTTTCGTAAGTCAAGCCATGGCCTGCATGAACTTCCAAACCGATAGAATGCGCATAGCCGCACATATTTTTTAAATTTTCAAACTCAGCTTCGCACTGTGCGTGTTTGGTTTCATAAAAATAATCACAATAGGCACCTGTATGAAGTTCAACTACAGCGGCACCAACTCTCTTCGCAGCATCAACTTGAGCGGGCACCGCAGCAATAAACAATGAAACTCTACAGCCAGCCTCGTTTAAAGGTTTGATAAAAGCCCTCAAGTTTTTTTCATCCCTCAACACGTCCAAGCCACCCTCTGTAGTCCGCTCTTCTCTCTTCTCTGGGACAAGACACACCGCATGGGGTTTATGCTTTAAGGCTATTTTCTGCATTTCTTCAGTAGCGGCCATCTCAAAATTTAATGGTATATTCAAGGCCGCAATCAATCCATCAATATCCTCGTCGCGAATATGACGCCGATCCTCTCTAAGATGCGCAGTGATTCCATCTGCCCCTTCATTTTGTGCCAAAATAGCTGCCTCTACAGGATCAGGATACATGCTATCGCGGGCATTTCGAATTGTAGCAACGTGATCAATATTCACACCAAGCCTGACATAACTTTCCGATACCATATAAAATTCTCCATATTAGGTTCAATAAAGCATTATTTGCGGAATTTAGTGCTTTTCTCTCTAATTTCTCGCAGTTTTTCGCGTAGTCGGCCTTTGCGTCTGTTCTGATACGCACGAATTAAAGGCAAGCTAATCGACCAACAAATCGTAGCTACTAGGATGCCTGGGAAAACGCCCCCGATAAGATATGGAAAGAAAACATCTTGGTAGAATATTATTAGGTAGTTCCATTCTACCGGACCACCAAAGATAAATGAAGAAAGATTAGATTTTAAGTCAAAGAATGCACTTAAAAATAATGATACTAAATTTTCGCCATCTTGACCCAATCCTTCACTTCCTAGCAAGAATTCACCGGTGCGAAGAGATATTATTCCAATAGGAATATAAGTAAGGGGATTCCCAAAAAATGTAGCAAGCAAAGCTGCCAAAACATTTCCTCGCACAACAAACGCCAGCGTTCCTGCAACTATAAAATGCATTCCATACAATGGTGTGAAAGTTGTAAAAACACCTGCCCAAATCCCCCTTGCAATTTTTTCTGGGTTATCGGGTAATCGATGTAAGCGATGCTTCACATATAATGCTGCTCTAGTCCAACCACCTTTCGGCCACAATAAGAATTGTAGTAGGGAACCCCATGAACGCTTCTCTCTTCGCTTAAAAACCAAGATAGGCCTCCAAAAATCGATCAGTCACTCTGGTTTCCAATTCTCCTAGTGCGGGATACCGTTGCGACAGCGTGCTCTCCGTCTAATCGTGATAAGATCGCATGTAAGTGCTCAACATCGCGCAAATCGATAGTAAGTATTAATTTAAAGAAATCTAGCTTGCGATCTAGAAACTCCATATCAGATATATTCGCACCTAAATCACCAACAATTGTGCATACTCTTCCTAAAACGCCAGCATCATTACTGATAGTTAATTCGAGGGTAATTGGATAAATTGATGGATGCTTACCGGCATGCCAGTGCAAATCCAACCACAAATCCATATTATCTTCAAAACTTACCAGTGTGGGACAATCAATTGAATGAACTGATACGCCTTTACCACTTGTAGCTATTCCCACAATTCTCTCCCCAGGTAAGGGCTGACAACAAGGTCTTCGATTGAATGACTGTCCCTCTGCAAGACCTATTACTGCGAGTTTTTGATCAATTTCAGGTCCCTTGGTTGTCGAGAAATCTGGAAATATGATGTTGATTATATCCCTTGGTTGCAACTCAGCACTACCCAATCTGGCATATAACTCTTGTACGTCGTTAACCCGTAACTTCTTAGCGACGTTTTCCAAAGCTTTATCTGAAGCTTTCTTACCAAAATGCTCAAATGCTGCTCTTAACAATTGTTGGCCCATAATAATATATTTATCACGATCTGCTTCCCGTAACGCGCGCCTTATTGCTGTTTTAGCTTTTCCAGTCTCTGTCATTTCAAGCCATGTTGCTTGAGGCTCTTGCCTAATAGCAGTAAGAATTTCAATAGACTGACCATTCCTTAAACGTGTCCAAAGCGGCGCACGCAATCCATCGATTTTTGCACCAACACATGAATTTCCAATCCGAGTATGTATCGCATATGCAAAATCAATGGGTGTCGCGCCCTTTGGTAGCTTAATAACTTCACCTTTTGGTGAAAAACAAAATACCTTATCCGAATACATTTCCAGTTTCACAGCCTCAAGAAATGCCTCGTGGTCTTCCTCTGCATTAAACTCTTCTATTAAGGTCGTTATCCATTTCACCGGATCAACAGTAAACGGATTTTCACTTCTTACCCCGTCTCTGTATGCCCAATGTGCTGCTATTCCGCTTTCAGCAACATCATGCATTTGCTGTGTCCTAATTTGGACTTCTACACGCCGCGCATTTCTCCCTGAAACCGTTGTATGAATTGATCGGTATCCGTTCGATTTAGGTTGAGAAATGTAATCCTTAAAACGCCCAGGGACCGCCCGCCAACGTTTGTGAATTATACCAAGCACGCGGTAGCATTCTTCCTCACTACTACATATGATTCTGAAACCGTAAATATCTGAAAGACGCGAGAAAGATAGGGCTTTCTCCTGCATTTTGCGCCAAATAGAGTATGGTTTCTTTGCTCTTCCCTCGATTTTAGCTCGAATTCCAGATGCTTTTAGTTCCGAATGCATATCATCAGTAATTCGTTGTACTACATCGCCGTTCTCTTTTTGCAATACTACAAAGCGCTTTATAATTGAGGCCCGACCTTCAAAATTAAGGACACGAAAAGCAAGGTCCTCCAGATCCTGTCTTATTGATTGCATCCCCATTCTGCCAGCCAAAGGAGCATATATTTCCATAGTCTCGCGAGCCTTCTGAAGCTGCTTCTCAGGCTTCATAGATTTTATTGTTTGCATGTTATGCAAACGATCCGCCAATTTAACTAAAATTACTCTCACATCTTGGGCAATAGCCATGAGCAATTTACGCACATTTTCTGCCTCTTTTGTCTCGGTAGAGGTCAATTGCATGTTTGTTAATTTAGTAACACCATCAACTAAATCAGCAATTTCTGGCGTGAATTGCTTGGTAATTTCATCTTTGCTGGAAGTCGTGTCTTCTATGGTATCATGCAACAAGGCAGTCACGATTGTAGCATCATCTAATTGTTGCTCTGCCAAAATTTCAGCTACAGCAACTGGATGAGAAAAGTACTTTTCGCCTGATTTTCTATACTGTCCTTCATGCTTAATTTGCCCATATTTATGGGCATTTACAATCATCGCAAAATCGGATTTAGGGTTATAATGTTGTATTCGAGTGGCAAGCTCTTCTGCTGTTATCATGATCTAGACCCTCGGGCCTCAGACTACCCTTTATCTTGAGCAGCCATTAAAGCGCGAAGTAATTTTTCTTCGCTCATTTCATCATCTTCAGGGCGGTCATTATCAGTACCGCCACCCATCAGAACAGCCATTGAATCATCTTCAGGAAGATCAACTTCTATTTGGGTCTGGTTACTCTCAATTAATCTCTCTCGCAGCTCACCAGCTGTTTGCGTCTCGTCTGCGATCTCTCTGAGTGATACAACTGGATTCTTATCATTATCTCGCTCAACACTAAGAGATGATCCAGAGGAAATTTCCCTGGCCCTATGCGCTGCTAGCATTACCAACTCGAACCTATTAGGAACTTTATCTACACAATCTTCAACTGTGACCCGTGCCATGGACTTCTCCTTGATAAACCTCTGCAGACTCAGACAATTAGTAGATCAATCTAAAAAATACAAGAGGTGTTTATATACATGTTAATTTAGAGATTTCCTCACTACTAAAATTATCACAGAGTTCATCAGTACTTTTGTTCAGGATGGGGTGAATCCAATATGGTGCAATATCTAATAACGGAATGAGAACGAATGCTCTCTCATGCATTCTCGGGTGAGGTAAGATCAAATCTGTAGGTATTTTACATTTCTGATTTTGCAGATCTAAATCGTGCCAATAACTATAAACAGACTTATTTGGTGCAACAGTTTGACCAAATGCCAACAGATCCAGATCTAATGTTCTTTCCCCCCACCTTTTTAAGCGTAACCTGCCAAATTTTTTTTCGATTGAATGTAAAAACTCCATAACATTTTCAGCTTTTTCATGAGTACGAACTTGTACCACTGCATTTACAAAATCAGGGCCAGAACCAATTGGGTAAGCAGGGTTTATAAAAAAACGCGATATTGCTTGCAGATGAAGATTGGAGCCATGTATTTCCAATATCGCTTGCTTGAGTAAATCCAAAGAGGAAAGGCCTTCGAGCGTTGAATTGCTACCAAGAGCTATGAAGGCTGCGCTGGACATATTAATATCTTCCATTTCAGATTCACCAAACTCTTAATTTATTTTATGATTTCATAGCAAAATCATAAACCCATATAAACAAAATAAAATTGTTTTAAGATAAACTTACTAATCTAATGTTGTGCTCTGAACCACACCTACCGGCAAATATAAGGGTTTACCGATGACAATCATAGAGGTATTATGTCTTGGTAAATTGGCGGTCAGTATAACATGAGTAATCCACAATTAACTGTCTATATGGCGGCACCCCGAGGATTTTGTGCAGGGGTTGATCGTGCAATCAAAATAGTTGAAATGGCATTAGAAAAATGGGGGAAACCCGTTTATGTCCGACATGAGATAGTACACAATAAATATGTTGTTGATGAGCTTAAATTAAAGGGTGCTATATTTATAAAAGAAGTAGATGAAGCACCAAATGATAGACCAATAATTTTTTCTGCGCATGGAGTGCCCAAATCCGTACCGCTCGAAGCACAAACCCGCGATATGATATATGTTGACGCCACATGTCCCTTGGTCAGTAAAGTTCATATCGAAGCAGATAGGCATTTTGAAAATGGGCTTCAGATAATTATGATTGGGCATGCAGGGCATCCAGAAACTATTGGAACCATGGGACAATTACCTGAAGGCGGTGTTTTGCTCGTTGAGAATACTGAAGATGTAGAAAAATTAATTGTTCGCAACCCTAATAAGCTCGCATACGTTACTCAGACCACCTTATCTATTGATGATACAGCCGAGGTCGTTGAAGCGCTAAAAGTGCGTTTTCCAGCAATAGTAGGCCCTCATAGAGAAGATATTTGTTATGCTACGAGTAACCGACAGGCTGCAGTAAAAGAAATTGCTCCAGATGTTGACGCTCTTTTGGTAATTGGTGCACCAAATTCTTCTAATTCGCAACGGCTCGTGGAAGTGGCAAAAAAAGCCGGCTGTAATAACTCTCAAATGGTTCAAAGAGCTGCAGAAATCAACTGGAGTTCACTAATAGATATAAAGTCGATTGGTATTACCGCAGGAGCCTCTGCCCCAGAAATACTAGTAAAAGAGGTCGTTGATGCTTTGAAAGAGAGATTTGAAGTAAAAACACATTTTGTAGAAACAGCTACTGAAAATGTGAATTTTAAGGTGCCACGCATACTACGGGAAACTTTATGATCTTAAAAATACCGACAGGAGCTCTGATTTTAGGGCTTTCTGGGGTGCTACCCTTTGCGTGGGGTGCGGTAACGTTGCTTTCTGAAGAAGCTTTTAATTTTGGAATAGAAAATTTTGGAGCACGCTTTGTTGGACCTTTAATACAACTTTCGTATGGCGTAATCATTCTTTGCTTTATGTCTGGTGTTCTTTGGGGCTTCGCCACAAAAATGGACGAAAAAAATGGAAGCCTGGGATACATTCTATCTGTACTTCCAGCATTATGGGCTTTCCTTTCAATGGGCAGAGGACCAATTAGTGACACCATTAGTTTAATTGTTGGATTTCTAGCGGTTTTATTAATCGACAGACATTTCTACCTTTTAAAATTGACTCCACTTTGGTGGATGAATTTAAGAACCCCACTCACTTTCCTTGTAATATCTTTGTTAGGGCTTGGGATCATTATATGACTTATGATATGAAAACGCTGCAAGTATATGAAACACAAAGCTCTGACTATTTAGAAAATGTAACAAAGGAACACCCCTCTAAAACTTTAAAATATTTTGAGTCGAACCTTCCTGAGAAATCTTATGTTTTGGACTATGGATGCGGCCCAGGCCTCTGTGCAGAATATTTAGCCAACCTCGGTCATAATGTTACAGCATTTGACGCTTCTCAAAATATGATTCAGTTAGTACCGAAGCATGAAAGAATAAGGTCCTATCAGGCGACATTTGATACTTTTTTGGACAATAGAATTTTTGACGGTATCTGGGCGAGTTTTTCACTGTTACATGCAGAAAGAAAAGATTTCCCACGCTTACTTTCTCGTATCAAAAGATCAATTAAGCCGAATGGGCTTTTCTCAATAGGTTTGAAGTTAGGGGCGGGAGAAAAGCGAGATGAGCTGGGTAGAAGATATACCTACGTCTCCCAAAATGAACTTGATCAATTACTGACAAACAGTGGTTTCATTGTATTTAATCATATACTAGGAGAAGACATCGGATTAGATGGTGTTCTGTCAAAGTGGGTATTTGCATATGCCAGAGCTTAGACTAGTAGCTTATACCGATGGTGCCTGCTCAGGCAATCCTGGTCCAGGCGGATGGGGTGTACTTCTTCAAGCTCTTTCAGATGGCAAAGTTGTGAAGGAACGAGAATTATCTGAAGGAGAAAAACTTACAACAAACAATAAAATGGAACTATTTGCAGCAATCACTGCTTTAGAAACATTAGAACATACCAGTGAAATTACAATTTTTACAGATAGCAAATATGTTATGAATGGCATTCAAACTTGGCTCCCTGGGTGGAAGAAAAATAATTGGAAAACGTCTAGTAAGAAACCTGTCAAAAATAAAGAATTATGGAAACAACTTGATGAATTATGTCAGCAACACAAGGTCGATTGGAATTGGGTTAAAGGTCATGCGGGAAACGTTGGAAACGAACGTGTTGATGAATTAGCCAGAAGCGCAATGGAACCTTACAAAGAAAATGACGGTCCCTAAACTTATTTTATTCTATCGTGAAGTCAGCAAAGGCTCCGGCTCCCTCATCTGCCGTAAAGCGCAAAATTTCTCCACTATATTCCACTAGTTGACAATTCAAACCCAGATCACGCTCACCCCAAAATAGAGTTCGACAAAACAACTCATTATCCCAAAACCAATTTCCATTGACTGCGAGAAAAGCTGCTTTCCCAGATATCAAACCGTCATTGTGTACAACCAATTTAATGAGTGGCCTCACTAAAGTAGTACCTTCTACAATTTCTAAAAAAACATCTTTATCAGATATTTTATCAAATTTATCAGCTGGAAATGCCTTAAAACCTGTGAATATTAAAATAGGGAACAGTATAAATTTCATTATACTTATAACTTTAAATTTTCTTTGATACCCAACCAATTATCTAAAAGTTGTTCAAGGCACTTTTTACAGCCCCAAAACATCCTCCATGCTGTACTCACCAGGAGCTTGCTTGATACCCCACTCAACTGCCTTTATTGCACCCCTAACAAAAATGGCACGATCAGTAGCTACATGACGCAAAGTAATTCGTTCGCCAGCAGCCGCAAACAATACGTCATGTTCACCCACTACGTCCCCACCTCGCACAGAAACAAACCCTATATCCCCTTTATTTCGTGATCCAGTAATTCCATCTCTTCCACCATCACGTACTTGCGACAGTGATACTTCTCTTCCATCCGCGGCGGCATTTCCCAACATAATCGCTGTACCAGACGGAGCATCAACTTTTTTATTATGATGCGTTTCGATGATTTCTATATCAAAATCATCATCTAAAACGGCAGCAACTTTTTTGGTCAGTTCCACTAACAAATTTACACCTAATGACATATTTCCAGCTCTGATAATAGTTGCTCTCTTGCCGAAATTCATTATCAAACCTAACTCTTCCTCACTAAAACCAGTCGTCCCAATAACATGAACTATGCCAAATTCAGCCGCTAATTCGGAAAATTGGACTGATGCTTTGGGGGCGGAGAAATCAATAATCGCAAGAGCATTTTTAAGTACTGATTTTGGATCATCAGAAACTTTTATTCCTAGTTTTTTACCTCCACTTGCCAGACCAACATCTTGACCAACCCAATTGTGGCCTTCTCTTTCTAGTGCACCAACAAGCTCTAATTGCGCGTTGTCCAGAATTCCAGAAACTATCATTTGCCCCATACGACCAGAAACGCCGGTTACAACAACTCCAATATTTTTACTCATCACTCAATTTCCATTCTCATTGCTAGCTATTTAGCTTCAATTGGACCTCTTGGCAAAGGCCAATTTACAGCTTAAATAAACATTTATGGCAAAAAAATTTGATAAAACCACCCTGGGGCCAAGCCAAAGACAACTAAGGGTCGGAGAATTAATAAGAAGAGCACTTTCTGATATTCTATTCAAAGGCGCTGTTCACGATCCTGACCTGAATCGTCTATCTATCACCGTTGGAGAAGTTACGACTTCAGCTGATCTAAAGATAGCAACAGCCTATGTGTGCCCACTCGGCGGACAAGAGGGTGACAATACCATAGCTCTTTTAGCTAAAAATAAGTACGAAATTCGACGGGCTATTTCAAAAGAACTAACACTTAAATACGTTCCTGATCTTCGCTTTCGTTTGGACGAGACATATGATCGTATGGATGAAACTAAGCGATTATTTGGTTTGGAAAAGGTAAAGAGAGATCTGGATATGTGATGAGGTTCGTAGCAGTATACTTAATATGTATTCTACTTTTCTCAAAGGCATTTGCGCTAGATTGCAGGAAAGATAAATTCGAGAATATAAAGTTAACTATCTGTAAGACTTCTATTTTTACCGATGACCTACGTTTATATTTAGAGAATAAACATGGGGTGCCCTACGGCAACTTTTACGCTTTACAGCAAGATCTAAATGACAATGGAAAAGAGCTATTATTTGCTATGAACGGAGGTATGTACCACCCTGATTTAGGCCCCGTTGGACATTACAAAGAAGGGTCTAGTGAAAAGAAAACCGTCATCTCAGGCCCAGGCCCAGGAAACTTCGGAATGTTACCTAATGGCATCTTTTGTATTGGCTCTAATCTATTCAATGTATATGAAACCTTGGACTATTTAAATAAGGCCCCCAAATGTATCTACGCCACACAGTCGGGCCCAATGCTCGTTTGGAATGATAGTTTACATCCCCGTTTTCTTAAAAATAGCAAATCAAAATTCATACGGAATGGTGTGGGAACTAGTGCGGACAAACAACACGCGTACTTTGTGAAAGCAGAAAACACCGTAAATTTATACACATTCGCGCGCATATTTAAAGAAAAACTCAAAGTTCCAAATGCTTTATATTTGGACGGGAAAATTTCTAGATTATATTCGAAACAGCTAAATAGACATGACTTTGGTTGGCCAATGGGGCCCATAGTAGCGGTAGTGCGCTCAAATAATTAAACTGAGCACACTACAAAAATATCGTAAGTTAATGTTCAAGTACCGGAGTTTTTGTTTTTGTGCCTTTGACTGCAATCCCTATCTGCCTAGGCTTAAGTTCCTCTGGCACTTCTTTAAAGATATCGATATGTAACATACCATCAGAATGGTTGGCGGATTTTACTTTAACATAATCTGCCAAATGAAATTTCCTTTTGAATGCCCTTGTAGCTATTCCTTTGTGTAAGAAATTTCTTTCGTTTTTATCATCATCCTTTTGACCGGAGATGATCAAAGTTTTGTTTTTAACTTCAACATTCAAATCGGCGTCAGAAAAGCCAGCAACTGCGATGGAAATTCTGTAATAATCATCTGCAGTCTTTTCTATATTATATGGAGGATAAGAAGCTGTTGTTGAATTGTTGGTTATAACGCGGTTTATCAAATCAGAGACCTGATCAAATCCAATGCTGGCGCTGTATAACGGTGATAAATCATAATGTTGCATAGTCGTCATCCTTTTTAAGCAATAACTTGGTTAACGCCCAGTCGTCTGGCGTGTATTAATTAAGGCCCCTTCATAGGCAGCCATGATTTATAGATGGGAAATGATTTTGACTTTTCAAGGGTAGATATTGGCAAGCTTTTTCTGATTACTTTTCATAACCAATTTTACAGATTAGACATTCCAACTATATAACTGGCAAGTAACATTTACTTTCATTTTTCATACTCAGGTTATCAAAATAATAGTTTAGTGAAAATTCAGTTTCAAAGGTTTCTTCTTCATGGAAACTATATAAGGTTTGACAATGACACTTAAAAAAGAGTCTCAGAATAACACGCCAACTGCCGAGGGCATTGCCTCAGTTGCTAGGCAGCTCACGAAGAAAGGACACCCGCCTGTTCACTTATGGGATCCACCATTTTGTGGCGACCTGGATATGCGGATAGCAAGAGATGGGACTTGGTATTACCTCGGCACTCCTATCGGACGATTTGAACTTGTAAAGCTATTTTCCTCAATCATAAGAAAAGATGAAGATAAATATTTTTTGGTAACTCCTGCAGAAAAAGTGGGTATAAAAGTTGACGATGCTCCATTTGTGGCCGTGGATTTTGTAACTAATGGCAAAGGTAGCAACCAAACGCTGACATTTGAAACCCACGTTGGGGACAAAGTTCAACTAAATAAAGAAAACTCTCTACGCGTTTTAATTGATAAACATAGCGGAGAGCCAAAACCCTATATACACATAAGATCTGGATTAGAGGCGCTGATTGATAGAAAGAGTTTCTACAGGTTAATAGAAATTTGTTCTACTAATACTAATAACAAAGAAGAATGGTTCGGTCTTTGGTCAAATAAAAATTTCTTTCCTATAATTCTTGCTTCTGAGTTAAAATAGATTTCTAATTTTTTTAATGCGCTTGAGCCCAGCTGTCACCATGTCCTGCATCAACAACGAGAGGAATATCGAGCTTAACTGCAGGATTAGAGGCTTCTTCCATTATAGACTTAGCTAGACCTACAAGTTGCCCAACCTCACCTTCATCCACTTCAAATAGTAATTCGTCATGAACTTGTAGTAACATCCTCGCATTAAGATGCGATATTGCAATCGGCATGCGTATCATTGCCCGTCGAATAATATCAGCGGCCGTTCCTTGGATGGGAGCATTTATTGCTGCTCTTTTAGCGAAGCCAGCGTTTGGACCTTTTGCATTTATTTCAGGCGTATGGATAACCCTCCCAAACAGAGTCTTAACATAATTTTTTTCCCTAGCAAAACGGACAGTTTCATCCATATATTCTTTTATTCCAGGGAACCTCTCAAAATATCTATCTATAAAAGCCTGGGCCTCTGACCGCGGAATTCGTAAGTTTCGTGCCAAGCCAAATCCTGATATACCATAAATTACACCAAAATTTATTGCTTTCGCCTGCCTTCTGATCTCGGGAGTCATCTCAGCCAAAGGTACATGAAACATTTCTGAAGCAGTCATCGCATGAATATCTAGTCCATCACGAAATGCTTGCTTCAAACTTTCTATAGAAGCAATATGTGCCAATATTCTTAACTCAATTTGACTGTAATCCAAACTTACAAGAACTTTGCCAGGTTCGGCTATAAAAGCTTCTCGAATGCGGCGGCCTTCCTCTGATCGAATTGGTATATTTTGTAAATTAGGATCAGTTGATGCCAGTCGTCCTGTGTTTGCTCCAGCTATAACATAAGATGTATGAACACGACCAGAAGATGGATTTATATGATCTTGCAAAGCGTCTGTATAAGTTGACTTCAACTTGCTCAACTGTCGCCAGTCTAAGACCTTTCTTGGCAAATCATATTCTGTAGCGAGATCAGCCAAAACATCAGCACCTGTTGAATAGGCACCGGTTTTACTTTTAATTCCACCAGTATACCCAAGTTTATCAAAAAGAATTTCCCCAAGCTGTTTCGGGCTCCCTACGTTAAACTTTTCCCCAGCAAGATTGTAAATCTCTTCTTCTAAAACCACCATTTTTTGGGAAAACGAGTTTGACATCCTAACCAGCGTATCTCTATCAATTTTAATCCCAAAAAGTTCCATGTCGGATAGAACTCCCACCAAAGGACGCTCCAGAGTCTCATAGACTTTAGTTACTTTCGACATGTGAAGCTTAGGTTTGAATAGCTTCCATAACCTCATAGTTATGTCAGCATCCTCCGCTGCATAATTAGAAGCTTCATCAATTGGAACAAAGTCAAAAGTAATTGCTGATTTTCCAGTTCCAATCAAAGACTTTATAGAAACGGGCACATGATGCAGATATTTTTCAGATAGCATGTCCATAGCATGCCTATGAAGGCCACCATGCATTGCATAAGACATCAACATCGTATCATCAATTGCATTAACCTCCAGACCATATTTAGATAAGACTTTAATATCGTATTTTATATTTTGACCAATTATGAGAATTGACGGATCGTCCAGAATAGGACGTAATAGTCCTATTACTAAATCTATTGGAATTTGATCAGCGCACAGTTTACTTGAGCCAAATAAACCATCTGTCGGATCTCCTTCTTTATGCCCAATTGGAACGTAACAAGCATTACCAGGCTTAACGCAAAGCGACACTCCAACTAATTCCGCTTTCATTTCATCAAGACCTGTCGTCTCAGTATCAAAAGCTACATATCCATAGGAACGAATAATATCGATCCATTCTTTTAACCTTTCAACCGTCCTAACAGTTTCGTAGTTACTACTCGTTACAGGACCATAATTATTTTCTTCAGAATCTTCGTGAAAATTCTGTTTATGAGGTAAGAGTTTAGCCAATTCAACATCGAACTGTTCTGAAACTCTCTTGAGAATTGTACGGAACTCCATTTTTTGTAAAAACCCAACAAGCTCGTCCATTTGTGGAGGAGAAACCACCAGTTCGTCGATCGAAAAATCTAATTCCATTGAGCAATCCAGTTCCACTAACTGCTTCGAAACTCGTATCTGCTCTTCAAAATTAATTAAGGTTTCTCGGCGTTTTGGCTGTTTTATCTCGTGTGCCTTATCCAGAAGGTTCTCTAATGACCCATATACATTAATTAATTCTGCGGCTGTTTTTACGCCGATACCGGGTGCTCCTGGAACGTTGTCCACACTGTCACCTGCTAATGCTTGTACGTCGACCACTAGCTCAGGGTTTACTCCGAACTTTTCAATTACTGCGTCACGATTTATTCGTCGATTTTTCATCGCGTCAAACATTTCGACACCATCACCCACTAGCTGCATCAAATCTTTATCAGAACTAATGATTGTTACTCGACCGCCAGCCTCCCGAGCTCTACAAGCAAGCGTGGCAATAATGTCGTCAGCCTCAAAACCTTCTACTTCTTTGCATGAAATGTTGAATGCTTTTGTTGCATCTCGTGTTAAGGGAAATTGCGGCACTAGGTCTTCGGGAGCCGGAGGCCTGTTGGCCTTATAATCTTTGTAAATGTCATTTCGAAAACTTTTGCCAGAGTGATCAAAAATCACTGCAGCGTGGGTTGCAGCATCTACACCAGTATTGTTTTGAATGTAGCGAAAGAGCATATTACAAAATCCGCTAACAGCGCCTACGGGTAGTCCATCAGAAGACCGAGTGAGTGGTGGTAGTGCATGATATGCACGAAATATAAATGCAGAGCCATCAATTAAATGGAGATGATGACCTTTACTAAATTTCATTTTTTTTAATCCATTCAAGTTTAATTCGGTAGCCCATATTTCTATTGGTTCAATTTAGCCTCAAAGTCTCGGTGAATGATTTTACAGTCACAATAAGGGCACTCAACCCATCCCCTATCCGTTGGAATCTGCAGCCACACCTTCGGATGGCCAAGCGCTCCCCCACCCCCGTCGCAAGCTATGCGAAATGTATCTACTATTTTTGTCTCTGGTGCATCAACTACCATATTTTTATCCTACTCAAATACAAACTCACAAAATAATCCTGAACTAAACGACTATTGGCTTTTTGATAACATAGGTCCTAAATTTCGCCCACCAAGAATATGGACATGCAAATGTGGTACTTCCTGAAGTCCAGCCTCACCAGCGTTGGAGATGGCCCTAAACCCACCACCATCCTGTGCAGGTTCCACCTGTAAGATTTTGCACACCTGGCCAATCGCTTTGACAAAATCTATAATTTCAGCGTCATTCGCGGTCTGAGCAAAATGATCATATGTCACATAAGCACCCTTTGGAATGACCAAAACATGCTTTGGGGCGGCCGGATTAATATCGTGAAAAGCTAAACTATATTTCGTTTCTAGAACCTTACTACAGGAGATCTCACCACGTAAAATCTTTGCAAAAATATTTTGATTATCATAAATATATGGCATTTCTTTTCCAATTATATCTTCTAGTAAAGAGACAGCTCCAAGTTTACATTTCTTAGTCAGTTAAACCCGAAATAAGTGAAGATTGCACGAATAACTTCTTGACTGAAACCTTTGGCCTTGGGCCAATATGCCCAATAACTTCTCCTGCTGCAATATTACCCATCTTACAGTTTGTTTCTAGATCATAGCCAGACGCTAAGCCATATAGAAACCCCGCTGCGAACTGATCTCCGGCACCAGTTGTATCAACAGCCAAAATTTGATTAACCCCAACATCCACTCTTTTAGAATCTTGGATTGCCGTGACGCCTTCATGTGCTTTTGTACAAACAACCAAAGGACAAATTTTAGATAATTGTTTTAAAGCTTTTTCCAGATCCTCCATTTCAAACAACGCCTTAATTTCATCTTCATTTCCTATGACAAAATCAAGATCATTTTCTATCAAAATTAAAAAGTCATCCCGATGCCGTTCAACACAAAATGGATCAGATATAGCTATTCCCGTTTTGCCACCAGCGAGTTTTGTCTCTTTGGCGAGAGTCACAAACGCTTGCTTGCCTTTATCCTTATCAAAAAGATACCCCTCCAAAAATACAATAGCTGCAAGATTAGCTAGATCAGTCGGTATATCATCAGTGCTCAAATCACCAGATATCCCCAGATAAGTGTTCATAGATCGATTGCCATCTTGAGAATTAAAAATCATTGACCTTGATGTCGGTAGTTTGCCATTACGAACCGGTTTGTTGAGAAAATCTGTACCCGCTTCTAAGGTGGCATCAGCATAATATCTACCCAACTCGTCGTCACTAACACGTCCAACGAAAGCTGTTTTCAGGCCTAAAGAACCAACTCCAGCAATAGTATTTGCTACGGAACCACCAGCTGCCTTTGTTCTGACATCCATGGAATTATACAACAATTCAGCGCGGCCTTTTTCAATAAGCTGCATGATACCTTTTTCAATACCCATTTTTTCTAGGAAAACATCGTCACACGGAGAAATTATATCAACAACAGCATTTCCAATACCCACAACGTCATATTTTTTCATTAATATTTATCCTCAAATATAAATAAAGCTCTTATGATTTAGCAATCAAAAAGAGGTATTTTTGCTTTGCAATAAACTTCCATAAAACGCTCAAGAACGTGTTTTCTAATGTAACAATTGAGCCAACTATTCATGCATTTACATTTGCAATTATTTATCTAAAAGAACAAGAGTGAAGGCTAAAGTTTCCACCGGTAAGGTTGGGTTTTTAGACATAATAAGAATATTTATAATCAAAGAAGAATACTCATACAAAAAACAAACTATACAATCGAATTATTAGAGCAAGATTCGTTAACTATAAAATCCGAGTTTCAAATTTATTATAGCTGGGCGGAAAGCCCCTTTGGAAGTGCTTTGGTTATGAGTACTGATCGAGGTATTTGTGGAATGGCGTTTGCAGATGAACTTGGGAGTGAAGAAGTTCTGAAGGATATGACGCAGCGCTGGCCAAAAGCAAAGTTTATCCATGATGAAGAACGTTTGTTGGATTTTTCTGACCCAATATTCTGTCTCTCGGGTAGAATACGCTTACACTTAATAGGCTCATTATTTCAGATAAAGGTCTGGAAGGCTTTGTTAGAGATACCAGATGGGCAAGTTTCAACTTACTCAGACATAGCAGCAGCTATTGATCAGTCATCCTCTGCCCGTGCTGTTGGAAATGCAATCGGACGTAATCCCATAAGTTTTTTAATTCCCTGCCACAGGGTAATACAAAAATCTGGGGGTTTAGGAGGATATCATTGGGGTCTCACAATTAAAAAATCTCTTCTCGCCTTTGAAACTGCTAGATTTAAAAGCAATCAAAAGTAACGTATCATCCCATTTAAAATGCAAGGAACTCTTTGAAATAATTATAATGGAAGCTCAAACGATTTCACCCTTAATTCAGATGGAAATATAGAGGATAATGACCATCCTTGAAAGGACCAAACAAGTCTTGTACATCGGGGTGTTCGACCGGCTCACCAGATGGGTCTTCAATTAAATTTTGTTCTGATACATATGCTACGTAAAACGTATTCTCATTTTCAGCAAGCAAGTGATAGAACGGTTGTTCCTTTGACGGACGACCATCTTCTGGCAGATTTTCATACCATTCATCCGAGTTATTAAATTCTGAGTCCACATCAAATACTACCCCACGAAAGGGATGCTTTTTATGGCGGACCACTTGTCCAAGATGATATTTAGCGGACTTAGTAAACATGATTATAAGCCCTAACTCTGAAATTGTTGGCTTTCAAGAGCTTTTTCATGTGATAAAAACATCAATTAGTAAATTATTGATTTAGGGTGATTACTTTAAACAAAGATTAAATGAGCTTATTGTCAATTTTAGGAATTTAATTAAAATTTGTTTTTTACATTTTAAAAGTTTTTATTTATCCTGTGAAAGTAATAAAAAAGCGAGGGGCAATGGGCACAATTCTTCGCACTCTATTGATTATTTGCTTTGTATCTTCCTGTAGCTTTGGCGGTTTAAGGAAGCCAATAAACTATGACAATGCATGCTCAATTCTAGCTGGTAAAAGGCATTATTACAGGGCTTTCAAAACCACTAATCAAAAGTGGGGAGTGCCTATTCACGTTCAAATGGCAGTAATTTATTATGAAAGTAGTTTTCAAAACCGAGCTAAAACACCAATGAGGTATTTTTTGGGCATAATACCACTTGGGCGTGAAAGTTCTGCATTCGGATACGCACAGGCACTAGATGGTACCTGGGCTGACTATAAAAAATCTACTGGGCGCTCGATAGCAAGAAGAAGCAGTATTAGGGATTCCGCAGATTTCATGGGCTGGTATATGACAAAGACTAGAAAATTAACCGGAGTTTCACTCAGTGATGCAAAAAACCAATACCTAGCGTATCATGAGGGTCAAGTAGGATACAAAAAAGGTTCATACAAAAGAAAACAATGGTTGGTCAGGAAGGCCAATAACGTTCAAAATCGTAGCTTAAACTATAAAAGGCAGCTCTCAAGCTGTATCAGGACCTAAAGAAATCAATTTCTTCGGCGCTCTATTTCTAATTGAATATTGAATTGCATCTCGTTGAGAGAAATATTTTCTCTGTATTGTTCAATACTCATTAAAGTAATGCTACCACTTTCATCATGCATAACCCAGCGATCTAGAATGGGAGTGTTGCCCGAGAAAATTAACTTTATATGTCCACGCTCTGGGTGCTCAGGGTCAAATAGTGAGAGGGACGTCTCACCATTGACATACTCGTGTGAAAGAATATTGGAAGAATCCACTAGAGTAAGCTGCTTTGCCAAAATCAATGCCAATGGGGTAATTCTTAAAGGAAAAGAAGTTGGCTCTGGATCCCCCTTTGGGTCAAAAATAGCCAACTGCCCACCAGATGCAAGTATCAGCAAATCTTCTGGTTTATCATAATCTATTCTTAATCTTCCTGGCTTTTTTATAAAAAGAATACCACTTGCTACGGAACCATCATCAGCAAATTGACGGAAATTAGCTTGAAACGTATTCAGTCGGTTAAAGTAGTTAGATAGCTCGACCAAAGAGAATTTCTCAGAAAGCGCTGGTATTGCTCCCAAAAACCAGATGCAACTGAAGCTTGCCAGAAACCTAATTAACTTCATGTAAATTATTTATTTCCTCATACTAAATTTTTAATAATTTACTGTTCAGGTACTAATATTTCTCTCTTACCAACATGATTAGCAGATGAAACTAAACCCTGCTCTTCCATTTGTTCCACAAGCCGTGCAGCTTTGTTATAACCAATAGAAAGTTTACGCTGTATATAGCTCGTAGAACACTTACGATCTCTAAGCACGATTGATACTGCTTCGTCATAGACCGCATCTTCACCCTCGTTATTTCCACCAAGACCTAGCACCATATCAATCCCATCAGATTTTTCTCCGTCGGGACCATCTATGACGCCAGACATATAGTTTGGTGGACCAAAAGCTTTTAGATGCCTCACTACTTCCTCAACTTCTTCATCACTTACAAAAGGACCATGGCACCGAATTATCTTTGAGCCTCCCGCCATGTAAAGCATATCCCCCATTCCAAGTAATTGCTCTGCGCCCATTTCACCAAGAATTGTTCGGCTATCGATCTTTGAAGTAACTTGAAACGAGATACGTGTTGGGAAATTAGCCTTTATTGTACCAGTTATAACATCAACCGAGGGCCTCTGTGTGGCCATAATTATATGAATTCCAGAAGCTCGTGCCATTTGCGCTAAACGCTGAATGCAAGCTTCTATTTCCTTACCCGCAACCATCATAAGATCAGCCATCTCATCTACCACAACCACTATGTAGGGCATCTTCTCAGGTTCAAATTCTTCCGTCTCGAAAATTGGATCGCCGGTTTCATCATCAAAACCCGTTTGTATTGTGCGAGAAAAGTTCTCATTTTTCATTAATGCATCTGAGACTCTACTATTGAACCCATCAATATTTCGAACGCCCATTTTTGACATTCTTCGGTACCTCTCCTCCATTTCACCTACCACCCACTTTAGCGCTACGACCGCTTTTTTAGGATCAGTGACAACGGGACTTAGAAGATGGGGAATCCCATCATAAACGCTTAATTCTAGCATTTTAGGATCAATCATTATCATCTTACATTCGTCGGGGGTGAGTTTGTAAAGAAGAGAAAGGATCATAGTATTTATTGCTACCGATTTTCCAGAACCTGTTGTCCCCGCAATCAAGAGATGTGGCATCTTAGCTAGATTAGCTACTACTGGCTCGCCACCAATGTCCTTGCCTAATGCTAGAGGAAGTTTTTGATTGCCATCACCAAAGGCTCTACTAGAAAAAATTTCACGGAGAACAACTTTTTCTCGATCTTCGTTGGGTAATTCTATTCCAATCACAGTCCTACCAGGCACCGTGGAGACCCTTGCAGCAAGGGCCGACATAGATCGAGCTATATCGTCTGCTAAACCGATAACTCGGCTCGCCTTTAATCCTGGAGCTGGCTCTAACTCATACATCGTTACAACTGGCCCTGGCCGCACACTAACTATTTCACCTTTGATACCGTAATCATCCAGCACCGCTTCAAGAAGCCTTGCATTTTCCTCTAAAGACTCGTCAGATAAGTAGGTTCTTTTAATAGCCACAGGCGTTGCTAATAAATTCAGTGGTGGAAATTCAAAATCTACTTTTCCATCATCAAAATTTAGTCGAGGCTCCGCCTCTTCAAGAGCACGCTTTGATTTTTTGAATGTTTTTGAAATTGGCGGATGCACAAGCTTTTTGGTTTCTGCTTTTGGTAAATTATACCCATGCATTGACGGTTCAGCATTAAATTTTTCGTTAAAAACCGTTGGCTCTTCATAGCCATCTTCACTAAATTCATCTGGTTCAAGCTCAGCATGAAAACTTTGACTATCGCTAGAAAGTGAAGGCTCTGCACTGTTCAATTTGGGGGGAGAGGTTAAAAAAGATGAAGTTAATGCTTCTTCATTGCCTTTTACTTCAGAAGTATCTGCCACTCTACTCGTCAGTGGAGGATTACGAACCCTTATTATTGAGCTTATTTTATTTCTTATACGGTTATCTTCATCGTGACCGTCGTTATCAATTTTTGGCTCCTGCCTAACTGATTGAGGCGTATTTTTGCCCAAAGATAATATAAATTTATGAAGGATTCTTCTGATAAATCCCCACTTCTCTTGGCTTAAAACGTTACCCTGATTTGGGAGATCATTCGCATTTGAAACCTTTCTTGGGATCAGCAAAATAGTAGCCTTTACAATTAATGCAAAGACTTGCGAACAGAGTAAAATAGTGCATGTAAATAAAAACTTGGAAGTTCCACTTACTTCTCTTCGGGAGAAACCGCATACAAAAAGAAGCGACAAAAATGAAATAGTTGCCGTTGATAAAGTGATTGTATTTACTGATGTTGTGGAAACCTCAGGTATAGCTTTTAGTATAATACCCACGGAGGTCTCACCGAATAATCCGCCCAAACCAAATTGGTGGACCCACATATTATAGGGAACTAAGGTCGCAAAAAAAACAGAGGAAAAACCTGTTGATACTGGGAAAAAAATCATCCGCGTAATAGCACGCTCTACGCCGATATGACATAAAAATCTTAGACCCCAAATTACCAGGAAAAGAGAAATAGTAAAACTTCCCCAACCCAAAATGAGTATGAGCGGTGCAGCTATTGATGCGCCTATAACACCTAGTATATTTTGCGTAGGCTCATCGCTAATGGACCAGAAACTTCGATCGTCAGGCGAATAAGACCAAAGCAACAAGAATATACTTATCCCAATCACAGTAAGAATTAGTCCCAGCAGTTCCACCCCACGCTTTTCCAAGGCTTCTTTCATACTTTTGTCTATTAAGGGACTGCGACTAGGCGCCTGATTATATGCCATTTTATATTACCTGTTTTATATCTAACGAAGAAATTCTCGTATTTTTATTAATCCGTTTTTGGTTTCTTCCGGCTCTGCGACCATTGCCACTCTAATGTATCGGTCACCCGGGCTTCGACCGTCAAAATCTTTAGCTAAGTACTTACCTGGAAGAACCCGCACTCCGCAATTTTGCCAAAGCTTTAGAGCAGTTTTTTCCCCACTACCAACATCTAACCAAAGAAAAAATCCAGCAGCTGGGCTTAAATATCCATCAAAATCAGCAAAAATTTTATCAGCAAAGTCATATTTCTTCTTATAAATCTTGCGGTTTTCTATGACATGCTCTTCATCGTCCCAGACAGATGCTGAAATATGTTGTAAGGGTTCGGGAATGGGTGATCCAGAATAAGCCCTTAATTGTTTCATTCGCTTTATATTTTGTTCGCCAGAAGCTGCAAAGCCTGATCTTAAACCTGGAAGGTTGGAACGCTTGGATAGTGAATGGAATGTGACTACCCTATTAGGGTCAGCTCCCACCTTATCTGAAATTTCCACGAATCCGGGAGGAGGAATATCTCGATAAATTTCACTGTAGCATTCATCTGCAAAAATCATAAAATCATATTTTTCAGCTAATTCTATTAATGCAGTAATGTATTCCACAGTCGCTACTGCACCCTGCGGATTTGATGGTGAACAAATATATGCTGCCGAAGTATTGTTCAGTATATCTGCTGTCAAACTGAAATAATCTGGTAAATGTCCACCATTTTCATCTGTTGGAATAAAAAGTGGCTCCGAATTCACCGATAAAGCAGATATCATATAAACTTGATAAAAAGGATTTGGTATGAGGACAAATGGTGTCTTACCATTCAGGCTTTCTGGGCATAATGCCATACTAACATTATACAGACCCTCGCGGGTACCATTCAAAGGTATAATATTTTTATCTGAAGTTAGCTCTAAGCCGAAACGCCGATAAAACCATTTAACTATAGATACTTGAAGTCTTTCAATACCGTCATTCGCTGGATAACGATTAAATCCATCGATCTGCTCCAAAAGCACATCCTTGATCCAAGCTGGATAACGATGCTGCGGTTCACCAATCGTCATATTAAACTGCGGACCAGAAAAATCATGCCCATCTAATAGGGCACGGAAACGCGGAAATGCGTATTCCGGGAGGTGTGAAAACCGCTCGGGGTACATGTAAACTTTGCCTCAATTATTGGGTCTTACGCCCTTTTACTCCTCGTATGATAACCAAGACTGGTGAATACGTCCACAAAAACCGCTATGAAATTCAAAAATTGTGATGATAAAGGCTCAATCACTTCAAGATTGCCTTTTCGGCTACTCGCCCAATTCTGAGGAGTTTTTCCTCCGTATTAGGTAGAGACATAATAGATAATCCGCAACTACTGTGGTTAGTAGGAATAGTAAGAGCACAAACGCCCATTAAATTGCCAATACGAGTATTTCTCAGGGCCATCAGGTTTTGTGCCACGTAGTAGCCTTTATCAGATTTCAATCTTTCTAAATTTGGTGGTAATATGGGGCAAGTGGGTAAAATAACGCCATCAAACGACGAAACTTTTTCATAAAACTTCTTTTTAAAAACCTCTAAATCTCCCTTAGCATTTAAATAGTCAGTAGCAGAAATATCTTTGCCGGCACGAAACCTTTGAAGTATTTCATCGTACATAAGTTCAGGTGATGCCTCAATCTCTTCCATCCATTCTGCATAAGCTTCGGAAGGATATAGAACACTAGAGAGAGCTAACGCACTTTCCACTTCATCAATATCAATTTCTTTTATCTCAAAACCAAATTTTGATAATGTGTTTACAGTTTGCTCGAAAGCAATGGCTGACTTTTGGTTTAAATCATCAAGTGCCGTACCTTTAAGCAGAGCAAGTCTTCCACCCACTATTGACGGATATTGCAAATCCACTGGCTTATTTCCAGTAATGACTGAAAATATTAGCGCCGCATCCTCTACTGTTTTTGTAATTGGCCCTACGGTATCAAAACTTTTACATAAAGGAACCACACCCTGCATAGGTACTCTGCCCAACGTAGTTTTTAAGCCGACTAAATCATTCCAAGCAGCTGGAATTCTAACAGAGCCACCCGTATCAGAACCGATGGCGGCTGGCGCTAGTCCAAAAGCCACTGATGCAGCCGCTCCAGAAGAAGAGCCACCTGACACAGCGGTTAAATCATTAACACACGGAGGAGTCTGAGTAATTGGGTTAAGGCCTAATCCTGAAAATGCCAGTTCCGACATATGAGTCTTACCGAGGGTTACCAACCCATTCATTGATGCATTTTTCAGAGCAGAGCAGTCATTTTTTGACGCCCTTCCCTTCAGTAAATTAGACCCAGCATTGGTTTCATAACCCGCTACGTCAAACAAATCTTTCCAACTAACAGGAACACCATCCAATGGCCCCAATCGTAAATTTTGTCTTTGCCTCTTTCGTGAATCTTCTGCCTCGCTAACTGCTCGTGCCTTAGTTAGCGTAACGTAAATGCGATTTTTCAACTTACTTTCTTGTATACTATCAAAAAGAGCCTCAACTACTTCGACGGGGTCACTTTGGTTAATTTCAAAGGCGTGTCCCAGTTCAGCGGCACTCAATTTTAACGGGTCAGTCATCTTTATATCCTTACATACAATTTAGCGGCAATCGACCTCATGGACAAATCTAATCTAAACGTCATTATTCTCTTATGGAAATAGATAGTGACATTATAATTGTTGGTGGAGGGCTAAATGGGTCATTGCTTGCAATTGCTGCCGCCAAAATAGGTTTTTCCACAATAGTGTTAGATTCTAAAGGAAATCATCGGGATGAATTGAATAGTTTTGACGGTAGGAGCTACGCTTTAGCTGCAAGCTCAGTTCGTTTACTAAAGAATCTTGATATTTTTGAAGATATAAGAGGTTGTTCGCAGCCTATTTTAGACATTGAGATTTTAGATGGCAAACTAGTCCAAGGACCATCGCAATTCAGTTTGCATTTTGACAATAATGAAATTCATAATGGCCCAATGGGCTACATGGTAGAAGATAGATTTATTCAAAAAACTCTTTTTGCTCAGATTCTTGCTACCAACCAAATAGATTATAAATTCGACTCTAAAGTTACAGAGCATTACCAGCAAGGCAGCTACATAAGCGTTCAGCTTGATGATGGTCAAAAACTTAGAACCAGGCTCGTTGTAGGGGCTGATGGAAGAAATAGTAACATAGCTAAACGGGCAAAGATAAAAAAGTCAGGCTGGCGATATAAGCAAAATGCACTCGTGTGTGCTATTGAACACGAAATTGATCATAAAGGATTAGCTTGGCAATATTTCTTGCCTAATGGACCCCTCGCTATTTTACCTATGACTGGTAACCGTTCATCAATAGTTTGGACTGAGCAGACAAAAAATGCAGACGCTATAAATGCGTTAGATGACAATCAATATATAAAAATACTTAACTCACGCCTTGGAAGTTTTCTTGGAAAATCCAAACTCATCGGTAGTAGACACTCATTTCCTTTGGAATTAAGGATAGCAGACCGATTTATAGACGATCGATTAGCATTAATTGGTGATGCAGCTCACAGCGTACACCCCATCGCTGGCCAAGGTTTAAATGCAGGTTTTAAAGACATAGCAGTGTTGGCCCATGTAATTCAAGATTCATATTGTCGAGGTGAGGATTTTGGAAGTTTAGGGGTTCTAAAACGTTATGAGGAATGGCGCAGATTTGATAGTGTGCAACTCGCATACAGCACTGATCTTTTCAATAGACTATTTTCAAATGAAAATGAAGCGCTGCAAATAGTACGTAATATAGGAATAAAAATATTAGACAGTATTCCAGCCGCAAAAAGGAATATTATAAAAGAGGCTGCAGGTATAACAGGGGAATTACCTCGATTAATGCGCTAATCGTTGTTAATATTTCTAGCGGCATCGACCAACATAATAGGTATACCCTCTCGAATTGGAAAAGCTAACCCAGCCATTCTAGATATTAACTCCTCAGTATCTGAGTTGTATTCTAACAAGGATTGCGTGACTGGGCAAACGAGCGCCTCAAGCATCGATGAGGCGCATTTGTGGTCAAGACCTTTTTCTGCATCAAGCTCGCTCACTGAAGAGTTTCCTCATTTGCTCCACCTCTTAGGTTATATTCAAGCAGCGTTACCAAAGTTTCGCGCCTTGTTATTAATGATGGAGCTTCTAATAATGCTTGCTTCTCCTCAACTTCAAAATCTAGCATCATAGATAATGCATTTATTAGTAATTCGTCGTCTGCATCTCGTAGCGACTCCCAATCCGTAGATAAGCCTCTCCTCTTCAAATATTTTGACAAAAGGTCAAAAAAACCATTTCTATCTAACTTTGGATCTTTTTCAGTAGCGCCATGATCCTGATCAAAACCATTCCAGTCGGCTTTGAATTTTCTATACGGATGAAAGCCTTCTATTTCATCACCAATCCTGTATCGAGAGACACCAGTTATGGTTATCATATATCTGCCATCTTCCGTCTCCGAGAACTGAGTTAATTTACCGGCACACCCTATTGCACTCAAGCGCTCCTTCCCGTCATATTCGCTAGGTTGGATCATTCCAAGAAGCCGATGAGACGTCTTCAGTACATCATCAATCATTGCCAGATACCTAGGTTCAAAAATGTGTAGGGGCAGCCTTGCTCTAGGCAGAAGTAAGGCTCCCGGCAATGGGAAAACAGGAATAATGTCAGGTAGCTCAAGTTTTTTACTCATAACGACTACTTAGCCCAATTTTAAGCTTAAGCAAATATCATACTGCTTAATTTTCGCCTGCCGTTTAAGACTATTGGATCATTAGCCTCGAGAGCATCAAATATGGTAAACAACTGAATTTTAGCGGCGCCATCATTCCAATCTGGGTCGTTGCGAAAAAGTTCAAGTAATTGAGCCACAGCTTCAGCTAACTTATCAGCAGCATATAAAGCCTGCGAATATTCAAAACGCGCTTTGTTATCTGCTGGATCTGAGGTGACTGCTGCTTCTAACTCTAGCAGAGGACCGACGGCAAGCATCTGTCTTGCCAAAGCGATTTTAGCATATACAGCTTCAATTTCTGAATTTTCAGAGATTTCTGCAGGCACACCATTCAAAACGGCCTCCGCCCCTTCAATATCGTCCAAACTTAATTTGGCTCTTGCTAGTCCACTGTATGCTTTTACATTCTGATCGTCTTCCTCGATTATGGCTGAGAAAACTTGTGCCGCATCACCGGCAGCACCCTCCGCTAACATTTCCTCTGCACTATCAAGTGCATCAGAAAGGCCCCCACTAGCATCAACACCACCAGTCTCAACAACCTTGCCCACAAAAGCATCTATCTCGGAATTTGGCAGGGCTCCCTGAAAACCATCTATTGGTTGGCCCTTGTGAAAAGCAAAAACAGTTGGAATTGACTGTACACGCAGTTGAGCAGCGATTTCTTGATTGTCATCGATATTTACTTTTACCATTCTAACAGCGCCTTTGGAAGCCAGTACAGCTTTTTCAAGCATTGGTCCCAATGTTTTACACGGACCACACCACGGAGCCCAAAAATCTACTATCACTGGCACTTCCTGACTAGCCTCAACAACATCCGTCATGAAAGTATCTTCGTTAACATCCTTAATTAAATCACCGGGGTTAGAGTTATCCGCACCTATTTCCAACATTTTTGACCTCTAAATAATTGTATTCCTTTTATATGGGCTTTTACGATCAAAATTAAACATCAAAAACCACAAAAATTGGAGCATGATCACTCGGCTGTTCCCAACCTCTCACATCACGCGCTACTAATGCGGACCTAGCACGGTCTGAAATATCAGGAGTAGCCCAAACGTGATCAAGCCTCCTACCCTTGTCCGCAAAACTCCAATCCTTCGCCCGATAGGACCACCAAGAAAAAAGCAACCCATCAGGAATACACCCCCTTACAACGTCAACCCATCGACCAGAATTTTGGACTTTTTTGAGATAGTCAATTTCAATTGGCGTATGACTGACAACCCCAGAAAGTTTCTTGTGATCCCACACATCATCTGGTCTTGGTGCAATATTTAGGTCCCCAACAAGTATGGATTTTTTGACATCAATATTATCAAAATACTGTTCCATATGAGTCAAATAACTCAATTTTTGGGAAAACTTTTCATTCGTGTTTGGATCAGGTTCATCACCACCAGCTGGAACATAAAAATTATGGATCGTTATCCCGTTCTCGAGTACTGCAGCTACGTGACGAGCATGACCAAGATTAGCAAAATCTTCTGAAAATTCTTCTCTGATTGGCAATTTAGACAGGATAGCTACACCGTTGTAACCTTTTTGCCCTCTTGCAGCATAGTATAAGTAACCCAGTTCCGCAAAGGCTGCGAATGGCATTTTTTCAACTGGCGATTTACATTCTTGAAGGCAAATTACATCGGGTAAATATTCTTGTATGTATTTTACTATTAAACTTTCCCTTAAGCGGAAGGAATTGATATTCCATGTTGTAACTTTTAAAACCACGTAACCCCCAATAACATTGAGCTGTATCAATTGTTAAAAGGCTAGCTAAACCAATAACTGATAGCCACCCTTTTTCGTAATAATTATATTTTGATTACGCAAATTGGCACCAATCTTTTTACGAAGTCGATATATATAGGTTTCAAGTGTATGGGTTGTCAGATTTGTAGTGTGGCTCCAAACCTCGTTCAGTAAAACCTCTTTAGAAACTAGGTGGTCTTTTGATCGGTATAAGAATTTTAATATATTTGTCTCTTTTTCCGTTAAGCCAACTTTTTGTCCGTTCTCCAGTATTATAAATTTAGACCCCGGATAAAACTGATTATCACCTAAGTTAATTATAACTTCGGAAGAAAACTCGTACTTTGACAACAAATGTCTAATACACTCTAAAAGCGATACAATTTTAAATGGTCTCTGGATACAGACTAACAAGCGCTCCATGTCCTTTAGTTCAACCGCAGAAATATCATTAACTTCACCAGTAAAAATAATAGGACCAGAGAACCCAGTCTGACTAATTGTATCTAAGTAATTTTTTATCCGACCTTTTAAAAATCTAGGATTTAAGATCATTAGATCAAAATGTTTATCTTGAAGGAGCAAGTCAACTTCTTTGCAGATCATTGCTTTAGTTAGATGAAATTCATCACTCGAAGTGAGCAATTCGCATAGCTTCGATAGTATTATTTCGTCATCTTCAACCAGCAATAGTTTTTTGCGTTGTATCATGAGCGAGTATATTTCCTAAAATTATTGGAATTTTCACCTAGCAACAAAACCAATTATATTTTTTATTATCAAAATTTTAACCAAAGATCTACGTGAACATTCTTTCAGAAAATTTCAAATTTGCGTTCCACTACCCTAAGAAACGCGTTAGACCTTTGCGTAATGAGTAGATTTAGTAGCATAAGTATTACACTGGGAGAACGGATTTCTAGGATATATAGCGATCTGCGTGTGGGTATACCAATAATTATCCACGCAGAGGAGTCGTATCTAATTGTACCAGTGGAAACTTTAAATCAGACACGTTTTAATGTTATTAGGTCACATCTGGAAGATTTAAGACTTGTTATATCGTCTAGACGGGCAAAAACCCTTAAGATGTCATCTTATGATAAAGATTTGGCTCGCATCAAGGTTCCGAGTGACCGCAATTTAGAATGGCTTCGAGCTGTAGCTGACCCATCGCAAGATCTAATCTACGGAATAAAAGGTCCTTTTAATCAAATGAGGGGAGGCGACACCAGAGTAGAACATATAGGACTTCTATTAAGTAAAACTGCAGAGCTTTTACCGGCAATTTTAACTGTTAATTTGAAAGGCCCAAAGATTGACAGCGATGACCTTACTTCTATCCATATCGACGATTTAATATCATTTTTTGAAAAAGATTTTGTTTCGCGTGAAGTTATTTCTGCAAGACTTCCAACTGAAACTGCAAAGTCTGGCAAACTTCATGTGTTCAGGCCTGAATTGAACGGGCCAGAGCATTACGCTATGGAATATGGAGATATTGACCGGAATTTTCCTGTCCTCGTGAGAATACATTCCGCATGTTTCACAGGAGATGTCTTAGGTAGTCTTAAATGTGACTGTGGAGCGCAGCTCAGCGAAGCTATGCTTCAAATAAATAAGAATAGTTCAGGTGTCTTAATCTATCTTAATCAAGAAGGAAGAGGGATTGGGCTTGCTAATAAAATGCGGGCTTATGCATTACAGGACGAAGGCTTTGATACAGTTGAAGCTAATCATCGTCTCGGCTTTGAGGATGATGAGCGTGACTTTCAAATTGGGGCGTCTATTCTCAAAGAGCTAAAAATATCTTCAATTAGACTGATGACAAATAATCCAAACAAAATCAAATTATTAGAAGAAAACGGTGTTAATGTCACAGAACGATTAGCTCTTATAGTAGAAGAAAACGAATTAAATGCTCACTATCTTGGCACTAAAGCTAAAAAATCTGGTCATCTATTATAATGCGAAGAAATGTAAGTCTGTTTTTAACCCCAACAGGCTTGAGTTGTCCTGACCGGGTGATCCCTGTTTCTATTGGGAAAGGGGGTATAAAGAAGCGGCCAAAAGAGCGTGATCCAACTACGCCAAGGGGTGAGCATGAAATTATTGGGATGCTTTACCGTCCTGACAGGATGCAAAAGCCAAGAGACTGGGCGATGCCTATACTATTTAATTCGTATTGGTCTAACGATGTAAAGGACCCAGATTATAATCTAATGGTCCCCTTTTCAAACAAATACTCTAGAAAAAAGCTCCGTATTTCGGCACCATTGTATGATCTTATTATTCTTACTGACTGGAACTGGCCAGCAGCGGTAAAGGGAAGAGGATCCGCCTTTTTTATACATCAGTGGAGGCACATGAAAACTCCAACTGACGGAAGCATAGCGATGTCTCGCCGAGATTTACGTTGGCTTGCAAGCAAGATTACATACGGAACAAAAATAGTGGTCTAAATTATTTAGGCCTTGACCCAAATATAGCTGAGCCAACTCGAACATGTGTTGCCCCAAAGGATATAGCTTTCTCAAAGTCATCAGACATACCCATTGATAAACCTGTCAATCCATTATTGTCAGCAAGCTTCTTTAATAAAGCAAAGTGTAAACTAACTTCCTCGTCAACTGGAGGGATAGCCATTAAGCCTTTAATAGGGAGATCTTTATCTCGGCAATCTACTATGAAACTTTCTAAATCCTTTACCAAGATACCTGCCTTTTGGACTTCAGCGCCAGTATTCACCTGTATGAATAATTCCGGACATTTACCGACTTCTTGAGCTAATCTTGCTATTGTTTTTGCAAGCTTTGGGCGATCGAGAGAATGAATATAGTCAAATAGCTCCATAGCCTGCCTAGCCTTATTCGTTTGTAGCGGACCAAGCATGTGTAATTTTAATTGACTGTAATTCTCTCGCCAAGTGGGCCACTTCGATGCAGCCTCCTGGACATAATTCTCACCAAATTCCCGATGCCCATAATCAAGAGTTTTTAGGACACGCTCATTTGGTTGTAATTTAGAGACTGCAATCAAAGAAGTGGAATTTAGAGGTTTTAAATATTTTGCCTCTGCACCAGCTATTCGTGATTTTATATCAGAAAGTGACATCCAAAGAACTCATATTTAATAAGTTGGTTGCTTGCCAACATTTTAGACAAGTAAAGAAAATAAAAAAGGCGATCTAAGCAGATCGCCTTAATCTTTA